>Ga0326727_10020016_pt1 | contig 13351 bp, 13 predicted proteins | sample MB2enrmetagenome_FD_207643 | JGI IMG/M metagenome (GOLD analysis project Ga0326727, IMG submission 207643) | Lab enriched peat soil microbial communities from McLean, Ithaca, NY, United States - MB29MY | ecosystem: Environmental > Terrestrial > Soil > Wetlands > Peat | place: USA: New York...
CCTCGCCGAGCAAGCCGTGGCTGTGGGACCAGCGCCGTACAAATCGATCGTGAAGTGCTACGCCAGGGCTGACGGGGTCAACCACAATATATAGGGCCTACCTGAGTGAAGTAGATACCCCATTTTTGCTAGAATTGAATTGAACTATGAATCTAGACGAGCTCGAAAGAGAATACTCCCCGCTCCGCGAACAGGCTCTGGCCGTGCGGAGCTATCTTTGACGTCCCCAAAAAGAAAAACCAGCTTGGCAAATTAGAAGAGGACATCTCACGTCCCGACTTCTGGTCGCAGCCGGAGAGAAGCCAGCGGGTGATGCAGGAGCGCAAGCGGCTCGAGCAGACCATCGCCGATGACCAGCGCATTGCCGCTTTGACCTCCGACCTCGATACGCTGTTCGAACTGGCGCGCGAGGGAGAGGACGTCAACGGGGACATCACCCGTGGGCTGCAATCGTTCTCGACGGTAATCGAGAAAGTCGAAACCGCGATGCTGCTCTCGGGGGAAAATGACGCCCGCAGCGCCATCGTTACCATCCATCCTGGAGCTGGCGGCACCGAAAGCCAGGATTGGGCCGAGATGCTGCTGCGCATGTACCTTCGATGGGCGGAGCGCCAGGGCCTTGGAACCGTCATTACCGACCGGCTCGAAGGCGAAGGCGCAGGCATCAAATCCGTCACGTTTGAAGTGAACGGGGAAAATGCCTACGGCCTGCTGCAGTCGGAAATCGGTGTGCATCGTCTGGTGCGTATCTCGCCGTTCGATGCCAACGCGCGCCGGCACACCTCGTTCGCTTCTGTTTTCGTCTACCCGCAGGTCGACGACGAGATCAAAATCGATATCAACCTGGACGATCTCCGCATCGACACGTTCCGCTCCTCGGGCGCCGGCGGACAGCACGTCAACATGACGGATTCGGCGGTGCGCATCACGCACTTTCCCACCGGGATCGTCGTCCAGTGCCAGAATGAGCGCTCCCAGCACAAGAACCGCGACAGCGCCATGAAGCAGCTACGCGCGCGGCTCTACGAATTCGAGCTGGAGAAAAAGCGCGAGGAAACGCGCAAGACGGAAGCCACCAAGCTGGAAATCAACTTTGGCAGCCAGATCCGCAGCTACGTGCTCGCTCCCTATCGCATGATTAAGGACCACCGGACCAAGCTCGCCATTGGCGACGTGGACCGCGTGTTAAATGGCGATCTCGACGCGCTCATGCACGCCTATCTCGTCTTCCGCAAGACCGGGAAGACCGCCGGCGATGCGAAAGATGATCTCCCCGAGTAGCACCGAGCAGATCCAGCGCGCTGCGGCATTCATCCGCGAAGGGAAGCTGGTGGCGTTTCCCACCGAAACCGTCTATGGACTGGGTGCGAACGCGCTCGATGCAGAAGCGGTGGCGAGAATTTTCCGTGTGAAAGGCCGGCCCTCGACCAGCCCGCTGATCGTCCACGTGGAGTCCCGCGATCGGGCGCCGGAGTTTGTGGCTCAGTGGCCCGCCGCCGCCGACAAGCTGGCTCGGAGATTCTGGCCTGGGCCGCTGACCTTGGTGCTGCCGAAGCACGCATGCATTCCCGGCATTGTGACCGCTGGGCTTCCTACCGTTGGGCTGCGCGTTCCAGCGAATCCGGTCGCATTGGCGCTGCTGGCACACGCCGGCGTCCCGATTGCTGCGCCCAGCGCAAATCGGTTCACCGAACTTTCCCCTACAACGGCCGAGCACGTTCGCAAATCTCTCGGCAGTGAAGTGGATTTCATTCTGGACGGCGGTCCTACGACGGTGGGAATTGAGTCGACGGTGTTGTCGTTGGCCGGTCCCGTGCCCGTGCTTCTCCGCCCAGGCATGGTTTCGAAAGAACAGATGGAGGCTTTGATCGGGCCGGTCGAATTGGCAGGCGCAGTGACAGAAGGTGCGCATGCCTCGCCCGGCATGCACCCCAAGCACTATAGTCCTCGCACGCCGCTCGTGATAGGCAAACCTCAGGCGGGCCGCGGCGCCTACCTGTGGCTGGCTCAGCAGAATGAGGCGGCGCGCAGCATTCACATGCCTGCCGACCCCGCGCGGTATGCAGCCGCGCTTTACGAAACGCTACACCGGCTGGACGACGAACACCTGGATTGGATTGCCGTCGAGCTACCCCCCGATGAACCCGAATGGGCAGGGATTCGCGACCGGCTGCAACGCGCGGCTGCTATTTGAACATCGGACTGGTCACCGTGGCTGCTTCCTGGCCGAAGTTGTTGCGGATCGTCATGCTCTGGTCAGAAAAGAAAGTCCTGCTGCCCGACGTTCCAAAGGCGATCGGATTGGCGTTAATAGTGTACCCACCCGGCGTCGCAGTCAAAATGAATTTGTAGCCTTGCTTCTCCCCCGCCGCCAGATCTTCCTGGATCAGATCCGAAGCCGCAGGCCCTGGCGCTCCGCTCGTGGGCGGACCCAGGGCTGCGAGCGTTTCCGCGTATTTGCCGTACGTCGAGTAGTACTGCACTTGGGCAGTGTGAATGGTCCGGATCGCTTGCACGGCTGCCATTTCCTGCGCATACATGCGCGACTTGCTCAACTTCGGCATTGCCACCGCCAGAATGATCAGAATGATGGCAATAACGATCAACAGCTCAATCAGCGAAAAACCAAATTCGCGGCGGGTCTTTTTCACATGAGGGCCCTCCCCATCATTGTATGACGCCGGCCGGAGCCTAGTCGTGCAGGGCATCTTCGCGCTTGATCAGGGAGTCGATCGCCTTCAACCGCTGCCAGAAGGCGGCGAGCAGGTCCAGGCGCAGTGCGTTGGCGCCATCCGAGAGCGCTCTTTCAGGCCGGTCGTGCACTTCGACAAAGATTCCGTCTACGCCGGCGGCTACCGCAGCCCTTGCAAGCGGCTCAATGAACTGCGGCTGGCCTCCTGACACTCCGCCAGCGCCACTGGGCAGTTGTACGCTATGAGTGGCGTCAAACACGACGGGCCAGCCAGCATCCCGCATGATCTTCAGCCCACGCATATCCACCACCAGATTGTTGTAGCCGAAAGACGACCCGCGCTCGGTAAGCAACACCCTGCCGTTCCCCGTCGATGCCACCTTCTCCGCGGCGTACCGGATATCATGCGGCGCGACGAATTGCCCTTTCTTGATATTCACGATGCGCCCCGTGCGGCCCGCCTCAACCAGCAGGTCCGTCTGCCGGCAGAGGAACGCCGGGATTTGCAGAATGTCGGCCACTTCTGCCGCCGGAGCTGCTTGGGAGGGCTCGTGAATATCGGTCAGGATCGCGTGACCGCGTGCCTTGACGCCAGCCAAAATCCGCAGCCCTTCCTTGAGTCCCGGCCCGCGGAAGCCGGACAGGCTGGTGCGATTGGCCTTATCGAAGGATGCCTTGAGCACGAAAGGCCCCGCGATCTCGCGGATCGCGTTCGCCATGAAGTGCACATGCTCTTCGCTTTCGATCACGCACGGTCCGGCAATAAGCGCTAGAGGGGCGTTGTCGCCGAAGCGGATCGTCTCTCCGGCGGGGGTGGTCAGCTCAACGGGCTTGGGATGGCTCACGCGGACTAATCGCCCCGCGAATACTCGCGCACGCCCTCGAACTCATCCGCGCGCCGCGTGGCCAACCGCTTGCGCCGATGCTCGTACGCCGCGCCGATGAACGCGCGGAACAGCGGGTGCGGCTCCATGGGCTTTGATTTGAACTCGGGGTGGAACTGGCAGCCCAGGTACCAGGGGTGATCCGCAATTTCGCAGATTTCCACGTAGGTCTGGTCCGGCGTTTCGCCGGTGATCTTCAGACCAGCCGCCTTCAGCGTTTCTTCGTACTCGCGGTTGAACTCGTAGCGGTGCCGGTGGCGCTCGCTGATCTCGCGCACCCCGTAGGCGCTCTGCGCAAAGCTGCCGTCGGCCAGCACGCAAGGCCAGGCACCCAGCCGCATCGTGCCACCCAGTTCATCCACGCCCTTCAGCTCGCGCAATTTGAAGATCACGCGATGCGGCGTGGCGGGATCGAACTCAGTAGAATCCGCACGCTCCAGGCCGCACACATTGCGCGCGTACTCGATCACCATGGTTTGCATGCCGAGGCAGATGCCGAAATATGGCACCTTGTTTTCGCGCGCAAAACGGATCGAATGGATCATCCCCTCAATCCCGCGCTTGCCGAACCCGCCGGGTACGAGAATACCGTCGTAACCCTCCAGCGTTTGCCCGGCATTGTCAGGCGTCACGCCTTCCGCCTCAATCCAGTGAATATTCACCTTCAGCCGGTGCGCCAGGCCGCCATGGAGCAAGGCTTCCTTGAGGCTCTTGTAGGAATCCTCATACTCCACGTACTTGCCGACCAGGCCGATCGAAACCTCGTCCACGGGGTTCTGCATGCGGTCGAGCATCTCACTCCACTCGGTCAGCTCGCGCGGCCCGGCCTGCAGCTTGAACCGCCTGAGAATGAACTCGTCCACGCGCTCGCCGGCGTATACGAGCGGCACTTCGTAAACCGATTTCACGTCGCGCGCCGTGATGACCGCCTCCGCGTCGACGTCGCAGAACAGCGCGATCTTTTCCTTGACGTCGTTTGGCAAAAAGCGCTCCGAGCGGCATAGCAGCATGTCCGGCTGGATACCGATCGCGCGTAGTTCCTTGACACTGTGCTGCGTCGGCTTGGTTTTCAACTCCTGCGCCGCCGCGATCCAGGGCACCAGCGTGACGTGCAGGAAGATGACGTTCTCGCGCCCCAGCTCATGGCGCACCTGCCGGATGGCTTCGAGAAACGGCAGCGATTCGATGTCGCCCACCGTGCCGCCGATCTCGACAATCACCACGTCCACATCCGCCGAGAGGCGCTTGATGGCCGCCTTGATCTCGTTGGTCACGTGCGGAATCACCTGCACGGTCTTGCCGAGGTAATCGCCTCGCCGTTCGCGCTGGATGATCTGCTCATAAATCCGGCCGGAGGTGACGTTGTTGGCCTGCGTGAGACGCGAGTGCGTGAAGCGCTCGTAATGGCCCAGATCGAGATCTGTCTCCGCGCCGTCGTCGGTAACGAAAACTTCGCCGTGCTGAAACGGGCTGAGCGTGCCGGGATCGACGTTCAGGTAAGGATCGAACTTCTGCAGGCTGACACGGAGCCCGCGGCTCTCCAGCAAGCACCCAATCGACGAAGCCGCGATTCCTTTGCCCAGGGAGGAAACCACACCGCCTGTGACAAAGATGTATTTAGCCATTCTGAATGACCCCCGCAAGCGAAGCTTCAAACAATTTGCTCACCCTCTCCAGATCTTCCGGCGTATCCACGCCGATCGATTCATACTCGGTCTCCACGACCCGAATCTTGTGCCCATTCTCCAGCGCCCGAAGCTGCTCCAACCGCTCAACCGTCTCCAAAGGCCCCACCGGCAATTGTGGATACCGCAATAGAAAATCCCGCCGGTAAACATAAAGCCCAATGTGCTTGTAATGCGCGGGCTCGTCGCCACTTTTGCCTTTTGCCTTTTGTCTTTTGTCTTTTGCCTTATCTCTCACATATGGAATCGCCGCCCGTGAAAAGTAGATGGCGTTCCCAAACCGGTCCGTGACGACCTTCACCACGTTCGGATCCTCCACCTCACGCGGATCCTCAATCCGCTTCTTCAGGGTCCCCATCGGAATGGATGGCTCGTCGACGAGAGGCAAGATCGCCGCGTCGATGGCGCCGGGATCGATGAGCGGTTCATCACCTTGCACGTTGACCACCCATTCGGCAGTGTCTGCCGAGGCCACCTCAGCCACGCGATCGGTTCCCGAGAGATGATCCGGCCGGGTCATGCGCACCGATGCGCCAAAGCGCCTCGCCTCGTCGAAGATCCTCGGGTCGTCGGTGGCGATGACCACACTGGTGAGATATCGCGCCAGCGAAACACGCTCGTAGACGTGCTCGAGCATGGTTTTCGCTCCGATGCGAGCGAGAGATTTGCCAGGAAAACGGGAAGAGTTGTACCGCGCTGGAATAACACCCAGAATTTTACGGGGCACACAGGATCATACCACAAAAGTACTGTGATAAACTCATCTCAGAGGTCGGGAAATATGAACCGCCCGCTCCGAATTTCCAGGTTCCTCGCTAGCGCTTCCCTTCTTCTGCTCTGCGCCCTCCCAGCCGCCGTATTGGCCGCTGACAAGCCATCCGCGGACACTGATTCGAAAGTGGACATCGTCCCCCGGGCGAAGCACTCCGACGTCAAACAGGACACTCCGCGGGGCGACATCCGCGTCCAGACCACCTTGGTGCTGATTCCTGTCACCGTCACCGATCCGCTCAACCGCTTCGTCACCGGTTTGGATCGCGACAACTTCCGCTTGTTTGAAGATAAGAGCGAGCAAAAGGTAACGCACTTCGCGAGCGAAGACGCTCCGTTGTCGATCGGCCTCGTGTTCGACATCAGCGGCAGCATGGGCAGCAAGCTCGAAAAATCGCGGCAGGCCGTCTCCCAGTTCTTCAAGACCGCCAATCCCGAAGACGAGTTCTTCCTGGTCGAATTCAATGATCGTCCCGAGCTGGCCGTCGATTTCACGACCCATCTCGAGGAGATTCAGAACCGGCTCACCTTCACCCAGTCCCGGGGCCGCACCGCGCTCCTCGACGCCGTTTATATGGCGCTCCACACCATGAAGAAAGCCACGAATCCGCGCAAGGCTCTGCTCATCATTTCCGATGGCGGCGATAACAGCAGCCGCTACACCGAGAGCGAGGTCAAGGGCCGCGTGCGCGAAGCCGACGTCCAAATCTACGCCATCGGCATTTACGAACCGATCGCCAGCCGCGGGCGCACTCCGGAGGAGATGTCCGGCCCCAGCCTGCTGAGCGAAATCGCGGAACAGACTGGCGGACGGCACTTCGCTGTGGACAACCTGAACGAACTGCCCGATGTCGCTGCCAAAATCGGCGTCGAACTGCGCAATCAGTATATTCTTGGTTACACTCCCAGCAATGTGGAGCGAGATGGCAAATATCGCAGAGTACAGGTGAAACTGGTGCAGCCGCGCGGCCTGCCTCCCCTGAGGGCGTCCTGGAGGCTTGGCTATTATGCTCCGACGCAGTAAATTTAAGATATTGACAACTTCTTTCGCCTCACCTTTCCTGATGCTAGCCGCGGTCTTGCTCCCGGCCCAGAAGCCGGACGATCAAGCCGTTTTCCGCACCGATACCCGCCTGGTGGTGCTACAGTGTACGGTGGTCGACAAAAGCGGCCGCTTGATCACCACGCTTCCGCAGAACGCTTTCCAGGTTTATGAGAACGGCGCCCAGCAGCAGGTAAAGCTGTTCAAGCGCGAGGATGTGCCCGTCTCCATGGGGCTAGTCATCGACAACAGCGGCAGTATGCGCGACAAGCGGCAGAAGGTGGCCGCCGCCGCCGTTGCGCTGGTGAAGGATTCCAACAAAGAAGACGAAGCTTTCGTCGTCAACTTCAACGATGATGCCTATCTCGACACTCCGGATTTCACCAGCGACATCAACGTGCTCGATCAGGCCCTGAGCAAGATCGACTCCCGCGGCGGCACCGCCATGCGCGACGCCATTCGTATGTCCATAGATCACATGAAGCAGAAGGCCAAGAGGGACAAGAAGGTCATCCTGGTGGTCACCGACGGGAATGACAATGCCAGCAACTACAGCCTCGAGAACCTGGTAAAGGCCGCACAGCAAAGCGGAATTCTCATCTACGCCATCGGTCTGCTGAACGAGGAAGAGCGGCGCGAAGCCAAGCAAGCGAAGCGGGCGCTGGATCTACTGACAGAAGCTACCGGCGGCCAGGCTTACTACCCCAAGGAACTCGCCGACGTCGAGCGGATCGCGCATCAGGTGGCTCACGACATCCGCAACCAATACACCATCACCTATACGCCCGCCAACCAGGCGTTGGACGGTTCGTTCCGGCAGATTAAGGTAACCGCCAGCGGTCCGGGCCACCCGGTCGTGCGGACCCGCACAGGGTATTACGCGACCCCTGATTCCGCCAGCGCCAAGTCCAAAGCCGGTTCGTAGTGCTGCGCCTGGCGTGGCATCTGGCGCGTGGCTACCGGTTGCGGCCCTGGCGCAGTCCCTACCTCTGCTGGCGCATTGAGACCTACTCAGGACTTCATGCGGACCAAATCGATTTCCGCGTGTTCTGGAGCTTCGTATGGCGCCATCGTGCCGAACTGGCGAGGTACCTAAGCTGGGCCGAACGCCAGGGCGGATGAGCCGACAATTATGCGGAAAACAACCTAAATTGGGAACCAAATGGGGGGTTCCATTTGCTCGCCCTTAGACGTATAATTCAGACGGGAGAGTACGGAAATGGGTTCGCTTGACATTCCCGAAGTACTCATTCTGCTCGGATTGGTCGCGAGCGCGCTCTGGGCGGTGTACAACTGGACGCACCGCAACGGTGTGTATAAGTAACAGGCCCGGCCAAAGCGATTCCGTCCGGCTGCGGCCCAGCTATTCCGTAGTCCGCCGCAATACCTCGTCGGCAACTTCCACCACTGCCCGCATTTCCGCCACATCGTGAACCCGCACGATGTGCGCGCCAGCGAGAATGCACGCCGTTACCGCCGCCGCCGTTGCAAAACGTGTCTGCTCTTCGGTCTGCTGCGCCAGGAACGACTTGCGGGATGGTCCCACCAGCACCGGCAGCTCCAGCCGCGCCAGTTGCCCGAGGTGCGCCAGAATCTCCGAGTTCTGCTCCTTGCGCTTGCCGAACCCGATTCCTGGATCAATGACGATCCGCGCGCGATCCACCCCCACGTGCCGGGCACGGCTCACTGTGGCTTCCAGTTCCCGTTCGATTGTCCCCATCACATCGCGCAACGGGGGCAGCTTGGCCCAGCTCTCGGGCCGGCCGCGCATGTGGTTGAGGACGAGGCCTGCATCGTGCTGCACAGCCACCTTGGCAAGATGCGGCTCGAACGTAAGCCCCGTGGGATCGTTGATGATCTCGGCCCCGTGTCCCACCGCCAACTCCGCCACCTCGGCCTTGTAGGTGTCCACAGAAATCGGCACCGTCAGCTTGCCACGCAACCGTTTCAGCACCGGAATCAGCCGCCGGATCTCCTCCGCGGCCGCAATCGGTGCGGAACCCGGCTTGGTCGATTCCGCGCCTATGTCGATGATGTCCGCGCCCTGTTCCTCGATCTCGATAGCGCGCGCAAATGCCCGGTCCGGATCTAGAAATTTGCCGCCATCGGAAAATGAATCCGGCGTCACGTTGAGCACGCCCATGATCAGCGTGCGCTCGCCCAGCTTCAGCTCGCGTTCCTTCAGCTTCCAGACGAACGGCCGCCGTATCATGTTTTCCCCGCCAGTCTCTTTCGCAATTCCCCGGTCGCCGCGCGATGGCACTTCAGACACAGCGTTCGCATATTCGCCAGGTCACACTCGCCGCCGCCCTCCGCCACTGGGATCACATGATCCGCGTCCCACAAGCTGCGGCGCCAGCCTTCTTTCAGTTTCCATTCTTTCAGGAATTGGCGCCGTGCGCGGTAATCGAGTTTGCGAAATTGCTTGCGCAGCCCTTCGGTGTCAATGTGGCACACTGCGCAAACACCCCGATCGCGCGCAAAAACCTGCTCTCGCAAGTATCCCGGGTCGGTGCGCAGCTTCCATTCATGCACACAATCCGGAGAGCAGAACGTGCGCCGCCCCGGCGGCACTTCGATCCCGCACCAGCGGCACAGCGCACGGCCACCCGGCCCCTTCGGCAGCGAGCGCACCTTCGCCCATCCGCCCTGGCTGGTTCTCTGTGTGCTCGGCGTCAATTCAGACTCGCAGCTCGTAACCTAGGCCGCGCATACCGTCGATGATCCGAGCGCGGATCGCCCCCGCCTCGTCGGAAGAGAGCGTCCGCTCCGCCGACCCAATCGTCAAACGAAACGACACACTCTTGGTGTTCTCCGCCAGCGGAGCCCCTGAATACTCGCGCACAAATTCGATCGATTCCAGCAGCTCGCCGGCAAATCCCGTCAACTTATCGCGCAGATCAGCCACAAGCTCCCGTGCACCCGCGATCACCGACAAATCGAACTGGCTCGAAGGGTAACGCCGTAGCGGCGTGTACTTCTTTTCTTGCGGCCTGAGTTTCTGCACCCGTTCCAGATCCAGATCCAGAATCGCCGCGCGCCCCGGCAGCAATGCCGGATGCAGCTCGAACAGCCGTCCCACGCGCTCACCCCGCCACAAAATCTCCGCCGCCCGCGCCGGATGCTCGTACGCGCGCGCCGCCGCCGGGCACGCCTCCGCGCCCGGTAACAGGCACTCGGCCGCCCGCTTCAGCTCGAACAAATGCTCTGTGCCCTCGTCCTTGGTGTAAATTGCCGCCGCCAGGTGTGGGATCTCGCGCGGCAACCCTTGCGCCTGCTTGTGAATCTCGCGCCCGATTTCAAAAAACCGAAACCTCTCGAAATACTTCCGGTTCTCCGTGATGTTCTTGTATATCTCGGGCACGAGCGAGACCCGCAACAGGTTCTGGTCGGACGCGATCGGGTTCGCCACCCGCAAGTGGTCATCGGGCTTGAACCCGAACTTGGCCGCCAGTTCCTCGCTCACGAACGAATAGTTGTAGACCTCGGTGAATCCCTGTGCCGTAAGCATCGCCCGCGCCGCCCGGAAAAACGCGCGCGATTCCTCTTGCGGCGGCACCGTGTCCAGCACCGCGGGCGCTTTGGGCTCGATCGAATCGTACCCCACCATGCGCCCGACCTCTTCCACCAGGTCGTCCTTCAGCGAGATGTCTTTCGTGGCGCGCCAGGAAGGAATCGTCACCGCCAGAACGCCCGGCGCCGGCTCTCGCACGCCAAACTCCAGGCTCCGGAGAATATCCCGAATCTCCGCTGCGGGCACCTCGCGCCCGAGCTTGCGGTTCACCCACTCAACTTCGAGTCGAACTTCCGGCAGCGCACCGAGCGCCTTCTTCTGATCGCCCAACCCGCCCACCAGCCGCGCTCCCGGAGAAAGCTCCCGCATCAGCTCCACCGCCCGCGCCAGCGCTCGCACCGTATTCACAGGGTCCTGCGCCTTCTCAAACCGCATCGAGGCATCCGTGCGCAACTTGATGTCCACCGACGTCCGCCGCACGCTCGCTGCCTGAAAATTCGCGCTCTCGAAAACCACGTTCGTGGTCCCGTCCGAAATCGCGCTACCCTGCCCGCCGATCACGCCCGCAATCGCGATCGGCCCCGATGCATCCGCAATCACCAGATTGCTCGGCTTGAGCGCGTACTCCTCCTCATTCAGCGCAACAATCCGCTCGCCGCCTTTCGCCGGCCGGATGAAGATCGTGTCGCCCTTCAGTAAATCGCGGTCGAACGCATGCATGGGCTGCGCCAGTTCGGCCATGATGAAGTTCGTCAGATCCACGATGTTGTTGATCGGGTTCAGCCCGATCGCGCTCAACCTGTATTGCAGCCACGGCGGTGAAGGCCCCACCTTGACGTTCTCGAACACCAGCGCGCTGTACCGCGGGCACAGTTCGAAATCCGCGATGTCGATCTTCACCACCGCTCGGCCTCCCGGCAGAAGCCCCATCTTTACTGGATCAACCAACCGCCGCCGGGAAATCGCCGCCACCTCGCGCGCCATCCCGAAATGCCCCCACAAATCCGGCCGGTGCGTGATGGATTTGTTATCGATCTCGATTACGCTGTCGCGCCCGCAGCCCGCGATCGCCGCGCCCAGCTCGGCATCCAGCTCAATAATCCCGGCGCTGTCCCGATTGATGCCCAGCTCCGCGCCACTGGCCAGCATCCCGTCGCTCTCGATTCCCTGGATCGCCTTCTTTCCCATCGGTACGTACGCGGTCACCACACCCACGCGGCAATTCGGCGCACCGCAAACCACGGTCTTCGTCCCGTACCGGCCCGTTTCCACCCGCGCCTTCACGTTATGCGAGTTCGCAATCGGCTCGACCGCTGCCACCCTCGCCGCGCAAGCGTCACCCAGATAGACGCCCACCTCCTCGATGCCCTCACACTCCGCCGTCTTCATCGTGATCAGACTTTCGAGCTTCGCCGGCGGCAGATCGAGCCCCTCGACGTATTCGCGAATCCAGTTGTATGAAAATTTCAAGGCAGTCTCAGAATTGCTGTAAGAATCTCAGGTCGCCGCTCTGTAACAGCCGAATATCATCGATCCCGTATCGCATCATCACTAGACGCGTCAGACCTAAGCCGAACGCGAAACCGTTCCACGTGTCCGGATCAATCCCGCTGATCCGCAGCACATTCGGATTCACCAGGCCGCACGGCAACAGTTCCACCCATCCGCTGTGCTTGCATACCGCGCACCCCGTCCCGCCGCAGATGAAACACTGAATATCCAGCTCGAATCCCGGCTCCACGAACGGAAAAAATCCTGGACGCAGCCGCACCGTCACGTCGCGGTGGAAAATTTCGCGCAGCAGCGTCTTCATGAAGTAGAGCAGATGCGCCACCGAAACATCGCGGTCGATCATCATGCCCTCGAGCTGATAAAACGTGTGCTCGTGCGAAGCGTCCACGCTCTCGTTGCGAAACACCCGCCCCGGCGCCACCATCCGTAGCGGCGGCCGGAATCGCTCCATCCCGCGCACCTGCCCGGGCGACGTGTGCGTCCGCAACAGGTTGCCGTCCGTGAGCCAGAAGGTGTCCTGCGTATCGCGCGCCGGATGCTCCGCCGGAATGTTCAGTGCATCGAAATTGTGATATTCGGTCTCGGCTTCCGGCCCGTCGAGCACCATGAATCCCAGGGACGTGAACAGATCCTCGAGTTCCATCTGGATCTGCGTGATGGGATGCAGACTTCCCGCCCGCGGTCCCGGCGCGGGAAGCGTGAGATCGATCCATTCGGCATCGAGGCGCGCGCGTAAGGCCGCTTCGCCAGACTGTGCTTTACGCCCCTCGATTGCTTCTTCGATTGCCTGCTTGGCGGCATTCAGCAGCTTGCCGGCCCGCGCCCGTTCCTCCGGCGCGAGCTTGCCCATCTCTTTGCTGATTTCCGCCAGTTTCCCTTTGCGGCCCAACGTGTCGAGCCGCACCCGCTCCAGGTCCTCGGGCGAGTTCGCACCGTGAATGAGCTCAAGGGCTCGCGACTGGATCTTAACGATCCGCTCTTCCACCATGAATGGAACATTTTAGCAGGCAGGTGCGAACTACTGGAGGCGTGATAACATCAAGGCGAAGAAGGCCCCCGGCCGGCGCAACTTGATTTTTGTAATTTTGCAAAACAAACCCAATTCCATTTCCGGCACAGCCTTTTGCCCAGCAGTTTCGGCACCCGAATAATACAGAAGCAGGTAAGCCGCTGAGCACACACAGCAGAATGGAACTGGCGTAGGCCCTCGCAGAAGACGGCTATTTTCGCATCCGCGAATTTTACTGGCCT
>Ga0326727_10020017_pt1 | contig 13351 bp, 10 predicted proteins | sample MB2enrmetagenome_FD_207643 | JGI IMG/M metagenome (GOLD analysis project Ga0326727, IMG submission 207643) | Lab enriched peat soil microbial communities from McLean, Ithaca, NY, United States - MB29MY | ecosystem: Environmental > Terrestrial > Soil > Wetlands > Peat | place: USA: New York...
GCCGTGTGTACTGCCCGCCGAACTTGAGGTTGTGGCTCTTGTAGACCTTTGAAACCACGTCCTTGAAGTTCAGCGTCCACTGGTCGAAGATGCTTCCGATGCTCGGTCCGAAGTCCTGAGGAGAGATGTTCGAGAATGAAACGCCGTTGTTCAGCTGGATGAAGTCGTTGGGCAGGCCCAGCGGCGATTGCGGGTTATCGGACAGCTCGTTCCACTTCCAGCCGGCCATATCCGCGCGCGCTTCGTTCAGCATCGAGCCGGAGAAGGTGTGGTTGTAAAGCAGGCCGGTCGAGTAATTGAGCGCGTTGTGGTAGAAGATGTTGGACGCGCGCTGCGGGCCGTTGTAGCTGGTATTGTTCACCGGCACGTAGTAGATGTTGTAGGCCACCAGATCGTTGGGCGTGACCTGGTAGTCCAGGCGGCCGTTGTACTGGGAGTTGATGTTGTTGTTGGGCCCGATCGTGGAAACATAGAAAAGGTCGGCCTTGCCGTCCATATTCTCTGCATAGTCCTGGGCAGGAGTCAATCCAACGCCGCCATTACCGCCCAAGCCGGGGGTATAGACGGTTCCGGTGGAGGTCGTCACGGGCTTCGCGAAAGACGGATCGTGCTTTCCGACTCCGATGGTCAGCGGACTGCCGAGGTCGAGGCCCTGTCCCTGGATGAAGTTGCAGTTGAGGCCCTGGACAAGACCGATGTCGGCGCATTGGTGATGATCGCTCGGTCCCTCGAGAATGCTCTGGTAGACGACGCCGGCGCCCTTGATGCCGAGGAACTTGGAAGCGATGGTGCCGGACTGTGCTTCGGTGTCGAGGGTTGGTGTTTCATACCAGCCTCCGCCCGTCGCGGTGCCGGTGTTGCGGATGGTGTCGTAGCCGAAGAAGAAAAAAACGTGGTTGCGCAGTATAGGTCCGCCCACCGTGCCGCCGTACTCGTTGTACTTGGCGTTGTCGCGGTCGGCCTTTGCATTGTTATTCGGGTCCCAGCGAGGAGAGGCGTTGAGGCCGGGACGGTCGAGCTTGAACAAGCCCGTACCGTGGAACTCGTTGGTGCCGTTCTCTGAGATGATCTGGATCTGCGCGCCGCTGAAGCGGCCAAGCGAGGCGTCATAAGGATTGGTGACGACCTTCATCTCTTTGATCGTGTCGGGATTTGGCGTAACCACTGCGGCCGAACCCCAGGTAACGCTGGTCACCTGCACGCCGTCAATCGTGATGCCGTTGGTGTCGTTGCGGCCGCCGTTGCCGAAGACCTGCGGCTTGTTCTCCGTCATGTACGGCCCGCTCGATGCGCCGGCTGAGCCGTCGCCCTGGTTGCCGGGCAGGCTGAAGGTGCCGCCGCCAGCGCTCTGCGAGCTGTCGCCGAACATGCCGGGGGCAAGCTGCGCCAGTTGCAGAGGATCGCGGCCGAAGTCCGGCATCTTGGCCAGGTCGTTCTGGCTGATGGTGCCGCTGATGCTGCCGGTTTCCGTATCCATCACCGGAGTCTCCGCCGCGTTGACGGTAACGGTCTCCGCCGCTGTGCCGATCTCGAGTTTGATGGTCAGGGAGTTGGACTGCTCGGCAAGAATGGCAACATTGTCGAGCACTTTCTTCTTGAATCCGTCCCTCGTTATGGTAATCGAGTAATTGCTGGGAGCGAGCTGGTTGATGGTAAACACGCCCGTGTCCCCGCTCACGGCAGACACCGTGTGGTTTGTTTCCTTGTCGGTAAGAGCAATAGTGGCTCCCGGCACAACCGCCCCGGTTGGGTCGGTCACGGTTCCCTGCAGGCTGGCGCCGTATTGTGCGTGCGCCGGCGCGGCCAGGACGACGAGCAACATGACTGCCGCACACCAGCCGGCAATGGCGCGTAGACGTTGCCAACTGTGCCATCCCTTGCATGAAAAACGCTCTAAATCAATTGGTTGCATCTTGGTCTCCTAGAGGAAGCAGTTGCAGTAAAGTGGGTGGACTCTTCGGTCTTTCGGGAGCGCCGTCGGAAAGATCGTCTCAATTGCACAATCGATTGCGCAACGGGGTATTCTTACCATTGGCAACATTCGGTTGTCAACTGCCCCAGTCTTTCTTCCCCGCCGCAACCCTCGGCCAGCGGTAAATCCCTGGTCCCGGATCGGTTGATTCCATTTTCAGGCCGGGAAATTTCATCTTCCTAAAACCGACCTTTATTTAGATGCGAGCCGGGTGCCTGGCGTCTCACTCGCCCGCCCTGGCGGGGCTCCATTTCCGCTGCTTTCCCACGCCTCCCGCCTCGCCTCCGGGCGCCAGCCGGTGATGTAGCTCACCCAATCTGCCAGTTACCCTGCACGCGACCACAGCTCTGAGTTTCCGGCCACCTGCTTCAGTATGCTTATACCCATGTCCTTTGCCCCTCGCCACAAAGCCCCCGGTCTCCGCGCGCAACCCGCTGCCGGTTGCAATGCTCCCACTCGGGTGCAGAAGGCATGAACCGCCTCCGCCGCGAACTTGAAGTCTTTCGCGGCTGTCCACCTTCCATGCAGGTTCTGCTGCTGGCCAACATGATCTATGCCCTGGTCCTGCCGGTGATCGAGATCTTCGTCGCCGCGTATGTCATGCGCAACTCCCACGAAGTCGGCAAGGTCGTTACGTATCAGTTGTCGGTCTATATTGCAACGCCGGCGGCCTTTTTTCTGAATGGCCTCCTGCTGGGCCGCGTCGGAGTGAAGCACCTGTACGCCGCGGGCATGCTGCTCTCGGGCGTTGCCTTGACCATGCTGATGCAATCCGGCGTCCTGTCACCGCTCGGTATCGCCACTTCCGGCCTGGCCGTCGGCCTGGCCACCGGCCTCTTCTGGGCCAACCGCGGATTCCTGGCGTTGGCCACCACCGATGACGCCAACCGCAACTACTTCTATGGGGTCGAGACGTTCGGTGGCACCCTGGCAGCCGTCGTCGTACCGGCTTTCGTCGGCTGGTTCATCGGGGGCGCCGCTCTCTTTGGATGGGCCGGCGGAACCGCCAACAGCGCCTATCGCTCGATCGCCATAGCCGTCCTTGCGCTTACCGTGGTCTCCGCCGGCCTGCTGGAACGGGGAGTCTTCCGCAATCCATCCCAAACCAGGTTCATCTTTTTCCGTTTTCACCCCTTGTGGCGCCGGATGCTCGAACTGGCAGCGCTCAAGGGCCTGGCCCAGGGATACATCCTCACCGCTCCGGCCATGCTCATCATGCTGCTGGTCGGGCAGGAAGCCACACTTGGCCTGGTTCAGGCCATCGGTGGAGTTTTCTCCGCCTGCGTTCTGTATACCGCCGGACGCCTCACCGCTCCTCGGCATCGAGGCGTCGTCTTTGCCACCGGGCTCACGTTCTTCCTGCTCGGCTCGGTCACCAACGCCGTGTTATTCAACGCGGCCGGTGTGCTGGTCTTTGTCGGCTGCCTGGTGCTGGCCAAGCCGCTGCTGGACCTTGCCTATAATCCCATCGAATTGCAGGTCGTGGAGGTCGTATCCCGTCTGGAAGGACGCAGTGAGTACGCCTACTTCTTCAACCATGAATTTGGCCTCTTTGCGGGGCGTTTTGTGGGTTGCGTCCTGTTCCTGGCCATTGTCCAATGGGGCTCGGCGGTCGCGGCGCTGAAATATGCCTTGCCCATCGTTGCTCTCCTCCAGATGCTTTCCATTTGGGTTGCCGCCAACATCTCTCGCGGCCTCAAGAGCCTTGGGTCTGCGCCGTTATCCGCATGCAACGGCCCGGCCGCTGACTCCTCAGCTTGATTCTCGCAAGCTCCTTCACACCCGCATGTCGAGCAGCCATCCACCGCGGCAAAATGAATCCTTTGAATCGTCTGCTCGCGGCATCTATCCTGTGGGTCGAGCCTGGCTCAAAGAAAGCGAGAGCATCCATCGATGAAGAGATCGTGCCGAATTGCAGCGCTCTTTGCATCGCTGCTTCCATTGATTCCAGCTGGAGCCGGCCAGGAGAAGCCCTTCCCGGTCGTCTCCATCCTCGATGCGCCGGCCATCGCCGGGCGTTCGGTGAATCTCGATGCAAAGGGAAACCTCTTGCCCTGGCCGATGCCCGCCAACACCGGCTACTCCTACTCCGCCTACTTCCTCAGCCAGTGGACAATTCTGTGGGACCAATACAATCGCCAGCGGCTGCCCTACTACTATTGCTGCTTCGATTTTGACCGCACCACCTTCGAATTGGCGCCCGATCCGCATTGGGCCAATTCAACCGGCTACCTGCGCGCCATGATGGAAGGCTTCATCGAGCGCCTCTATCCCTACACAGGCGATGAGCGCACGCTCATTTTTCTCCGCTCCTTTGTCGATTACGAGCTGGAGCATGGGCTGACTCCGGAGGGCTACGCATGGTCCCAGGTCCCCTATGCCTCGGCCAATCCCGGAGCGGCTCGTTACAGCGGATGGAGCAACTTGGGCGAGGATTACATTGAGCCCCATGTCGTCGGCGAAGACGGCTATGCCTATCTGAAGTTGTACGAGATGACCGGCGACACAAAGTATCTGCGCGCGGCCATCCGATGCGCTGAGGCCTTGGTGAAAAACTACGCGCCGGGTGACGACAAGAAATCGCCCTGGCCCGTGCGATGCTATGCCCGGGATGGCAAAGCCCCCGGCGGCCCGATGGGGCCCTACTCCGCTAATGTCATTGAGCCCATCATGCTGTTTGACGAGCTGATCCGCCTCGGACAGGGCAATGTCCAGGATTACAGGCGCGTGCGCGCCGCCGCCTGGGACTGGTTTCAGCAATACCCCCTGGCCAACAATGTCTGGGTCGGCTACTTCGAAGACACAGTTCCAAGCATGGGCAATATGAACCAGGTGATCCCTCTGGAGTTTGCCCGTTACGTTCTCCTCCATCCCGACAAGGATCCGCAATGGCGCGAACATGCCCGCAAACTGATCGAATGGGTAAAGACCACTCCCAAATGGCCGAAGTACATTGTTCATGGCGCAACCGTCACCACCGAGCAGGGCAACGGGGTCGATTTCTGCTGCAATCAACCCAATCAATGCTGTGACAGCCATACGGCGCGGCTGGCCGCCGTCGAGGCTCTCTACTACGCAAAGACCGGCGATGCCGAATACAAGGAGGAAGCCTATCGTTCCTTCAACTGGGTGTCCTATTTCCAGGGATTGTCTTCCGCCGCCCATAGCCCCTTTGCGGGTCAATGGTGGTTCACCGACCAATATGCCGACGGCCCGCGCCGCATGATGGACGCCTTCTGGGCGGTGCCCGAATGGGCGCCGGCCGACGAGTCTCATCTGCTCGGCTCAAGCTCTATCGTGACCAGGATTCACTATGGCAAGGGCGCTGTGACCTATTCCACCTTCGACCCGGCAAGCGATGATGTTCTGCGTCTGGATTTTGTCCCTGAATTCGTCATGGCCAACGGCAGGCCGTTGACCCGCCGCAAGGACCTTGACCAGCCCGGTTTCACCTTCGACGATGCAACCCATGTGCTGCGCATCCGCCACGACGATGCTCGTGACATCGATGTGCAGGGTCCGGATGGAACGGCTCCCGCGCATTCCATCACATTCGACGATCCCCATCTCGCCGCTGGAACCGTTCTCATCGGCGAATACCCCTCGGGCGCGATCCAATGGGGCCCGGGCCAATGGCAGATCGGCGTTCCACAAGGCGGGTTTGGAACCTTCAATCTCGTTCTCGCCGATCGCAAGGCCGCCCAGTCTGAGTTTCGGTTCTACTGGCCGCGCATATTTGTCGGCATCGATGCCTATAACAACGGACCCTCTGAAGCTACAGTAACCATCCGCTGTCCCGAGCTTCGCGAGGTCACCTTTACCGTCAAGCCGGGAGAGTTGCGGCGCCTGCGCACCGGATGGCAGGATCCGAGTTCGCGTGTCTTCTTTGAATTCAGAAACGGCGAAGGCCTTCAGTTCGACAACCTCGAGTATCGCCAGGAGTGATCCAGTCCGGACGTAACCGGTATCCGGCTGAGTCCCTGACCCGCGAGCACGGACAAGTACGAAGTTGCAATGCTGCCCGGCAACTTCGTGTCCCGCCGTTCGGGGAGATCGCGTCACCGAACCCGAGCGTCAAGCTGAGCATCGGATCGTGCGTCTGGCCGCCGGAGAGAAGGGTGAGGAGTCGGAGGGAGCCGCTTAAAGGGAGCTATCGGACGCCAAATTCTGCGGGGCAATTCTCGATAAGCTCTTTGTTTTTGTTGGCGTCCCCGACGGGATTTGAACCCGTGTTATCGCCGTGAAAGAGACGCTGGCAGACGTAACTGATTGAAACTAAAGAGCACGGTTGGCCATCGAAAGAACGTTTTGGAACCCTGGGGAACGCTTATCGAACCCTTATTGAACCCACGAAATAGCCATTTCTGTCGTCGGTGGACCTCAGAATCGGTAGGAACCAACCAGATCGACTATTTCGCGTATTGCGAGTATTTCTACTAGGTGCTAACCTTAAAACACTATGGCCCTAGCAACGAAAAAGCCGATTACACTCCCTGATTCTGAGCAGCAACAAGTGCAGGCCCTTGAGATATTATTGCGCAGTGGTGTGCCTGCATTGGTCAGTCCCGGCGGGGAACGAATCGAACTTCCTGGCACCGTTTTCGAGGTTCTCAGGACGGCGGTCGGGTTCATGTCGCACGGCCAGACCATTACGCTCGTTCCAGACAACCAAGTGATTACGACCCAGAGGGCTGCCGACATTCTCGGAATGTCGCGCCCATTCTTCATCAAGCAGCTTGAGGGCGGTTTAATGGCCCACCACCGAGTTGGCAACCAGCGCCGCATTTACCTTCGCGATGTTCTGGAATTTGCAAAGAAGCGCGACAAAGAGCGCCTTTCTGCGCTGGACCTGCTGGCGCGGGATGCGTTTGAAGCGGGCTTGTATGAGCGGAATATATTCCCAGAAGACGGCTCGGACGAGTGAAGCAGGACCTTAGCGTTGTCTTAGATGCGTGCGTCCTCGTCCCCATGCCGCTGGCGGACACGCTGCTTAGGCTTGCCGCTGGTCCACGTCTCTATCTGCCGAAATGGTCCGATCAGATCATGGTAGAAGTGACCCGAACTCTTCAGGAGAACTTCGGCCTCTCCCCCAAAAAGGCCATGTACCGCGAAAGCGAGATCCGGCGACATTTCCCGGAAGCCTGGATCGACGGCTATGAAGATTTGATTCCCGCGATGACCAACCACCCCAAGGACCGTCATGTCCTTGCCGCCGCAGCGCGAGCTGGCGTGAAAGTGATCGTTACCTACAACCTCAAGGATTTTCCAAGCTCCTCGCTTGCGCCGTATGCCATCACGGCGCAAGGGCCATCAGTCTTTCTCAAGAATCTTTACGATATGGCCCCATCGGCGGTGATCCAGACGTTGGAAACTCAAGCAGCAGCCATCAGCCAACCGATGAGCTATCTGCTTTCCAGGCTCAGGGTCAATGCGCCGGCCTTCGTCGCGATGATCGAACAGACAATGAACAGAGATGAATAAAGGCACCGTCTAGTCCTGTCCTAGAGAACGTCACGACTGCGAACCATCGTGCGAAACAAATCACTGCTTCAAAATCCAAAAAGTTATCGGCGACTTCCAAAAAGTTATTGGACGCGGCGCGTGGATTCGGCTTAAGTTCACGGCATATCGCGGCCCAATCGGGGCCGCTGGAGGTGCCGATGAACGCCACTCTTACACACAGCCGCCGGTTGCAGGCTGCCTTCAGAGGCAGGCTGCGCCGACTTCGTCCCAGCCTTAGCCTCTTCACACTGCTGATCCTCTTCCCTGCGCTTGCCCTCGCGCAGTCGCCATTCGATACTGGCTTCACCGCAATGCAAACCCTCTTCACTGGCACGGTCGCAAAGGTAGCCAGTCTGATCGCAATCGTGGTCGGCGGCTACCAGTTCGCGCACGGCGAACCGGGTGCTAAGAAGACCCTGGCCGGCGTCGCAGCCGGCACGGGGATTGCCGTGCTTGCCACCAACGTTCTGACTTGGCTTTGGGGTGTGTAGGCGGAGCCTCAGGCCATACCCAATAACGACAGCCCAACGATTTCTCAAGCTGTGAGGGGCGACGATGCAGACACACATTACAACCCGCCGGAGGAACCGGGTCTACAAAAGCCTGCACAAGCCCCTCACATACCTCGGGGTCGAGCGGACGCTGTTTTACTTCGTCTGCGTCGGGGCCGTTGGCGTATTCAACCTTTTCAATAGCCTCCTCGCCGGAGTTGCAGTCTTCGTCGGCGGCTTCGCATTCGGTCATTGGGTCACGAATACCGACCCGGCATTTCTGCGGATTCTTGCGAAATCGGAACGCTACAACGTGCGCTACGACGCCGCCAAGCAGAACGTCCCCCGCGTGGAGGTGATCTGATGCTGCGACTCGATAAGGTCATCAAGCCCTGGAAGGAGGCGGCTTCGCTCAACGATCACATCAACCTGTATGGCTTTTGGAACGAAACTACGTTTCTGACCAAGAGTGGCGACGTTGGCATGGTGCTGCGCGTCTCTGGCGTGGACTATGAGAGTCTCGACCACGCGGAGCAGGAATATGCCGTCAAGCGGCTGGAAGCTGCGCTGAAGGCGTTCGGCACCGGCTTCCATGTCTATCAATATCTGTTCAAGCAGAATCGGCCTGAGATCCCATTCGCGCACTATGGAGACCCTGTCGTAGAAGCCGCAATCGACCAGCGGCGGCAGTTCTTCGAAGCCAAGCGCGATCGGCTCTACCAGATCGAAATCTTCTATTGCGTCGTTCTTGAAGGCGCGCGGTCGAAGACCGGCGTCGGGGCCGCGCTCGCCCGCCTATTCCGTGATCCGGCCGGAGCAATTGACGAGCTGAAGACACAGTTCGCCGGAAGCAGCATGAAAACGCTGTTGCGGACGCAGATCGAGGCCGAGGTTGCACGGCTTGAGCAGCGCGTCCAGACATTCACGCGCCAGCTCGGCGATTTCGTCGGGATCGAGGTTCTGAATCAGCGTGGTCAATTTGCGTTCCTGCGGCGCCTCATCAACTACGACGACTGGCGGATTGGCGGCAAGCCACAATCGACGCAGTTCCTTGACTACCAGGTTGTCAATTCGACCATCGAGGCCGAGCGCGATCATCTGCGCGTTGGCGATCATTTCGTCCGTGTACTGACTATGAAGGAGGCAATCACAGAGACCCGGCCTCTTGTGCTCGACTCGCTCCTCAAGATCGCTGCGAACTTCTACGTCGTGACGGAATGGACTCCCATGAACGCGGAGCAGGCACGCAAGGAAGTCAATAAGCGCCGCCGCCATTTCAATGTCTCGAAGACTGGCTTCATCTCGCAGATGGGCAACGACGCAGCTCAGACGAACCCGCGCGATGTCCTGGTCGATGAATCGAAACAAGCAGACATCGAGAACCTTGGCGATTGCCTGCGGGCCTTGGGCGACGGCCAGCAGCTTGGCGACTTCTCGCTGACGATAGTGCTCTATGGACACTCGAAGCCGGAGCTTGAACAGCTTGTGGGCGAGTTCACAGGCGTCTTCACGAACGGCGATGGCAATCTATTCGTGGAAACCTACAACCAGCTCAACGCTTATTTCGCCACAGTCCCAGGCAACTATGCCATCAATCTCCGCAGGCTGTACCTATTGAATACGAACTACGCCGATTTGAGCTTTCTCTTTACGATCCTGCCTGGCGAGAAGACGAACTCGCATCTTGGCTCTGAATACCTCGCCGCGCTCGAAACGGACAACAGCACGCCGTATTTCCTCAACCTGCACAACGGCGAAGTAGCTCACACGCTCATCCTGGGGATGACAGGAAGTGGCAAGTCGTATTTTTGCAACTTCATCCTGCAAAATGCGCAGAAGTATGCGCCCCTGACATTCATCTTCGATATCGGTGGGAGCTTCCAGTCACTCACTTCTATCTTTGGCGGCTCGTACCTCAACGTCGGCCAGGAAGCGCGCGACTTCACTATCAACCCGTTCTCGCTCGAACCCAGCAAGGAAAACCTGCAATTTCTCTTCAGTTTCTTCCGCGTGCTCATCGAGGGCAATGAGCAGCGTTACCGGCTGGACTTCAAGGAAGAACGCAAGCTCTGGGACGCAATCGAGCGGGTATATGTGTTGGAGCCAGAACAGCGAACAGTCTCCAATTTCACCAATATCATCGGAGAACTGAAGGACCGCCTGCAGCGTTGGACGCGCGGCGGCCAGCACGGATTCCTGTTCGACAACGCCGAAGACACTCTGTCATTCAGCCGCTTCCAGACATTCAACTTTGCAGGGTGGGGCGACTCGCCCGACGTCTTGGAGCCACTGCTCTTCTATGTTCTCCATCGGGCCTCAAACGAGATCTCCGATCCGGCCAAACTCGCCACCTTCAAAATGTTCCTGCTCGATGAGGCATGGCTCTTCATCAAGAACGAGACCATTCGGAACTACGTCGTTCAGGCGCAGAAGACCTGGCGAAAACACAACGCCGCCATGATCATGGCCACCCAGTCCATAAAGGAGCTTGAAGAGTCGGGCATGTTGCAGATCGTCTCCGAGAGCTGCCCAACGAAGATTTTCCTTGCGAATCCGGAGATGAACCGGGACGTGTACCGCGAGGCCTTTCACCTGAACGATACCGAATTGGACTTAATTGCCGGGCTTGTTCCGCCCGGGCAGATGCTTATCCGAAAGGCGCAGTCGTCGAAAAAGGTCCAGTTGAACGTCGATTCAGTTTCGCATTGGATGGCGACGAACAACGCTCGCGACAACCTGAAGAAGCGCGACTACTTCGAGCGATTCGGAATTGCCGATGGCCTGCGCCGGCTCGCCGAAGACTTTCCCTTCCGGCCTCGCGTGCAGGCCGGTGCCGCAACTCCCAACCCCAAAGGAGCCACTGTATGAGCCGCAAACTGATCTTCATCGCCTGGCTTGCCCTCGCGCTTCCATCTCTTATTGCCGCCGCGCAAGATGCTTCGGCACGCACTGTCCAGTATCACTCCCAGGACATCGTCCCCATTCATGCAAAGCTCAAATACACGACCCTCATTGAGGTTCCGCCTACCGAAAAGATCATGGAGGCCGCAACCGGCGACAAGGATTTCTGGATTGTGGACGTAGTCGGAAACTTCTGCTTCGTGCATCCGGCCAAGGCTGGCATCAGTTCCAACCTCAACCTGATCACCGACAAAGGCAACATCTATTCGTTCACTTTGCAAGACGTATCGGGCACATCCGATGCGCCGGACCTGAAAGTCTTGATCGTGCCGGCCGACCACTCCTCGATTGTCGCAGCCAGCGGCCCTCCGCAGTTTGTCCCGGCTGCGCAATTGGAACAGACTCGCCAACAGCTTGCCGCTCTTCAATCGCACGTTGAACAGGCCGTTGACGAATACAAGAGCGCATACCCCGTGCAGTTGAAATTCGACTACACCTTCAAGGCCAATGAAGCGCCCTTCGATATTCAGTCGATCTATCACGACGATAAGTTCACTTACATCAAGACCAATGCGCCGGAGAAGTTCAGCGTGTACGAGATGAAGGACGGCAAGCCGGACCTTGTCACGTATGACCTTCGCGACGGGACGTACATCATCCCGAAGGTGATGGACTCGGGTTATGTCGAGCTGGGCAAGAAGCGGATGGACTTTACGCGGAAGGGGTGACCGTCATGGCCGAGAACAACTTCGTCCCACCTACGGAGGCGCTGTCAGAACCGGAGTTGCGCCGCACGAATAGCGATCCAAAGGGTGTGCTGCAAAAGAACCTCAAGATATTTGTGTATCTTGGTGCCGCGTTGCTGGTAATCGCCGCGGCGCTGTTCAGCTCGACGACCAAGAAGACGCCCGCGCAGCAGGCGGCGGCAAAGGGCCAGCCGCCGCAGCCCACCCTACAGGACAACACCGACAACAACGTGCAGGACTTGAAAAACCAGCTTAAGGCTGAGCGCGAAAAGGAGCAGCAACAGTCAGCAGCCACGGTTGCTCCAGATGGAGATCCTGCGCTAGCGTCTGCGACACCCGCGCAACGGGCCGCCGCCGCAGCCTATGGGCCGACCGGCGTTGCGGCTCCATGTGTTCCCGGCCAACCTTGCCCACAACCCGCCTACGGCCCGGCGGCTTATGGTCAACCGGGCAATGCGCAGCCTCAACTCTCGCCGGAACAGCAACAGGCACAGCTCATCGCCGCAAAGGAGCGCGAGCGAGCCGACGAATCACGCTTTGCCTCGAATCTTGTGTACGCCCGCGCCATGGAACAGCCACAACCAGCGCCGGGACAGGTTCCGGCTAACCAGTTAGCCCCGGCCGGCCCTCGCCAGGAAGTATCCAGCCTTCAGTCGCCGCGAGCCCAAGGAGAACCGCAGGAGGCAGCCGATGGCTACAAACGTCCCGTAGAGGCAGATATCGATTCAGCAAAAGGACAGCCCTTTCTGGTCTACGAGGGATCCGTTCTCGACACAGTATTGATGAATCGTCTGGACGGAGACGCCGCTGGCCCTGTCAAAGTCCTTGTTTCAAATCCCTTGTATTCGCATGACCATCAACACGTCATCATCCCCGAGGGAACGGTGATCCTTGGGGAGGCGAAGAAAATCGGATCGGCAGGCTTTGGCCAGCAGCGGCGGATGGCCGTTGTCTTTCACCGCCTCATCATGCCAGACGGTTACTCGGTCGATCTCGACCAGTTCCACGGTCTGGACCAGATTGGCGAGGAGGGCTCGAAAGATAAGGTCAATAACCATTACTTTGAAATCTTCGGAGCGTCTATCGCTCTAGGCGTGATTGCCGGAGCGGGCGAAATTACCCAAGGCGGCGGCACAATCAGCACCAGTGGCTCCCAGGCTTTCACCACTGGCACCGCAGGAAGCATCTCTCAATCGGCAAACACTATCCTGGATCGCTTCATGCAGATACCGCCCAACATCACGATTCGTGAGGGACACCGCGTGAAGATTTATTTCACGCAGGACATGCTTTTGCCCGCGTATTCGAACCACACCATACCGCAGACGTTCTGAGGAGGTTCCCAATGAAGTACAGTTCCTTCCCCGTCGTTGCACTTTTGGCCACGACAATTGTCTTCACGGGCTGCAAGAAGAAAGAGCAGTGTGCCCCCGGCGATGCACCCGCAGTGTGCAAAGCGGTACAGGAGTGCTTTGAATCCGGCACTTCCGCGGTAGCCTGCCGCGAGGCTGAAAAGGACGCCAACCAACCAAGCAAGGATCTTCCCACTGCAACCAAAGGTGGGGCAGACGGACTGAACTACGATTCGTCGAAGGCAACACAGAAGCCTGCTCCGAAACAATCACCACAACCTTAACCGGAAGCATTCCTCAATTAACACAAAGGAGAATTGGCCATGAAGCGGTTCATGCTAACCGTCACACTCTCGCTGTGCGCCGGCGCGCCTGTCGCGCACGCGC
>Ga0326727_10020019_pt1 | contig 13350 bp, 11 predicted proteins | sample MB2enrmetagenome_FD_207643 | JGI IMG/M metagenome (GOLD analysis project Ga0326727, IMG submission 207643) | Lab enriched peat soil microbial communities from McLean, Ithaca, NY, United States - MB29MY | ecosystem: Environmental > Terrestrial > Soil > Wetlands > Peat | place: USA: New York...
TCGAGGTCAGGGATTCGGAATCTTGAATCTTGAATTTTGAATCTTGAATCAGCTCTCGGGTTTAGGGATTCGAGGTCAGGGATTCGGAATCTTGAATCTTGAATTTTGAATCTGCTCTCGGGGTTAGGGATTCGGAATCTTGAATTTTGAATCTTGAATCCCGCGTCCCCCAACCCCTAACCCCTTCTTCCAGCGCTTCCTTGCTATTGCCACCCATAAGGTGTATAACACCCGCCATTAAGATTTGCAGGTGACAACATGTGGCCAGCACTACCGATCGCCCCCAGGGATGCGCGAACGGTGAAGTGCTCGGCCCCTGCCGGAATCAACTTCCTCTCCCGCCCCCCCCCCCACAATTAACCCGCCCAGGAGGCATTAATGTTGATGCGTCTTACTCTGCTCGTTTGCTTTGTTGCAGTTTCAGTGCCTTTGTACGCGGGACAGAGCGATAAGGCTGTCAACACGGGCGGCACGGTTTCTGCGGACCAGGCGGCCACTCCCTCAGCAATCCAAATTCAGCCCGCGAAGCCTGTCGGCTTTCGACTCGAGGACGGAACCCCCATTAAACTGCGTCTCTCGCGGACCATCTCGTCGTCAGACGCGCAAGTCAATGACAAGGTGGATTTCGAGGTTCTCGAAGATGTCAAGGTGGGTGACATCAACGTCATCCCGAAGGGAAGCGTCGCTTGGGGGACAGTAACGGAAGCCCAATCGAAGCGAAGAATGGCTCGGGGTGGAAAACTCGACATCAACATTGACAACGTACGCCTCGTGAACGGGGAGAAGGCCGCTTTGCGTGCGGTCAAAGAGGTCAAGGGTGGAGGTCATACAGGCGCGATGACTGGCGGCATTGTCGCCACAAGCTTGGTTTTCTTTCCGGCCGCACCGTTCTTTCTTTTCATGCACGGCAAGGACATAACAATTCCGCAGGGTACAGAAATCACTGCCTACATCAACGGCGACTTCAACCTGGATCGCGCGAAGTTTGTGAGCAACCCGGCCAACGCGGCCACCCCAGTAGCAGGGGGACCGTCTAATGATGCCCTCGCTGCGGTCGAGATTAAGTCTGTGCCAGACGGCGCCGACATTACAGTGGATGGAAAGTTCGTCGGCAGCACCCCCTCCACTGTTCGAATGCAACCTGGGGACCACAAAATCTCTATCCAAAAATCGGGATTCAAGCCTTGGGAACGGACGATGTCAGTAAGCCCTGGAGCAAATGTAACGATAAATCCCACGCTCGAACAATTGCCGAATGCGAGTCCCACACAGTGACATAACCAAAGTTGGTGACGGCGTGGTTTGGTCTACTCGATAAGGCCGCACCCGGAAAGATGTAGGAAGCGAGAGCCAAACCCCAGATGATGAAACCATCGGGATCTGCCCAGCTAGCGAAAGCAAACCAAACCAGTTTGAGGTTTAGCGAGGACGTGCGGAACCAGAATGTGGGGCGAACTGAACGGTGAGATTGTTGCAATTGTTATTGAATAGAATGAGGAGGTAGGAAACTTATGCCAGAACCCACTCAGCCTCAAGCTACTTTTCCAACTCCAGGCTTTGGGCAAAGGCGTGCCCGAGCTCTGATCGGTTGGCTACCGATTAACGAAGGTGCTCTCTGGCTCGCTGGCCGCCAAATGAGCGACCAGCCCAACCCTGAACATATCGCGGCATGTGAGGCAGCGAGGCAGGTCGTTGCGGCACGAGCGCTTGGATTGGATCAGACCGGAATATTCTCCGACCTTCCGCCTGCGGCAGCAGCGCACATCGAAGCCTTGCGCCAAGACCCAAAGGGCGCTCAGGTTTTGGCGGAGTTCGGTGACCTGAAGATCGTTGATCTCACGGGAGTCTGTGCCGCCCAGCCACAGATCGTCATCGAGGATGCCTTGAAGCGAGTTGAGGGCGTTGCGGCTGATGATATGAGGGCACTTGCAAGCATCACCATCCCTCTGCCAGTTCCAGAGCCGATCCCGCTACTTTTTGATCCGACCAAAAACGCGTGGATTCTCTCTTCTCCGAATCCAAATCTTCGGGTAGCTGGACAATTCAACGGGCCGGTTGGGCCAGGGGTTTCGGGCATTGGGTTTATTGTTACTCTCCAAAAATCGTATCTGCAGGTGGCGGGGCTGGGTGGCCGGTATTTCCTGCGCGATGGGTATCACCGCGCTTACGGTCTCCTCGCTGCCGGTATCCGTCATGTGCCGGGATTCGTCAAAAACTTCGAATCGTTCGAGCAGATCGGGCTTCCTCAAGGGCTGCTGCCGCAAGGTGCGTATCTGGGCGACCGGCCACCACTCTTAGCGGACTATTTGAATGACCAAGTTGCAGCGGACACGAACATTCCAATAGTGCAGAAGATGGTTGTCGTGCAGGCATTGGAGCTGCAGTCACTAGGCTAATGTTCCAGTGCGTTGCGGTCTGGCGTCGTATGCTGGAAAGGGTACCTGACCCTTCTCTCCTTCTGCACCCTTCTCTCCTCTGACACGCTTCTCTTGACACCCTTCCCTATCAGGTGGCCCGAGTCCTCGAAAGCCCGACCAAGCAAGGAGGAACCAGAAGTCCTTGATAATGAAACCAGGGCAGTGTACCCTCATGTGCGAGTAATGTCCCATGAATGGATCTCTCAGAGAGTTTGAAACCTGGATTGAGCAAAAGGCTGCGAAAGATCCTCACTTCTCTGGCACCTTTTGGTTTGTGCTCTCTCCTCTTTCGGAAAACCATTTTGCCGAGAGCTTGGGACAACGTCCGGTCGATCCACAAACGGTTCCACTAGCCGATTTCGCAACTAATGTTGTTATCAAGGATCGACGGGATAGGATGCACCAGACCACTTTTTGGAATCTGCCCTTTTTCAAAGCTAGTAGACTTCATATCCTTTTCTCACTGGAGCGCCCCTCGCGGGCACTGCGGTTCATGTACCGACTCTTGGCCCGAGCCAGAGGCAAGGGACATCTTTTCCCGATCGGCCACAGCTTGGTGAGGTCTTGCGTTCAACTGGACGACAAATACGAGTTTAGCCAAACGCGAGTATTGAGAGGCGTGTCTTATCCAAGCCAACCCAGCGAGGGGGGTGCCGAGATTAAGCTGAACCCAGGCGACGCCGGAGTGTTTTTCGAGGACCTGGACGAAGATCGGCGCGTCTTGAAATTGGCAAGAATGCGGGCGCCAACGGGTGAAGGCTCTTGCGAATTTACCGTCAGCCGAATCGGTTATGTCAGCTACAACAAGGGCCAGTTTGCCCCGCTTCTTAAGTTAATTCTTGGTCGGCTCACCGAGGAAATGAGCGCGTCCGTGAGACCCTTCGAAGAAGCGAAGGGGCGTTTTGTGGCCTTGCGATTTCCCGAACCGGTATTCGCGGAGCGCGCCAGTTACGCGGGTGTATTTGGAGCGCTCTCGCGCTTACCGCGTGCGACCTTGGCCGTGCTTCACGCGAATCCCTACTTCCACGCCACCCTAACCAACTATGAGGATGGCGGAGAGTTTGATGTTTTCGTAACGGATTTGTGCACGGTTCGCATTCAAGGGCGCGAAGGCGCGTCGCCAGCCTCTTTCTTGCGTCTCCACAATAGCCTGGCCGAGGTGTTTCGTGAACCCACAGTCAAGATCGAGGAATCACCCGTATTTCGGCTGAAGGACCTCCTGGAGGGGCGGGTCTAGATCAATGGCCCTGAGCGCAGGCATTGAGGATCGAATACAAAAGCTATTTGAAGAGAAACACAAAGAGTATGCGGCTCACGACCGCACTCTGAGCGCTCTCGCCGCTTTCCGTTTCATTCTAGAGTACGTCGACGAAATTAAACAGGAAACAATCTTCTGGGACTTTCGGCCTCGGGTCTGCTCGCCCGGGTCCGAGTCGAACCCGCGCACACCCGATGGTCTGATTGTTCAGCGGCCCTCCCACAGCTTCGTGCTCGAACTTAAAACTTCCTGGAATAAGGGCGACGTCACCCAAGTAACAAGCTACGGAAAGGCTGAATGCTACATGCAGGCCAACGGCACACTTACCTCTTTCTCGGAGAACCACTGTATTCTGCTTGGCTACCAGAATGTCCCGGGAGATTCCAACCTGGAGGCTCTATTTGATGAGTGGGAGAAACAGAAACAACATGCCTCATTGGTAGTCTTTCGGTACAGTTTTGAATCGGCCGCCACGGGTGATTGCATTTTCTTTTCCAGGGTACCGTTTGCCCGGAACGGGACATGTCCAAGTTCTCACTTCGGTAGGGCGATCAACTCCGCTCGCGGATTCCCCGTCACAGCCGCCAATTTCAGTCGGGTGGGTAGCAAATTTCACAAGTCGAACGACCAAGTCATCGACAGTTACGCGGCTGTGATCTGGTGGACAGCCTATGCCAGACACTACTTGACTGAGGAGCAGCAGACAGAGATGGCCGTAGGTGGCCGGTTACTAACCCCGCTGCAAATTCCGCTAAACCAGATTGACAAGGTTCCAGTGCTACCGGATGTTGATGTGCCCCTCACGCCGAGCGACGTGAGAAAGGCCCTCGAGTTTCTGCGCCAGGCGGGTTTGGTTACACTCAAAGCACGTGAACGCGTCTACGAAGTGAAACTGCGGCAGAACGTTCGCCTGCCCGCCAGTGCCGCCGCTATCGGCGCCTTCCAACAGGACATCGCCGTAAAGATCATCAATAGGTGGGCAACTTACAGCGTCACAAAGCCCCTGACGAAGCGCCCGGTCGGCGCGAAGAGAACAAAGTCCCGGCGATCCCGTGACCCCGGACCCACTCTCCCCTTTCCTCAGCCGTTGTAGCGCCCGGCTGTTTAGGTCCACGGCTTTTTGTTGTCGATGGGGGACGAACCGGAGTAACCCTGGACACGGGATACGGGAACCGGCGCATAGCGCCGCGCGACTTGCTAAACCCGCCCGATTTCTGTTCGTCATCCGGAATTCAAGAGAACAGTTCACAGTTTACAGTTCATAGTAGAAATCAAGAACGCCTTGACTGTTAACTGTCGACTGTAAACCTCTATTTACCCTTCACCCTTTATCCTTTATGCTTCACCGAATTGCACCACCACCCGATTAACCTGAAGGTGGCCACGTTTGGTGCTACAATGACCGAGGGAAGCCTTGTGCTATCAAGAAGACACTTGGCGCAGGCGTTCCAGAGAAGAATCCATGACCATCACGGCAAAATATGAAGATGGCGTCTTCAAGCCCTTGGAGAACGTGCGCATCATCGAAGGGACGATCGTCGAGGTCCGCGTGCCCTCCGAGGTCGACCGTCCCAAGAGCCCAGCGTCCTCGGTTGGAGATTTCGCCTTCTACGGCATGTGGAAGGACCGGACGGACATCGGCGACAGCGTGGAGTACATCAGCAATCTCCGTCGTAATCTTCGGGGCTGAAAGCTTCTTTCCAACCTTCCATGCCATACTTGATAGACAGCGATGTCCTGATTGACATATCGCGCGGCAAACCCGGGGCATGCGAATACGTGGATGCGCTCGCCGACGGTTGGACGATCTCACAAGTCTCTGCCCTGGAACTCATTGTCGGCGCGCGGGATCAGCGCGAACTCGCCCACATCGATGCTTTTCTATCAGCATATTTGATCGCCCCCCTTCGGGACTCCACCGGAAAGCGGGCTTACCAACTCCTCAAGCTTTACGCAAAATCCCACGGCCTGCACGTTTTTGATTCCCTCATCGCAGCTACCGCCATGGAAGAGGGGCTTACGTTGGTCACCAAAAACCGCAAACACTTCAGCGCCATCACGGGATTGCTACTGGAGATTCCTGGTTACTAACGCGACGGCGCCTTCCATTTTTGCGAACTCAGGTCCACGGCTTTTTGTTGTCGATGGGGGGAAACTCGCCTTGGCCCGATTTCTGTTCATCATTCATAATTCACCATTCACCATTTACTATTCACAATTCCCTCCGCCCGTGTGAGTATTGCCTTCCAACCGCCATTACCGAGGTTCAAACCATGGCCAACCCAGAACACCTCAAGATTCTCAAGCAAGGGGTCGAAGTTTGGAACAAATGGAGGGTGGAGAATCCGGCGATAATCCCGGACCTAGAGGGGGCGGACCTCCCCCGCGCCCTCCCCAAGGTAGACATTCGCGGGTCGAAGATTCCCCGGGTGGACCTGCGCGGGGCGAACTTTGCCCAGGCGAAGCTCCGCGGGGCGAGCCTGGCCGAGGCGGACATCCGTGAGGTCGACTTCGCCAAGGCGGACCTCCGCGGGGCGGACCTCACTTGGACCGTCGGCTTCTTCGCGAATTTTGCCGGGGCCGATCTCACCGGGGCGCGCCTCAGCCGGGCGGACCTGCTCTATGCGAACTTCCGCGGGGCGTGCTTGCGCGGGGCGGACCTCTACAAGGCCGACTTGCGCGAAGAGACCGACTTCCGGGATGCGAACCTCCAAGAGGCGAACCTCAGCGAGGCACATCTCAGCGAGTCGGACCTCCGCGGGGCGAACCTCACCCAAGCGAACCTCACGGGTGCAAACCTCCAATCAGCGAACCTCGGCGGCGCGAACCTGCGGGGGGCCAACCTCGGAAACTCAGACTTTGCCGGTGCGCTGGTGGGTCTCACCGTCTTCGGGGACAATGACTTCAGCACCGTGAAAGGGCTCGAGAAAGTTGGCCACTCCGACCCGTAAACCATCAGCATTGACGCAAGGGGACGGGCCAAGCGTCCCCGGTTTTCAAAACAGTCGTCAGTTGTCAGTAGTCCATTGTCACTTGCCCAAAACCGACCTTGCTCTGCCCGCCGGGTCCGTGTTATTTTCCGACCATGAGCGCGAATGAAGTATTGGAGCAGGTGAAAGCCTTGCCGCCTCGGGAGCGTCGGAAATTCTTTGCCGTGGTCCACGAACTGGAAAGGGCGCTGAAAGTGGAACCCACGGCCCGGCGCAAACGCCCGATTCGTTGGCCCGACGCGGCGGCGCGCCGGCGTCGAATTCTTGGCGACAAGGTTCTGCCCAATTTGGTTCTGCAGGCGCGCCAACAGGAGCGCTACTAACCCCGCATGAGCCTTTACGCGGACACCAGCCTGCTCATCATTCAGAATTCAAGAGATCAGTTCACAGTTTACAGTTCATAGTAAAGACCAAGAACGCTTGACTGTTAACTGTCGATTCTCAACTGTAAACCTATATTTACCCTTCACCCCTTATCCTTTACCCTTTGCAATTCTCTCCGCCGCACGCGCCACATCGGCGACTTCCGGGCGTGGAAAGATCACGACCCATACCAGAAGTCGTTCGAACGGTTATGGCGCGACCTCAAAGCGTAGGCGGCGGAGCCGCCACCAACGGCGTGGCATGGCCGTCCCGGCCATGACCGGACACGGGCGGGACGCCCGTGCCACGTCCCGTAGGGGCCAGCAGCGCTGGCCCGTCCGTGACACAGGCACTCCTGCCTGTGTCTGATTGCACCGCCGATGGCGGTGCTGCCTCCTGCACAGCCAGGAGTGGCTGTGCCACTTTGGACATCGAGGACCGCATGACTGTTAACTTTCGACTGTCAACTTTCAACTGTCGACTCTCAACTGTCGACTTCCCTTGAGCTGAAAACCACCACTCCGGCCCTAAACCACCACCGCACGGGCGTTGGGCCAAGCCGGGTGTTCACCCGACATAGCCGGAACCGCATGAAACCAAGATACTTCGGGCAACCCGGTTTGGCAGGGCGCGTGCCCTATGTCAGGGTGCAGGTGGCAAGGAGGATTGAGGATTCGAGGAGGTGCTGAAATGAGAAAACTAACGCTTTTAACGTTGCTGGGTCTCTGCTTGTTGGTTGCGCCGCACGCGCAGGCTGCGACGGTGGGAGTCGTGATCGGAGTGGGTCCGGCGTACGTGGGGCCTGCTCCCGTGTGCCCCTATGGCTACTTCGACTATTACCCCTATGCTTGCGCACCCTACGGCTACTATGGACCAAGCTGGTTCTCGGGCGGAGTCTTTATTGGCGCCGGCCCGTGGTTCCATGGCTATCATGCCGGTCCGGGATTCTACGCGGGGCGCGGCAACTACGGACGCATCCCCGCTGCGCCTGTGCACCCGGCATTTCGCAGTGAGCCCAATCGCGGCGCCGTACGCGGCAACTTTAACGCTGGAGCCGTACACGGCTCCGCGCGGGGAGGCAGCTTCCATGGTGGGCGCAGGTAGACTCCACCCTCAACGCGAACTCTCGCGGCCGACGGCGAACGCCGTCGGCCGTGGCGTTTTATAATGGCCAAACCTCTGCCAGGCCCCACTGCCTTTTCCCCGCATTTGATCCTGCCCGCACCCGTCGGATGAGCCCCTTATTCCGCCGTGCGCCCCAGAGACTATCCTAAAGTCAGTATTTGAAAAAACAGTTCGGGGCGCGCATACTCCCCGCGACGCGGGGGCGAACGGCGTTCGCCCCGTCGTAGGGCCGAAGAGCCTTCGGCCCGGGCCGAGCGCTGCTCGGCACTACACAAACAGGCGTGGCATGGCCGTCCCGGCCATGCAGGAGAACACGGGCGGGACGCCCGTGCCACGTCGCGTGTTCGTGTTGGGCCGTCATTCCGATTCGCGGGTCGACACAAAGGGGAGTTTGCGATGAAACGACGTGAATTCATAAAAACTGGTTTATTCACCACTGTCGCCGCCGGCGTACTCAGTGAAACTGCAACCGCCGATAATGCGGGGCACGTCGACGCTGGAGATGGCTGTCGCCTCGTGCCGACGGGAACGGATGTTGAGCTGGGCGCGCCGACATTCAATTTCAAGCTTGATGCTTCAACGGGTCTGCACGCACGCTCCTGGGAGAACAAACTGACCGGGCGGACAATTCCCTTGGGCGGCAATTCCGAACTGGAGATAGACCTTGACGCGGCGGAAGAACGGATCTGGATCCCGGGATGGAAAGGCATCGTCTCCCTCGCCAAGACGGCGGACTGCAACCAGGACCCCGGCTATCGAGAGGGCTATGCCCTGCCCGAATACGACGATGCGAAATGGCGGGGAATGATTAACCTCACCGCAGGGGTTGGGTCCTCCACTTCTTTTACCTGGGCCCGGACGCCCGTGGCGATTCCCGCCTCTGCGCAGGGCAAACCGCTCTCCCTGACCCTCGGCGGGTTTGGGCTTTTGGATCACCGCTTCATGCGCGTGTTTCTGAATGGCCATGAGGTGGGAGTGCGGCGGACGAAAGGGCGTTGGCATGAACCCCTCACCGTCGATCTGGGGCCCGGCTCCAAGGCGCAGGAGTTTGTGCGCTTCGGCCAGAACAACCTTATCGCCGTGCAGTTGTCCGAGTTTGTTACGCGCACAGCGCATCTTGACCAACTGGATCCCGCGCGCGGGCGCTCGATCCCGGGCAGCCTGAACGGGCCGCACTGTCCTGCCCAGTTTGAGCAATACCTCACCGTCGGTCCCCCGCCCGGAAACGTCGCATGGGGTCCCGCCCACCTGGTGGCGAAGAAGGAAGGACCCTTCGGCGAAGCTGTCTTCGAAATGAAGTCTGACGTGCCCAGCCTCTCTGCCTTGCTGACTTATCGCTGGAAGGCACAAGAACCCGTCCTGCACAAATTCATCGAGATCACCAATCGCGGCGCCGGTCCGGTGCGCATTCTGAACGTGCGGCTGGGAAACTACCAGACCGGCGCGGCGGTCTCCGAGGGGGAGCAGGGATTCCCGGTCTACATCGAGGACGATTTCTTCGTCGGCTTGGCCCACCCTTACGGCTGGGCGATGGGGCAAGAGGGAACGGTCCGCTTACGGCAGTACCCGGGGACGAAGCTCAACCCGGGCGAAAGCTTGCAATGCATGGAGGCCGTGTACGGCGTCGCGCCCCGCTCGCAGGCGAGAAAAAGCTTTCTCACTCACTTGCAGAGCCGGATGCGGCGCGTGGTTCGCGGGCATGACAGGCCTTACGCAATCTACGAGCCTTTTGGCGGGCAGCCGGGCGGAAACAATAACTTCGACGAGACGGAAGCCTTCGTGCTCGATAACATTGCCAAGGTGGCCGAGGGCCAGCGGAGCGCGGGTTGCCACTTCGACATCTACTCGGTGGATTTCTGGGTGGATTACCACGGCGACCTCACGCAGGCCGACCCGCGCCGGTTTCCGCAGGGATTCAGCAAAATAATTCCGGAGTTGAAGAAGCTCGATACCGCCCTCGGCTTGTGGATTGATAGCTCCTGGGAAGTGTGGTCGGTGGGCGGCAATCCGGCGGTGAAATCAACCCTCACCCACGATCCTCAATACGGCACCCAGTGGATGGCTTTTTGCCGTGCTACGGAACCCATCAAGAGCATGTACACTCAGGGCTTTCGCTATCACATCCGCGAAAACGGGGTGCGCATGGTGAAGTTCGACAACTTCCGGCCGCTCTGCTACAACCCCCATCATGAGCATTTGCTCGGCGTGTATTCCACGGAGGCCATCGGCAACGCGGTCATCGGTTCGCTGCACGACCTCGACGCGGAGAACCACGAGGTTTTTCTGATGCTTTACTGGGGCTATCGATCACCCTGGTGGCTGCTGCACGCGGACACCCTGTTCGAGTGCGGGCTCAACCTGGAGGCTTCTTCCCCAGGCAATTTTCCCACTCTGCACGCGCGCGATAGCGTGACCGTAGGGCTCGATCAGGCGCAGTGGTATTGCCAGGATGTCCCCTGGCTGGGAAAAGACTCCCTCGGAGTGTGGCTTTCCGATTGGGGCTGGAATTGTTCGATCGGGAAAGAGCGCTGGCAAGAGGGCATGGTCATGGATCTGTGCCGGGGCAGCCTGCTGGCTCAGCCGTGGAGCGATACTCCCTGGCTTTCACCGCCGGAACGCCAACAAATGGCGGATTTCATTGCGCTGCTCAAGGAGCGGCCCGACTGCTTTGCTAATTCCTCGTTCATTCTGGGCAATCCCTGGAAAAGCGAGCCCTATGGGTATGTTTGCTCCAACGGCAAACGCGCCTTCATCGCTATAAATAATTGCACGTGGAATAATGTCGCGCTGGAATTGCAATTGAACAGGGCTTGGGGCCTGCCGGGTGGGGCCGGTTGGGACCTTTATCGCTGGTACCCGGACCCCGCGCGATTGCATGGTGACGGAGCAACGTTCGCGAAAACGGTTCCCTTTTCGCTACATCCCTTTGAGGTGGTTTTGCTCGAAGCCGTGCCCGCGGGCACACCACCTTCCCTGGGCCGTAATTTCCCCGCCGCACCGCTCCCTAAGACTCTCGATGAGCCCAGCCGGGAATTGCCGCTCGCCACAAGCCGCGCGCAACAGGAATTGACCGTTCGGGGGGAAGTGCCCCCGTGCCCGCGCGGCGGCACACTGGTGATCTCCACGGAAATGCGCCAGGGTTCAATCGCTGTGATGACCCGGGATGTGGGAAAGCATTTCGCGGCCAGCGGGACGCTGGGGGGACGACCGGCGGAGTGCCATGCCGTGCTGGGTGCCGCCACTCCTCCCGCCTGCTGGCAGGCGTGGCGTATCGCGGTGGAGGCCTCGGCCGCCCCGCAGACATTTCAGATTTCAGTCACCAACAGCATCGAGGAGTGGTTGATGGATCACCTCCGGCTCGCTCCGGAGGAGATGGACATTACGTTTTCCTGCCGGGCGCATGTTCTCCTTTGAGATGAGGTAGTCCCCCGCGTCTCGTAGGGGCACCCCTTATAGGTGAAAGGGTTCAGCGCCGCAGGCGCTGAATCCTTAGCGCATATCGAAGCCCTCTCTGGGAGGGCTGGAAAACTTGACGGGGAAGAGGTAAGAGGTAATGGCGGAGGACACGCCCCGCCCCGCTACGAATTGGGTGCCCCCATGGCTCGACGATTACCACGAGAGCTTCGAGCGGGGCCGGGCGCTCGGACCGACAACGCATACTCAGATGTCGTCCCACGAGGACTTTACTATAAGGGCTGCGCCGGTTCCGAGCAAGCGTGTTCTCCCATCTCTTCCCGGAGGAGTTACCATGGACCAATCCGTTTCGCTTACCCCACCGATCGTGGCCTGGGTGGGTCTGGACTGGGCCGATCAGAAACACGATGTCTGCCTTCAGGTCAGCGGTTCTGCCGCCGTCGAGTGCACGGTGGTGGAGCACCAACCGGAAGCCCTGCACGGGTGGGTCGCCGACTTGCGCCGCCGGTTCCCGCACGGCCAGGTGGCCATCGGGCTGGAACAAGCACGGGGCTCGCTGTTTTATGCCTTGATGAACTACGAATTTCTGGTGCTTTATCCCATCCCTCCCAAAGCGCTGGCGGACTATCGCCAAGCGCTTTATCCCAGCGGGGGTAAGGATGATCCGACCGATGCCCAGCTCTTGCTGGAGTTCCTGCGCAAGCACCCCGAGCGCTTTCGGCCCTGGGTGGCCGACGATGTGCAGACCCGGCAGATCACCCTGCTGAGCGAGCATCGCCGCCAACTGGTGGACGACCGCACCGCCCTCACCAATCGCCTCAGCACCCTGCTCAAAGGCTATTTCCCGGAGGCGCTGGAGTGGGCGGGAGATCTGCGCACCCCCCTGGCTTGGGATTTTCTCGCGCAGTTCCCGAGCCTGGAGCGGGCGCAACGGGCTTCCCGCCTGGACGTGCGAAAGCTCTATCGTGCCCACACGCACCGTACCCCGCAGCAACTGGAGGAGCTCTGGGAGCAGATCCGCACCGCCCAGCCGCTCACCACCGACCGCGCCGTTATCGAAAGTTCGGTGCTGATGGCGCAGATCCTGGTGGGACAGTTGCGCGTGGTGCAGGCGGGAGTGAAAAGCTTGGAGCGCCGGCTTCGTGACTTGTTTACCGCGCACCCCGACCGCGCCATCTTCCAGAGCTTCCCCGGGGCCGGAAAGGCTCTGGCGCCCCGCCTGCTGGCGGCTTGGGGATCGGACCGCAAGCGCTTTGCCGCGGCCGACAACATGCAGTGCTTTGCCGGCCCCGCCCCCGTCACCGTGCAGAGCGGCAAGAGTAAATGGGTTCACCGGCGCTTCGCCTGCCCAACTTTTTTGTGCCAAACGTTTCACGAGTTCGCCGCCCAGTCGCGCCTGCGATCCCCTTGGGCCCAGGCCTACTACCAACAAATGCGCGACAAGGGAACGGACCATCACCCTGCGGTCCGGGCCCTGGCCTTCAAGTGGATTCGCATTATGTTTCGTTGCTGGAGGGACCATACGCCCTACGACGAGGTCCGCTACCAGCAAGCTCTCCAGCGCCGGGGTTCGCCTCTGGCCACAACCCTGAACCGGCTCGCTGCTCCGCCGGCCCGTGCTTGAGCAAGAAAGTGGTTGACATCGATCCTCAGATGTCTCGTGGGTGCCCTTGTGGTGGGCACCCACGAGGGGCATAAGCGTTAACCTAAGAATTTGAGTTTTCGTGGCAAGTGCTGTATGCTTGGGGCTCATGAGCCAAACCCAAGCATTGCTGGGGGAGTT
>Ga0326727_10020021_pt1 | contig 13349 bp, 15 predicted proteins | sample MB2enrmetagenome_FD_207643 | JGI IMG/M metagenome (GOLD analysis project Ga0326727, IMG submission 207643) | Lab enriched peat soil microbial communities from McLean, Ithaca, NY, United States - MB29MY | ecosystem: Environmental > Terrestrial > Soil > Wetlands > Peat | place: USA: New York...
CACGAGGCAACGAAAACCACCCAGGCCGCCACGACCTCCCAGGGAGACACGGTCAAGATCTCCGCTGCGGCACAGGCCAGGATCCTGCACCAGGCAGGTCAGAGCGTTGCCAATATAGCCGCGTCGCTGGGCACAAACGCCAAGACCGTCGACGACTACCTTGGCATTACGGTCACCGATGCAATCGAAAAGGCGCTGCAAGCGACGGAAGCCGCGGCAACCTCCAAGGCATAACCGCCTCGCCTCAATCGAAGCGGTAAGCGCTGATGGCCGCGCCCATCGGCTGATCGGAAAAAACGCGAACTCCCTGCGCGTCTCCGCCGGCTCCCGCAGCCACCATGAACGGAATCAGGTGCTCCTCGCGAGGATGCGCGTAGGCGGCAAATGGAGCGCTGCGCCAGCCGGTCAACAAAATATCGCGCTCCGCCGCAGGCGACTCGACAGCTTGTGTGAGCCAGTCATCGAAGGCAGTGGCGCGCTGCGGGGTCTCCGGCTGAAAGTAGCCGCGCAGATTGTGAAAGCTCATGCCGCTGCCGATGATGAGCACGCCCTCGTCGCGCAAAGGAGCGAGCGCGCGGCCTGCCGCCAAGTGGAGAGCTGGATCAAGAGAAGTTGCTAGCGAAAGCGTGACCACGGGAATCCGCGCCTCGGGAAAAACCACCTTGAGCGGCACAAAAACACCGTGGTCAAAGCCGCGATTGGAGCTGAGGGCGGACGGAAGGCCTGCCTGAGCGAGCAGACCGGTAACGCGCTCGGCGAGTTCCGGTGAGCCGGGAGCTGGCCAGGTGAGGCGGTAGGTGTGCTCGGGAAAACCAGAATAGTCGAAGATCAGCTCAGGCCGCGCGGCGGCGCTGGCGGTGAAAGCGGGCTCCTCCCAATGGCCGCTGACAACCAGGATGGCCTTGGGCGGCTCGGGTAGCGTGGCGGCGAGCTTTTCAAGAAAGCGCTGGGTCTTGTGCCATGTGTCCGCTGGACCCCAGGTCCAGTCCATGAAGAAGCAGGGACCACCGCCGTGGGGAAGGAAGAACGCGGGCTGGCGCTGGGGATTGTCGGGCATGGGCTGAACCTCCAAGGGAGATAGTTGTTCAAACAACTAACTGATTGGATGCTCCAGCCCTGCCCGCGATTCAACCTTCTCGTCTTTACTCGACCGGGGCGGCCAGTTTGTAGACGTAGACCAGCAGGGCCGCGCCGACGAGGCCGGGAATCAGGCCGCAAAGCGCCACCTTGGGGCCAACCAGCATCCACAAGAAAATCACCAGTCCGATGCCCACGCCAACGTTGACCACGCCGCCGATCTTTATGCCCTCGCGGGCTTTGATCCGCTTCAGGCGCTCTTCTTCCCGCAGCAAGTCCATGGCTGCCTTGGCGCCGTCACTGGAAGCCTCGGTGATCCGCCGGAGGGTCTCAGCCTTATAAAATGCCTCGCGCTCCTTTTGGCGGGTACCGAACCAAACGGCGAATGTGGTAAACGTGAACACCGAGACGATAGCTACTATCGGAATGAATACTGCTATGTATTCTGGACCCATGATTTCCTCCTGGCTGGGGTGTTTCCCCATGCGACCGGTACGACAGCGGGCTCACAAATCCGGTTGCAAAATTTCAAAAACAGAGCAAGTTGCGAGAAAATGCAACCAGAACGTGGGTGGGCCGGTCTTACTTGCCGCAGAGGACTCGATCCAGCATGAACTCGACAACCAGCGCCGAAGAAGATCTGACCGCAGTGGAGCAGGTGCTGGGCGGCGACGCGGAGGCTTTTGAGGGAATTGTCCGGCGGTGGCAGGGTCCGCTGATCAACATGGCCTGGCGCTATTGCCGCGATCGAAGCCGTGCCGAAGAGATGGCTCAGGAGGCATTCATTCGAGCATGGCGCGGGCTGAGCCATTGGCGGCACGAGTCGAGCTTCTCGACCTGGCTGTTTGCGCTGGCGGCGAATGTCTACCGCTCCGAGTTGAAGCGCTTTCCCACCGAGACGTTGCCGCTGGACAGCGCGCGCGAACCCTCCGGCCCCGCTTCTCAGCAGCGCGAGTTGGAAGAAGGGCGAAGGCAGGAAGCGATTCGCCGAGCTGTGCTGGCGTTGCCATTGCGCTATCGCGAGCCGGTGATTCTGTACTATTTTCATGAGATGGATCTGGCCGCGGCGGCAGCGACCATGAGTTTGCCGGAAGGAACGATGAAGGCGCGGCTTTCCAGGGCGCGGGCTCTGTTGCGACGGCGTTTCCCGGGGCTGGAAGAGGAGGGCGCTTCCCACCCTAGCCGCAAAAACAAAGACGCGGCGAGGGTGGGGCACCCAGACTTTTTCAACGACGAGCATGCTCAAGAGACGGGAAAGGAGGCCGCAAATTGAATCTGGCCAAAACAATTCGCAGCAAACAAAACGGCGCAGACGCCGAACGGAACGCGAAGATGGAGGCGGAGATCGGCCAAATTCTTGCGACGGAAGAGAAGCTGATTCCTTCTTCAGGATTCATGGCTGCGGTGATGGAGAGAGTCCGGCAAGAGGCCGCGCTACCGCCGCCGATTCCCTTCCCATGGACGTGGGCCGTTCTGGGAATTTTACTGGTAGGCGGGGTGTTCGGATGGGGTGCATTCGAGATTTTTCGTCTTGGCGGGTTTGCGGTCAGTTTGCCAACGCTAAGCTCACTCGCGATCTATTTGCCGAGAATTCCGGCTGCGTTTGTTGCTCCGGTCGAGTCGGCTGGCTGGGTCGTGCTGGCGCTGAGTGTTTCGCTGCTCTGCTGGCTGTTTTCGCGCAGACTGGCCGGCAGCGGCGGGTTGCTGTAGCGCGCAAGACCACGGAGTTTTTTGCAGGAGGTGACAGGCGTGGCTGATCCCTTCAACCTCGAACGCTTTGTGAAAGCGCAGGCGGATTGTTATCCGCAGGTTCTGGCGGAACTTGGCGCGGGAGAAAAGCGCAGCCACTGGATCTGGTTCATCTTTCCGCAGATGAAGGGGCTGGGGCACAGTTCGCTGGCGGAGTTTTACGGCATTGGCTCACTCACGGAAGCGCAGGCCTATGCGCGGCATCCACTGCTTGGGCCGCGGTTGGTCGAGTGCACGCGGCTGGTGAATCAGGTTGAGGGGCGGACGATCCAAGAGATTTTCGGCTACCCCGACGACCTGAAGTTCCGCTCGTCGATGACTCTGTTTGCTCACGCCGCAGAAGATAGCACTGAGTTCGATGCCGCGCTGAAAAAATACTTCGACGGCGAAGGGGACACGTTGACGGCGGCGATGCTGCGCTAGAGTTACTCGATGGCGAAGACCGCGTAGACGCTTGCCTCGCTGCTTACCTTGCGCGGCTCGATGGCCAACGTTACTGGCGCGGCCGCGCCTGGCGCCTCCCGCATGGCTTCGGCGTGGAACCGCGGAAGAAATTGCGGCGCTGAGATTTGATTGGTCACATAGAGCAGCGCGCCGAGATGAACGCCCATGCCTTTGGCCAGTGCGCCGGCATCTGCCCTGGCCCGCGCTGCTGCGCGATCCAGCGCCTGATCGTCCAGCGCCCGCATGTCCTGCATTGTCCAATCAATATCGCCGCTCTGTGTGGCGCCGGCGGTGATGGCCACATCCAGTATCTCCGCGGCGCGTTCCGGCGAAGTTCTTACCGTCCATTGCTGCGCCAACTGGAACTTGTGAGAAGTGCCGTAAACGCGATCGAGTCTTTGCCACTCGCTGTGAATCGAGGTTTCGGGAATGCCCGCCTGCTTAATCGCGGCCACAATATCGTTGGAGGTCTTGGCGCCCGCTGCATAAGCGGCTTTGGCATCGGAGGGCTGGGTCTGGAAGCCGATGTGCAAAATGGCCACGTCTGGATCGACCGTCACCTGGCCCTGCGCGCTGACGGTGAGGGTTCGGTTGGTGGGTTCGATCTTGAGTTGGACCTCAGTGGTTTGCTGCGCTGCGGCTGCCGCACAGCTGGCACATATGGCAAATGTTGCGACTGCATGCTTCAGAAACATAGATAGACCTCCTACATCCCTTGAACGTAGAGCATACAAAAACTTGCACGATATTTTGACGATTTCCAATTACAGGCGTCGCGTCCGTTACTGTTTCGCTGCGTGCTTCGCCCCGAAATCGCGCAGTTTCGCGAGCGTCGCGGCTGCCTGGCCGGAGTCGATGGCTTCCGCGCCGAGGCGGACGCCTTCCTTAAGATCGCCAGCCAATCCCGCGGCTACGAGGGTTGCGGCGGCGTTGAGCAGCACAATGTCGCGCCGCGCGCCGGGGACGCCGGTGAGCACGTTGTAAAGCAGCATCGAGTTGGTCTTCACGTCCCCGCCGATGAAGTGCTCGAGCGTGGTGCGGGGCAGGCCGGCCATCTCCGGCGTAACGCGGGCGGCTTTCAGGGTACATTCGCCCGTTTCCGATTCTTCGACGCGCGCGACAATGGACTCGCCGGTCGTGGTCAGCTCGTCGATGCCGTCCGTTCCGTGGACGACAAAGGCCCGTTTGGCTCCGAGAGCTGCGAGCGTGCGGCCCACCAAAAGGACGCGGCTGGGCGCGAGCACGCCGATGACCTGAGCGCGCGCGCCGGCTGGGTTGGTCAGCGGACCGCAGAGATTGAGAATGGTGCGGAAGCCCAGCGCGCGGCGGAGCGGACCGAGAGCCTTCATGGCGGGATGGTAGAGCGGCGCGAAGAGGAAGACGAAGCCGGTCTCGCGAAGGCACTCGACGGCCAGCTCCGGCCCCAGAGTGATGGGAACGCCGAGCGCCTCGAGCACGTCGGCTGCGCCGCAGAGCGAGGTAACGGCGCGATTGCCGTGCTTGGCGACTTTGGCTCCGGCTGCGGCGGCCACCAGTGCCGCGCCGCAGGAGATATTGAAAGTCAGCGGTCCACCGCCGCCGGTGCCGACCACGTCTACCAGGTTGCCGCGCTCGGCATCCGTGAAGGGCAACGGTGTAACGCGCTGGCGCATGACTTCGACAAAGCCTGCGAGCTCGGGAGCCTGTTCGCCACGGGTCGCCAGAACGGTGAGTAGCGCCGCGGTTTCCACCTCCGGCACATTGCTGGAGAGGATTTCTTCGAGAACGTGGGCTGCCTGTTCGCGGGTCAGCGCCGCGCCGTCCTCGGCCAGCGGCTTCAAAAGCTGTTTCAACGATTCCATATTCTTCTATGGTAACGGCGCTGAACGGTGAGGCCGTCACAGATGCCGCGCGCACATTATGTTTGCCGGTTATTTGGCGGGCAGGATAGTATTTGTGTACCGCTGGCTCGATACCGGCTTTCCGGCACCCTCCGGAGCTGGTTCTGCATCCCTTGGGCAGCGGACAGGACGGCCCTATTCAATGAAGATTCACGAGTACCAGGCGAAGGAAATCCTGGCGAAATACGGCGTAGCCGTGCCCAGGGGCGATGTGGCCAATAACCTCGAAGAAGCCTCGACGATAGCTCGCAAACTGTTTGCCGAGGGCGCTTCGGGCGTGGTTGTCAAAGCGCAGATTCACGCCGGAGGGCGCGGCAAGGGCGGCGGCGTTAAAGTGGCGCACACGCGCGAAGAGGCCGAGCTTTACGCCAAAACTATTCTCGGCATGACGCTGGTGACGCACCAGACCGGACCGCAAGGGCAGAAAGTTCAGCGGCTGCTGATTGAGGAGACGGCGGCGATTGCCCGCGAGCTTTATCTGGGCATTGTGCTGGACCGGGTAAGAGGCAGGCTGGTTTTCATGGCCTCGCAGGCCGGCGGCATGGAGATTGAGGAAGTGGCAGCGAAGACTCCCGAGGCCATTTTCAAGGAGAGCATCGATCCGGCCATTGGCTTGGGCGCATGGCAGGCGCGCAAGCTGGCTTTCGCCCTCGGCCTCAAGGCGGCGCAGATCAACCCGGCGGTCGCTTTTTTCCAAAGCTTGTACAAGGCCTTCATCGAGACCGACGCCGCGCTGTTGGAGATCAATCCTTTCATCACGACAACGGACGACAAGCTCTTCGCGCTGGACGCCAAGGTTATCTTTGACGACAACGCGATCTTTCGCCACCCCGAAATCAAGGTGCTGCGCGACACCGCCGAGGAAGACCCGCTCGAGGTGGAAGCCAGCAAATACGCGCTCAATTACATCAAGCTCGACGGCTCGATCGCCTGCATGGTCAACGGCGCAGGCTTGGCCATGGCGACGATGGACATTATCAAGCTGGCCGGCGGCAACCCCGCGAATTTTCTTGATGTGGGCGGCGGCGCGACCCAGGAGCAGATTGAGCACGCCTTTGAAATTCTGCTCTCCGATGCGCACGTGAAGGCCATCTTCATCAACATTTTTGGCGGCATCCTGCGCGTGGATCGCCTGGCCACGGGAGTGGTGGCGGCAGCGCGCAACTTGAAGATCAGTATTCCCATCGTGTTGCGGCTGGAAGGGACAAACGTCGAGGAGGGCCGGAAGATTCTCAAGTCTTCGGGGCTTAATTTTCTGGTGGGCGCAACAATGAAAGAAGCAGCGGAGTTGGTCGTAAAGGCAGCTTCTAGCTGCTAGCCTCTAGCTTCTAGCTTTTTGCTCAAGGGTGAACGAATGTCAGAGAATATCTCTTTAAGTCTTCTATCGAATGAAAGGCAAAGGGAAGAGAATGGCGCAAGATTACCGCGAACTGACTGTCTGGCAGAGAGCTATCGAATTGACGGTGTGCATTTATGCGCTGACTCGATCTTTTTCTAAAGATGAGATTTATGGATTGATTTCGCAAATGAGAAGAGCCAGCGTATCCGTGGCACGCAACATCGCCGAAGGACGTGGAAGGCTCACTGCAGGAGAGTTCCGTCAATTTCTGGGACTCGCTCAAGGTTCCACATACGAACTACAAACTCAGCTTTTGGTCGCCGGGAAACTTGGAATGGGAAGCGATGAGGCTCTTAAAGAGGCGAAGTCGCTGAGTGATGAAGTGTCCAAAATGCTTGGCTCGTTCATCCAGACTCTAAGAGTACCGGAGCGAAAAGCTAGAAGCTAGGAGCTAGAGGCTAATGGCCGTTTTAGTTGATAAGAACACTCGACTGATTGTTCAGGGAATTACAGGCAAGGAAGGCACTTTTCACGCCATGAGCTGCGCGGAGTACGGCACGAAGGTTGTCGGTGGCGTGACTCCCGGCAAGGGCGGGACGACGCACGAGGGCTGGCCGGTGTTCAATACCGTGTCGGATGCCGTGGAGAAGACGGGCGCCAATGTCACCATGATTTTTGTTCCGCCGCCGTTTGCCGCTGACGCGATTCTCGAAGCAGAGGATGCGGGGATTCCGCTGATTGTTTGCATCACCGAGGGCATTCCCACGCTGGACATGGTGAAGGTGTGGGCGAAGCTCAAGAACTCGAAGTCACGGTTGCTCGGCCCCAACTGTCCAGGTGTGATCTCGCCCGGCAAGGCCAAGGTGGGCATCATGCCGGGCCGTATTCACAAAGAGGGATCGATCGGCATTGTCTCGCGCTCCGGGACATTGACTTATGAAGCTGTGTATCAGCTCACGCAACGCGGCATCGGCCAATCGACGGGCATCGGCATTGGCGGCGACCCCATCATCGGCACCACGCATATCGATGCGCTGCGCATGTTCAACGACGATCCCGAAACAGAAGCCATTGTCATGATTGGCGAGATCGGCGGCTCGGCGGAAGAGGCGGCGTCGGAGTTCGTCAAGCAACACGTGAAGAAGCCAGTCGTGGGATTCATCGCCGGACAGACCGCGCCTCCGGGACGCCGCATGGGCCACGCGGGCGCAATCATCAGCGGCGGGCAAGGCACCGCGGCCCACAAGATAGAAGCCATGACCGCTGCGGGGATTCACGTTGTCGTTTCGCCGGCAGAGATTGGCGCAACGCTGGCGCGAGTGATCGGGAAAGGCTAGCCTTTAGCTGTTAGCTTCTAGCCGTTAGCTTTTTGTGCAAAGGCCCGCCGTTGTGGTGGGCCTTTGTGTTTCAACTCCGAGGACTGTGTCTTCGGAATGCTGCATTGCTACCCGTCAAAGCCCGCGTAGCCTCGGCCTTTTACAATGAGGATGCAGGAATAATTCCCCTCAGGAGCAATTCACGTGGCGCAACGCACCTTCAGCATCGTCAAGCCGGACGCGGTCCGCAAAGGTTTCACCGGGGCCATTCTGGCCGAGATTGAGAAGGCCGGCTTTCAGATAGTGGCCATCAAGAAACAGTCGATTTCAAAAGAGCAGGCCAAAGGCTTCTATGCCGTTCATGCGGGCAAGCCGTTCTTCGAGGGGCTTTGCGAGTTCATGTCTTCGGGGCCGCTGGTTTTGATGGTTCTGGAGAAGGAAAATGCCATTGCCGACTGGCGCAAGCTGATGGGCGCGACCAACCCGGCCAATGCGGACGAGGGAACGATTCGCAGGAAGTATGCCGGATCGATGTCTGAGAATGCCGTACACGGCTCGGATGGAGAAGAGACCGCGGCGTTTGAGATTGGGTACTGGTTTGCGGGGTACGAGCTGATTTAGTTCATTTCGCAGGGGATGTGGTTTAGATTCGTGCTTTCCCACCCTTGCGGCAAAAAACAAAGACGCCGCAAGGATGGGGCACCCGAACAAATGTGGCAACCGGTCTATGTGCTTTTCCACCCATTTCGCAGAGAACGCGAAATGGATGGGGCACGGAAGATTTGTGGAACGCCCAGCTATCTGGCGGCGTTCGGACCCGTTGGCTGGGCAGTCAGTGCTTTCAGATCGCTGACAAGCTTGCCGATTGAGCCCGCCAGAGCATTGTCCCGGCCCTTTTCCCCATGCGCTGTTGAAATCTTCCCGTTGAAGGTCCATAGCACTATGTTCGTCTTCGGGTCGATTAGCACCAGTGTTATCTGTCCAGAATCATAGGAAGTACCGGATGCAACGAACGCGATTGGGTTGGCAAAACTGATTTGGAGAACCAGATCGGCATCGCTCGGAGCTCCCGCAAACTCATATCGTCCCCAACTCTTGATAGCCGCGTAAAGCTCGTTATATGGTTGAGCCGGCCCTCCACTCCACGTACTCGAATCGGATCCCGCGTCCGCGTTGGAGATGAAGACCTTCTTCGCGGCGAGGATTTGCGGCGGCAGAGGCGCTGCTGGGGCCTGTGCGCACAAAGCGGGAACCAGTGGGAATATCATCGCTAATCCAAGAGAAGCTACAACAAACCTGACTTTCAGCACGGTTCAATCCTTTCTCAATTCCTTGAACACGAGATGGACGGATTCCACTCGAAAATAATGCGTACCCGGTTATCCATCTCCAAAGAGATCATCAATTTTCTGACGTAATGCGGCCATCTCCTGGCGCAACTCCGAGACCGTTGCCTCCAACTGCGCGATGCGCTCGGCGTGGCTTCCGTCCTGATTTGAATCTGTCCCTGTTTCGCGGTGCGCGAATGCGGGCTCGGCGGAGGCAATTGGGAATGAATCGATGCCGCCGGAGAGCAGATGGGCGTAGCGGGATTCCTTGGTACCGGGTTGGCGCGGAAGGATGGCTGCCAAAGGCGGCTCGCGCTCCATCAGCTTTTGCAGCGCGGCAAGGACCTCGCCGATTTCTTCGAAGCGATGTAGCCTCTCAGTCCGGCCGCGCAGCTCGCCCGGAGTTTGCGGCCCGCGCAGGAGCAGCACGCAGACGAGCGCCGTCTCCGCGCGGCTGAAGTTGAAGGCCTCGCCCAGCCAGTGCTCGTACTTGGTGACGCGCCCATCGGCGGAGCGCGCGCGGCCGGCCAGATGCAGGTCTTCCAGGCCATGGAGCGCCTGCCGAACGGCTTCTTCATCGAGATTCATCACTGGCTCGCGGTTGGAGCGCTGATTGCAGGCGTTGATGAGTGCGTTGAGGGAGAGCGGGTAGTACTCCGGCGTGGTCACTTCTTTTTCAATGAGTGCGCCCAGGACGCGAGCTTCGGCGGGGGAAAGGACAAACGGCGGCATAGGTCTATTTTGCCATTGACGAGCCGAAGGGAACGGAATCGTTTGAGGATTGAGGTCTCCCACCCATTCCGCAAAAGACGCGGAATGGATGGGGCACCCGGCATTTCCAATGATTAATTGTAGAGGAGTTTTCGCGGCGCCCCTACGGGGCGCAACATTCAAATGGCTGGCTTTCCCAGCATTCCGCTTCGCTTCATGCTGGGCTATTTTCGTTCACTCCCTACGGGAGTGATTAAGTGCGTGAGACGCGATTCAGCATGAGGCGCATTTCAGCGAAAGGCACAACTGCGCAAAGAAAAGCCCCGCTCAAGCTGGGCTTGAACGGGGCTTCGGTTGCGCAATCGGGCTTTACTTCTTCCGCTGGATTTGGCCCTGGATGGTTTTGGGGTTGGCGCCAGTCCTTTTCACGGAGCGTTTGGCGGCGATGGCCAGCATCTCCTTGCCCATGCTGGACTGGTTGACGGCAACCTGCAACGCCAGGTTGATGACGTTGCTGGTGCCCCAGTAGAGAGCCAGGCCCGAAGCGTAGTGCAACAGGAAGAAGCCCATCATTAGCGGCATCATGATGGCCATCATGCGGCGCTGATTGGCGTCCATGCCCGGCGAGGGCGTGATGTACTGCGTAAAAAACATTGTCAGGATGACGAGGATGGGCAGAATGTACTTCGGGTCCGACGCGGAGAGGTCGGTGAGCCAGAACCAGTGGGCCTGGCGCAATTCGACGGCATTCTGCAGAACGCGAAAGTAAGCGAAGAAGAGCGGAATCTGCGGCAGCATGGGCAGGCAACTGCCGTACATGTTGACGCCCTCGGCTTTGTAGAGCGCCATGGTCTCGGTGTTCATCTCGGCGCGTTTGGGGTCGGTGGCCTTGAGATGGGCGTAGCGCTTCTTGATCGCCTCGGCCTTGGGCTGAATGCGCATCATCTTCAGCGAGGACTTCATAGCCATGAAGCGCAGAGGCAGCATGACGAGGGTGAAAATGACGGTGACGATGATGATGGCCCATCCCCAGTTGTTGATGCCGGGGCCAAGCATACGGTCGAGGCCGCGCAGGGCCAGGTAAAGCGGCTTGGCGATGACACCAAGCCAACTACCGAACTGGATGAGCGAATCAAGCGTGGGTCCGGTGGGCTTGCCGTCGGGCCCAGTGGCGTGGATGGTCTTGAGCAGGTCAGTTTCTTTGGGACCGGCGAAGAAGCGCAGTCGCGTAAGGCCACTGGTGTCGCCCACGGCCAGGCCAAGCACATCAACGGGCTTCTTCTGGCTGTTGGGGTCGCCGGAATCGCTGGGCAGTTGGATGGAGCTGTGCAGCGTGACCACGGTGGAGCGCGCGGGCGCATCGGGCAAAAAGGCCGCGGCAAAGTAGAGATCGGCGATGGCTGTGTAGTCGTAGGGCTGGTCAAGCGTGGCGCCGTTGCTGACCTTCTTGGCGTCGATGGAGTCGTCCTTGCCGTTCAGGGACCAGTCAAACTTGCCGTTGGCAAATTGCATGGGTTCGGTCTGGTCGCCTAGCCCGGCCGGCCAGGCCAGCAGAGCACGCACCGGCACGCCATTGCGCTTGACCTCGACCTCAGCCGTCACCACGTAACTCAGGTCAAAGCGGAATGTCTTCACGACGTCGAGGCCGTTGGCTGCGTAGTGAAAGGTCACCGAACCAGGAGCCTGGAGCAAGCCGGTGGACGCTGAAGCGCCGGAGACAGAGACCTGGTAGAGGGCGGAATTCAACTGCGATGTGAGTTGCGGCTCATAGGTGTAGAGCGAAAGCGGAAGTCCGGCGCCGGAGGTTTTTGGGTTGACCAGATCAAGCTGCTGGCCGCCGGGATCGGGGTGGTCCTTGTACTGCTTGCCCTTCAGAATCCAGTGCGTGACCTGCGCGCCCTGGTTGGTAAAGACGATTTTGAGATTGTCGTTTTCGACCGTTGTCTCGGACACGGAGGAAGCGGCGATCACCGGAGTGACAGCCACGGAAGCCGGAGCTCGCCCCGCGGCCAACTGCGCCGGAGCTGCCTGGCCGGCAGTTACAGCCGGTTGCGCTAACTGCTGCGAGTTCTGCGCCTGACTCTGCGTTTGGGCAGGAATGGGCGTGGCTGGCTGCTTCGGTTTAAAAAAGTATTGAAAGGCTAGGAGGACAACGAGGGCCAGGAGAGTGATCGACATCAGGCCGCGCATATCCCCGCCGCTGCCGCTGCCTCCGCCGTCGCCCTGCCCCTGAAGATTGGGATTGCGAAATTCTGCCAATGGATACTTCCTATTCGTTTAGGGAATATGCGGATGTTGATCCAGCAATTCCTCAGGGGCTAAAGCCCGCGTTGTTTTTTTGCTCATTGCGGCATGGCTAAAGCCATGCCCTTTCAAAACATCGTCTACATCCGAGAGTTGTTCGCGCGATCGAGGCGCTGCTCTTCCTATGGTAATGGTTTGTGATGCAAATGGCGTGAAATCGGAGCCGGAGGCACTTGATCAAGACCGCCGCGGGCGAAGGGGTTGCAGCGCAGGAGCCGCCAGGATGCGAGTAGAACGCCGCGCAAGGGTCCGTGGATGGCAATGGCGGTGGAGGCATATTCAGAACATGTGGGAACGTAACGGCAGCCGCCGGGCTTGAGAGAGTGGATGGCCGGAGAGAGCCAATGGCGATAGAAATCGAGCATAGAGAGCATGGTGCGGGTGACTACCTGCGGTGTGGCCAACTCCGTATCGCGCGGACTGGAATCGTGTTGCTCTGCCTCGGATTGAACTTGAGTCATCGCGCCACCTGCGGCCGGGCTAGCGTTGACTTCTGCGGCGCCGGGGTTATGCGCGCGGCCTCAGTCTTTGCCTGTTGGAGGATACGCACAATCTCCGCCTCAAGTTTCGCGAATTCGATGGTGAGCACAGCACGGCGGGGATGGAGGATCAGGTCGCAGGCCGGGGGCAGCAGGTCGAGGTGGCGGCGCAAGGCCTCTTTCATGCGGCGCTTGATGCGGTTGCGCTCATGGGCTTTGCCAATGACTTTGCCGGCGGTGAGGCCGACGCGCGGGCCAGCCGGAAACTCGGCTGTGGGGAACGCGAGAGTCTGCGGGGCGAGAAACCAGCTCATGGATGCGGACTGGCGTTTGCGGCTTGCCGCATAAGCGCGCTGATAGTCGGCGTGCTTGCACAGACGCGCCCCAACAAGCGACTGCCTGGGAGAGCGGCGCTGGTCAGACTGGGGAATGATGGTCATGGCAACGGCGCGGAAGAAGTTGGCCGGAACCGCATGGACGCGCGACCCGTTCCGGATCCAGCAACTGGTGTGGGCAACTGGCGAGAGTTAGTCGCGGAAGCCGGCGCTGACGGACACGCGCTTGCGACCGATGGCGCGACGGCGGCTGAGAACGGCTGCGCCGGCCTTGGTCTTCATACGCGCGCGGAAGCCGTGGGTTTTCACGCGCTTGCGGCGGTTGGGTTGAAATGTGCGCTTGGGCATGAAAATGCGCTCCTGTTTCCTAAAGAAAATCTGCGCCTT
>Ga0326727_10020022_pt1 | contig 13349 bp, 8 predicted proteins | sample MB2enrmetagenome_FD_207643 | JGI IMG/M metagenome (GOLD analysis project Ga0326727, IMG submission 207643) | Lab enriched peat soil microbial communities from McLean, Ithaca, NY, United States - MB29MY | ecosystem: Environmental > Terrestrial > Soil > Wetlands > Peat | place: USA: New York...
CGCGGCGATGTACGCGCGGTCCGGCGGCAATCCGCTGTTCCTCGCGCAACTGCTGGCCGCGCCGGTCCACGCACTTTCGGGTGCGGTGCCGCCGACGATTGCGTCGCTGGTCGGCGCGCGCATCGCCGCCCTGCCCGACCGGGCGCGCACCTTCGCCGAGATCGCGGCGTTTGCCGGCGAACGCTTTTCGCTGGAGATCGTGCGCGACGTGGCGGGCTGGGACGATGCCGCGGCGATGAGCGCCCTCGACGATTTGCTCGACCGCCGGATCGTGCGCGAGACGACGGGGCGCGGCATCTTTCGTTACGCCTTCGCCCACCAACTCGTGCAACAAGCGGTGCTCGATGCCTCGCCTGCGGGCAGGCTGCGAGAACGCAGCCGGCGCACCGCGCGCGTGCTGCTCGAACTCTATCCCGAGCGCGCCGAGGAACTCGCCGCCGACATCGCGCGACATCTCGAGAACGGCGGCGAGGCGGCCGCCGCAGCCGAGCACTACCTGATTGCGGCGCGACGTGCGGTGGAACTGGGCAGCGCGCCCGAAGAGAGCATGCGCAACGTGACCAAAGGGCTGGCGCTTGCGACCGCGCGCGAGACGATCGGTCAACTGCTGCTCGTCCGCGAGAGCATCCACGGCCGTAAAGCCGACGCCGCCGCGCGCACCGAGGATCTCGCGGCGCTCGCCGAGATCGCCGACGCGACCAACGATCGAGAACTCTTGCGAACGGTGTTCTTGCGCCGGCTGCGTTTTGCGACGCGCGAGCGGAGCCCGCAACTCCGCGACCTGGTCGACGAGATGCGCCGGCGCGCGGTCGCCTCGGGAAGCCTCGCTTGGCAGGCCGACGCCGACTACGGCGAAGGCTTCACGACGCTCGTCGGCGGCAACGCGGAAGACGCCGTGCGCGCGACCCGCCGGGCCATCGAGGCCTATTCGCAACTGGGCGACGACGAGCGCAAGATTCTCGCGATGGCTTTGCTCGCCCACGGTCTCAACGTCAGAGGCGAGAGTGCCGAAGCCCGTGCGATCAGCGACGAGGCCGTCGTCCTCGCCGAGCGAGCCGGAAAGTACGAGCAGCAAGTCGCCGCTTTACGCGTTGCCGCGTTTTCGGCCATGAATTGCTCGGATCCGGCGCGCGTCGCCGAGGTCGCACGTCGCCATTTGGACCTGGCCGTCGCCGCCGGAGATCGCCCCGAAGAGGCCTTCGCGCTGGCGCAGACGGCGTGGCCGCATACCTTCGGCGCCTCGTTCGTGCATGCGGTCGAGCCGCTGGAACGGGCCTTGGCCATCGCGCGCGAGTGCGATCTCGGCGGTTACGGCGCGACGTTCGCGACGAACCTCTCGCTGACGTACTGCAAGCTCGGCGCGTTCGCGAAGGCGGTCGCGTTGCGCGAGCAGGGGATCGTCGCCCTGAGAGTGCACTTGCCTGGGCTCGTTGCGGACGCCTCGATCGGCCTCGTCTTGATGCTCGCTTTCAACGGCGAGCCCGAGCGCGCCGCCGAGTTGGGCCGCACTTCGCTCGCGACGGTGGAAGCCGTCGGCGACTTGCGCAGCGCGCAGGAAGCCCACGAGAATCTGGCCGAGGCCGAGTTACTGTGCGGGCGTCGCGCGGTCGCAACCGCCCACTTCGAGGCAGCGTTGCGCGCGCGGTTGCTGATCACGCCGCCATTGTCGGGCGGAAAGTCCAACGCGCTCTTGGCGCTATTGAAGGTGGAGGATGGCGACCTCGATGCGGCCCTCGCGAGGATTGCGGCCGCCGGCGAGCCCGACGCCCCCGCCGCTCCCGAGGAATTGTGGCCGCAACGCGTTGCCTGGGCGCTCGCGTTTGCCGCCCGGGCGGCCGGCGACGGCGCGCTGGCACAACGCTGGTTGCACCGGGCGCACGAATCGTACGAGGTCTACCTGGGCTACCTCGACCCGGAACAGCGGGCTACGTTCGACGCGCTGCCGTGGCACCGCCCGATGCGCGAAGCCTACGCGGGTCGCTGGCCGGAAAGGGTCTGGTAAGCCAGCGCGTCGTCGGCGTCGAGGATCTCGACGAGCTTCGAGAGTTCGGGACGCAGCGCCATCACGGGATGACGTTCGCGAACGAGGATCTGGTCTTCGGGCGACATGCGTTCGACGACGAAGGTTTCCAGCTTCGCGTTGAGCGCTGGGGCGGCCGCCGGATCGATGCGCTCGCTCAGCCACGCGACGACCGCGTCCTCGTCCGGGGCGGCGGCAACGGCTTCGCGGAACTCGTTCATGTCGAGTCCGAGACGCCGCACGACCCAGGCGCTGAAGCCGGTGTCGTGATTGAGATACGGTCCCATGTCTCCGCCGGGGAGTTCGGCCCGCAGCTTATCGATCGTTCTCGGCAGAAAGAAGAAGCCCAGAATCGTCGCCCGAACTGGTCGCGGGGGCTGCTTGCGGAGGTCGAGAGGCGTCATGGCCTTCCTTTCGGGACGTCGAGTCCAACGCTGGATGATGCTATTCTCGTGACGGAGCGGCCTGCACCACGCCGACGAGCGAAAGGGCTGACTGTTCGAAACACGCGTGGCCTTGCGGGCGTATCGTCGCCGTCCGAAGGGAGGTCGCCGTGTCGTCGAGGTTTGCGCGAGCGAAGACGTCCGCCATTCCGGCGGCGGACGTCTCGCTCTTCCAACTCTATTTACTCAGAGCCGGCTATCTGCTCTTGGCGGCGGGGCTCGCCTCGACGGTCTGGCCGGCGATCGTCGAGCGAGCCCCCTGGGCGCCGTCGCTGTGCCCGTTCAACGGCATCGGCGACAGCCTGTTGGCGGGTCTGTCGATACTGGCCGTCGCCGGCCTTCGCTACCCGCTCAAAATGCTGCCGCTGCTGCTCTTCGAGCTGATCTGGAAGGCGATCTGGTTGACGAGCGTAGCGCTGCCGTTGTGGCTCGCGCACGATCCGATCGACGCCGTCGTAGCGGAGACGATCCGCGCTTGCCTTATGGCGGTCGTTTTCGTCGTCCTGATCCCGTGGCGCTACGTGCTTTCGAGCTTCGCGCTCGAAAAGGGCGACCGCTGGGCGTGACGTTGGAAGGCGTCGTCGTGCCTACGGGCTCGCGCCGGGCAACACGGCGACGCCCTCGTTGGGATCGTCTGAGTAGACGTCGTCGACGGCCACGCTGCACTGTTGCGTCGCGATCACGCATGCGTCGATCGTCGAAGCGCCCGCATCCGCGACGTACAGGGTCGTGAAATCGGCCGAGAAGTTTATGTAGAGAGGCTGTACGAAGTCTGAGGCCGGAAAGACTTCGGTGCACTTCCAATTCTTGCCCTTGCACGATTTGATCCCACCGAATTGGTCGACGACCCACAGAACGTTTTTGGCATCGACTGCGATGCCCCCCGCATACTCCAGGCCCTTGACCGCAATAACGCCCGGGTTGGCACAGCCCGGATAGTAGGCGACGTAACCTCCCGAGCCGTCGAAATCCTGGTACGACCAATAGCAATCGGTGGCTTTCTTGTCGAAGGCGACGCCGACGCCTTCACCCGAGTGACCGTTGGGCGGCGTCATCGTCGAAGTTTGCAGGTGCTCGTTGAGGTAGACCGCGTTACCCGGATCGTAACTCGACGTGTAAATGTTCGAGTAGAGAATGCGCGCGACCCAGAATTTCGACTCTTTGAGTTCGCGTACCGCGACGTCGTCTGGTAAATATCCGCTATCCGGGAAGGTCGAGATGTAGTACGGGCCGCTTCCGGTCACTTCGTAGACGGCTATGTCTTGGGCGGTGGTGTCGGCGATATACCAGGAGCCGGTATGCTGTCCGACGCTCGTCCCTTGAGGGAAGGAAAGGTCGGGGAGGTCGGCGATAAAGTCGCCGGCGCCGCTATATTGCTCGCAATCGTTATCCGTCGGGTTGCACGTAAGAATGTAGGTGGGGGCGGTGCCCGGTCGGTGCGCCGCTCGCGGCAAGGGAGACGCATGCCGCAAGAGGAGCGTGGGATTGCCGCCGGCCAAAGGCGAGAGGCTGCGTTGCGGCACGTAGTGATGCGCGCCGAAGCCGGACCGCTCCGACTGGGAGGCGGTGGGAAGTTGTCCCGGCGTGGAAGTGGTGCCCGAGCCGGCGCATCCGGCGATGACGAGCGTAGAGAAGACGGCGGCGGAGAGCCGGCCTCGTGGGTTACCCATGGCAAGGTTCCTTTTTCGAAATGCGACGAGCGGCGCTGGCCGCGCGCAGTTGAGCGATGCCGAATGCTAGCAGTCGAGGCGTTCGAAAACGTTCCGGCGCCGGAAACTGCACGCCGGCATGCGATCGGCAGGAGAGTGAGCGCGTAGGGACCTACCCGGCGCAGTATGAGAAGAGTGGGCACGGTTGCGGTTACGATATTCGCGGGCGCCGCTCTCGCGCTCGCCGCCGGCGCCGACGCGCCGGTCCGGTCGGCCACGGTGAAGGGGTTGACCGTGCTCTATTCGTTTCAAGGCGCTCCCGACGGCTCCGCACCCAACGGCGGCGTCGTCGTGGATGCCGCGGGCAACGTGTTCGGCACGACGTTGGCCGGAGGATCGGCGAACGACGGCGCGGTCTTCGCGCTGCAACCCAGGCACGGCGCCTACGCCGAATCGGTCGTCCACAGCTTTACCGGTACCGACGGTGCGTCGCCGTATGCCGCCCCGCTCGCCGATGCCGGCGGCGACCTCTTCGTTACCGCGAGCGCGGGAGGGTCCGACCAGGACGGCAGCGTCGTCGAATTGAGCCCCCAGAGCGGCGGCTACGGCGAAACGGCCACGTTCTCGTTCGACGCCACGAACGGCGCGAACCCCTCCGCTGGTTTGGCCGCCGTGGGCGGGACGCTCTACACGACGGCGACCAACGGCGGCGCCTACGGCTACGGCGCGATCGTCGCGCTGTCGGCCGACGGACTCGGCGCGACCGACGTGTACGATTTCCAAAATGCTCCCGACGGTGCGTATCCGCAAGCCGGCCTCGTCGCCGATGCGAGCGGCGCGCTCTACGGGACGACCTATTACGGCGGCAGCGCCTCGTGCTCGCACGGCAACAACCATCTATTTTACCACTGCGGGACCGTCTTCAAGTTCGTTCCCTCGCAAAGCGGCGGCACCGAGACGGTGCTGTGGACCTTTAGCGGCGGGGACAACGGCGACGGCGCAGACCCCAACGGGGGGCTCGTCGTCGACAAGCACGGCAACCTCTACGGCACCACCGTCTTCGGCGGCGGCACGGGCTGCGGCAAGGGCGGCACTCCGCCCGGCTGCGGCGCGGTGTTCGAACTGAAGCGCGCGGGGACGCACTATTCGGAGCGGATACTGCACGCCTTTTCGGGCGCTCCGGACGGACAGTATCCCTACGCCGGGCTCACCGCGAAGGGCGAACTCTACGGCACGACGTCGCTGGGCGGAACCGTTTCGAGCGTCTGCGGTCTCGGCTGCGGAACGATCTTCAGCCTAGCCAAATCAGGCGCGTCGTATTCGGTTTTGCACGCCTTCGAGGCCAGTGAGGGCGAGCAGCCGGTGGCGCCGCTCTTTGCCAAAGGCTCGATCCTCTACGGGACGACGTCCGCGGGCGGAAGCAATGCCTGCGGTTGCGGCTCGGTCTTCGAGTTCGTCCCCTAAATCTGCGCGCGCGCGAAACTTAGTGTGCCCGCGCACAGATAGGCGTGCGACGCACGCTAAATTTTCCGGCGAAAGTGCCTAATTCGTTCGATATTTCCGAACTTTGCAAACGCTCAAGGTAATCTATCTCCGTACCCGAAGGGCCGCCACCTGCACTATCCGGTGTTGTCTTGCGGCAATGGTGCGGGTTCCCGAGTGCGACGACCCCACAAGCGAAACTCGCTCATGACGAGCGAGTGCGTATTTTCATCATAAGGAGACACATGCGACGACCATCGCGTACGATCGCCTCACTGGTGGTATTGACGTTCTCTCTTACGGCCTGCGGCGGCCACTCATCCTCGGTACCGCCCCTCGAGCCCGGTACGTCGGGCATGGCCAAGGAATCATCGGTGCAGGTTGCAAAACCGGGCGTTCCGCTGGCGACGGTTCCTCACTTGACCGGCGACCTGGCCTACTCCGATGCGGGCCGGCGCGACCCGAAGGCGTTCGTCAACGTGTCGCTGACGCTGCGCTACAACCATCAGGACGAACTCGACCGGCTCGTCGAGAAGCTGAGCGCGCCCGGGAACGGGAAGCGCCAGTTCCTGTCGGCTCAGCAGTTCAACGACTACTACGCGCCGACCAAGGAGCAAGAGGCCGCGGTCGTGCGCTCGCTGCAAAGCGCGGGCTTCACGATCACCCAGCGCTTCTCCAACCGGACGATCGTCGACGCGAAGGCGCCGAGCGCCGTCGTGGAGCGGTACTTCTCGACGGAGATGCACACCGTCAATCAAGGCAAGCACGGCCTGCGCTATACGAACGTAAAGGAAGCGATCGTGCCGGCTGCCATCGCGTCGTTCGTGCGCGACGTGTCCCTCAATAACCTCATAGTCGTCCGCACGGTTCTCGATCAAGAGGGCGGCCCGCTTCCGGCGCGCTCCGCTCCGCAGTTCCCCACCGACAAGCTCGGCCGCACGGTGCTGTCGATTCCGACCAATCAGATCCAGCCGTTTGTGTCCCAAACGATTCAGAACGGAAACTTCGCCAGCGGCTCGCTGAGCCCGGGATGGACCAACGAGAGCACGACCAACGGCAATTACGTCTCGGTGACGACCGCGCAGTCGTATCAGAGCACGTATTCGGCTTTCATGGGTACGCTCGGACCGCCGGAGATCAACGGCTGGGCGAGCATCGCGCAAGAAGTTGTCATCCCGAACAACGCCACGTTGAACTTCTGGGTCTACCAAGGTTCGAACGAAGCCCAGATGGGCTACGGCACCAAGTATGCGTGGCAGGCCGGCTACCTGTTGAACTCGAGCGGTTCGATCCTCACGACCTTCTACAAGACCGTGAACAACACGAACGGCTGGGTCGAATACAGCATCAACCTCAGCAAGTACGCGGGTCAGACCGACTACATCTACTTCGGCTGCTACGGCGACGGCTACAGCAAGACGTACGTGTATCAGTACGTCGACGACGTAGCCTGGGCCGGTAGCGCGACGCCGAGCCCTTCGCCGGCGCCGACCGCGACGCCGACCGCCTCGCCGACCCCGGTACCGACGGCGACGCCGACCGCGGGCCCGACGTCGAAGCCGACGGCATCGCCGACCCCGGTTCCGACGAACGCTCCCACGTCGACCCCGACGCCGGTTCCGACCAGCACGCCGTCGACCGCGTGCAATAACGCATCGCCCGACAGCGGACCGCTGACCAACTCGAGCGGAACGCTGGCCACCGGCGTTGCCAAGCCGTTCGACTTCCCCGTGCAGCACGGGTGCAACGGCGCGGGTTATACCGCGGCGATCGCGATCGACGATCCGGTCAACACCTCGTACTTGGCGTCGTACCTCTCGGCCGCCCAAGTGACCCAGACCGGTACGGTCAAGAACGAAGCCGTTGACGGCGGCGGCAGCGGCGACGATGCCGAAACCGACCTCGACGTGCAGACCATCGCCGGTCTCGCTCCCGGTGCGAACATCATCGTGTACGACATGGGTTCGCTCGGCGATCAACAGATCGAAGACACGTACAACCAAGTGCTGACCGACGGGGTGGCTTCCGCGGTGAACTCGTCGTTCGGCGGTTGCGAATCGAGCGACGTTTCCTTCGCGGACTCGACCAACTCGATTGCCGAGCAGGGCGCCGCGGAGGGCGTCTCGTTCTCGGCGTCGTCCGGCGACTCGGGAAGCGACGAGTGTAGCGGCAAGGAGGGCGTTAGCGCGCCTGCCGGCGGACCGTACTTCTTGTCGGTCGGCGGCGTCGACTTCACCGACACGTCTCAAGGCGTCCTCGAGACGGTCGTTGAGGGCAACGTCAGCGGCTACTCCGGCGGCGGCGGCGTGTCGACCGTGTTCTCGCTGCCGAGCTACCAGAGCGGCATCGCGGGCATGATTACGAGCGGCCGTAACCAGCCCGACATCTCGCTGCCGTTCTACCCCGTGGCGGTGTACACGGGTGGCAGCTTCGGCGAGTACCTGGGCACGTCGTGGTCCTCACCGGCCTCGGTGGCGCTCGTCCTCGAAGCGGACGAACTCCACGGAAGTAAGCTCGGTTGGATCAATCCCACCGTGTACAGTCTGTTCTCGTCGACCGGGTACAACACGTACTTCACGCCGTGTACGTCCGGAAACAACGGGAACTATTCGTGCAACGCCTCGGAGTACAATCAGGCCGCGGGCATCGGAGCCCCGAAGGGCTGGGCCCTGGCCAACGGCTTGTAAGCCGTAGCCCGAACGCGAATGCCAAAAGGGAGGGGGGCCGCAAGGCTCCCCTCTTCGCGTTCGGGAAATCACGACGTCGATAGCGAGTTTCTTTGAGGTGAAGTCCATGCCCGACCCGCGTCGCACACGCTCGGATCGCTGCTGGTGAGTTCGGCGTTCAAGCCATTTTCTGCGGCGATGCTAGCGCTCTCGATCTGGCTCGGGGGTGGCCCGGCGAGTGCCGACGTTCAGGTCAATTCGGCCGACAACGCGTCGCCCACGCTCGGAAATCATACCTCGGAAAGCGAACCGGCTGTCGCCCGGCACGGATCGCTCGCAGTCATTGGCTACAATTCGACGCGACAAGTAGGTTTGCTCGGCATGGGATTCTCGATGAGTCGACTCGGGTTCGCCTACTCGAACGATGCCGGCGCCACATACATCGATGGAGGCTTCCTGCCGTCGGGCGGGGCGTACCTCATGGCCGATCCTTCGCTCGCCTTCGACGCGAACGGGACCTTGTACTATGCGGCGCTGGTTACCGCCGCCACGACCGGCTACTCATATGTCGGCGTCAGCCAGTCGACGATGACCGAGCCCGCGCTCGCTTTTGCCGACCCGGTTCTCATCTCTGGCCCGTTCTCTACCAACAACGGCTTGGAAGACAAGGAACTCTTGGCCGTCGACACAACGGGCGGCGCCTACAACGGCCGCGTTTATGTGGGTTGGACCGATTTCGATTCGACCTTCGGCGGAAATTCCCAGGTCGAGTTTGCGGCTTCGACCTCGACGGCGCCGCTCGCGTTCGGGCCGACCATCGCGCTCTCCCCGCGGGGCATTCCATTGCTGACGGGCGTCGTTCCGGCGGTGGCGCCGAACGGTAACGTCTACGTCGCTTGGCTGACGTCGCTCTCGACGACGAGCGCGGGAAGCGCGACGATCAATATGCTGGAGTCGACCGACGGCGGCTCGACGTTCGTCAATCCGAATCCCTCCGATCCCAGCCCGATCCAGACGGTCGCGTCGTTCATCTCGACGGAAAACGACCTGACCACGCACACCAAGATCAGGTCGCGCAGCGTGCCTCTCTTGGCGATCGACAACACGCCGGTCGGCAGCGCGACGCGCGGCAATCTCTACCTGGTCTTTCAGGCGCAACCCGACTCGACCGGTACGCCGCGCTCGGAGATATACTTCACCGAATCGACCAACGGCGGCCAGAGCTGGTCCCCACCCCGCAACATCTCCTCGGGTCCGGCCGCGACGGTAGGGCAGGACTTCACGGCAAACGACAACTTTCTCCCGGCCATTTCGGTTTCGCCGGTAAGTGGACACATCAAAGTCTTGTTCTTCAGCCGGCGGGGGGACCCGGCCAACGAGGACATTCAGGTCTACGAGGCCGGGTCGACCGACGCGGGCATGACCTGGTATAACCGGACCTATTCGGCCGTCGCCTTCGCGCCGTCGACGGGGTACGATTCGGTACTCCAACCGGATTATATGGGAGATTATCAGTCGGCGTTTTCGGACGCGAGCGGCCTTCTCGGGGCTTGGACCGATACGCGCAACGCCTGCACGCCGCCGAGCCAGGCGTCGGCACCGTGCTCGCCGGCCGGACGCGGCGATCAGGACGTTTGGTCGAATGCCGAGGCCGATGCAATTGGCGCAGACCTCGCCATCACGCCGTGGGGTTACGTTACGGGAGTCGGGCCGACGTGGTCGACGCCCGACATCTTCGTGGTCGACTCCGCGAACGTAGCGGTCAACGCGCAACTGGGCGTGAACAACAACCTGAGGGCACGCGTTCGCAATCTCGGCTCCGCGAACGCGACCAACGCGGTCGTTCGCTTCAGTTTTGCGCCCTGGTATGCGAGCATCCCTGACTCGGCGTTCGAATTGATCGGAACCGTGCCGCTGAATCTCGCCGCAGGCGCGACGCAGATCGTGCCGATCGACTGGAACCTGACGAATCTGAGCGATACGAACGGGGGCATCTGGCCCGGCCCGATCTCGGAGTTCGGGCACTTTTGCGTGCGGGTCGACATCGAGTATCCGCCGGACATCAACATGAGCAACAACACCGCACAGTCGAATTTTCTGGACGTCACGACGGCGCCGGGGGGTGAACCGCGGATGCCGATTCGCTTCATTCTCGGAAACCCGCTCGCGCGCGAGGCGAAGCTGCAACTTCGCGTCGAGGACCTACCGCCCGAGTTGCGCTCGACCGTCGAGCCTCTCACCATCGAAGTGCCGGGCAAAGCGTTCTTTCGAAAAACGCCTGCGGGTAGCTCGATGCTCTTCCATCCGCGGGAGTTGCAGACCGGGACGATCGCGCTACCCCTGCCGCCGCCGTCGGTGACGCGGCATCTCGAGCACGATATCGTCGTCAATATCGATTCCATCGTCGAAGGAAAGATCGTCGGCGGCTTCTCCGTGCGTCTGGCGCGAGCCAACGTACCCGCGCCGAAATCCGTGAAACCCGCAATGCGACGGGTCGTCAGTTCGGTCGTCGCACACTCCGTCCAACCTGTTGAGTCGACGCCCGAGATATTCGCGCTGACCAGCGCGCGGCCCGTGGAGCGGGTGAGGCAAACGATCGGCGCCTACCTGACGAGCCGGAAGATCTCGATCGATCAGGACGTCCCGGAGCGCGGCTTGATCAGTTCGAACGCCATTCCCCTCGGCAACGCAGCTTTGCTCGCGGCCGTCCCCAAGCAAGCGCGATCCCTCGTTCCAAATGGCGCGTTCGGTCGTTATTTCGTCTCGTTCCGAACCGTACGCGACGATCGATTACTCGGCGACGCGTCTCGCGTCGAGCTCTCGATACGGATCGTCGTCCTGGGCTCGGGCGACCTCGAGGATCAATCCGAGGGCAGAATCGTTCCGTCGAATGGAAGCCTCGAGCGGCGCTTCGTCGACGAGCTTGCTCCGCAGCTGAAGTAAGCGAAGCGAGTGCGAGTCACTTCACCCATCCGAACTGGATAAGCAGCATAATGCCGGCGCAAGAGAAACCGGTAGCCGCTATTCCTAGAGCTAAATACTTCCACACGCGATGCAGGGGAATGCGGCGTTTGAAAGAGGCCGCATGGGCGGCGCTTGCGGCAACGCGGATCTCCTCGAGCCGCGTTGCGGGGAGGGCGGCCGCTACGCGCCGGCGGTAGCCCGTAGCGATCGTCATATAGAATTCCCAGCGCTCGTGGTAGACGTCCGACAAGACGGCCGCAAAGCTGCCGAGGATCCCGACGATGATCGCGATCGGCCAGAATTGCGGGGTGAACTTTCCGGCCGAAAGGGCGTACACCAACGCTCCGGCGGCCGTGAAGACGAAGGTCATCACCGTCGAGCGGTGTGTCTCGGCATCGATTGCCAACTGAACGTTCTGCGCGTAGGCCCTGAGCAGAACATCGATCTCCGCAGAGGAGAGCGGGGCTTCGGCCTTCTCGAAGGTCGTCGCGATCTCGTCGAGCCGCCCGAGCGGCGACGATCGCGAGTCTTCGCCTGTCGGGTTGGGCATGAGAGGTTGTTTCGCTGGTTTGCGAGCGGCTGCCCTCCGTCTCGTCGGCCGCATCGGGCCTTGCCAGTTAGTCTTTTTGCCGGGCGGAAGCGGTCCGGGCTACCAGCGCTTTACAAAGATACCGACCCGACGGACGCAAACGCGATGGGCCCGATACGCGCCGAAACAGGTCGACCGAGGTTGGCCTGTGGCTCGCGCTGCACGCGCCAGTTAACGTGCGAGTGCGCCAAAATGGCCGAGTCGTCGGCGGCGCGGCCTGCTGGTAGGGTTCCCCCCATAGTGCCGGGGCGGCGAGCCCCCTAGACTGTGACTGCCGGACGCGTGCGATCCGGCTCATCGTCTTCGCGGAGGCACCCTGTCAAATGAACCCTGCTATCCGGCGCTCCCTGTCACTAGCCGCTGCGTGCGCGCTGACGGCATGCGGGGGAGGCGCGCGTTCTTCATCGCCCTCGGACCTCGTGCCCGCCTCGCTTCCCCGGCCGCTCGGCAACGCTGAGTCGCAGCGGGTCCCGTTGTCCGCGTGGCCGAGTATTCTCAAGCAGAATGGGCCGAAACTGTACGTTTACGAAATTCCGGTCAACGGCTTGACCGACCCGAACAACGGTGGTGCCTCGCCGGATGCGGGCGCCTTCGACGACCTCGTCTATGGGCAGTACTCGCCGCCGAGTTCGCATCTGCTCAGTTCGGCGACCACCTTCGGCGGCAATCCCGGGAATTACGTCGAGTTCACGACGCAGCCGGCGTCGGACCAAGCCTCCGGTGCGGTGCTGGTCCCCTGCGGCTCGTACTTTGCGCACGATTCGCCGTCCGGACAGTGCGTCGCCGCCAAGCACAGTACCGAGACCGGCAAGAAGCCGAAGATCGACACGGTGTTGATGGTGCAGTCGTGGCCGTTTTTCGTCGGCGACGGCGGTTCGTCGAATTACGGTTCTGGATCGTATCACTTCGAGGCGACGAGCGACGACGGAACGTTTTTCGACATCGCGCCCGCGGCGTTCACCTACGCCCAACCCGCTGATTTTCAAGGCGCGAGCGGATTGACCGCGGGCCAGGCGGTCGTTGCGAACGGCGGCATCCATGGCCCGCAGTCCGGCTCGGGGTCGGTGCAGATTACGGCTTCGACGTGCGCCGCGAATTTGTATTGGATGACGTTCCAGTTCGACGAGTTGGAAGGCGGCAACGCCGGATTCGAGTATTCGTGGGCGCCGCCCGGAACGAGCGGTCAGAATCAAGTGACGCAGTCCGTCGTGTGGGGCGAGATCACGTCGGGAGGCTCGCCGCTCGCCGGCGCAACCGTCGAGGTCGGCGTGCCCAAAGGAAAGTCGACGACGCTCGTGACCGACGCGGGCGGATGTTACGGCTATAACTACCTACCGTTCTCGGGTGAGCCCTCGATTGCGGTGTCGGCCACGGTCAACGGGCACAAGCTTTCGCAGAAAGCCAAACTCGCGGCCGGTGGCGTGACGCAGGTCAACCTCGGCTTCTGAAGCAGACGCGGAAGCGGTGACCGACGCCCGGGTACTTGTGCGACGCCCGGGCGTTCTGCGTTTGCGGGAACGAGACAACGACATGCTT
>Ga0326727_10020023_pt1 | contig 13348 bp, 15 predicted proteins | sample MB2enrmetagenome_FD_207643 | JGI IMG/M metagenome (GOLD analysis project Ga0326727, IMG submission 207643) | Lab enriched peat soil microbial communities from McLean, Ithaca, NY, United States - MB29MY | ecosystem: Environmental > Terrestrial > Soil > Wetlands > Peat | place: USA: New York...
CCGGCGGCAACGCGGGCATAGGCTCCCACCTCGATATTGCCGAGGATCTTCGCCCCGGCGCCGATCATCGCGCCACGCCTGATCTTGGGGTGGCGATCGGCGTGTTCCTTGCCGGTCCCCCCCAGCGTGACGTCCTGCAGCAGAGAAACCTCGTCCTCCACCACTGCGGTTTCACCGACCACCAACCCGGTGGCGTGATCGAGGAGGACGCCGCAACCGAACCGCGCCGCCGGGTGAATGTCTGTCTGAAAATGATCCGACGACCGGCTTTGCAGATAAAAGGCGAAATCCCGCTCGCCGTTGCTCCACAGCCAATGCGCCAGACGATGGGTCTGGATCGCATGGAATCCCTTGAAATAGAGGAAAGGCTCGATCGCCCGTTCACAAGCCGGATCCCGTTCGACCACCGCGGCAAGATCGGCACGAATAGCCAGCGCGATTTGCGGATCCGCCGCCGCGGCACGGGCGAAGGTCTCGACGAGGAGCGGCAAGGTCACGACGTCATTGTGGAGACGCGCCGACACGCGATAGAATATCGCGGCCTCGAAAGAAGGCTGATCGAGGATGGAGCCGACGAACAGGGGCGCCAGCATGGGCGCCCGGGACAGGGCGGCCTCGGCCTCCTGGCGCAGGCGCTCCCAAAGCGTATCGGCCGGTTCGGAAAGACCCGCCGAATCACCCGGGACCAAACTCAGGTTCGTCGCGTTGGAACGGGACACAAGGGCTCTTTCGATTTTCATCTCGGAAGCCAACCGGCCCCGAGGGATATTTCTATTTCCACAGAAAATCATGACGCTGTTAACAGCGTCAATAAAATTATACAGCGCCGCACATATTCCCCTCCATATTATACATTAATACTTATGTATAAAATGCTGCGCTCCCCATCGCGGTTCAAAAAGCACGGGCGAGATCGCCGTCCGTTCCATCATCTGCTGGAGACGGCGCGCGCCGCCAGCGACAGAACACTGCACAAAACAAAGTACAAGGCCGCGATGGACAGAAATATTTCGGTCGGAAAAAGTTGTGTCCGGTTATTCACTTGGCTTGCCACCATGGTCAGTTCCGGAACGTTGACGATGAAGGCGAGCGACGTGTCCTTGATCAGAGAGGCAAACAACCCGACGAAGGACGGAATGAGATTTTTCAGGGCCTGCGGCAGGAGAATCCAACGCAACACTTGGAATTCCGTGAAGCCGGAGGCAATGCCGGCTTCGTATTGACTGCGCGGCAAGGCCTGCAGGCCGGCCAGAACGCTGTGCATGATGGCGGCCGAACTGAACCATGCCAAAGCCAGAATCACCGAAAGCGCATTCGGTATGCCGCCACCGAACAAGGCTGGCACTAGAAAATAGAGCCAGAAGATAACGAAGATGAGCGGCACGCCGCGAATCAGTTCGGCCCATAGGAACAAAAGCTTGCGGGGGATTGCCGCATACCGCCAGGCGATCACCGCCAGAGTGATGCCGAGCAGCAAAGACAGAACGCCAGCACAGACGGCCATGATGACCGTCAGCAAGAGCCCTCCCAATTCACCATCCGTCAGGCGCCCCCAAAGCAGATAGTCGAAATTCCGAAAGACGACGGTGAAATCAAGGCCCACGGCGTCTCCCCCCATGGACCATCGTTCCACGCCCTGGGCCACAGCGGAGCAGAACCTGCCCCATCACCATGCCGATTGCCAGGTAAAGCAGCGTTCCCACGGCGAATGCCTCAAGGGCGTGGGAGTTGTAGCTTTCGATCTGCCGGACTTGATAAGTGATTTCCGCGAGACCGATGGCGGCCGCCAGAGAAGAGAGCTTCATCAGGTTAAGATATTGCCCAACCACCGGTTGCCAGGCATTGGCCAGGGCCTGCGGCAAGAGGATATAACCGAGACACCGCCAATGACCGAAGCCTTGGGCGAGAGCCGCTTCGCGTTGCCCAGGCGCCACGGCCATCAGGCCGGCGCGAATCTCCTCGGCGATGAAGACGCCGGAGAAGACGCCAAGCCCCCAGGTCGCCGCCAGGAACTCCGGCGTCAGCAGCCCAACCCCACCGGGCGCCATGGCCCAGGCATGATCATCGTTGATCCAAGCGTGCCAAGCCGCCGGTAAAAGACCGAAACCGGCGAAATACCAGAAGAGGATCTGGACCAGAAGAGGCGTATTGCGGAAGATCGCGACAACGGCGACCGCCGGCCATTGGACGACCGGATTTTCGGAAATGCGCAGGCCAAGCAGCACGACGGCAATGAGAGTGGCGAGGAGAGATCCGGCAACAGTCACATAAAGGGTGGTCAGAAACCCGAGTTCCAGCCATTCCAGGGGGCCGCCGCTCAACACGCCGCCCCAGTCGAAGGTCAAACCGCCCATCAGTCGTTTGCGCTGTGCAGCGGCGAGAGCAATTGCCGAAGAAACTGCCGGGCGCGCGGATGTTGAGGAGACAGGAAAAAGTCGGACGGTTTGGCAGTCTCGAGAATGACGCCCTGGTCGATGAAGACCACAAGGTCGGCGAGTTCTCGGGCGAACCCCATTTCATGGGTGACCACCAACATGGTGATGCCGCTCGTCGCCAGATCGCGCATCACGGCCAGCACCTCGCCGATCATTTCCGGATCGAGAGCCGACGTCGGCTCGTCGAACAGCAGGATTTTTGGACGCATGGCAAGCGTCCGGGCGATCGCCACCCGTTGTTGCTGGCCCCCCGAAAGTTGCGCCGGATAGGCAAAGCGCTTGTCGGCCAGCCCGACACGCTCGAGAAGCTCGATCGCCCTGAGCGTCGCGTCCGAGGAAGCGACGCTCAGGACTTTGCACAAAGCAAGAGTGATGTTCTGCTCGGCGGTCAGATGGGGATAAAGGTTGAACTGCTGGAAGACAAACCCGATCTGGGACCGCAGTCGCCGCAGCGACCGACCGCGGAGTGACGCAACGCTTTGTCCGTCGACAAGAATGTCGCCCTGGGACAGGAGTTCCAACTGATTGACGAGACGAATGAGCGTGGACTTTCCCGAACCCGACGGCCCACAGATGACCACCACTTGTCCCTTGGCGATCGACAAATCAACCCCACGAATGACATGCAGTTTGTCATAGAACTTGTGCACGTCACGGAATTCAATCATCGGAAGCCTCTCTTCCGGCGAACCGGAAGAGAGCACGCTGGTTCCTGGAAGACTCACGGAGCAACGATCTTAAAGTTACGCGGTTCAGGCGCTTTGCTTCCTTTTCCAAACCAGCGTTCAAAGATCTGTCCCGCCTGGCCATCCTGTTCCAAGGAGACCAGAATTTTGTTGACCTCGGCAAGCAGAGCCGTTTCTTCCTTCTTCACACCGACACCGATTTCCTCTTTGCTCAACAGCTCGGGCAAAAGCTTGTATTTGTCCTTGTCCGGCGCGGCGGCAAGCAGACCCGCAAGGATTTCGGCATCCTGGGTGATGGCCTGGACCGAGCCATTGCGCAGCGAAGCCAGCGCAAGCGGAACGTCGTCGTAGGAGAGAACGCGGGCCTGCGGGAAACGCGTCTTCAAGGCCTGCTCCCCCGTGGTTCCCTTGACGGCGCCGATACGAGCCGCGGCATAGCCGTCGAGTTTGTCCGGACCACCGGCCGGGACGAGAAACTGCTGGCCGGTAACAAAATAGGGAGTACTGAAGTCAACGACTTTCGCGCGTTCCGGCGTGATCGTGATGTCGGCAACGATCAGGTCGGCCTTGCCCGATGTCAAAAGCGGAATGCGATTGGCTGGATTGGTCGGGACCAGTTCCAATTTCACACCGATCCTGTCGGCGAAGGCTTTGGCAAAATCGATATCATAACCGACCAGATTGTGGGTCTGCTCATCGACCAGGCCGAACGGTGGGTTGCTGTCGAAGACGGCAGCGCGCAATACGCCGGCCTTCCGGATATCCGCCAATTGATCGGCGTGAGCCGCTCCGGTAAGGCCGAGGACCAAGGTGATCGCCGCGGTCAAAGAGCGAAATTCAAAACCCATGGCAAATTCCCTTCCGCAGAATGAAGCATCCTCCCCGGATAAACAGGGGAGCTTATTCACATGAGGATTCCACAGACCACCATTCCAGTCAAAAAGTTATCTTAATAACATTTATTTTAAGTTATTTATGAGTTAGGGGACGGCCCCTGGGTCGAACGCGGCTCGGACTTTGGGGAGCGGAGATTTATTTTTTCGCCTCAGGACCATGGCATGGGGAATCCTTGGCGCGTCTCCATCGTCAACCAGGAACTCAAGGCGGCGACCGGCCGATCGGCCGGCGACCCGTCGTCAGCGACGCTGAGCCCCTCTTTCAAAGGCTGGCGAACCGCGGCTTGTTGCCGAAGGCGTCCACACGCTATGGCTTTATTTTACAAATTCCCTATTGTCTGCTGCTCTAAATTAGTCTACCTAATTTATGGATTTTATAAATAAACTACAATTTTTTGGAGTTTAATAACGATGTTGCGATATGACCGGATGTGGTTAAGGGGCCTCGGTTTGGTCGCCGGTTTGGCCGCTGTTCTGCTGACGACCTCGGCCCAAGCCGCAGAAAAGATCAAGCTTGGCGTTATGGGCGGAGCCGAGGAAGAAATCGCCGAGGTGGCAAAGAAAGTGGCTGCGACCAAAGGACTTGACGTTCAGTTGGTCACTTTTTCGGACTATGTGTTGCCCAACGAGGCGCTCAATACCGGCGAACTCGATGCCAACGCGTTCCAGCACAAGCCCTATCTTGACGCTCAGATCAAGGCGCACGGCTACCATATCGTTCCCATCGGCTTTACCATCGTCGAGCCGATCGGACTTTACGCGAAGAAGATCAGGACCATCGATCAATTGCCGGAAGGGGCCAAGATCGGCATCCCGAACGACCCCAGCAACGGCAGTCGGGCTCTCACTTTATTGGCGGCCAAAGGCTTGATCTCCATCCAGGCGGATAAAGTTCAGAGCCCATCCCTTCTCGATATCTCCGGTAATCCCAAGGCCCTTAAATTCATTGAATTGGACGCGGCGCAGCTCCCACGGTCGCTCGACGACTTCGACGCGGCGGTCATCAACACCAACTATGCCCTGGAAGGCGGTCTCGATCCCAAAAAGGACGTCCTGATCCAGGAACCAAGGCAAAACAACCCCTACGGCAATTTCATTGCCGTCCGCGAAAAGGACAAAGATAAGCCCGTCTTCAAGATCCTTGTCGCCGCCTATCAATCGAAAGAAGTCGAAACTTTCCTCGAGACGCGTTTCAAGGGCGCCATCCTGCCGGCGTGGTAATCGGCCACGCCTCGCTTCCGGCAGTGTGCGTCGGTCTTGCGGACCATCGGCATGCCGTCGGCCCCTTGCGTTTGATTCCAATAGGAGTGATCGACGATGTCTTCCCGGCTTTTCCGTATCGTTTTTGGCGCCATTGTGCTTGCCGCCGGCTTCGGCATCGGTCCGAACGCCCATGCCGCGCCCGATACTCTCGACAAAATCACGCAGCGCGGAACCTTGCGCGTCGGATTGGAAGGCACCTATCCACCCTTCAACTACCAGGACGAGAAAGGCGAACTGGTCGGCTTCGAGGTCGACTTCGCCAATGCCATCGCCAAAAAATTAGGGGTCAAGGCGGAGTTCCAGCCGACCAAATGGGATGGAATATTGGCGGCCTTGGATGCCGAGCGATTCGACGTGGTCATCAATCAGGTGACCGTCAGTTCGGAACGACGACAGAAATATGATTTCAGCCAACCTTACACAATTTCGGGCATCCAGATCATTACGCGGCGAGGCGATGAATCGAAGATATCGAAACCCGGGGATCTGACCGGCAAGAAAGTCGGCGTCGTGCTCGGCACCAATTACGAGCAATGGCTGAAGGCCAATTCCCCAAAGACCGACATTCGCACCTATGACGATGATTCCACCCGCAATCAGGATCTCCTTGCCGGCCGGATCGACGCCGTTCTCAACGATCGGTTGATCGTTGCCAATCTGGTCAAACAATACAATGGAGAGATTGTGGCTTCCGGCGAGCCGTTCGCCAAGCAGGAGCAGTCGATCGCCTTCCGCAAGGGAGATCAGGTCCTGCGTGTGGCGGTCGACAAGGCTATCGACGCATTACGCGGAGACGGAAGCCTCGCGAAGATTTCCGAAAAATGGTTTGGCGTCGATGTGACGAAGTGACGTCATGAACGTTTCCGTTAATTTGTTGATCGAGTCGCTCCCCTTCCTCTTGAAAGGGGCCGGTTACACCGTCGAGCTCGCCGTTGGCGGCATGGTTTTTGGCCTGATACTGGGTTTTATTTTGGCCTTGATGCGGCGATCCACGATTGGTCCGCTAAAAGGCGTCGCTCGCTTTTACGTCTCTTTCATTCGTGGGACGCCTCTGCTGGTCCAATTGTTTGTCATTTACTACGGTTTCCCGCAGTTCGGTCTACGGCTCGATCCCATTCCCTCGGCGTTGATCGGTCTTTCGCTCAATGTCGGGGGATATACGGCCGAGATTTGGCGCGCGGCCATCGCTTCGGTCGATCGGGGGCAGATCGAGGCCGCCGACTCTCTCGGCATGACACCGTTTCAAACGATGATACGAACGGTCCTGCCGCAGGCGACGCGGCTTGCCTTGCCGCCTTTGGGAAATACTTTTATCAGTCTGGTGAAAGACACGGCATTGGCCGCGACGATTCAAGTGCCGGAATTATTTCGACAAGCGCAGCTAATTACGGCAAGAACCTACCAGGTTTTCACTCTGTATCTCGCAGCAGCGGCACTTTACTGGGTGTTGTCAGGCATATTGGGTTGGCTGCAGCTTCGCCTGGAAACCCGCGTTTCCCTCCATGTCCAAGAGACCTGACGAACGATGATCGACGCTCAGGCTTTGACGAAGCATTTCGGCGGAACGCCGATCCTGCGGGGGCTCGACCTCGCGGTGGCCAAGGGAGAGGTGTTGGCCATCATCGGGCCAAGCGGTTCGGGCAAGACAACCTTGTTGCGCTGCCTCAACTTTCTGGAAGTACCGACCAGCGGGCGTATCAGGGTGGGGGCGATCGAGGTGGACGGCACCCTGGGCTTACACCGCCAGAAAGCCCAGATCCGCAACTTGCGTCAGCGTGTCGGCTTCGTTTTTCAGAATTTCAATTTGTTCCCGCATCGGACCGCCTTGGGAAACGTCATCGAGGGACCGATCATCGTAAAAAAGGAGCCCCGTGACGTGGCCGTGGCACGCGGTCGGGAATTGTTGGCCAAGGTAGGCTTGGCCGACAAGGCGGATGTCTATCCGTCACGCTTGTCCGGCGGACAGCAGCAGCGCGTCGCCATCGCTCGTGCCCTGGCCATGCAGCCCGATGTGTTGTTGTTCGATGAGCCAACGTCGGCCTTGGATCCGGAACTGGTTGGCGAGGTTCTTGTGACGATCCGCGCCCTCGCCGACGAGCACCGCACGATGATCGTCGTGACTCATGAAATGTCCTTTGCCCGTCACGCGGCGGATCGGGTCATTTTCATGGAGGCCGGCGCCATCATCGAACAAGGAACGGCGACCGAGGTTTTTGACAATCCCCGTGAGGAAAGAACCCAGCGCTTCCTTCGCAAATTGCGTGATCGCGGAGGTGGCGCGCGATTTGGCGGTTGATAACGCGATCCCTTTGGGACCAAGCGAAAAATTGACGACACGTGAGCACTTTCCCTCTCATTGAAGACGCAGGAACGCCTAAATTATACAAATATAAAATGTGTATTAATATATATGCAACACTGTGTTGAAAACAGCATACTTATTCTATGTAATGGATATACTGTCTGTGGGTGCTCTTATGTGTCAGCGTCTTTTTGGGTATGCGGGCTTTCGGTGGAGTATCAGAACACTTCCTCCAGTCTCAGGAGAGATTGATATTAAATCGACGCCGTCAAAGATAAGACACCCCCTCGGCTTTACATAAAATATCGATAACATAAAATGTGTGAGTATGATGAAAAAAGATAATATATACTGTTAACTATAGATCGATGACTCAAATAATTTTTAAATGTTGTGTCATCGACTTCCGTAAATATTTTTAGGAGGTCAAGTTGGCGTTCAATAGAATGCAGATGCTATCCGTTTTGGCATTGGGGGTGGGAACCGCGATATCTCCCATTCCGGCACATGCCGATGAAATCAGTGACCTGAAGGCTCTGGTCAACGAGCTGAAAAGCCAGGTCCTGGAGCAAAGGACGCAGGTCAAAGATCTCAAGGCACAGCTCAATGAACTGAATGGCCAGGTGAAGGATCAGAAAAGACAGGTCAGCGACCAAAGCGCCCAGGTGCAAAATCAGAACAATGCATTGCAGAAAGTCGAGGCGCAGCAGCAGATTCTCGAACAGAAGCAAGCCGCCCCCGCACCGGCTCCGACGGTTGCCGCCAATACCGGCAAACCCGGCTACGTCACCATTCCCGGCACGAACACGTCGGCGAAGATCGGCGGTTACGTGAAGCTCGATGTCACCGACGACATCAGCAGCAACATGTCCGGGTCCGGCGCTAGCGGCAATCCGGCGTCTTACAACAAAACCAATTTCGACCCCACGGCAATCCCGCTCGACAAGTCGGCGGCGTCCCATCGTAACGGTCAGGTGAATTTCAGCGCACAGGAAAGCCGGCTCAATCTGACGACATTGACCAACACGGATCGTTTGGCCGCCCACTCCCATCTATCGTCAGCTGCCGTCGCACGGGTCGCTTAAAGCCATGGCAATGATGCTTGGTCCCGCCGAGGGGGGTGATGAAGACGAGGTGGTGTCGGCCATCAACACCACACCCCTCGTCGACGTCATGCTGGTGCTGCTGATCATCTTCCTGATCACCATCCCGGTGGTCACGCGCACCGTCCCCGTCACTTTGCCGAAGGAAGCGAATATCCCGACGCAAACGAAGCCGGAAAATATCACCATCGCGGTAAACAAGGAGGGGGACATCTTCTGGAACGCGCAAGCCGTCCCCGACATTCCGGCCCTTCTCGAGAAGGTCAAGAGCGCCGCCGTCCTTAATCCACAGCCCGAGGTGCATATCCGCGGCGACAAGAACGCGCGCTACGAATTCATCGGCAAGGTTGTCTTGACGTGCCAGCGAGGCGGCATCGCCAAAGTCGGATTCATCACCGAACCGCCGGCGCGCGGCGGCTGACGCCCTTTCGAAAAGGCACGATCATGGCAAAGACTCTGAATTTCGGCAGCCGATCCGGTGAATTGGACGTTGTCGTCGACATCAACACCACGCCCTTGATCGACGTGATGCTGGTCCTTCTCATCATGCTGATCATCACCATTCCGGTTCAGACCCACGCCGTAAAACTGGATATGCCGACAGGCAGTCCGCCCACGGCATTGGTGAAACCCGAAGTGGTCACCGTCGACGTCGATTTCGACGGCACGGTGCTGTGGAACGGTCAGACCCTGCCCGACCGGCGATCGCTGGAAGCGAACCTCGAGGCAATCGCCAATCAGGCGACTCAGCCCGAAGTCCATCTGCGCCCCAACAAGCTGGTCACCTACGAGCATGTCGCCGCAGTCCTGGCATCGGCCCAGCGACTGGGCGTGACCAAGATTGGATTGGTCGGCAACGAGCAATTCATCCAATAATCAAGGCCTCCGCCCACAGGATTGCTTTCAATATCGGCCCCTTCTAGAGCTGGAACCGCTACCGATGATTCGTTCACGCATTCTTCCCACCCTCGTTCTGTGGAGCGTTCTCTGCCTCGGCGCCGCCAGCGCCGTCCCAGCCTTCGTGTCTACCGCCATCGCCGACGAGTCAATCCGCCCGGAAGTCGGCAAGCCGTTGCAAACAGCACAGGACTTCATCAAGCAGAAGAATTTCAAGGCGGCGCTCGCGAAGATAGGCGAGGCCGACGGGATTTCCGACAAGACGGCGTATGAGAGCAGCCTGATCGATCAACTCCGGGGCATTGCGGCGGCCGGCGCTGGCGATCAGGCGACCGCCATCAAATCTTTCGAGTCCTTGATTGCCGGCGGACAACTGGCCCCAGCAGAACAACTCCGTTTCACCCAGGTCATTGCCGAACTCGCCTATCAGGCCAAGGATTATCCGAAGGCGATCACCTGGGCCAACCGCTATTACAAGGACGGCGGAACCGACGGACAAGCGCGGAAACTCATTGCCCAGGCCTACTATCTGCAAAACGACTTCGCCAACGCGGCCAAGGAACTGCAGGAACAGATCCGGGCCGAGGAACGCGCGGGCCGAACCGTTCCGGAAGAGCAGGTCCAGTTGCTGGCGAACGCCTATCTCAAGCAAAACAATACCGCCGGCTATGCCTCCGCGCTTGAAAAACTGGTGACGATCCATCCGACCCCTGAATATTGGGCGGACCTCATTGGCCGCACCGCAAACCGGAGCGGCTTTGCCGATCGTTTGCAGCTTGACGTCGGACGTCTCGCCTTGACCACCGGAACGGTCAAGACAGCCGATCGCTATGTGGAGTTGGCCCAACTTGCCTTACAGGCCGGTCTTCCGGGGGAAGCCTCCGCGATCATTCAGAAAGGAACCGCCGCCGGCGTCCTTGGAACGGCTACGGGGGCCGATGCGGATCGCCAGAAACGCCTGCGCACCTTGGCGACGAAATCGGCAGATGAGGACTTGAAGATGCTCCCGTCGAGCGAGAAGGAAGCCGCTGCCGCCACGAACGGAACCGGCCTTGTCAACACCGGCCTCGCCTATGTCGGCTATGGCCAAACCGACAAGGGCGTCGCCCTCATCGAGCAAGGCATCAAGAAGGGCGGTTTGAAATATCCGGAAGATGCCAAGCTGCGTCTCGGTGTCGCCTATCTGGCCGCAGGCCTCAAGGACAAGGCCGTCCAGACCTTTGCGAAGGTTGAAGGATCCGACGGCACGGCCGATCTGGCGCGCTTGTGGATTCTACAGATCGGCCATTCCTCTTAGAGCTTGACAAGGCGACAGGCCTGCCGATTTATGGGTCATCATTAATCTACCAAACGACTCATGATATGCTGTCAAGCAAAGCAAAATACGGTCTGAAGGCGATGACCCACCTAGCCCGCTACGGTACCCACGGGTCGCTGTTGATCGCCGATATCGCGGCCAAGGAACATATCCCCAAGAAGTTCTTGGACGCCATCCTGCTGGAGTTGAAAAACCAGGGATTTCTATCCAGCAAAAAGGGCAAGGGCGGCGGCTATGCCTTGGCGCGCTCAGCCTCGCATATTCGCATCGGCGACCTGGTTCGTGTGCTGGATGGTCCGCTGGCGCCGGTGGCTTGCGTCTCCCGCACCGCTTACCGCCCCTGCGACGACTGCGACGACGAAAACAGCTGCACCGTCCGGGTTGTCATGCAGGAGGTACGCGACGCCATTGCCAAGATCCTCGACAACACCACGCTTGCCGACATGTGCGAGCGGGCCCCCAAAGGCGAAAAAGTGCTGGTCTACGATATCTGAACCGCCCTTCAGCGCTGTGCCTCCTGGCGGACGGTATGCAGAATGGTCTGTTTGAGAGCGGCGAATTCAGGCTCTCGGATGAGCGCTTCATAGGCGCGCGGACGATCGAAAGGAACAGTGAGATCCTGGATGATCCGTCCAGGTCGTGCCGACATCACGATGACGCGGTCGGCCAGGAACAACGCCTCTTCCACATCGTGGGTCACGAACAGCACGGTGGTGCGCGCCTCGCTCCAGATATCGATCAGCAGCTCTTGCATGGACAGGCGGGTCTGGGCATCAAGAGCGCCGAACGGCTCGTCCATCAGCAGCACCGGCGGTTCGACCATCCAGGCGCGAGCCAGGGCGACGCGCTGGCGCATGCCGCCCGACAGCTCGTAAGTGGCGTGATTTTCGAAGCCGTCGAGGCCGGTCAAATGCAGATAGCGTCTGGCCTGGGCCAAGGCCCGTCCATTCAACCGGCCGGCCAATTGCGACCCGAAGGTGACATTGCCGAGAACGTTTCGCCAGGGCAGCAGCAAAGGCTCCTGGAACACCACGCCCCGATCGGCCCCCGGCCCCGTCACCGGTTTTCCATCCACCAGGATATGGCCCTCGCTCGGCGTCTCGAAGCCGGCAATAAGATTGAGTACGGTCGATTTGCCGCAGCCACTGGGGCCGAGCAGACAGACGAAGCGGCCCTCCTCGATGTCCAGCGAGAACCGCTCCAACGCCGTCGTACGGGCGCCTTTCCGGCTGCTCTCGAAGGAATGAGCGACATTCTCCAAGGAAATCTTCGGCCGCATGTCTCAGTCCCGCCCAGCCCAAGGCACCATCAGGCGCTCGAGCGCCACAATGGCCAGATCGAGGCCGTAGCCGGTCAGGCCGAGCAGAAGAATACCCAGCATCACCACATCGGTCCGCATATAGGAGCTGGCATTCATCACCATCCAGCCGAGCCCCGAGTCCGCCGCCACCATTTCGGCGGCGATCAAAGTCGTCCAACCGACACCGACAGCCAGACGGATGCTGGTGAACAACTCGGGCAAGGCGCTGGGCAGCACGATATGGCGGAGCAATTGCCAGCGCGACGCCCCAAGGGCAAGGGCGACGCGCAACCGGCCTTCCTTGACCGTATGCACCGCGGATGCCGCACCGACGATCACGCTGAACAGGGTGGAGACGAAAATCAGGAAGATTTTCGAGGTCTCGCCGATCCCCAGCCAGACGATCACCAAGGGAATCAGGGCCAGCTTGGGCAATGGCCGGAAGAAATTGACGAAGGGATCGAACACGGCCGACAGCACCGGCGATAGTCCCATGGCCAAACCCACCGGCACCCCGACCGCCACCGCGCCGGCGAAGGCGACCAGGGCGCGGCCCAGACTGATCGCCACATGTTGCCAAAGGGGAATCTGGCGATAGCCGCGGGCGACCATCTGCACGGCCGTATCCAGAACCTCTCCGGGAGGCGGCAGGATCAGCGTGCTGGTCCAACCATACCGCCCCGAGGCGTACCACAGCAGGCCGAAGGCCGCCACCGAGGCCAGACTGATGGCGGCGCGACGCGAGCCCGTCAACGATCCGCGTCGGGTCACGGGTGTGCCACCGCCTTGGCGATGAAACTGCTGTTGATCGAGGGGGCGAAGCTGGCCGGCACGTCTTCGGGGCGCAATTCCCCCAAATCGACCAGGAAACGCGCGGTATCGGTGAACCCTTTGGCGATCACCGAATCGGCGGTGTTGGCGCCATCGCCCAGCCATTGCACGCCAAGTTGCTCCTCCAGCGGCGGATAGATCAGCCCAGCCAAGGTATCCTTTGCCGCCGCCACATCCTGGTCGAGTTCCTTGGCGACGATGGCCGCCGAACCGTCCGGATCGGCCTTATAGCGCGTCACCGTGTCGGCGAAGGTCTGCAGAAATTTGACCACCAGCTGCGGATATTTCCGCGCGAACTCCTTGCGCACGATGTAGTC
>Ga0326727_10020025_pt1 | contig 13347 bp, 5 predicted proteins | sample MB2enrmetagenome_FD_207643 | JGI IMG/M metagenome (GOLD analysis project Ga0326727, IMG submission 207643) | Lab enriched peat soil microbial communities from McLean, Ithaca, NY, United States - MB29MY | ecosystem: Environmental > Terrestrial > Soil > Wetlands > Peat | place: USA: New York...
GCACGAAGTGAGCAGAGCCGCTTGATAGGCTCCTGCCATCTTGTTCATTCCTCAATCGCATCGTTTTCACTTCCTCTGCCCGCCTTCTCTGAAGAGCGAAGAGATTACTTCTTGCAGCCGCATGATTCGGAAGCGCCCCCACCCAGCGCTTTACCAACGATTGGAAAAGCAACCCCGGGCGGCGCCGCGGCAAGGTTCGCAGCCACAGATCCCCACAACTTTGCAGCCACAGTGCCACCTTCTAGATATCCAGAGACGAGCTTCGAAATCGACCCTCCATATAATCCCGCAACAGACGCTCCGACCACTTCCCAGGGGTTCACGTTTCCCCACCCGCTCGTAAGCCCCTGAGTAACATAGTCCCCAAGACCTGCAGCCGCCCCGGCAATCAAAGCAGCGGTAAGAACACTTGCGCCTGCGGGCGTTAACACGGCCGCACCGATCGCAGCTAATCCACCGACCGCCAGCCCTATCCCCACTCCAGTTGTGTTATTCGTCTGACAATCCAGAGAAGCAGACGCAGCTCCGCCACCTAATCCGAAGATGATGTCAGGTATATTTCCTATGTCTAAATACCCGCTTGGATCGATGAAGTCGTTTGGATCCCCTGAGGCATAACGATACGGGTTCGGCCCACCAGCGATGCCGAGCGGATCTTCACTCAGGAACCGCCCCACTCCCGAATCGTAGTAGCGTGCGCGGTTGTAATAGACGTTTCCCAGTATCCCGAGGCGGCCGGTATAAGCGAAGGGAAGATCGGACGCAGGCGCTCCGGTCGTTTGGCCGTATGGCTCATAGTCAAGCTCCGAAGTAAGTGCTCCCGCGGAGTTAGTAACAGCCACATTGCTGTTGAGAGCATCGCCCATCCCGAAGAGGACATTGCCCGAAGAGTCGACCGAGGCAAAGTGGGAATCCAGGGATTGCCCAGTCACAACGGAGACTGGCGTTCCGGACGAACCGGTTAGCGAGACCACATTCGAGAGGTTATCTACCACAAAGCTCTGTAGCGCTGTCACAGCAGTCTCAGTGCGGGAGACGCCCAACAGGTTGCGGCTGTAGTCGTATTGCATGGATGTTGTGTTGCCGCTCGCATCCGTAATCGAAGAGAGCCGGTTGCGCCCATCCCAGTTGTAAGTCAGCGTGCCGCTCGCGCTTGTCTCCGTCAGCCGGTTGCCGTTGGCGTCGTAGGTATAAGTGGTGCCGCCGTTGGTCAGTAACTCATTCGCATTGTCTACCGTGGCGCTGGCCGACTGCGTTATCAGAGCCTGGCTGATGTTGTTGCCGATGGCAGTGCGATTCCCGACCGCATCGTATGTGTAGTTCTGTGTATTGAGCGCGGTGGCGCCATTGCTGTGAATGATGGAAAGCAGCTGGCCCAGCGCATCGAACGCAAAGTTGGTCACGACGCCGTTGGTGCGGGTGAGCGACTGCGGCAGATTGCGCGGATCGTACTTGTAGGTCACTCCGGCGGCGGATGTGGCAGCGCTCAGCATGTTACCGACTGGGTCGTAAGCGTATTGCACAGCGGATTGGCCGGCGACCTGGCGAGTCGCTACCCGCCCCAGCGCATCCCGGGTGTAAGATACGACCCCGGTTGGCTCCTGCTGGGTGAGCAAGTGGCCATCCGCGTCATAGGCGAATCCAAAGGTCCCGCCTTGTGAGTCATTTACGCCGACCAGCCGGCCGTTGGTGTCGTAACTCCGGGTCACAGTCGCATCGGAGTAGTTTTCCTGGACAAGACGATTCAGGGCGTCGTACTGGAATGTGCTCTTCTGGCCGCGGCGATCGGTGTATTGAGTAAGGTTCGAGTCTACGTCGTACGCGTAGCTCTCGGATTTGCCGAGCGGTGAGGTGCGAGTGACCAGACGGCCCACCTTGTCATAGGTGTACTTCGTCGAGTTGCCGCGGGCGTCTGTAAGGGAAAGAAGATCGCCAATCGGGTCGTAGGTAAAGGCGGTTGTGTGGCCAAGCGGGTCGGTCTGGCTTGTGACACGATTCAGAGCGTCGTAGGCGACGGAGCTGTTGCGGCCAAGGGCGTCAACCGCGCGCGTAAGACGCGAGACGGCATCGTAAGTTGAGGTTGACGTGTTCCCGAGCGCATCTGTCACGGAGGCAACGTTGCCGTAAGAGTCGTACGCGATTGCGGTCTTGGAACCTGTCGGGTCAGTAACCTGAATCAGTTCACCGAAGGAGTCGTAGGCCATTTGCGTTGTATTCCCATTTGCATCGGTGATTGAAGTCACATTCCCGTTCGAGTCGTAGGTGATACTCGTTGTGTGATTCAGCGGATCGGTGATCGAGTTCACCTTGTTGAAACGGGTGTCGTAGGTGAAGGTGGTGGTATTGCCGAGTGCATCGGTCTGGGTAAGCGTGTTTCCGAACTGATCGAAGGTGTAGCTGACGTTGCCGGCCGCCGGATTGCCGCAGACTGGGCATGATCCGGCGCCGGTGTAAGCGCTGATCAAGTTATTGTTAGCCGCACTCCGCGTCATGGTCTGCGTCTGCCCCGAAGCATCTGTTGCACTGACCATGAGTCCCTGCGCGTTGAAGCGGTAGAGAGTCTGATTTCCCAGCGGATCGGTCACCTGAGTTTGAACCACCGGGCTGGTGGGTACGCACCCTGGTGGCGGCGCCACCGGGCCCCCACCCGACTGTTGTGCCGCGACATTTGCAGGCGCGTAGAGCTCGGGGGTGGGGCTGCACATGTAGGAATAGGCAAACTGATAGACGCCGCCGTCGGCTTCGACCTGCTGGAATACCCGGCCGTCGAAGCTTTCGTTATAGGTATTCTGCTCGGTAACCACGCCGCGCGGGTCGGTGATGGTGGCCAGGTTGTTTGCGGAGTCATAGGTGTAACTTGTAACTCCGCCGCTGGCATCGGTAAAGGTCGCGAGCGTCCCCTGGCTGTTGTAAGTGTAGGAAACAGAGCGGCCAATGGGGTCGGTGACTTTTGTGACTCGGTTTGAGCTATCGCTGGTGAGCGTCAGGCTGCGTCCGACGGGATCGGTGATGGCTTGAATCTGGACCGGGTTATTGGGGTTGAGCGAGATATTCGTTGTATTGCCATTGAGGTCGGTAATGGAGGTGAGGAAAGCCCCGGCGGCGCCAAGGCCGGAGAAATTGGTAAAGCCATATTGGATGCCGTTCGCCCAGCGGAGGGTGTAGGGTCCATGAATGCCATTCGCGGTAAGCACGGCGCCGTGCAAGATCGGGGCCGTGGCGTTCACGAACGTCCCATCCGGCGCCTCTGACATAACGAGCTGATTTCCATCCGGCATGGCAAGTGTTATGGTCGCGCCGCCGTCGATGTATGCCAAGGTGCTCAGGGAGTAGTTATAGGTGCTGGAAGTGCCAATGCCAAATGGCCCCTGGTAGGAAGCGAGGGTACGGTAATAGCGATTGATGCCGATGGAGCCGCGCGCCCCGCCGAGCTGAAGATCGGTAGACGTGTAGCTAACGATGCCCGATGACACATCGACAGGCCCTGCAACCGTGCAAGGACAAACGTCCGGGGGCGGGTTGATATTCGGCGGCGGCGGCGGCATGGGACCATGCCAGTCGAAGTGAACCAAGCCATAGGCGTGGCCGGGGTGCGTCGGATCGGGATCCGATTTGAACTGAGTTCCATCGCTGGTTACGGTTCCCGTTCCGTAGGGAACCATGTATCCGTGAGTAGGATCGAGGGTTACAAACGTGACGTGAGATCCTGGCGGCGTTGCCAGAGGATTTGGGAAGTCCACCGCTACCGGCTGGCTGGAGACCGCGTTGGCTGGTTGGAAAGCCACAATGAACGGGGTTAACATTCCGCTCGTGGGTAAGGCATCTGGAAGCCTATCCAGGGGAATCTCGATTCCGACGAGCGGGAAGGGATTGGGCTGGCTACCGTCATCAAGGGACAACGTGGTCCCGGCGTAGACAGTTACCTTAAGACCCGGAATGGTCTGGAAGTAGAAGATCTGATCGGTGGCGAAGTTCTGTTGGACTTGAACTGTTTCAGCGCTATCGATCCGCGGCAGGTGGATGAGAACCGGCGATGCCAATGCCTGGCCCGATACAAGGGTATAGGAAAGGTTGACGCCGGCATACTTGCCCGCCGGAGAAGTGGCCGTCATCCCGTTGTATGCGATGAGCTGCGGACCCGTGCAGGCAGTGGGAAGGCTGGTGAATTGAAAGTTCCCTCCGCCATCGGAAACGGTCTGGCCGGTGCAACCGGTGCTATTCCCCTTGTCGTCCTTGCCGGTGAAGGCAATGGTGACGCCCGCTATTGGTTCCTGTTGAGCGTCATCCACCACCGTGCGCCCGAGGAAGGATGTGGTAATCGGGATGATCTGAAGCGATGCGTTTGCCGACTGCGTGGCAGGCTGCCCTTGAATCGTCGTCGTCGCCGCGATTGTCAATGTGGAAGTGCCAGCTGCCTGGCTGGCCGGAGCAGACAGAGTAAGGACTCCGACCTGACCGACGGCGATCGATGTTGGCTGGAAGCTGGCTGTCACACCACTGGGCAAGCCCGTTACCGACAAGGCCGCAGTCCCGGTGAACCCATTCGTGCTACTGAGAGATACCGCCAACGCTGCGGACTGACCTGGAATGAGACTTCCGGTTCCGGGCGTAACACCTAAGGTAAAACTCGACGAGGGGGTCACGGTAAGAGTGCCGGACGAGGTTGCGCTCTGGGCGCCTACCTTCACTGTGAGCGTACCGGTTGCCGCTCCTGGTGGAATTACAAATGAAAGACTGGTCGCGCTGAACGCGGAAACAGGGGCATTCAGCATGCCGCCACCCTGATGCGATAGCGCAACCTGAGGAGCCGGTCCACCCTGCGCCGAAAAATTGGTCCCGCTGACAGTAATCTCGGTCCCAATCGAACCGGAAGTTGGCGCGAATCCTGTTATCGTCGGCGGCACGGAACCAGAAACGATCGTCGCCATCGTTGACGCCGTACCGGTTCCGCCCAGAGGGTCGCTTACCGTCAGCGTGACCGTGTAATTGCCCGCCGTTTTGTAACTGTGCGTCGGGGCCGCGCCGGTAGCCGTGCTGCCATCTCCGAAACTCCATGCGTAACTAAGGCTCTCTTTGGCCGGACCCGTTGACTTTGAGCCGCTGAAAGTTATGGCTTGCCCTGGCGATCCGGAATAGGGTCCTCCGGGGTTAGCCGTAGGCAGGTTGGCGATCGTCGCGGTCGTAGTCGCCGTATTGGTTCCCCCGGCGCCGTCGGTGACGGTCAGCGACACTTTGTAGCTTCCGGCGGCGCTGTACTTATGATCCGTGCTTACTCCAGTACCCGCGCTGCCATCCCCGAAATCCCACTTGTAAGTGAGTGCTTGCCCGGTTGGCGACGTCGACTTCGAACCATTGAAGCCGATCACACGGCCCGGCCTCTCGTTGTACGGCCCGCCGGGATTCGCCACCGGCTGAGCCAGGATTGTCGCAGTCGTCAGTGCTGTGGAATTCTGATTGCCTGCGATTACCTTCAACGACACTTTGTAGGTTCGCGCTTCTTTATATTTGTGGCTCGGGCTCACTCCGGTCGCGGTGCTGCCGTCTCCGAAGCTCCATTCATACTCAAGCTTTTGCCCCCGCGGTCCGGTCGAATTTGCTCCGTCGAATCTGATTTCCTCGCCTTCCGTTCCCGTGTAAGGGCCTCCTGGATTGGCAACTGTGGTGCTTCCGATCTGCGCCGTGGTCTTCTCCGTGTTGCTCTCTCCGAGGGCATCGCTGACGGTAAGTGAAACGGTGAAGCTTCCCTCCGCACTGTAGCTGTGCTTCGGGCTCACACCGGTTCCGGAGCTGCCATCTCCAAATTCCCATGCGTAGTTCAGCGATTGACCCGGCGGCGCGGTCGAACCAGAGCCATTGAAGAGGATCGCCTGTCCTGCGGTTCCGGCGTATGGGCCGCCCGGATTCGCTAAAGGCACATCTTCAATCGTTGCTTTCGTTGTCGTCGTACTGGATCCGTCGATCTTATCGGTGACTGTGAGCGACACCGTGTAATTGCCGGCCTTAGCGTAGCTGTGAGTCGAAACCTCTCCGGTTCCGGTACTGCCGTCGCCATATTTCCATGCAAAGCTCAGATGCTCGCCGGGCGGTCCTGTCGATTTTGAACCGTTGAAAGCGACTGCTCTCCCTGGCGTTCCATTGTATGGACCGCCAATGTCAGCCACGGGTTCGGTTTCAATCGTCGCCGTCGTCGTTGCCGAATTGCCGGCGCCCTTGTTATCGCTTACCGTCAGAGATACGGAATACGTGCCCGCGCGTTTGTAGATATGAGTAGGATTCTCACCCGTTCCAGAGCTGCCATCCCCGAATTGCCACGCAAACTTCAGCGATTGGCCGGAAGGCTCCCTGGACTTCGAGCCATTGAAGACCACGGCCTCGCCGACCGTCGAAATGTACGGCCCTCCGGGATTGGCAGTCGGGATATTGGCGATGGTTGCCGTCGTCGACGCGGTACTGCTTCCGCCCAGATTGTCGATCACCGTCAGCGAAACAGTGTAAGTGCCGACCGCGGTGTAGCTGTGGGTTGGACTTTTTCCGGTTCCCGTGCTGCCGTCCCCGAAGCTCCATTCATAACTTAGACTTTGCCCCGAAGGCCCGGTGGATTTTGTCCCGTTGAACGTGATCGTCTGCCCAGGAGTCCCGCTGTACGGCCCGCCGGGATTAGCCACCGGAGAGTCAGCCGCTGTCGCCGCGGAGCTCGCGGTACTAACCCCGCTGCTTGTTTCCGAAGCGGTCGGCGTTCCGGCCTTGTCTAGTGCGAGATATCCAGAATCATTGGAGCTTTTGAAATTCGCGGGGGCTGCGGGCTCACCGGGAATCGCGGGAGAAGGTGCATCGTGAGTGCTTGCGATGCATCTCGCACTACAAATAAAGGAAGCCAATACAACGGCGAGTTGGGCAGAGCGCATCAGACGTGGATAATCTTCATCCCTCGCTAAACGAGCGATGGAGAGCTTCGAGATCCAATCGTTCCGATTCACCCTGCCCCAACTTTCATATCGGCTCCGACAGCGAACCCCAAAAACTAGAGAACAACCGGTAGGGTCCCCGCGAGCCAATTCAGCGGCGGGACACTTCGCCTACCCCAATTCGCTAACGTGGCAGGCGCAAGTACGCCATAGGTTGCCTTCCGCTCCAGCGCAAGGAAAGGGGGGCTAATTCCGGTGCACGTTGCGCCCGGCATTACGCGATGAGATGTGTTTGGTGCTCCAATTCAGATGCGTTCAAAGCCTTCGTGAGAATTTAAGGGGAGATTCACGCGAAGGGCATGAAGGCCTAGATAATTGCATTGCGCAATGCTTAGTGTCAAGTTTAATTCTTGTTAAGCATCATCGCTATTTACGAGGCAACGACTCACACTGAACTCGACCAACTTATCTCTCTTCCGATGGTGCATCTCATTGATCGCCCCACCGCGGGCGCTTGCGCATAATTACCCTCTAAGGGTGCATACTGTGAATGACGGACGGGAGTGCAGGGCCCATCAGTGAGCCCAAGAGCAGCGCGCACCTTCGCGGGGGCCCTCCTCCCACTCCACCCCCGGATTCAATTCTTCGCGTGTTTTGCCTGTGAAACTGTGGAGCCGCGACTAACCCACCCCATATCAACAGATTCCATACGACCCCAGCACAGAAACACAGAGACACCGAACAGCCGCGCGCCCCATTTACAATAAGAACGTGCCCACCGAGCCGTCTTCGCCCATCATCCTCGCTGAAAACCTCACCAAGGTCTACGCGGCCGGCCGCCTCCAGGTCACCGCGGTGCAGGGCGTTTCGCTCTCTGTGCGGCAGGGCGAGTTCGTCGCCATCGTAGGCCCCTCCGGTTCCGGCAAATCCACGCTCTTTTACCTGCTGGGCGGGCTCACCTCGGCCACCAGCGGACGCGTGGTTATCGACGGGGTCGACTTTGCCAGCCTCAGCGACGGCGAACGCACCCGCCTGCGCAAGCACCGCATCGGCTTCGTCTTCCAGAAGTTCAACCTGCTGCCCACGCTCTCGGCCATGGGCAACATCGAAATCGCCTGGGCCGTCAGCGGCCGCACAGGGCCCCTCGACCGCCCCTATCTCGACCACCTTAGCGATCTGCTCTCCATCCGCGGCCGCCTCAACCACCGGCCCTCGGAGCTGAGCGGCGGCGAACAGCAGCGCGTGGCCATCGCGCGCGCGCTCATCACCCGTCCGGCCATTGTGCTGGCCGACGAGCCCACCGGCAATCTCGACACCAAGAACTCCGACGCCGTGCTGCAAATGCTGCTGCGCTCCAACCGCGAACTCGGCCAGACGACGCTCATGATCACCCACAATCCAGAGGCCGCGGCCATCGCGGGACGCATCCTGCACATGCGCGACGGCCAAATCCTCCGCGAAGAAGCCGGCTCGCGCGCCGGCCAGGCCCTGCCCGTTCCCTTGAGCGCGGTTTGACCTCATTTCTGCCGCCCGGTATACTCAATTCTGCAACAAGCGGGAGTAGCTCAGTGGTAGAGCATCGCCTTGCCAAGGCGAGGGTCGCGAGTTCAAATCTCGTCTCCCGCTCCATTCCGCCCTCCGGCACACGCTGGACTGGCTACGGTGGTTTGGAGCGATCCGCACTTTCATTGAGACGGCCCTGCCAAGGCGCGGTACCCAAGTGGTAAGGGAGAGGTCTGCAAAACCTTTATGCGCCGGTTCGATCCCGGCCCGCGCCTCCAATCCTTTCAACAACCGGCACGCGGCCTGCGAAGCGGGGCTTTCCGCCCTTCCTGCATCCTGCGCGCCTGCCTCTCCTGCCACATCTAGAACTCCTGCTGCGGGTGATGTGAATCACAGTCGCAAAGCACTGCCGGGCCTATCATAATTCGGGTTCTTCGCGGGGATTTGCGGGCGCGGGACTGGCTTTTTGCGGCAGATTGCGGACCCTATCGAGAGGCAGCGGGATATGAATTGGTGCGCGGATTACAACAGCAAAATTATGGATGCGGGGCAGGCGCTGCAGGCGGTGCGCTCCGGCTCGCGAGTATGGATTCAGTCAGGATGCGGCACGCCTTCCACCCTGGTGGAGGCGCTGGTGGCGCGGGCTCCCGAGGTGCGCGGTGTGGAAGTCGTTCACATGATGACGCTGGGCAGCGCCGACTACACAAAGCCGGAGCACGAGGGACATTTTCGTCATCGCGGACTGTTTCTGGGAGCCAATGTGCGCGAAGCGGTGGCCGCTGGACGCGCCGACTACACGCCCATCTTCCTCAGCGAGATTGAAGGCCTGTTCGTCAGCGGCGCTCTTCCGCTGGATGTGGTGCTGATGCAGGTTTCGCCGCCGGATGAGCATGGTTTCGTGAGCCTGGGCACCACGGTGGACTGCACCCTGACCGCAACCCGCTATGCCAAACACATCATCGCCGAAGTGAATCCGCTGATGCCGCGCACCCATGGAGAGACCACGATTCACGTGAGCCACCTCTCCGCGATCGTCGAGTCCACGCGGCCGCTGCTGGAAATCTGCACTGAGCCTTTCACCGACCAGCACCTGCGCGTTGCGCGCAATGTGGCCTCGCTGATTCCCGACGGAGCCACGCTGCAGACCGGCATCGGCGGAATTCCCGAGGCCGTTCTCTCCTGCCTTGGCGATAAGCGCGATCTCGGGATCCATACGGAAATGTGCCCCGAAGGCGTGATTGAGTTAATGGCGTCGGGCGTCATCAATGGCGAGGGGAAGTCGTTGCACCGGGGCAAGGCCGTGCTCTCCTTCGTGCTTGGGACGCGACGGCTGTTCGATTTCATCCATGACAACCCGAGCTTCGAGTTTCGATCCATTTCCTACACCAACGATCCGTTTGTGGTGGCGCAAAACGACAGGATGGTGGCCATCAACTCTGCCCTGCAGGTGGACCTGACCGGGCAGGTGTGCGCGGATTCGCTGGGCACCAAGCCCTACAGCGGGTTCGGCGGCCAGTTGGATTTCATACGGGGCGCCGCGCGTTCCAAGGGTGGAGTGCCGGTCATTGCCCTGCCCTCCACGGCTCTGGGGGGCCGTGTGTCCAGGATCGTGCCCGTGCTGGAACCCGGTGCCGGCGTGGTCACCTCCCGCGCGGATGTGCACTATGTGGTGACCGAGTTCGGCATTGCCTACCTGCATGGAAAGACGCTGCGCGAACGCGCCGAGGCGCTGATCGCCATTGCCGATCCCCGCTTTCAAGGGGAATTGGAAGACTTCGCCGTGCGCTCGCATTATCTTGAGAGCAAAGCTGCGCCGCATGTGTATGCGTAGGAGATAGGATTGGCGCGGTTGAAATCCCCTTATCAGGGCGCACTCCTGAACCAGCGGGGACCCGCTTCATTCCCCTAACTACTGCACTTGCTGCGCCTGGCTCAGCTCCGCGCGAAAGCGCGCCGCCATCTCGGGCTTGCGCAGGCCATCGTAAATCGCCGCCAGGTCCTTGCGTGCGTTGGCGAGATAAGTATTCGCCGGTGCAACATGCTTCACCAGGTAGTTGTATCCGGCCAGCGAGTGCGCTTCCGCCTCGCCGAATTTCTGCTCGCTCAGCAGCGTTCGCCCCAGCTTGACATGGGCGATGGCGTCATTCACGCTATCGGCGGATGTTGCATCGAAGCGGCGCACCGCCTCGCGATAATTCTTCTCCGCGCAGGTATAGTCCTTCTGCTGCTGGCAGATGCTGCCCAGATTCGATATGGCATTGGCGATAAACGGGTGCTGGTCGCCGTAGAACTGCTTCCACGTATTGATCGCCTGCGTGAAGTAGCCCTTGGCGGCGTCATAATTCTTTTGCTGAAAGGCCAGAATGCCGAGCTGGTTCAGCGTGGTGCCCGCGGTGGCGCGGATCGGCCCGTTCTCATGCTGCTGGATGGCCAGCGCGCGCTCCAGCAAGGCTTGCGCATCCGTATTGCGCTTCTCGGATGTAAGTACCTGGGCCAGCGCAGTGAGGTTGGCTGCCGTTTCGGGATGATCCGGCCCATACCAGCGTTCGACAATAGCGAGAGCCTGGCGATAATAGGACTCCGACGCCGCAAAATCTCCGCGATCCGCCTCAATCGCGCCCAGATTATTCAGCTCCTCGGCGACCGCGGGATGCTGCTCGCCAAACAGTTTTCGATCGATCTCCAGAGCCTGGCGATTGTACGATGCGGATTCGTCGTAGTGCCCCTGGTAGAACGTGACATTGGCCAACTCGAGCAGATTCCCGGCCCGCTCCGCGCTCTGGCCGGCGCTCTTCGGCAGCGTCCTCAATGCTTCGTCGAGGACCTGCTTTGCCTGGTCGTATTTCCCCTGGACTTCCAGGATGGACCCAAGAGCCAGCAGCGACGCGGCAACATCGGAGCTGCTTGCCGACGATGCGCCGCGGCTGATTGCAAGCCCCTGCCGCGCGAGTTCCTCGGCCTCGTCCAGTTTGCCTTGATCCTTGCGCAATAGCGCCAGGGCTGCCAGGCTGCGCGCGGTTCTTGCATCGTTCGAGCCCAGGGTCTGTTTTCGCTCGGCCAGCGCGGAGACCAGCAGCGGTTCGGCAACATCGAGCTTGCCCAGCTTCTGGTAGATGCCGCCCAGCGTAGCCTGCATGTCCGCCTGCATCTCTGGGTCGCCGCTCAGGCCGGCGGCCTCGTTGCGTCCGCGGTCAAGCAGTTCCACGGCTTTCAGATCCGCGGCGGGGCCGGCCGACTTGTCGCCGCCATCGAACAGGTTCTCGGTGAACTGCTGAATGCGCAGCGTGCGTGCGGCCTCGCGAATGGCGGCGTCTCGTGCCTGCGCCAGTCTCACGGTATAGAAAACGGCAGTCGCCGCGATCAGCAGAATTGACACCGCCGCGGCCCACAATGTCCGGCGATTGCGATGCATGAATTTCGACAGCGTGTAGGTCCACTCTGCCGGCCGCGCGTCTAGTGGCTGGCCCTGGAGCAGCGCGCTCAGGTCGCGTGCCAGCGCACCCGCGCTCTGGTAGCGCCGCGGAACCTCCGGTTCCAGCGCTTTCAGCGCCAACACATCCAGGTCTGTCCATTCCGATTTCCCCAACTGCCGCCACCGGTCCGGCTTCACGCGGCGCACCACCGCGGATGGCTTCCCGGTTGCCCAGTGTTCGACCGCGTCCTCCTTGTCTCCTGCATAGGTCCCGCGAGGCAGCCGGCCCGTCAGCACCTCATACAGCAGCACGCCCAGCGCATACACGTCGGTGTACAAGCCTACCGGGCCGCCCGCCAACTGCTCCGGGGCCGCGTAGGCCAGGGTCATCATCTGCAGCCCCGTCATGGTGGCCTGATTCCCGGCTTCTTCCTGGTTCAACTGCTTGGCGATGCCGAAGTCCAGCAGCTTTACCTCGCCGCTCTCGCTGATCAGGATGTTCGAGGGCTTCAGATCGCGATGAATGATGGCGTGGCTGTGTGCATATTCGACTGCCTCGCAAACCCGCCTGAAAAGCTCCAGGCACGCGCGCAATGAGCCTCCGTGCGCCTGGAAATGGTCCGTGAGCGGAACGCCCTCCGCATACTCCATCACAAACCACGGAGTCCCGTCTTCGAGCACGTTCGCGTCGTAGATGCGGGCGATGCAGGGATGGTTCAGCTGCGCCAGCGTGTGCTGTTCAATTTGGAATCGCTGCCTGCGCATGGGCGAGAGCCAGGCATCGCGCAGCAGCTTGATGGCCACCTTTCCGCCAATATCGGTGCGCTCGGCGAGATATACCACGCCCATCCCGCCCTCGCCCAGAAGGCGCAGCAGGCGATAGGGACCAATCTGCCTTTGAATCAGGGACGGCAGCGCACCGGAATCGAGAATCGATCGCGCCGCCTGGTCCAGTCCTCCATCCAGCAGGGGCTGCGCTCGGGCATCCTCCTCCAGCATGCCGGCGACCTCGTCGAAGATCTCGTTGTCGCCTCCGCACATCTCCAGCAGGGCTGCGCGCCGCGGTTCTCCCGTCAGTTCCGCCGGCAACTCAAGCGCGCGGGAGAAGGCTTCCTGAACCGCGCTCCATCGCTCTTCGTCCATGCCGGCCTCGCCTCCTGGCCCTCACTCGTCCGCAATCGTCCGTTCACCGGAGAGGGAACGCCGGATCTCCAGCGCCAGCCACGCCCGCGCCGACCGCCATTCGCGCGTGACGGTCGCCTCGGATACCTGCAGAAGGTCGGCCAGCTCGCTCACCTCCAGGCCACCAAAAAAGCGCCCTTCCACCAGCCGCGCCTGCCGCTCCGAGATGCGGCTCAAGCTGTCCAGCGCATGGTCGAGAGCCAGAATGTCCTTGGCGTCGGGGAGGGGAACCCCGCCCAGCAGGGACTCATCGAAGTTGACCATCAGGTTCGGGTCACCTCGGCGTGCGGCCCGGCGGCGTCTGGCCGCTTACACCAGCCCCAGCCGCAAGGCCCCGGCCGCGAA
>Ga0326727_10020026_pt1 | contig 13347 bp, 8 predicted proteins | sample MB2enrmetagenome_FD_207643 | JGI IMG/M metagenome (GOLD analysis project Ga0326727, IMG submission 207643) | Lab enriched peat soil microbial communities from McLean, Ithaca, NY, United States - MB29MY | ecosystem: Environmental > Terrestrial > Soil > Wetlands > Peat | place: USA: New York...
CGGCAAGATCACCGAGAGCGACCTGCCCAACGGCGCGGCAAAGGTCACCATAGATGAACGTGGCAAGGTAATTGATTCTTCGGCATCGGCGGAGCATGCGGGAAGTCACTGACCATTGCTGAGGCCATCATTGCGCCCGTTTGCTTAACACCATTGGCCCCACCCAACGCGTGTTGTATTTCTCAACCCAATCCTTGTCGGCCGCCGGGGGGGATGGATGACCGTATTTTTGATCGTCCATTCCGTGAAACGGCAACGGTTCGACACGCCAGCCCTGGGCGACATGGAAATCAGCGTCCTTGTCCCAGCCGACGACGTAAAGATAGAAGTCCCGAACAAATCCCGCGGGTTTTGCCGGCAGCCGGTCCGCTGTAAACGACAGCGCAAGCTCGTCACCGCCGTTTAACAACACCAGAGCATCGTCGCTCTTTGCAATCAGCTCGTCCACGGATCCGTAGCGTGTGCACCACCCCGATGGCGTGCGCCGCCAGGGCGGATCGAATCGAACCTCATCGTAGTCCGGCGTGAGCGGCAGCCAGTCGGGCAAAGGCATGAACTGGCTGAATCCTCGCCAACGCAGATCCGTTTGGTCAGGCGCCAGGAACTTCTGGCAATTGTTGTCACCCGGGATCTTCTCGGCCATGAAGGCGGAATCCCAGTAAATTTCAAAGGCGGTGGTCAGTCGCAGCCGCCGGGCGCCCGGCGGAAGCTTGTGCTCCAGATCAACCAGAATCGTTTTGGTTTTTCCGCAGGGCGCGCCGACGACGACATCCACATTCGTCCAGGAACCATCGCTCCATTCGGTTTCGAGGGTGGGGAAGGGAAACGGGAGATTCGGCTCCAGCGACGCGGCCACATTGGCCATGCCGCCCCCGAAACGCAACCAGCCGTTTAACACCAGAACCAGCGGCAGATCCGTTCGCAGTTGGCCGAAATCCATCGTGACGGAAAAAGGCTCGGCCAATCCGCGGAGTTGGGGCTCGCGCAAGCGGAGCGGCGAAACCATCTCGCCATCCGTCGCGCTCAGAGCTTTCGTCACGTCAAGCCCGTCGCTACGGGTCGCGCGTTGAAGCGGGGCCAGCGGACGCAACGTCCAGAGTTCGTGCGGTGGAAACGGCCTGCCGGGCACCAATTTGCCCGCCGGACAAACGAGCGTGCCGGCAGGATGATCCACCACGACCAGCTTGGCTTCGTCGAGGTAAAGCACTTCCCGAAGCTCTTCGGTGATTCGAAGTTCGTAGCGGCCGTCCTTCGGCAGACATTTCTGATCATCTCCCAAAGCGAGAAACTCTTCCGGGTCAGCGTCGGAATAACGCGTTTTGCTCACGGGCAAGCCGAGCGGGGCGGCGCCAAGGATGTCGGTCACGAATTGGAAACGTTTTCCGTTCCAGGCGTACAGATAAGGACAGGAGCCGGTTGGCACGGTCAATTCATCCACGGTCAGTTGATTTGTTGGAACAGGCACGTCCACCAAGGTGCTCGCGGTGTCGAACCAGCGGATTCTAAGCGCGTCAAGTTTGTCGTGTCTCCCGACGCCGATTTCGAGTGGGAGTTGCTGCAAGGTGCGAAGGGTCCTCCAATTTCCGGCGGCCAGCTCAATGCGCACCCCCAGCCCGCTTGCGTTCGAGCGATTGCAGGCGAGGCGCAATTTTAATTGCCGGTTGGCGTTGCCGCCGTCGTTGCGCCAGATCTGCAAGCCGTTGGGCCCGCTCAGCACCAGATCGGTGGCCCCGTCGTTGTCGATATCCGCGGCCACCAGTGCGTCCACGAAATTGATTTGGTCGAGGCCCAACTCCTTGGTCACATCAACAAATCCCGCCTTTCCCAAGTTTCGCCACACCCGCACGCCATTGCCGTAGGCGATGATATCCAGCCAGCCGTCATTGTCGTAGTCCACGAGCAGAAGCCCCTTTACCCGCAGCCCATCCAGAGAAATGGTGGTCCGCTCTTTCAAGCCGCCGAAAACGATTTCCAGGTTGCGCTCGCCCGCCACGACCAGGTCGGGTCGAAGATCATTGTTCAGATCCCCCGTCGCAATACAATCGCCCACGGGCCAGTCCGGGGGCGTATTCGTCGCGATAAAAGTTTCGGCGCGCTGTTTTGGGAAAAAGAGAGGCGACTTGCCGCCACGCGTCACGAAAACGCCGGGCACGTCCTCGTTGTTCCAATCCTCGACCGCGAGATGCGCGGCGCCATCCAGCGTCGCCGGCAGACCTGAATTGGTCTGGTGTTGAAAATAAAAATTCCCGAGATTCTGGTAAAGGCTCAGGCCGGTTCCGTCCGGTAGAATCGTCAGCAAATCAAGTTTGCCGGTGAAGTCCAGGTCAGCCAGCAGGCCGTCGCGCGCTTTTAGATTTTTCAGGCCGGCAAACGTGGTGACCTCTCGTGCCTGGCCATTGGTGGCAAATTTGAACGCGTGCGACACTTGCTGGCCCAGAACGATCACATCCTCGAAACGATCATTGTTCACGTCCCCGACCAAAGCCCGGTCATAGACGGCCCCGGGCCGGCCTGGCAAAAGTTCCGGCAGCGGTTCAAAGCGCCCGTTTTGATTGCTCAAGACGCGAAAGCCCTTGTCTCCCTCGCGAACGAACAAGCTGTTGCGACCGTTGTGGTTGAAGTCCAAAACCGCCAGCGGTGCGTGATAATTGGAAGCCAGCGCACAGGCCGTGGCGGTGACGTCCACGAAATGCACGGGAACTCCCCGGCGATCCGGTTGTTCCAGCGCAAAAGTGATTCTGGGTTGCGTATATTGGCACCGCTCGAAAGCGGCCGGGCCGCTGGCGCCGGCTGGATGTTTGGCCAAAACTTCCTGGTGCTTTTGCATCTCGCGCGCCGCGTCGCCGGCGCGCCCCGCAAGTTGATAGAGCCGGCTAAGCTGATAGTGGGCGGAGGGATGGTCCGGCTCGAATTGAACGATCGTCTCAAATTGGGTGATGGCATCCTGCAGATGACCCAAGGCGGCCTGGGCCAGACCGAGTTGGAAATTCAGGGCGGTCACGGCGGGATCAATCTGCTTGGATTGTTGAAACGACTGGACGGCCTGCTCCGCCTGATTGAGCCGCAGATAAGCGCAACCCATGAGGTAATAGGCCGCCGCGCTGTTATGGTCAATGGCCACCGCCCGCTGACATTGCTCCAGCACGCCCGGCAAATCGCCGGCCAGCAGACAGGCGTTGGCGAGGTTCAGCCGCGCGTCCAGGTTTTCCGGCACTGCTTTCACGGCCTGCGCGTAAAGGCTGATGGCGTTGGTGGCATCTCCCTTTTCGAGATAACCGTTGCCACGAACCATCCAACGCGTGAATTGGTCCTGACTTGGGGATTGGCGCCGGAGGAGGACGATCGCCGCCGAAACGAGGATGAGTCCGACAGCGACCAGCACGATTCGCTTTGACATATCCGGCGGCTACTTAACCGCGAAGCTGAGGAAAGGGAAAGTAAAAAGCAGGACAGATTGTCTTTTCGTGCCCGGCCAATTCCGCTTATCCCGAAAACTGAGCCGTTTGCACCAGCTTTCTTTTGTTATCGCGGTTAAGCGCCTAGAGTCGAAGTGCGCGCAGCATACTGCATCCGCTCTTATGTTAAGTTTTCGTCATAGGCGTGAACGGTGGTTGTTTCTTCGCCTGCGGAAGTGTTATCCATGAACCGAAATATAAGTTCCCGCGGGATCGTAGCCGCCTTGTTGTTCATTCTGGTTGCCGTGCTAGCCATTGGGGGCGTCAAGATAATGGCCAGACGTTCCGCCTTCAGCCAGCGCCCGCCTAATCCCAATTTGGCCGCAACCCCTCCCATTCCCGCTGCGCCTGAGGATTTATTCGAGGATGTCACCGCCAAGGCCGGGATCGGCTTCGTTCACCAGTTCTGCGATTCGCGAATTGCGAACATCCTGGAATCCAATGGCGCGGGTGGTTGCTGGATTGATTATGATGGGGATGGCTGGCCCGATTTGTTCCTCGTGAATTCCGGGCCCCTGGACGGCGTCACGCATCACGCGCCCGGCACCGCCCGCCAGCCCAACCGCCTTTACCGCAACCGGCATGACGGCACGTTCGAGGACGTCACAGAAAAAGCCGGGCTGAGCGGCATGGGCTATTGCACGGCCGCGATCGCGGGTGACTACGACAACGATGGTCATGAGGACCTGTTCGTCGTTGGTGTGGGGCGCTGCTATCTTTATCACAATCGAGGCGACGGCACTTTTGAAGACGTGACTGAAAAAGCAGGGGTCGCCAACCTCGGCGGCACAGGCATTGGCGCGGTCTGGCTCGACGCGGATAACGATGGCAAGCTCGATCTGTTCGTTGCGAATTATCTTACCTTCGATCCTAATTACCAACTTTATTACAACCCCGAAGCGTATCCCGGCCCCCTCTCCTACAAGCCCCAGTTCAACAAGCTCTATCGCAATCGCGGTGACGGCACGTTCGAGGACGCCAGCAAAACTTCCGGCGTCGAAATTCCCGGACACCGGGCGATGTCGGTGGCGACGTTTGATTGCAACGGCGGCGGCGGGCCGGATCTTTATATCTCCAATGACGGCACGCCGAATCTGCTGCTGGTCAATGACGGCAAGGGCCACTTCAAAGACATCGCGCTCCAGGCGGGCGTGGCCTTCAACGCCATGGGCGAAGCCGCCGGTTCCATGGCGGCCACCATCGGCGATTTCAACGGCAACGGCCTGCAGGACCTGCTCATCACGCGCCTTGGGTATGGTTCACTTTACATGGGCAGAACGAACGGAATTTACGACGACCGCATGATGGCGTCGGGCCTCGGCGCGCTGACCGCGCAATTCGTCGGTTGGGGCGGCTGTGCCCTGGACTTTGACAACAGCGGCAAGCTCGACATCTTCATTGCCAACGGCGATCCGCATTACCTGGTGGGATGGGAAAGTCTGCTGTTGGAAAACCGCGGCGACGGCACATTCACGGACGCCGCCGCAAAGGGTGGCGCCTATTTCAAAACCAAGGTTAATGCGCGAGGAAGCGCGGTCGCTGATTATGACAATGACGGTCGAATGGACATCATAGTCACCACGATCGGCAACCGTCCGTTTCTGCTTCACAACCGCGATAAATCTGGCAACCACTGGCTTACGCTCGATTTGCAGGGGGTGAAGAGCAATCGCGATGGTTTTGGCGCAAAAGTGCAGCTCATGGCGGATGGCAAGAGGTTCTTCGGCGAGGCGCGCTGTGCGTTTGGTTTCCTGATGCAGAGCGAGCGTCGCCTGCACTTCGGTCTTGGCAAAGCGACGATGGTTGATCGTCTTGAGATCCGCTGGCCGAGCGGAATCGTCCAGGAAATGACCAACATTCCCGTGGACCAGATTCTCAAGGTGCGAGAGTCCGCCGGATAAGAGGCGTATGAACGCTGAATGCCTTTTCCCAATTCAATGCGTTGCCGTTGGTCTGCTTCTTTTCGTTGGCGCGGGATGCGACCAGCCTACCCCATCTGGTTCTCTGGTTCTGACACAGGCACCGGTTTCGGCCGCCCTGCCTCCGGATGCGGACGTTCTCGAAGCGCGTTATCCAATCGGCAGCCGCGTGGTTCTCCGGGAAACGCCATTTGATGCCAGACACGAGAGAGTGCTATCGGGTTCACTCGTAGCGGCCGGCAGCCCGGTCGTCTCGTATGACGGAAAGCGGGTTTTCTTCGTCGGCAAGACCGGCGCCGGACGCGACTGGCAAATTTACGAAACCGTGCTTGCAGGCTGGGGTCCGCGCGTTTTGACCTCGATGCCTGGCGGTGCCATGAGTCCGACACTTTTGCCCAACGGGAGTCTGGTTTTCATTTCACCAGTGCCCAAAACCGACAGCGCAAAAGCAAGCCGGCGCCTGCCGGCGCTGTTCGCGCAGTCGCCGGGCGGTCAACCCCGGCAGCTCACGTTCAATTCGAGTCCGGTTCTCGATTCCACAGTCCTTTCCGATGGCAGAATTCTTTACGTGGCGATGCATAGTTCGTCATCGAATTGGGCGCCTGAATCCATGCTCTATACGATCAACAACGACGGGACCGAGGTCGCGGCGTTTGCCGAACCCCTAAGTCCGGTGTCGCTGATGAAACGACCCCGTCAGACATCGGACGGCCGGGTTGCATTGGTCGTCTCCAAAGCTGGCTCCGGTTCGCCGGACGGTCTCGCGGAATCCATCCGCATGGCACGACCTTGCCAGGATGGTTCGCCGTTGCTCTCGAACGTGACGGCGCGTGTCCTGTCGGTGCAACCGGCCGGCGATGACGAATTTCTGGCTTGCGCGGGGCTGCCGGGCAATTCGACTTTACCGGCGGTGTTCCGCCTTAGAGAAAGCGCCACCACTTTAGGCTCGCCACTCGTTGCCGATCCGAAGTGGGGCTTTTTGGAGGCGGTCGAAGTCTCTGCTCATCCTCCGCCCATGGGACGGCTTTCGACTCTGGATTTCACAAAGCGGACGGGAAAGGTCCTTTGTCTTGACGTGAGCTTTACTCGGGACACTTCCGACAGGGATTTGCCGGCGCCCGCGGCAACCAGCGTGCGCGTGACCGCCGAGATCTTGCCGGGGGTTGTCCGGCCGCTCGGAGAGGTCCCCGTGCAAGCTGATGGCTCATTTTTGGTCGAAGTGCCGGCCGACGTGCCGTTGGGCTTTGAGATGCTTGGCGAAAGCGGACGAACACTTCGGCGGCAGCGTCCCTCCATGTGGGTGCGTCCCGGCGAAAACCGCTCCTGCGTCGGCTGCCACGAACCTCCCCATCGGGCTCCGCACAACCATCGCCCGCTGGCCGTGAACGCGCCTGTGCCGTGCCTGAGTTTGGAACCTGAAAAGCTGGCCAAGGCCGAATCTGAGAAATGAAAAGACGCTGGATTTCATTCGCATTGATCTTGACGGGGACTGTCGGGCCAGGTCTTTGGCTAAAGCACGACTGGACAGATCACATGCGGCAGATGTCGGTTCAAAAAGACCTCGCGAAGGTCACCTGTTTCAACTGCCATTTGGTATCAACTGCCCGTCTTCCATGGGCGAAATCCAGGCCTCACCACGACGCCCCCGCCGGCCTGGCAGTATCGCCGGACGGAAAGAAGATTTACATCGCCCTGGATGATCGCGATGAAGTGGCCGAGGCGGACATTGCTTCGCGCAAAGTGCTCCGTCGGGCCAAAGTGCCAGGACGGCCATTCGGACTGGCTTTGGATGCGGCGGGCAAGAGCCTCTTCGTCACCTGCCGGGACGGCGACCGGCTGGCGGCGCTGGACACGCAGACTTTGAGCGAAACCGCGTCGGCGCCGGTGGGAATGGGGCCTGTGGCGGTGGCCTTTTGCCGCACAGCATCCGGCGACCGGCTGGTGGTGGCCAATTCCATGTCGGATGACATTTCGGTGCTTTCGGTCTCGCCGTTGCAGGAACTGGGCCGGCCCCTGGCAGGCCGCCAGCCGTATGCCGTGGCCATGACTCTGGACGGAACTCGCGCTTTCGTCGCCAACCGCTTGGTCAGACTGGGCCCGGTTTTGGCGGGTCCCGCGTCGGAAATCACCGAGATTGACCCGATGACAGCGCGCGCGGTGCGGCGCGAATCATTGGACTCGGCCCATCTGTCGGAAGGCGTTTGCGCCGTGCCCTCGCGGCCGTGGATGCTGACATCGCTGGTCAAGGTGCGCAATCTTGTCCCCATCACGCAGGTGGCCAACGGCTGGGTGATGTCCAGCGGAGTGGCGGTCACGGACATCAAAACCGGCGCGGTCATCCAGATGCCGCTCGACGAGGCAAACAATTATTTTGCCGATCCGTCGGGAGTCGTGACGGATCCGGCTGGACGCCGCGCCTTCATTGCCTCCGGCGGCGGCGACGTCGTGACCGTCGTGGACTTGGAAAAATTGGCGGCCTGGCTGGAAAAAGCGGACTTGGCCACGAAACGGGAGGCGGTTTACGACCTTTCGCTTTCACCCGAATACGTAACAGCCCGCATTCCCACCGGCCGCAATCCGAAGCAACTGGCGATCAGCCCGGATGGCGGCACGCTGTTTGTGGCTGAGCGGCTGGCCGACAGCATCCTCGTGTTGGACGCCAGGAGCCTGTGCGTGCGGGGCCGGATTGTGTTGGGCGACGGCGGATGGAACGACCCGATCCGGCGTGGTGAGAGGGTTTTCACGAAGGCGGGCTACACGTTCCAGAATCAGTTTTCCTGCCGCTCCTGCCATCCCGACGGCCACGTGGACGGCCTCAGTTATGATTTTGACACGAGCGGCATTGGCGACAACCTGCTGGACAACCGCAGTCTGATGGGCGTGGCCGGAACCGAGCCGTTCAAGTGGAACGGGAAGAATCCCAGCCTCGAAGTGCAGTGCGGCCCGCGATTCGCCCGGGTGTTGATGCGCACCGACCCGATTCCGCCGAAAGATTTGCGGGACTTGACGACTTTCATCAAGTCACTGCCGCCAGCGCGTGTTGCGCGGAGCGCAGACGGGAAATTGACGCCGGCGCAGGAACGCGGCAAGGCGGTGTTCTTCGCCACCATGACTCCAGACCGCAAGGAGATTCCGTACGAACGCCGGTGCTCGACCTGCCATCGTCCGCCCCTTTACTCGGTGCGGCTCTCTTTCGATGTGGGCACCGGAGGGGTCTTCGACACCCCGCATCTATTGGGCATCGCCACCACGGCGCCCTATCTCCACGATGGCCGGGCTCAGACACTGGAGGAACTCTGGACCACCTACAATACGAACGACATGCATGGCGTGAGCAGTTATATGAACAAAATCCAGCTCAACGATTTGATTGACTTTCTGAAAACACTGTAAACCCAGAGCCATGCATGCCATGAAAACCAAGTTAAGTTCGCTCACCCTCACGGCCGGGTTGGCCTTCTGCCTGTTCCCGGTCGCGCCCGGCGTCCGCGCCGCGGCGGCGGGCACGGACGAACTGCCCTTCCCGTTGATTGACCGGTTTGAAAACTTCCAGATGAAGGACGGAATGCCCACGCACAAGGCCCACTGCGTCTTGCGCGCCAGCGACGGCAAACTCTGGGTGGGCACATACGACGGCGTGTTGGTGCGCGAGGACGAGAAGTTCCGCCGCATCGGCGTCGAGGACGGCTTGAGCCACAAGATGGTTTTGTGCATGGTGGAGGACCCGCATACGGGCGACCTATGGATCGGCACCATGCGCGGGTTGAACCGCTACAGTGCCGGCCGCACCACCAGCTACCTGCAAACCACCAGCGGCCTGCCCAACAACGTCATCTACGGGGTGGACATCCTGGGCGACACGCTCTGGGTCGCCACCGCCGCGGGCTTGGGAGCATTGAATCTCAAGACCGGCGAATGGTCCATCTTTGACCAGAGCAACACGGTCATGCACGAGCCGTGGGTGTATGCGGTGGCGGCCGCCAAAGACCGCATCTTCGTGGGGGTGTGGGGCGGCGGCATTCTCGAATACGAGCTGGCCAATAAGATTTTCAAGGAACACCGCGACCCGGACCGGGATTTTCATTTCGAGCTGATGCACGACGCCGGCCCGATCAGCGACATCACTTCCTGGATTGCCTGGGAAGACGGCATTCTCTGGCAGGCCACCTATTTCGGCATGGCGCGCTACGACGGCTCGCGCTGGCGCACCTGGGAGGAGAAAAAATCGCCGCTCATATCCAATTTCGTCAACTTCATCTGTGCGCGTGGCCGCGTCGCCTGGGTGGGCACCGACCGCGGCGTTTCCGTGACCGACGCCGATACCTGGGTCAATTATCGCACCAACGAGAAGGGAGAAGGCATCGTTGAAATCGCGCGGCCGGGCCGGCCGGTCGAGACGCGGACGATGTCCACGAAGCTGGTGAATGATTTTGTCCTCGGCATCTGGGTGGACGACCACGAGTCCTGGTTTGCCACTTCCGACGGGCTGTCGCACGCATATTTCGCGGCTCCGCCGAAACCCGCCAAGGTCCCGGACGCCAAGTAACGATGATTCAAGAAAGGACAACGAACATTATGAAAACGAACTTTGTCATTCCCGGCAGTCAAGCGGATCGGGTTGTCAACTATTCCGACGCGGAAAAAATTGAGCGCCGCGCGCTCGGGCTGCCTCCCTGCGAGCCATCCCCCCCCCGCGTCATCAAGCGTTTGCCAAAAGGCCGGACCCCGGCCGGCAAGAAAGCCATCGCCGAGCCGAAGGTCTTGAACGAAGCTTCGGAATACGGCGCGGCCTTCGTGCGCGGCCTGCGCGTGGACCTGCCTGGCGGCCTGACGCAACTTTACTTCAGCGGCACGGCCAGCATCGGCCCAAACGGCGAGACCCTTTACGTCGGCGATTTCCGCGCCCAACTGTGGCGCACGTATCACAACCTGACCGGGCTGCTCGAAAGCGAGGGAGCCACCTGGCACGACATTGTCCGCACCACCTGTTACCTCCGCGACATCGAGCGCGACTACGGTGAATTTAACTCCATCCGCAACGAGTTTTTCCACGCACTGGGGCTGCATCCGTTCCCTGCCAGCACGGGCGTTCAAGCCAGGCTTTGCCGGAGTGATTTGCTGGTTGAAATTGAAGCCATTGCCATGCTCGTCAGGTAGGAGGCATCCATGAAAAAGACACTTCTGATAGCGATCTGGGCGCTGGCCATTGCGCCAGCCGGTTGGTGCGACTACAAGGACAAGGGGGACACCAACACCAACTATATCACTGAACCGGTCCCGCCGCCAGGCGCGCCAACAGCGCAGAAGCCCGACAAGGGCTATCCGTTCTACGGAGGTGTCTATCCCTTCTACGGAAACGTGCCGGAGGAAATGTTGCCCTATCGCAACATCGAACCTTATTACCGTTACTGGCTTACGCGCCTGAACTTCTACGGGCCAGGCCGGGATTATCCCGCTCCGCCCGACTTGAAAACGCTCCGGGTCGGCCTGCTCAGCCCGGCGCCCAATGGCCCGGAAGCCGCGCGCGGCGAAATGACCCAACGCGGTGTCACGCTGGCGTTCGAAGAAGCCAATGCCGCGCGTCAGCCCGGCGAACTGCCCTTCGAGCTTATCACCAAAGCCGACTCGCCGCAGTGGGGCAGCGCCGCGAATATCGCTGTCGAATTCGCCGACACCAACGTGCTGGCGTTCCTCGGCACGATTGACGGCAACGCCACCCACGTCGCGCTTCGCGCGGTGTTGAAAACGGAGACGTTCCTGGTAAACGTTTCCGATCCCGATCCCAGCCTGACCGAGACGCAAATTCCCTGGCTGTTGCGCGTTTTTCCCGACGACCGGCAGCAGGGATATCTGCTCGCCCGGCTGATGGTGGAGGAGCGCGGGCTGACCAACATCGTCGTGCTGCGTGGCAACAGCCGTCCCGGCCGCATGGGCGTCCGGCCTTTTGTGGACGCCGTGCGTCGGCTCGGCCATCCGGTGTTGCAGGAAATCAACTTCGAGGACGGTGACCGCACGTTCGACACGCAGGTGGCCGTCATCAAACAGGCGAACCCTCAGGCCGTGGTCTTTTGGGGCAATGCCGCCGAGACCGGCCCCGCCGCGGCCCAACTGCGGGCGGCGGGCGTGAAGGCCGCGTTCTACGGCTTTGACCGGCTGGTGGACCCGGATTTCGTCAAGCTCGCCGGTCCGGCGGTGGCGGAAGGCACGACGGCCGCTTACTTTTTCGATCCGGACAAAACCGACCCGGCGTGGACCAATTTCGTCGCGCGTTTCCAAAAACGTTACGGCACGAAGCCGGACATTTACGCCGGTTACGCCTACGATGGCGCGCAAATGCTCATTGCCGCAATCCAGAAAGCCGGGCCGAACCGCTACCGGATTCGCGATCTGATGGCGGCCATTGACGAATACAACGGGGTGTGCGGTTACATGCGCTTTGACGGTCGCTGGGACAACATCGCGCCAATTGTTTACGCCCAATACCAGCAAGGCCGCTGGCATTACACACCCGCGCCAAAATCGAACCCGGCCAAGACTACTATGAAGTGATCCATGCTCTTAAGCACGCGCTTGACCCTGGTTTCATTCTCCTTGATTGCGGGCGCGGCATGTCTATTTGCCGGAGAAACGATTGCCGGCACCAATGGTCTTGTCATCGGCTTGCTCTTGCCACCGGAGGAACCTACGGCCGCCAGTCTCAGCAACGGTGCGACCCTCAGCGTGGAACAGGCCAACCAATTCCCCGGACCGCGCGTCTCTTTAGTCATCCGCGGACGCACCGGCCAGTGGGGCGCGGATGGTGTCGAGGCCGCCCGGATGGTCACCGACGATGGCGCGCGAGGTTTGATTGCGCCCCCGGATGGCGCAGCCTCACACTTGGTCTTGCAGGTTTCCGGACGCACCGCCGTGCCAGTCGTTTCACTTTGCGCTGACTCTTCCGTCACCGAGACGGGAGTGCCCTGGATGGTGCGGGTTGTTCCGCGCACCATTGAGGAGGCGAAAACGCTGTTCACCCGCATCCCCGCGCGCCATTGGACCGCCGTGGTTCGCGACGGACGCGGGGGACGCGAGTCGGCCCGCGACCTTGGGGAAGCCGCGACCCACAGCGGCTGCACCCTTGACACAATAATTGACCTGAATCCGTCGCTCACCAACCCGGCCCGGCTTGACAAGAGAATCCTGGCGACTCATCCCGACGCCGTTCTGCTCTGGGTGGATCCGGCGACGGCCGGGAAGCTGGCGAGAGCATTGCGAAGCGCCGGTTTCACCGGCGACCTGGCCGGGCCGGGCTGGCTGCGCGCGGCGGACTTTTCGTCGTCGGCAGGCGACGCAATGGAGGGATTGCGGGTGTCCGGTCCGATTTTGGAAAGGGATGCCACAACCGCTTTTCAACATTTTGCGGACGCGTTTCGCGATCGATTCGGCCATGAACCGGATGCCATGTCGGCGGCGGCTTACGATGCGGCCACGCTGTTGATTCACATCCTGAGACAACCCGGTGATCGTCCGGCGCATGAAGCTTTTCCCATCACTTTTTCGCTGGTCGGCGCGTCCGGAAATTTGGCCTTTGACACCCAAGGCAACCGCAAGTTAAATCTACAGTTGTTCCAAGCACACGGAGGGCAGTTTATTCCCGCCGCAATTGGAGTGAACCCATAGCAGATGACCATCATGCACAAAATCAAGATGACCAGGAAATCGGTCACTCTCATGCTGGTCGGGATGGTGGTCCTGGCTGGAGCCGGTTGCGAGCGGCAACCCGCCGGGCCAGGCGCGCGGCCGGAACCCGCGGTGACTTTCAAGCCACAGGAAATGGCCGACGCCCTCCATGCCGTAATTGCGGCCGACCAGAAAACCTATGCCTTGCAGGGCGGGGACGAGAACCTCATGGCGCTTCACGTCCAAAGGTTGCGCCAGGCTTCCGAAACTGTTCAGCAGGAAGGGGCGGAATTTCACTATGTTCTGCGCTCGCT
>Ga0326727_10020027_pt1 | contig 13346 bp, 12 predicted proteins | sample MB2enrmetagenome_FD_207643 | JGI IMG/M metagenome (GOLD analysis project Ga0326727, IMG submission 207643) | Lab enriched peat soil microbial communities from McLean, Ithaca, NY, United States - MB29MY | ecosystem: Environmental > Terrestrial > Soil > Wetlands > Peat | place: USA: New York...
CGGGAGCTGCAGTCGCCGGTTTCGCTGCGGTTTCATCGGCCACCGAGAAAAGCTCCTCCACGGTGGTTTCGAGCACGTGCGCCATGCGCAGGGCGACAGCGGTATTCGGGACGTACTTGCCGGCTTCGATGGCGTAGATGGTGGGCCGGCTGATGCCGGTGCGGCGCGCCAGATCGGCGGCGGCGATGCCGCGTTTCCGCCGCATTTCGGCGACGTTGTTTTCCACCGAAATGTCAGTGTGGGAACTCGTATCCATAGCGCGTGAGAATCTCGCGGCCGTCCGGGCCCAGCAGGAACTGCTCGAAGCGGCGAGCTTCGGCCTGCTGACCCGATGATCGCAGGATGCCGACGGCCTGGTCGATGGGGGCGTGCAGGTCGTCGGGAATGGCAATGGACTGGCCGCCGGCATGGATCACCAGCGAGTACGCCGTGAACGCGACGTCGGCGTTTCCGGTGGCGGCGAACTGCTTTGCGGCGCTGATGGTTTCGGCGTAGACGATTTTCGGCTGGATGGCGTTCCAGAGGCCCAGCTTCTGCAGCGTTTCGACGGTGGCCTGGCCGTAGGGCGCCAGCTTCGGGTTGGCCACGGCGACGATCTTCACTTCATCGCTCTTCAGTTCCTCGACGCGCGCGACGTGCACGCGGCTGCCGGGTGGAATCCAGAGCGCCAGCCGGCCGCGGGCGTAGATGGCGCGGGTTCCGGCGGTGAGGAGACCTTCGTTCGCGAGCTGATCGATGTGCACGACGTCGGCGGCGGCGAACAGGTCGAAGGGCGCGCCGTGTTCGGCCTGCATGGTGAGGTTGGCGGTGGCGCCGAAGCTGTATACGACGGCGATGCCGGTTTGCACTTTGAACTTCGCGGCGACTTCGGCGAACACGTCGGTGAGGTTGGCGGCAGCGGCGACGGTCAGGGTGGGCGTGGGTTTATGGTCCTGCGCGGAGGCGGCACAGCAGCAAATCGCGAGCAGACAAGCTCGGAAACGCATCGTATTGTTAATCGTACAATGTCTTGTGAACGAGCGAGGCGCGCGGGCTGAAGCCTGTGCTCCCTCGGACGTGATATCACTCGTTACAGGATGAAACGATTATTCGCCGTGGCGGCCGTCGCAGCGGCATTTGCGGGACTGGCGCGGGCGGATTGCCGTACGATTCTGGCCGACCAGTCGGATTACTCCAACAATGCCGGCTTCTATGCGGATCTGGAAGCGATATCGGCGTCCGACGGCCTCTGCCATCTGGACACTCTGACCATGTATGTTGGCGTGGCCGACGGCACGATGTGGCGATTCCCGAACTACGTGCCGAGCGATGGCTGGCAATACGGCACGCCGTACAACGTGGTGGTGAAGATCGCTCCCTCCGCCACGACGATTCAGGTGAACGGCACGCTGGCGGCAACTTCGGCGGGCGCGTTTCAGCCGGTGAACGAAGCGGTCACGGTGAATGAGATCCCGAGCTGGGCGGCTTCCAACGCGGTGTTCAGCGCCATCGAGGCGGGGCTGACCATCGCGAATTCGAGCGGCTCGGCGCAATTCACCAATCCGGGGGCGAACGTGCCGGCCGCGGTGCTGGCGCTTTCCGGGCCGCTGACGGAAACTCTGCAGTTCACCTCCAGCGCAACCGACACGCAGGTGATCACCACCTCGTTCACTCTGCAGGCCGCGCCCGTTCCCAATCAGTCGCAACCGCTGGTGGACCCGTATGGACAGAGCGTGCAATCGACGTGGGGCGGGAAGGTGGCCAGCGCCGCCGATCTGGCCGCGGACGATGCGCACGAACAGGCGTGGCTCGCCGCGCACCCGGCGGCGCGGAATGTGGATACGGGAGGCGGAATTCTGAACACGTGGTCGCAGCCGGGCACCGGTTATTACACGGTGACGAAACGGAACGGCTACTGGTGGCTGATCAGCCCGGACGGGCACCCGGTGTTTTATACGGGATTGTGCGGACCGCCCGGTCTGACCTGGGACGTCACGCCGATCACCGGCCGCGAATGGGAGTTCGCCAGCGTTCCGCCCAACAGCGGCGAAACGGCGGCGGGGTGGAACTACGATCCGTGGGGCGTCGGCGACAACACGTGGTACTTCTCCTTCATCACGGCGAATCTGATCGCGAAGTTCGGCGCGAACTGGCAGCAGCTCTCGACGGCGCGATCGGCGGCGCGGCTGCCGAGCTGGGGATTCACGGGGCTGGGGAAATGGTCGAGCGCGGTGGGCACGCTGCCGAACCTGCCCGTACTCTACGTCAACTCGCCCATTCTCTCCACCGGACACATCGATCCGTTCGACGCCAATGCGACGGCGGCGTTCCGGACGGCGCTGGCGGCGCAGATGCAGAATTACCTGAGCGGCAACGCGACGATCCTGGGATGGTCGTGGACGAACGAGATTCAGGGGATCGTGCAGTCGAGCGAGGCGCAGGGGATTCTGCAGCTCGCGGCGAGCGTTCCGGCCAAGCAGGCTCTGATCAACTACGCGGTGACGAATCTGTACGGTGGGAAGGTCACGGCCGCCGCAACGGCGTGGGGCGTACAGGCAACCACGCTGGCGCAGCTCTACGCGACTTCGCCCACGCCGCCAGCAGCCGATCTGGAGGCGATGCGCGAATACTACGAGAATGCGGTGCATCATTTCGTCTACACGGCTTTCAAGACCGCGGACCCCAACCACCTCTACTTTGGGTTCTGGATTTCGGCCGGCTGGTGGGCGGACCCGTCGGACTGGCTCATCGCGGCGGCCAACTGCGACGTGCTCGGCTATGACTGGTACTCGTTCGAGATGCTCACGGACTTCACGAAGGGGCTGTTAGCCGAAGTGGACAAGCCGACACTGATCGGCGAGTTCAGCTTTCCGCCCACATACGATCTGGCGCGCGGATTCGGTGTTTACCCGACGGCGAACGCGATCGACGACGCGACGGCGGGCGAGGCGTACCAGCGCTGGGTGCTGGATGCGGCAAGCGAGCGAACCACGGTGGGAGTGATGTGGTTCCAGTATCGTGACGAGCCGGTGGCCGGGCGAGGGCCGTGCCCAACCGGGCAGCCGGACACCTTCGTTTGCGGAGAGCACTACGCGTTCGGCGCGGCGGACGTGACGGATCGGCCGAAGTACCAGCTTGTGGAGCGCATGCGCATCGCGAACCTGTGTGCCGGGCCGGTGCGGCTGGCGCTGACGGACCCACCGCCGGCGAGATCGGGGCGGGTATCGGGGAGGGAGTGTCTGGCGGCGCCGGGGCGGTAACCGCTCCCTTTGGTCACGGCTCGGCTTTTCACGCCGCGATTCGTATACGATAGAGGACGAACCGGACAGCTCTATGCGCGATCACGTGAAAATCCTTGGAATTCTGCATATCGTTTTCGGTGCCCTGGGAGTCGTCGGGGCTCTAATTGTTCTGCTCATTTTCGGCGGGATCGCCGGAATCGTGGGAGTGTCGGCGGATACGGCAGACGCAGACCGTGCGACCGGGATGGCCGTGCTGGGCGGCATCGGCGTCGTCGTGTTCATCATCATTCTGGTGTTGTCGGTACCCAGTCTGGTGGCGGGAATCGGCCTGCTGAAGTACAAGCCGTGGGCGCGAATGCTGACCATCGTACTGTCCGCGCTCGATCTGCTGCACGTGCCCGTTGGCACGGCGCTGGGCATCTACGGATTGTGGGTGCTGCTGAACCAGCAGACCGAGGCGCTGTTTCGAAATCCGGCGGCGGGGTAAGGAGGGACGGCACCGGTCGGCCATGCGAAGGGCTCTGCGCGGAGGGTGGCTCGCGGACGCACTTCTCTCCTGCATCATTGCGATCCCCTATGGGATCAGGTTGCTGGGGCTGGATGTAATTCTGCCCACGCACACAGCCTGGATTCACGGGGACCCCGCCATGTACTACATCGCCTGGGCGATGTTCCGGCTAAGCGCGGGGATACACTGGCCCATCACGTACACTGCGGCGCTGGGCTACCCGATTGGCTCGTCGATCGCACTGGCTGATCCGGTTTCTCTTGCCGCCCTGCTGCTGCGCCCGTTTTCCTCGCTGCTCCCGGCTTCCTTTCAGTACCTCGGACTCTATTCGGTCCTTTGCCTGATCCTGCAGCTCTGGTTCGGCGTGCGGCTGGTTCGCCGGCTGGCGCCGCAGCGTCCGCTCCTTGCCTGGGCCGGCGGATTGTTCTTTCTGATCGCTCCGCCATTCACCTACCGATTTGGCGGACACTTCGCACTCACCGGCCAATGGCTCATTCTGGCCGCGCTGCTCCTTTACTGCCGGGCCATCTCGGATGAGTTTTCTCTCCGCCGTTTCACGCTGCAGTGCGTGCTGTTGACAGGCGTTGCCCTTGGCGTGAATCCTTACCTGGCGTTCATGGTTCTGGGTGTTCTGGCGGCATCGTGCGTGGCCGCGGCGTTGACCCACCGCGTTGCTCCCGTTATGACCATTGGAATGTTCGCGGCCGTTCTGCTGGCATTCGCGGCGTTCTCGTTCGCGTTCGGGCTCAGTGGTGGCGGGCAGCAGGACCTCACTGCCCAGGGATACCGCTACCTTTCCATGAATCTGCTGGCGCCGATAAACCCGGACCAGGCTCCTTCACCAATCCTGCCCAGACTTCCATCGTTCGCCGGCCAATACGAGGGCTACAACTACCTGGGCGCGGGCACGCTCGCATTGCTGGTGGCGATCGGAATCGCGTTGATCGTCCGCCGTGTGCGAATCGGCCGGAGGGATCTGGTCGCATGGGGACCGCTGGCAATCTGCGGGGCGTGCTTCACTCTGCTTGCATTGACAACGTTGGTGACGGTAGGGAGAACTGTCCTGATCGACCTCGACCCGGGCCAGCGGCTGACGCCGTGGCTGTCCGTCCTGCGGTCGTCGGGACGGCTGTTCTGGGTTCCTTATTACGCGCTCACGCTTCTGGCGATTGTATGGACGATTCGCCATCTGAAGCCCCGCTACGGCATGTTTGTACTGATCGCGGCTTTGGCGCTGCAGATGTTCGATACCCGGTCGCTGAGGGCCAATGTCAGAATCAGCCCGAGTGCCCCGTCCGTGCCGGTCCGGCTGGCGTCGCCCGGGTGGAGCGACCTTGGCCGAGAACACCGGCACCTGGCGATTGAGCCTCCCTGGCAGTGTCGCGGCGATACGCCCGGGCGCATGGACGGTTACCGCATCTTCGGATTGCTGGCCGCCGAAGACGGGCTCACCATCAACAGCTACTACGCGGGGCGGTATCTTCAGGACGGCCTCACCTATCACTGCCACACCGCTATCGACCAGCTTCTCAGGGACGGTTTGGCGGCGGATACCGCATACGTGCTGAGCCCGGAAATCGCCACGGCGCTGGCGAAGGGAGCGCTCGGAAGCGGCCACTGCTACAGCGTGGACGGATTTGTGCTCTGCACGAGGAAGGAGTTGCATGGGGTGCGGGAATGGGATCCCGCGGAAGGCGATCCCGGCATCCCGCCCGCGCCGGTAATGGAAAGGCCGCTGACGGAACGGGACTCCGGTCTTCTTCCCTCAGGCTGGACCGATCTCGAGACCGGATTCGGAGCGTGGGCCTCGAGCACACAGGCGGCGATTGCGTATCGTTTGCCGGAGAGGCCGGCGCGGTCTCTGCGAATCACGTTCATGGCGCTTGCAGGGAAATATCCCGTGCACTTCAGCGTGATTTATGAGGGCGGGCGCATGGACTCGGTGATCCCCGCAGCTTCGCCGCCGGCGATCCGGCTGTTTACCGTACGGTTGCCACTGGGTAGCGGTCAGACGGTGCACAGGGTTATGGTGGTGACGGATCAGCTTCGGTCGCCAGCCGAGCAGGGTTACAACGAGGACACGCGGAAGATGGGTCTCGGGATTCATAGCATCGTCGCGGACGATTGTGCTCCGTCGCCGGCGCCCGATCCGACAAATGCGGCGTGTGCCAGATAGCTACACCAGGCGCAGATTGCGGAACTGGTGAATCAGCTCGAAGTTGGTGCGCACAGCCGCCGGCCTTTCGCCGCGTTGTTCGATGCCGCTCTCACGAACGTGGCCGACGCGCGAGGCCAGACGCAGGTATTCCACTTTGGCGGGATCGATGCCCATGATGCGGCAGCAGGTGGAATCGACGGCAGCGAGATCCTGGCCCATCACCAGCACGCCGGCGTGTTTCGGGCGGCCCTGAATGGGGCCGTTGCCCTCCATCCCGACGATGCCATCGACGAGAGCGAAGGTGTTGCGGAAAGTGCGATTCAGCTCGGCGACGGCGCGCGGGATGCCGATGTAGTGGAGTTTGTTTTTCGGCCAGCCGTAGACCGCGCCGGGGACCAGGCCGAACAGGTTCTTCATGGACAGGGTCGCGCCAGCCCAGTGATGCGTTTTCATCTTGGCCAGCGACACGACGACATCGGCGCCGAGGACGGTCTCGGGGAAGTAGAAGCGCTCGCCCGCGAAGTTGTCCACCGGGCGCACGTCGTCGCGATTGAGATCGGTGAACAGGCGCTCGAAATCGGGGATGCCGTGCAGATAGCGGGCTTCTTCGGCAAGCCCCAGCGTGTCGCGGCGATGCCCCGGGCCCTCGCCAATGCGCACGTCGGCCGCGCCCAGGGAGCGAAAAGCGGCGAGCGCCGCAGCGATCACGGCGACGTCGGTGTTGATGGCGGTGGCGGAATCGAATTCGACAAGGTTCGGCTTCAGGAGCACGCGTTTGCCGCGCACGTCCAGACCGCACAACGCCGCGCCTTCGCGGATTTTCGCGACGAGATCTTCGTCGTACGAAGCGGCCTTGAGCACAGCCACCGGCGACTTGCCGGGTGGTCCGGGATCCGGCCCCTTGTCTTCGGTCTTCGATGCACGCATACTGAGATACCCCGCTCCGCCGGCCACCCCCACCAGCCCCACAAATTTCCGTCGATTCATGCGCTCCTTCCAGGGACCCGGAATGCCGACCGGGTGCCCTCGGGATGCGCGATGGCTTCCAGCGCGGCGAGCAGAATATCGGCGCTCGGTTCGCCCTCCGGCGCGGGTGACTGTTCACTGTGCGCCTGCAGAGCCACGGCGAGCCATGCCCGCGCGAGGCGGGAGTGGGTCTCGGCGAGCAACTTCCGAGCGTGCGCGATCTCTTCCCGAACCGCATCGCTCCGTGCCTGCAATCCCAGCAGAGCCAGCGCGGTGGTCTCCGGGTACGAGGGCAGATCGATTCCCAGCGCTCGCCGGCTGCCGTAGTTCCAGCCGCCGTCGCGACACCGGCGGGAGAGGATTTGTTCCTCGGCATCGGCGACGCGATCGGCCACGCCGGGCACACTGGGACAGTGCGGCTCAGCGATCCTCAACGCGATGATCGCCTGGGCGGTCGGTTCAACCCAGGATGTCGTTCCGCGCAGCCATGGCCAGCCACGGTGGCTGACATCGTTATCCGGACCGCCCGGTTGTATGGCACCGATGAACCGCGCAAACCAGTTGCACTCCCGTCCCTGGGTGCCCATCAGCCAGGCGACACCGCGAGTGAAACGCTGGTCGAAACAACCACGAGCGCAGCAAAGGTGCACGCCGAGCGCGGTCACCCACGTTCCCGGTCCGGCGACATCCGCGCCGGGACGCCAGCTTCCGTCGGCGAGTTGCCAGCTTTCGACGAGATGCCAGGCGCGATCCAGCACCGCGGCGTTGGCGCGTTTGTCGAGCGCGAGCATTGCATACGCCGTAGGCTCAAGCCAGGAGCGCTTGCCGGGAAAATAGCCCCAACCGCCGTCGTCGTTCTGAGTTCGCAGAAGGAAATCGAGCCGCTGGCGCAGAGATTCGGCCATCTCATGGATAATCGGGCGGCTGCGCGGGGGACTTTAACGGCAATACTGTTCACCTTGCCGGGCGTTGGACGCGCGGCGTGAGCCGCGTCTCTGCGGTGTCGAGGGAAGGACGCGGTTGGCGCCGCGTGTCCATCGCGGAAGAAGGATTACTTCAGCACGCCGAGCTTGTCCAGGGGCCAGTAGACAAATACCGCTTTTCCATATATATAGCGGCGCGGCACGGTGCCCCAGGCACGGCTGTCGCTGGAGGCGCTGCGGTGGTCGCCGAGCACGAAATAGTCGTCCGGCTGCACCACCTCGGGCAGCATGGACTGCTGATCCTGATACTGGCTGGGGACGTAGGCTTCGCGCAGGGGCGTGCCGTTCACGTACACCGTTCCGCGGTCGATGGAAATGGTGTCGCCGGGAAGACCGATCACCCGCTTAATGAAAGACTTGCTGGGGTCGCGGGGATACCAGAACACCACCATGTCGCCGCGCTCGATGGACTCGGCGTGGTAAACGAACTTGTTGATGAAAATGCGCTCCTGATCCACCAGAGCGGGCATCATGCTGGTGCCCTCCACCTTCACCGGCTGGTAAAGGAACAGGATGACCATGACGGAGATCACTACCGAGAGGGTCAGGTCCCGAAGCCAATGCAAAATGGCGCGGAATGGGGACACAGCCGGCGCTACAGGCTCGACGGCGGAGGTCACTTCCACGGGAGTCATTACAGGCGCAGCGAACGTCTTCTATTAAAACATGATGCATTTCGGCCCGGCAACGGGTACCTGGAAAGGGGGTACGGTACTACAACTCGTCTTCGCCGACTTCGATCTCGAGCGAAAGCAGGGCCGCGCCGTGAGTCTTGCCCTGGGCGTCCGTTCGAAGGGAGATGGTGCCGCCGCCGTCGAGAGCTTCGTAGAGGAGAAAGTTGAGCGCGCCCAGATTGGGGAGCTCAAAGCGTTCGACCCGGCCGTTCACGAGATCGCCAAAATGGGCCTTTACCCGGTCAGCAGTGACCTCGCGCAGGAGGATCGGATAATACTCCTGTTTATAGGCGATTACACCGATGTTTGAAAGATCTCCTTTATCTCCGGAACGGGTGTGGGCGATGCGCGAAAGCGGGATCTTCATTCCACCACCTCGACACGGGGATGGATGGCTTCGCGGGGGATGAGAGCGGGCCAGTAGGCGACAATCTCGCGGACCTTGGGGCGGCCCTCGCCGTAGCCGGTGGCCCCCGGCGGACCGTTCAGGACCAGCGGGATGAGTTCCCGGGTGAAGCGATCAACGGCTTTTCTGTCCTCGCCGCGAACCCCGATGCGGAGCTCGACCTCGGGCGGGTCGGCCACAGGCGGTGCGGCGGTGCCGAGACACGCATTGACGCCAAAGTACTCCGTGTGGATCTTCTCGAAGCGGAGCCCGAGCTGATCAAGGTGGGAGCGGACGATGCGGTCGGCAGTTTTCGCCTTTTCCAGGGCCTGCGGCCAGGTAAATACAAGTGCCCCGATTGCTTTCCATCCGTAGTGATAGCTCATGGAAAGCTTTAGGGTTGACGGGGCGGGCTCGCCGCGGACGCCGGTACAGCGGACACGGTCGGGGCCGTCGTCGAAGAGGCGGATGGTGGTGAAATCGGCTATGCAATCGGCCATGACGTAGCGGCACGGGTCGCCGATTTCGTAGAGCAGTTGCTCCTTGACCACGGCGGTGTTGATGCGGCCGCCGGTGCCGAGGTGCTTGGTGACAGCGAAGGAGCCGTCGGGTTCCATTTCGACGATGGGAAAGCCGATGTTGGCGAGCTCGGGGATGGTTTGCCAATCCACCTGGCAGTTGCCGCCGGTACACTGCGCGCCGCACTCGATGATGTGGCCGGCTACGGTGCCTGCGGCGAGGAGATCGTGGTCGGCGGGACCCCAGCCGAACTCGTGGATCATCGGCGCGAGGGCGAGCGCGGAATCGGTGCAGCGGCCGGTGATGATGACGTCGGCTCCGGTGGCGAGGGCTTCGGCAATGGGGAACGCGCCGAGGTAGGCGTTGGCGCTTTGAATGCGGTCACGGATGGTGGAGAGCGGCGCGCCGGTGTCCATGTTGCGCATCTCGTGGCCAGCGGCGAGGAGGGCATCGAGGGCGGGCAGGATGTCGTCGCCGAGGACCACGGCCACTTTGATATCGGGCGCGAGGCGTAGGACTTCTTTCGCGCAGGCGATGGCGTTGACCCCGCCGGCGTTGGCGAGCACGCGGATGTGCCGCTCGCGGATGCGTTTGGCGATGCGCCCGATGAGCGGGGGAAAATCGCGCGCGTAGCCGAGGGCCGGGTCGGCAGCCTTCTGCTTCTGCAGAATGGACATGGTGACCTCGGCGAGGTAGTCGAGCATGAGGTAGTCGAGAGGGCCCTGCTCGACCAGGCGGACCGGCGCTTCCAGCCAGTCGCCCCAGAAACCCTGTCCATTGGCGATGCGGATCATAGGATCAATGAGCGTCCCCGGGTGGACGCGTCCAGCGCGAAAGCCAGGACGCGGCGGGTTTCGAGTGGATCGATCAGGGCGTCCACGTGGCCGCGGGCGGCGGCGTAGCGCGCGTCGAGCCAGTGCTCGTAATCGGCGCGGGTCTTCTCGGCTCGTTCCTTCATCTCTTCGGGCACCGTGGCGCCGTAGATGGCCTGCACGGCAGACTCGCCCTCCATGACGCCGATGCGCGCGGTCGGCCAGCCGAAAGTGAAGTTCGGATCGAAGCCCTGACCGGCCATCGCATAGTAGCCCGCGCCGCTGGCATGGTTGAGCGTGAGGACGATCTTCGGCACGGTGGCGCAGGCCATGGTCTCCACCATTTCAGCACCCGCGCGGATGATGGCGTCGCTTTCGGCCTCCACCCCTACCATAAAACCGGAGACGTCCTGGAAGTAGACCAGCGGAGTGCCGCCGCGGTTGGCGGTCTCGACGAAATACGCCACCTTCCGCGCCGATTCGGTGTAGACGATGCCGCCGATGCGCGCGCCGCTTTGCGCTTTGAGGAAACCACGGCGATTGGCGATGAGCGCGATGGGCCGGCCGGCGAGGCGGCAATTCGCACAGAGCATTTCAGGCGCGTACTCCGGCTGGAATTCGAGGAAATCGCCGGCATCGACGATGCACTGGACAACACCCTCCATATCGTAAGGGAGGCGATGGTCGTCGGGCAGCAGATCGTAGAGAGCTTCGGCCGGTTTGGCGGGGGCGGTTCCCCGCGGCGCGGCGGCGGGCTCGGGCATCTCGCGGAATTTCTGGCGGATGATGTTCAGGCAGGCGCGGTCGTCGGCTGCCTGGTAGTGCGCGACGCCGCTGATGGTGGTGTGCATGCGCGCTCCGCCGAGCGTTTCCGCATCGACGCTCTGGCCGACAGCGCCCTTCACCAGATTCGGCCCGCCGAGCCCCATGAAGCTGGTACCTTCCACCATGACGATCACGTCGCTGAGCGCGGGGAGATACGCGCCGCCGGCGATGCACGGTCCCATGACCGCGGCGATCTGGGGGACGCGCAGCACGCGGCGCATGAGCGAGTTGTAGTAGAAGATGCGCGCGGCCCCGTACTGGCCGGGGAAGATGCCGTCCTGCAGCGGCAGATTCACGCCGGCCGAATCCACCAGATAGACGATGGGCAGGCGGTTGCGCATGGCTATTTCCTGCGCGCGGAGGATCTTCGTGATGGTCTCGGGCCACCACGCGCCTGCCTTCACCGTAGCGTCGTTGGCGACGATCACCGCCGTGCGGCCTTCGATTTTCGCGAGTCCGGTAACCACGCCCGCTCCGGGTGCCTGGCCGTCGTAGCGGTCATACGCGATGAGCAGGCCGATCTCGAGGAACATCGAGGCCGGGTCGATGACGGCAGCGATACGCTCGCGCGCAGTAAGCTTGCGATCGCGATGCTGTTTCTCGACTTTGGCCGGACCGCCGCCCGCGCGCAGCTTCTCCTCGAGGTTATGCAGCTCTTCGACGAGCTGGCGCATGCGGCCCAAGGTCAGTCTCTCCGCCACCGCCGCGAAACTCCGCCTCCCTGCGCGCCAAGATCGATGACCACGGCGATGATGATGAATACCAGATTGATTCCCTCCAGCGGCCGGTGCGTGTTCACCTCCCATGCATAGACGATGGTGGTGAGCGGCAGGAAGAGGAACCCCAGGATGGGCAGCAGCCAATGGTGGTGGAACGCGCGGTCCAGATAAGTGGAGAAGAAAAACATCAGGACCAGCACGATTCGCGGGGACAGGAGCAGGATCGCAAGCAGCAGGCAGCAGGGCATGGATGGGTCTCGCCTCCTCGGGGACCATATCGTAGAGTAGCGTTCTTCTAAACTGGTTTCATCCAGTACATGATTGCCAGGTTCGCGCTGTTCACCCTCGCGTGGGGACCGCGCGGGTTGTCTTTTGCCATCGCGCGACTCTACGCGGGGGCACTCGACTTGTTTGTACCGCGGCTGCGGCGGGTGGCGCGGCGGAATCTGGAGCTGGCCGGTTATCCGGCGGGCGAGCGCGAGCGGATCGTTGACGGGGTGTTCCGGTCAATCGCGCGCCTGCTGGCGCTGTTTGCGCGGTTTCCCCGGCTGAATCGCGGGAACATCGGGAGCTGGATTCGCTACGAGGGACTGGAGCATTTCGAAGAGGCGAAACGGCGGGGGCGTGGTGTGCTGTTCGCGACGGCGCATTTCGGCAACTGGGAGCTGAGCGCGTTCGCCCATGGGCTGCTCACCGAGCCGATGAACGTGGTGGTGCGGCCGCTGGACGATCCGGCGGTGGACAGGCTGGTGGAGGCGCGGCGGCAGCTTTCGGGGAATCGGCTGATTCAGAAAAAGGACGCGGCGCGGGGGATACTGCGGGCGCTTGCGGCGAACGAAGCCGTCGGGGTCCTGATCGATCAGAACTCGTCGCTGGCCGAGGGCGTGTTCGTGAACTTCTTCGGTGTGCCGGCGTGCGCCAATGCGGCGTTCGCAAGGATCGCGGCGCGAAGCGGGGCGGCGGTGATTCCCGGGTTTGCCGTGTGGGAGGCGGAAGAGGGACGTTACGTGCTGCGCTTCCATCCGCCGCTGGAGATTACGGGCGACGCGACGGCGGATACACAGCGCCTGCACTCGGTGCTGGAGCAGGTGATCCGGCGCAATCCGGACCAGTGGTTGTGGATCCACCGGCGGTGGAAGACGCGGCCAGCGGGGGAGAGGACGGTTTATTGAGGCCGAGTCCGCGATTGTGACGATGACCGTTGACTATTTAGCGTTTAGCGATATACACTAAACACGTGATTCGCTCGTTTCGGGATGCCGAGGCGGAAAAGCTGTTTCACGACCGGTCATCGCAACGCTTTCAGGCTATTGAAAGGACTGCGCGCCGTAAGCTGGACCAGGTTGACAGGACCATTACGCTTCGGGACCTTGCCCTTCCGGGCAATCGGGTGGAAGCGCTGAAAGGGGATCGAGCCGGCCAGCACAGCATTCGCATCAACGATCAGTTTAGAATCTGCTTCGTCTGGCGAGATGGGGATGCCTACGACGTCGAGATCGCCGATTGCCACTGAACGGAGGAAACCGATGCCTAGACTCCTGCCCCCCATCCATCCTGGGGAAACCATCAGGGAGGA
>Ga0326727_10020028_pt1 | contig 13346 bp, 16 predicted proteins | sample MB2enrmetagenome_FD_207643 | JGI IMG/M metagenome (GOLD analysis project Ga0326727, IMG submission 207643) | Lab enriched peat soil microbial communities from McLean, Ithaca, NY, United States - MB29MY | ecosystem: Environmental > Terrestrial > Soil > Wetlands > Peat | place: USA: New York...
CCAACCGGTCGGTTCGCCGATTTCTTCCTTCACCGCCCCTCGTGCTTAAATAACCACTTGGACGCCAGTTTCGTGCATCTTCCCCGCGCGGCATCCAATCGATTTCCATGGGCCGTCCCGCTGCTTCCAAACGGAAAGAAGCCGCGAATCTCCCCTGAGCTCATCGAATCCACGCTTGTGTTTCCGGAGGAAACTTGGATTTTCAACTGAACGAAGAGCAGCTTCACCTAAAGAAGAGCGTGCGCCAGTTCGCCGAGCGCGAGATCGCTCCCAATGTCATGACTTGGGACGAGGCCAGCGAATTTCCCCTGGCCACCATCAAGGAACTCGGCAAACTCGGCCTCATGGGCACGATTTTTCCCCACGAATACGGCGGCGCCGCCATGGGCTATGTCGAGTTCGTCACCGCCATCGCCGAGCTTTCGCGCGTGGATGGATCCATCGGCATCATCGTTGCTGCCCATACTTCGCTGTGTTCCAACCACATCTTCATCGCCGGCAACGAGGTGCAGAAAAAGAAGTACGTTTCCAAGCTCGCCACCGGCGAGTTCATCGGCGCATGGGGCCTGACCGAGCCTTCCTCCGGTTCCGATGCGGGCAGCGCCCGCACCACCGCTGCCAAAACCAAAGGCGGCTGGGTCCTCAACGGCAGCAAAACTTTCATCACCAACGCCCGCTACGCTGACGTTTTCGTCGTTCTCGCCGTCACCGACCGCGCCGCTCACACTCACGGCCTTTCGGCGTTCATCGTCGAGAAGGACACCAAGGGTTTCCGCGTCGGCAAGAAGGAAAACAAGCTCGGCCTCCGCGCCAGCGATACTTCCGAGCTGATTTTCGAAGATTGCTTCGTGCCGGAAGAGAACCTGCTCGGCAAGGAAAGCGACGGTTTCATCGACGCCATGCGCGTGCTCGATGGCGGACGCATCTCCATCGCCGCCCTCTCGCTCGGCATGGCTGAAGGCGCCTACGAGTGCGCGCTCAAGTATTCCAAGGAGCGCCAGCAGTTCGGCAAAGCCATCAGCGAATTCCAAGGCATCCAGTGGAAGCTCGCCGACATGGCCACAGAAATCGAAGCCGCCAAGCTCCTCACCTATCGCGCCGCCGCCATGAAAGACGCGGGCAAGAAGACCACGCTCGAATCCTCCATGGCCAAGCTTTATGCCAGCGAAGTCGCTGTGAGATGCGCCAACGAGAGCGTGCAGATTCACGGCGGTTACGGCTTCATCAAAGATTATCCGGCGGAAAAGTTTTACCGCGACGTGAAGCTGTGCACCATCGGCGAAGGCACCAGCGAAATCCAGCGGCTGGTTATTGCAAGGCGGTTGCTGAAGGATTAGTTGCAGCTGGAGCCATCGATCTTGAGCGCTTTCGCCTGGTTTCGTAAACCATCTGGACTCCCTCCTAGAAAGTTAGGTCTGATATGCTTTCGGGCCAGCGACGTCCATCCAGTTTCAAGGAGGTCGAGAATGAGGCCGCTGCTTTGGTGTGTACTGCTGATTTCGTGGTTGATGGTAGCTCAGGCGATGGCGCAGAGCCCCTTTGATGGTGTGTGGAAAATTGACATCGCGGAGTCTCAATCTTCGACGAAGACTTACGCCTATCTGCTGCAAGACAACACATATCGTTGCACCACCTGCGATCCCCCGCTCGATATTAGGGCGGATGGCCGAGACCAGAAGATCACTGGAGCGTCGTGCTACGACACTGTCAGCCTCAAGGTGGTAGACGAGTGGACGACCCTGGAAACTGACAAGAGAAATGGGAAGACGGTCGGGACTTCAAGGATGACGGTCTCATCCGGCGGGAGCTCCGCCACGTTCGACTGGACGGAGAACTGTAACGCTAACGGTGATGTGGTCTCTGGAAAGGACATTCTGAATCGGATAACCAAAGGGCCGCGTGGATCGCATGCAGTCTCGGGTTCATGGCAGATCTCGAAGCGTGTGGACCGATCCGAGAATGCACTTGTTGTGACCTTGAAGCTTGAAGGCGACACCTTCAGCTTCGCCGATCCGGCCGGACAGGGCTACGCTGCGAGGTTGGATGGAACCGAAACGCCCTTCAAGGGAAGTCTCAGCCATACCATGGTCTCGGCAAGGCGCATTGGCGAGAACACGATCGAGGAGACAGACAAACAGGACGGGAAAGTGGTCGAGGTCACTCGCTTCGTGCTCTCCGCTGACGGAAAAACGATGACCGCCTCCATAGAGGACAAAGTGAAGGGAGGCATTCGCCAGTTTGTCTGTCATAAACAGTGACCCGGGTTTGCGGCCCGAACATCCCACAAACCTCCTTCGAGGGAGCGTGCCACCCCGACAGTCGAATCGACTCAACTGTCGTAACATCCTCATATCACTCATCGACCCCCGGATGTGTTTTCTTCTCAGCGTGTTTTAAACTGATCGCTTGGATGCCACAGGCTCAACCTCGGTCTCAGCCCTTCGCGCCGGCGACCCCCGCGCCCTCGCCCGCGCTATCTCCATCGTGGAGAATCGTCGGCCCGATTCCGCGGGCCTGCTCAAAAGACTTTTCCCCCACACCGGCCATGCCCGCATCATCGGCCTGACCGGCGCGCCCGGAGCAGGAAAGAGCACCCTGGTCGATCAACTCGCCAAGCACTATCGCAAAGACAATCAAACCGTAGGCATCATCGCCGTCGATCCCACCAGTCCCTACACCGGCGGCGCCATCCTCGGCGATCGCATCCGCATGCAGGATCATTACTCCGATCCCGGCATCTTCATCCGCAGCATGGCCACGCGCGGCTCTCTCGGAGGCCTCGCCCGCGCCACCGCCGATGTCTCTACCGTACTCGACGCCTCCGGCCGCGACCGCATCCTCATCGAAACCGTTGGCGTCGGCCAGGACGAGGTCGATATCGTTCGCCTCGCCGATATCACCATCGTCATTCTCGTTCCCGGCATGGGCGACGACGTGCAGACCATCAAAGCCGGCATCATGGAAATCGCCGATATCTTCGTCATCAACAAAAGCGACCGCGAAGGCGCCGAGCGTGTGGAGCGCGAAATCCGCGCCATGCAATCCCTCGAAATGCGCAAGGATGGCTGGACTCCACCCGTCGTGAAAACCGTCGCCAGCGACGGCACCGGCACCGCCGAACTGGCCGCCGCCATTACCAACTACGAGGCGTACCTCGGCAACAACGATTTGCTGTTTCAGAAGAACAAGGAAAACTGGCGCGAGCGCCTGGTAGAAATGCTGCGCGACGCCATGCTGGAACAAGTCCGCACCCGCATCGACTCCGCCAGCCTCGACCGCTACGCCGCCGAAATCGCCGAGCACAAGCGCGATCCGTATTCGCTGGTGGAAGAAATCGTGAGCGCGGCGGCAAGACCCACGTAGCCGCAGCCGACGGCGGATCGTCGGGTCCTCTCTTCTCGTTCAATCGTGCTTGTGGGATGAGCGAGCTAGGTCAGTTACCTTCTTGTCTAATTTAGCCAGCCGTTTTTCCAACCCACTAATGTATGCGCCCAACGCTTTGGCGGCTGCCGAAGGCACACCTTTTTGACGAAGCATGGTTGCCCACTGCGTAGCCATGCCTTTATAGGTCTCTTTTTTCATCTCATTTTTCATCGTTCCCTCCATTTAGTTCTACCAGCGCGGACGCGAGCTGAGAAAGTCCGGTGTCCCAAATCTCGCCATTGTCATTCCGAGCCACCCGGAGCCGCAGTCGGACCCAAAATTGCCCGTACCACCACCCTATACCGGCAACTCTTCCTGCATCCATCCCGACGAAGTTTCGGGCTTGGGCTCTCCTGCCAATTCGAGGATCAGCTTCTCGAGAATGAGCCGCTTCCCCGGCGGGTTCGAACGCAGCGCCAGGTCCGTCTTCGCCACCAACCGTATTGCGCGGGTCAATTCGCGTTTCGATTTATACCTGCGCGCCTGCCGAATAATATCGTCCGCGGCAAAAGGAGGCACGCGGAAGCCCTGCCACAGCGCCGCCCACAGCATGCGCTGGTCGCGCACATTGCGCTCGAGAATCACCAGCATCTGGCGGAAGGTTTTGGCCAGCATGTAGAGGTGTCCGATGGCCGCTTCCTCGCCCTCTCCCGTCGAAAGCAGCGCATCGAGTATTTCCAGCGCACGTACCCTGTCCTTGGCGGAGATGGCGTCCGTCAACTCATACAGCGAGCGCTGCTTGGCCGCTAGCACCATGGTCTCCACATCGCCCAGCGTGATTTTCTTTTTCTCGCCGACGTAGAGAATCAGCTTTTCCAGTTCGTTCGAAATCATCATCATGTCGCCGCCGAGCGCGTCGACCAATTCGCGCGCGCCGTCGGCATCGATTTTCACTTCACGCGTCGTGCAATACTCTCCAATCCAGCGGACCGCCTCGCCTTCCTCCACTCGCGCCAACTCGACAATGCCGCAAAATGGACCGAGGTCTTCGCGGATCTTCTGATAGCGCTCCTTGTCGGTCATCTCCATGCGGCGAACGTCGGCAGGAATGTTGATATGGTCGGCAACAAAGATGAGCAACGCGTCGGGATTGGGATTCTTGCAATACTCCTCGATGGCGGCGATCTTATCGTCGTTCGATCCGCGGCCGAACAGAGTCTTCACGCCGCGCACAAAGAACACCTGGAATGGCGCCATGAGCGAAGGCGTGCGCGCGCGATCCAGCACCTCGCTGAGCGAATTTTCGTTCAGATCGAGTTCGAACACGCTGAAGTCGCGCGCATCGGGCGAAACCAGGTGGTCAATGATTGCGTCACGGCAGCGCTTGCGGAAGAAGGCCTCATCGCCCACGAAAACATAGACGGGCTTCAGCGTGCGCGATTCGAGTTCGGAAAGAAAGCGGTCGGCCTGGCTGAAGGCGCGCGGCGACATCAGTAGGCCTCCAGAATATTGGCAACGAGTGTGTGTGCGAAATCGCGCGACATGCGGTCGACCGCGGGCGATTCTTCCTCAAAAAAATCGTCCAGGTCGCGCGAAATCTCATACTGGTCGTGAAAAAGGTATGCGGGATTTTGGAACACGATCTTGCCGTCGCGGTCGGTGAGCGTGATCTGCAGGTTGATGGTGACCAGCGCGCTGGCGGCGCGGCCCGTCGTCGAGTCGTAAGCCAGCGGAGTGCTCGAGACCGAAAGAACCGTGCCCTTCAGCACGGCGTCGGCGTCTTCGTGCGGGTCCCGCACGATCCGGAACTGTGTCCGCGTGTTGAATTCGCGGATCACCGCGTCGGTGAGCAATTGCTCAACCCGGAAGGTGCGGGCGTAGCTCGTGAATACGGGAATCGCGATGCTGCGAACATTGCCGGGGAGAGCGGTGGAATGGCCGAGCGTGTGGTATCCGCAGCCGGTTGCAGTCAGAACGGAGATAATCGCGAGGGCTAAACAGTTTGCCGAAAAACTCGATTTTGGGTGGCGCAACGCTTTCAGCGCTGCGATAAAGCCTTTCTTTTCTGCCTCGGCTTTAGCCTCTGAGGTGACCTGCCCGACTTTTTCAGCAAACTGTAAAGCCGGCAGATGACTGGTGCGATCCTGAAAAGCTGCTCTTCCGCACTGGTTAAGGACGTCGGGGTCGTTACCGCTGCGGCTAAAGCCGCAAATCAAAAGGACGACCTCATCGCAGCGCTGAAGCGCTGCGCCACCCAAAAGCCGCCATGGGCGTTCTCCATCCGCCAGCTTCATTGGATCTGACCCCGGGGCCGGGATGAAGTCAGGGTTTCCGCGCATTCAACGGCGGAAAGCGCGGCGACGCGCAGATTGTCGATGGCCGCCCAGATCCAGAAACCGTTCTTGCGATTGGCGTCGGCGCTGAGCGATACCATCACGTCACCCTGGCCGGCAGCGCTTACATTGTTGGGTGTTTCTTCTCCTTCAGTCAGCAAAACGTGGTCGCCGCTGAGTGCTGCCGAAACCTCCTTGACTCCCACGGGTTTGTCGAATTCCAGATAGATGGAAAATGTGTCGCCGTGAAATACGGGGGCCTGCAGCACGGTTAGCGCGGGTTCGACCGCGGGAGGCGCGACCTTCCGGTAGTGCCGCAGAATGCGCTTGGCGATGGACTCAAGCGAGTGCTTGGAATGCGGGCCGTAGCGCGGGAGCAGATTGAATGCCACCTGCGCGTCGAATACCTTCTTGGGCAGTTCCTGGAAGGAGAGCAGGTTCAGGGTCTGCTCGTGGAGTTCGTCCATACCTTTTTGTCCGTACTCGGAGACGGGCGCGAGCACGGTGGCAATCACGCGCTCCACTTTGGCGGCTTTTTCGGCGCGCATGGCGAGCAGGACCAGCGCGGTCGCCGCAGGATGCGCCACCACCACGGGACCGGGCTGTAGCTGTGGCGCCACTGGCTGGCCGGCTTGCCGCTCGATCCATGGCGAGCGGACCGAAGCCCCGGGTTCCTCTTCGAGGGCGTTCGAAAGGTCGACGATGGTATTGCCGAGATCGCGAGCCAGGCGCCACGAGGCGCGGGTCGAGTGCGCATCCGAAGCGAAAAAAGTAAAATCCACTCGTTCGAACTGCTCCGCCCGCACCGTCTGGATGAAGCTCATCTCGTCGCCCACGGCCTCGAGTTGGCCGAGAGACTCGTCGTCATCGAGCAGGCGAATATCGGCGGCTGGAAAATTCCGGTCGCGCAAAACCTCGGCCAGTTCCTTGCCCATCAGCGACGCCGCGCCGACAATGGCAACGCGATACAGATTCGCCGCGCGCAAATCCGCGTGCGAACCGGCTGCTTTGGGATCTGAGCTCATCGAGTTTGCGAGGCCTCCCGATAGGGCGGCGGTGGCGCCGGCGTTGTCTTCCGCCGGAAGATCCACTGCAGCCGCCAGAGCACACCGGAAATCATATAAAAGATGGCGATGATGAAAAGGACTTGCTGGGAAAACTGCCAGATGAGCGCACCGACAATTGCTATCAAAATGATCAAGCGAAAAGGATGGCGGGAGCGGAAATCGATGTCCTTGAAGCTGTAAAAGCGCCACGTGCTGACCATGAGATATCCGATGACCACCACCATCATCATCCAGGTGGTGGCGGTCCACCAGGAGGTGATCGGCTCGCCTCTTGAAAAGTGGACCACAGCGGCTACCACGCCGGCGCCCGCCGGAATCGGCATGCCCACAAAATATTTCTTTCCCGGTCGGCCCGGATTCGAGGGTTGCGGATTTGCGGTGATGTTGAAGCGCGCAAGACGGCTTGCGCCCGCCATCAGGAAACCGAAACAGGCAATCGATCCCAACTGCACGATCTTCATGCGAATCGCGGGGCTGATGACCAACGGCAGAAAGTTGAAGCCCCACATCCATGCCAGCAGCGCCGGAGCCACTCCGAAGGTGATGACGTCGGCGAGCGAATCGAGTTCGCGGCCGAAGTCGCTTTCCGTGTGGGTCATGCGGGCGATGCGGCCGTCAAGGCCATCGAACAGAACCGCAAAGCCGATAGCTTTCGCCGCATTGTCGAGATGCCAGAAATCCCCGGCCGTCGCGTGGATCGTCTCCAAAATGGCATAAAAGCCGAAGGCGATGTTGGCCGTGGTGAACAGCGAAGGCAGGATGTACATGCCGCGCCGCATGCGTCCTCGGGGACGCTCGTACTCGCGGCGGCGGGGGGTTAGCTCTTCCATGCTGCCTCCTCCGTCGTAGCGGCGGCAACCGGTTGCTGCTGCGGTGAGCGTACCGGAAGTACAGCGAGCACCGTGGCTCCTCCTTTTACGCGATCGCCGGGTTTGACCTCGATGGCGGCGTCGGAATCGAAGAGAACATCGACCCGCGAACCAAACTTGATCAGACCCACGCGCTGGCCACGGGTCACGGCATCTCCAATCTTGAGGTTGAACACAATCCGCCGCGCGATCAGCCCGGCGATCTGCTTGAAGACCACGGTGCGCCCTTCACCTTCCACGGTCACGATGTTTTGCTCGTTCTCATCGGCCGACTGCGCGGCCATCGCATTCAAAAACTTTCCGCGCTGATAGCGAACGTCGCGAATCACACCGGCGATGGGCGAGCGGTTCACATGCACGTTGAAAACGCTCAGGAAGATGCTGATCCGGGATCGGGACCCGTCGGCCGTATTGACAATCGAAACATCCGTGACCTTGCCGTCTCCGGGAGAAACTATGGCGCCCGGTGTGCTCGGGATCTCCCGCTCCGGGTCGCGAAAGAACCACAGACAGAACGCGCCCAGCAGTAGCACGGGGATGGCATACGGCCACGCTGCCAGCCACACAATAAGCGCAGCCGCCATCACACTGCCGATGCCGTAATAGTAGCCGTCACGCACCATGGGAGTTGACCGACTTAATTATAGGACCTGTTCGGGTTCTGTTCATTTGGCGCCTGCGAGGCTCGTCGCGTAGCGTTCGACCCATCGGCGTTGTTCCGGCGTTTCCGGGATCGTTACGCCCCGCGCTGCGCTGATGGCTTCCAACGCAGCGCCCGAGCTGAGGCCCTTTGTGATGAGAAGGCATGCCGCGATCAGCCCGCTGCGGCCGACTCCTTGCCTGCAATGGACAACGACGTTCTTACCCGAGGACAAGTCCGCATCGAGCTTCTCAATCGCTGCTTTCACCTCTGGCTCCGAGACCGGCGTCTGGCGGTCGGGAATCGGCAGCGACATGAATTTCATTCCGCTCTTCTTCACTTCACGCCCTTCGCCGGTCAAGTCGAGTTCCTTCTCCTCTTCGCCGGTTAGTAACGACAGCACCGTACCGATTCCGGCTTGCCGCCACGTTGCCACTTCATCCACAAGCCACTCGCCGCCGCGTGGCCTGGCCGCGACCGCCAGCTTGCCGGACCATGGACCCTGAGCCCAATAAAGCGTTGTCCACATGGTTTCAGCGTTCCCTTTCAGCCTTCCCTTTCGATGATCTCGCGCGGCAGCGCGTCCACGTCTACTCCCCGCCTTCGAAGAACGTAAATACGATGATGTCCGTCGAGTATAGTGCCATCGGGCCTGGTTTTGAGCGAGTCACGGTGACCCAGCACCAGCGAATCAACCAAAACCTCCGTAGCCTCCCGCTCCATTTTGCTGAGCTTCGGCGGGCTTAATGACGAATCCGGGTGCAGCGACTTGAGAGGAGGGTGCAAGTTCGATTTGCGTCGGTGGAGTTTTCTGGCCGGATATTAAAGTGGCCGCGACCGGGCGCTGTGCCCGGACTTTGAGTGCCGCCTAACGCTGCGCTCTCGGTTTGATTCTACATAACTGCAATGAAGAAAGGCGCTTACATGCGCCTTCTGTGGATATACACTTCCACCCTATTGTTCCCCGGGCGGGATGAAGCACCGTCTCAGCTAGGCCGTGGCCCGGTGCGTCTGCCGTTCGATGTCCTGCATCTGGTCTTTGAGGCGCAGCTTCAGTTTCTTCAGCCGCACTTCTTCTAGTTTTTCGTCGTCGCTGAGGTAGCGCTTCTGGGTGAGGGTTTCCAGCCTTTGGGAGTATTGCGAGTGCTCCTGGACCAGTCGCTGGAACTCTTCATGACTGGCCAGGAGTTGATCTCTCGGAGTCAGCATCCTGCGAGACCTCCTGAATTATTACAGCTCGGTTACAAACGTTAGCACATGGCCAGAGGGGTTTCAATGGGAATTGGAATCGAATTTTCCACTCGCCCGCAACCCTGCCGCGCCCCGTCAAACTGCACATAAATCTGTGCAAAATCTGGACTTAACCAGCCCTTTCCAATGTGAACAGCACCGCATCCTCTGGCGGATTGTTATAGTATCCACGCCGTCGGCCCAGTTCCCGCAGCCCGCATTTCTCATACAGCTTCCGCGCGGCTTCATTGGATTCACGCACCTCGAGCAGCACCGCCGCTCCTCCGTCCACGCGCCATTTCTCGACCACCGCCCGCACCAGGGCCGTTCCGATCCCTCGCCGCCGCATTTCCGCTCCTACCACTGCATTCTCGATCTCCCATTCGCCCGCCGCCGCCCGCCAGCACAAGAATCCGCACACGCAGCCTTCCTGTTCCGCTGCGATTACCTGTCCCTCCGCAATTCGAGTTTCGTATCGATTCGCCGGCCAGTGCGCCGCGGTCGCCGATGCCTGCTCGAGCTCAAGCATTGCCTGCACATCGTCCAATGTGGCCTCGCGAATGGATACGGCCATGCTCGCCTCCACAATGTCTGTCTTCAGACGCTCGCCTTCACAATTTTGGCTTCGAGAAAATCTCGGCGTCCGAGCGGCGAATGTAGTTGGCTTCCAGGTTCTCTGGCGCCACGATTCTGCCCTGGAGAATTTTTGTCCAAGCGAGCCGCGCAATGACATGCGCGTTCGGATAGTCGACCCGCTCGACTTCGAGTCCTGACGCCTTCAGCGCGTCGGCCAACGCTGCATCGGGAGTAACGACAACCCTGTCTTTCGCATTCGCGACCAGCTCTTCGCGGCCCAGCAGACGCTCGCTCAGCATTTGCCAATGGCCGTCGCCGTCCGCGCCGCCGGTTGCATATTCGCCGGCATAAATCTCTCCACGGCCGGCGTCGAGCGCGGCAAGAACCCGTCCGCGCATGCGGCCCGATTCCGCGACGGCCTCCAACAGTGACACGGCCGCAATCGGCTTCCGCAGGACTTCTCCCAACGCCTTGACCGCCGCCAGACCCACCCGCAAGCCCGTGAACGATCCCGGGCCGGACACTGCGGCAAATGCCGCCAGATCAGATTTGTTGTATCCATGCTTGGCCAGCAGCGCCGAGACCTGCGGGACAATTTGTGCGGAGAAAGTGCCTCCAACGAGCGGGACGGTTTCGATGGTCTCGACCTCCGGCTGGCCAGCGGTTACCCGCGCCAGCGCGACGCTGCCGTTTTTGCAAGAGGTGTCAATTACAAGCAGAAGCATGGCCAGCAGGGTTATACGCGCCCTTTCTTCAAGAGTCTCAATACCGAAGCAGACCCGTATGCATGGTCATTTTCCATTCACTGCCCATCCAGGAGTAGACCTTGCAGGCTCGCCCCTTCCAGTGGAAATCATTCCCTTCTCGGTCGCGCCATAGCGTATCCACATCGACAACGGCAAAGGCACCGTCGCGTTGCTCGGACACCTCAATCTTCAGGATTTGGCGGCGGTTGTGAACGAGCGTGTGCGTGTCGAAGAGGCGCTGCCAACCCTGTTTCCATCGGTCCCGGTCATATCGGCCCCAGTCGATTACCCAGTCGAGAGGATCGTGGGACTGCGGGGTTCTCGGCCAGGGCCAAACCATGTCGGGATGAAAAACCGTTAGCAGAAGGTTCACATCCTTCGAGTCCCAGGCGCGGGTTTCGCGGTGCACAATCTCCGCGATCTCGGCCTCAATCTGGCTCTTCGTCTTCATGGCTAGGCTTGGACCAACTCCAGCAGCACGCCCCCCGTGCTCTGCGGATGCACAAACACGTATCGGTGTCCGCCCGCGCCCGTCTTAATTTCCTCCGACACCAGCCGCACACCATCTTGTTTCAGTTTCTCGACCGCCGCCGCCAGGTTCGGAACCTTCATGCACAAGTGGTGCAAGCCTTCGCCGCGCTTGGCAATGAACTTCGCAATTGCCGAGTCGTCGGAGGTCGCCTCCAGCAGCTCCAGCCGGCTCTCGCCCACCGGCACCATCACCAGCCGCACTTTTTCCTGCGCCACGGTCTCTTCCGCCGACACTGAAAGCCCCAGCTTTTCATAGATGCCCTTGGCCGCCGCCAACGACTTCACCGCGATCCCGAGATGATCGATCTGGAACATGCTCATACTCCTAATGATCTTAATGAATGCACTCGCTTGAATCGCACTCATCTCAGTGTGGCGCGGACGCTCCATCCGCGCAACCCCAAACGCGCCGAGTGATTCTTTTTCTGCGACTGCACAACCTTCTAAACCTACTCGTCCCAGCAGCCGCTTCACCTTATACTGAGAATAAATTCGGATCAGGGAGGGAAACGCATGCGCTGGTTATCGACCTCCCTGGAAGGACTTCATGGCCGCGCTAATCGATGCTATTAGTGTCAAACGTAAGACGTTCTTTGAGTTTGAAAACACTCCTTTCTGCTGCCTCGAAGCAGAAGTAAACACGCCTACCGCTCGTGGCGGCCAGACTCTTGTGCGCCTGAAGATGCGCAACCTCCTTACCAACGCGGTCTTTGAGAAGACTTTCAAGGCCAGCGACAAATTCAAGGAGCCGGACCTGCAGTCGGTACCGGCTTCCTACCTGTATAGCGATGGCGATGGTTCTCATTTTCTCGATCAGGAAAGCTACGAGACCATCACCCTCAACGGCGAGATGGTCGGCGATGCCTTGGACTTCCTCATCGAAGGCGCATTGCTTGAGCTGCGCAAGTTCAACGGCAACCCCATTGGTCTGGAGTTGCCAATCTTCGTTGAGCTGAACGTGGCCTCGACGGAACCCGCCGTGAAGGGCGACTCCTCGGGCGGCGCCACCAAGCCAGCCCGCTTGGAGACAGGTCTCGAAATCCGCGTTCCCCTCTTCATCAAAGAGGGAGAGAAGGTCAAAGTGTCCACGGAAAGCCGGGAGTTCGCCGGGAGGGCATGAGTCACTTCGATATCGATGGCTGATCGTCGGCGGAACGTCGCCGATCACACCCATTGCCCCCAGTCACAGCAATGTTACCTTCTCATCGGGCAAGACTGAGTGTCGTCAAAAGGGAGTGAGAACAAGCGCAATCTGCGCGGCCCTGGTGCGGATGCACTTCCGAGTGCGAGCACGCTAAAAAGCCTGTTATATACTCCGCCGTTACTGGAATTAAGGAAGAGATCCCCGTGAGGGTAGAGCTGTCACTGGCTTCTGCACCTCCGGCTGCGCCCCCTCCCTGGAAAGACTGCAAAGTGAATGAGGTGATTTTCGCCGTGACCAACAGACTGCATGTAAGCACACTCCTCTTCGTACTAGTGTTTGCGGCTCTCGCGCCGGCACAAACCTTCACCACACTTTATGAATTTACGGGCAGGTCGGGCGCTTGGCCTTATGCGGGCCTGATTCAGGACTCAAAGGGCGATCTCTACGGCACCACCGACGGCGGCAGTAATGTGACCTGCTTTGATGGGCCTGGCTGCGGCTTGGTATTTAAGCTGGACAAATCCGGCACTGAAACCGTGTTGTATAGCTTTACCGGAACGCCCGACGGCGGAACTCCCATGGCGCCAGTGCTTCTCGACGAGTCTGGCAACATCTATGGCACTACCCAGTACGGCGGCGGCTCCAAGAACTGCCCGTTAGGGTGTGGCACCGTCTTCATGATCGATGCCGCCGGGAAGGCGACAGTGCTCCATAGCTTCACCGGACGCTCTGACGGTTGCTATCCAGACCAAGGCGTGATCAGAGACGCGGCCGGAAACTTGTACGGAACTACATACGGATGCTCTCCCACCCGCGGCACGATATTCAAGATCGACAGTGCGGGGCT
>Ga0326727_10020030_pt1 | contig 13344 bp, 9 predicted proteins | sample MB2enrmetagenome_FD_207643 | JGI IMG/M metagenome (GOLD analysis project Ga0326727, IMG submission 207643) | Lab enriched peat soil microbial communities from McLean, Ithaca, NY, United States - MB29MY | ecosystem: Environmental > Terrestrial > Soil > Wetlands > Peat | place: USA: New York...
GATGATCACGATGAACAGGAAAAAGAAGATGAACCCGAACGCATAAGTGAACGGGCTGTCCATCAGCGAGTGGATCAGCAGATCGGGCTGAAAGCTTTTGAAGAATGGAAAATTCAGCGTGGCCGTGTACGCGCCGTTGTGCTCCATCACGCCCAGAATCACCGTCAGCAGAAGCGCGACCAGCACCTGTAAACCGAACTTGCGCCCGCTGGTCAATCCCAGGTTGCGGCGTTTCATCACTTTCGCGTAGTCGTCGATGAAGCCGATCCCCGCAAAACACAGCAGCGCAAAGATCGCGATCCACACATACACGTAACGCAGATCGGCCCACAACAGCGTCGGCACGATGATCGAAATGACGATCAGCACTCCGCCCATGGTCGGCGTGCCGGCCTTCTTCTGATGGCTGCGCGGACCTTCTTCGCGAATGTACTGGCCGATCTGGAATTCGCGCAGCTTGGCAATCAGCCAGGGCCCCAGTACGACGCAAAGAAACAGCGCCGTGATCCCGGCGAACGCGGTCCGCAGCGTGTGGTAGCGGAACACGCGGAACCCGCTGATGGCCGGATAAAGCTGCTCATAGAGAAGGTAATACAGCATGGCTAATGGACCGCCTCCGCCGCAAATGCGGCTTCCAGGGCCTTCTCCACGCGCACGCCGCGCGAGCCCTTGAAAAGAACCGCATCCCCCTTGCGCAGCATGCCGCGCAGCCGTTCGCCGGCCTCCACGGGGTCTTCAAAAAAGAACGCGGCGCTGTCCGACAATCCCGACTTCACAGCCTCATCGACTATGAAGCGGGCAGCGCCGCGGATGCCAATAACGACATCAATCCCGCGACATGCGAGATATGATCCCATCCCGCGATGTAACGGCTCGGCCGACTGGCCAAGTTCCAACATTTCTCCTACGACGGCAATACGTCGAACGGCTGTCTCGGCGGCCAGCACGTCGATCATGGCCCGCATTGCCTCGGGATTTGCATTATAACAATCGTTGAGAACCACCACTTCATGAATCACCGATCTTTCGCCGCGCATCGCGCCGGTGGCAAACGTAGCCACCGCCTCGCGCAAGTCCGCAGCCGCGATTCCGAACACCCGCGCCACCGCCAGGCCCGCCAGAATATTCAGCACACCATGCGTCCCCGCCAGCGTGGTCTCGAACGAAACCCCTTGGCACTCGAAGCGTGACCCGCCGCTGATCGATTGCACCTTCGTGGCCCGCACATCGGCCGCATGGCGGATGCCGAACGTGATCGCCGGCCCCGCATGCACCTCGCGGAATCGAGCCACGCGCTCGTCATCGGCATTCAGCACGGCCGTACCGCCGGCGGGCAACTCTTCGATCAATTCGCGTTTGGCCCGCGCCACGCCTTCGATGGAATCCTCGAAGAACTCCACGTGCGCATACCCCACGTTGGTCACCAGCCCCACGTCCGGCCGCGCAATCTTACTCAACGCGCGAATTTCGCCCGCGTGATTCATTCCCAATTCCAAAACGGCAACTTTGCACGCGTCCGGCAAGCGCAAAATCGATAACGGCAGCCCCACATGATTATTAAAATTGCCTACCGTCTTGCCGACTTCGTACCGCGTAGCGAGCAGGTGGGCAACGATGTCTTTCGTCGTCGTCTTCCCCGCGCTCCCCGTCACCGCAACCACGCGCCCACCCCATTTCTCGCGAGCCCAAACCGCCAGTTGCGTCAAAGCCGCTAGCGTATCCGGAACCACGATCTGAACCCCGCCGGCCGGCAAATGATGCTCCACCACGCAAGCCGCCGCGCCCTTCTCCAAAGCCGTAGCCACATGATCGTGCCCATCATGATTCGGCCCCCGCAGAGCAAAAAACAAATCGCCACGCTGAAGAGTCCGCGTATCGACGCTATAGCCCGTCACCAAATCAGCCGGAACCGGATGTCCTGGATCGAGGATCGCAGCGATGTCCGAGAGGAGGATTATCATACCGGAAGCTCATTATTGGCCGCCGATGAACGCAGATGAACGCAGATAAATTCCTTGCTTTTCAATCTGCGTTCATCGGCGTTCATCGGCGGCTGATTCATCTCCTTAATCTTTCGGATACCCAAACTCCTTCAGCACCTTCCGCGCAATCTCCCGATCGTCAAAATGAATCGTGCGGTCCGCAAAAATCTGATACGTCTCATGCCCCTTCCCGGCAATCAAAACAAAATCGCCCGCCCGAGCCTCCTCAATCGCCCGACGAATCGCCGCCTCCCGGTCCGGCTCGAAAACATGCTTCGACTCCGTGCGCTGCAGCCCCACGTTGGCGTCATTCATGATCTGCAGCGGATCTTCCGACCGCGGATTGTCGCTCGTCAGCACCACGAAATCGCTCAACTCGCCGGCTGCTTTGCCCATCAACGGCCGCTTGGTCCGGTCCCGGTCCCCGCCGCAGCCGAACACCGTCAGGATGCGCTTCGGACCCAATGATCGCGCGGCCTTCAACGCATTGCGCAATGCGTCATCCGTATGCGAATAATCCACCACCACCGCGAACGGCTGCCCCGCATCCACGCTCTCGAACCTTCCCGGAATTCCCGGACACTCCTTGATCCCGCGCGCAATTGCGTCCGGCGAAATCCCATAGCTCAAACCCGCGCCCACCGCGGCCAGGATGTTATACACATTGATCCTGCCGATCATGCGCGAATCGATCGCGATCCGCTCCTTGCCAGCCGCAATCTCGAACTTCAGGCCCTTGAAGGACGAATCGATATGGCGCGCCCGAATTCCCGCGTCCTGGCCCAGCCCGTACCACCAGGTCTCGACGCCGGCCGCGGGCTTGATGCGCTTGCCATATTCATCGTCGCGGTTGAGGACCGTAAACCGCGGCGCACGGCCGCCATTGTCTTCGAAAAGCAAATGCTTGGCTGCGAAATAATTCTCCATCGTCTCATGGAAATCCAGATGATCCCGGGTGAGGTTGGTGAAGACCGCCGTGTGAAAGCGGAAGCCATAAACGCGCCCTAACGCCAGCGCGTGCGACGAAACCTCCATACTCGCGTGCGTACCGCCGGAGCGAATCAGTTCGTCGAAAATTCTCAAGATATCGAGCGATTCAGGCGTGGTGTTGACCGCGGGAGAAACCTTCCCGGCGATGTGATACTCAATGGTGCCGATCATCGCCGTGATGTGGCCCGCCGCGCGCAGAATCGAATCGATCAGATACGTCGTGGTGGTTTTGCCGTTGGTGCCGGTGATCGCGGTCACGCCCAGCTTCTCGTCCGGTCTGCCGTAGAAATTGCGTCCCGCGGTTGCCAGCGCATACCGGCCATGCTCCACCTGAATCCACGGTACCGGCGCCCCGAAGCCTTCCGGACGCGGCAGTTCGCTCACTACCCCGAGCGCACCCCGCTCCACGGCGGATTGCGCGAAAGCCCTGCCGTCCGCCTTGGCGCCTGCAAAAGCAAAGAACAGATAGCTCTGGCCGGCCTGCCGTGAATCGTATGCCAGACCGGCAATTTCCGCGGCGGCGAATCCGGCGGGAAGCGGTTGTTTCAACGACACACCAGAGAGAACCTGTTCGCCGTTCATCGGGCGAATTTGACCTTCACCTTCTGGCCCGGCAGCAAAACCTCGCCGGCCAACGGCATCTGATCGTGCACAATTCCACTGCCCGCCAGGATCACGGGAATGCCCGCCGTCGAAGCCAACTCCATCACCTGACGTTCCGTCTTACCCATGAAGTTCGGGACGCGCGGACCGCCCTGTTCGTTGCCCGCAACAGTGGCGCTCGCCACACTCGCAGGCGCCGGATCCTCATCTTCCATAATGTTCGGCTGGTTGGGATCGGCATCCGCAATCGCCAGGTCATCGGCATTCTTTGGGTCGGGCTTAGCGTCCGGCTTCGCCTCTTTCCCGGGGTCCTCGGGAAGATCTTTGGGGATATCCAATATCCGCAGCGCTTCTGCCGAAACAATATCGAATACCGGACCCGCCGCCGAGGCGCCGAAACCCCAGTTTCCCGTCGTCCCGTTCAACGTCACGATCACCACCAGTTGCGGATCCTTCACCGGCATGAAGCCCATGAACGAAGCGTTGTAGGTGTGAGTGTAGTGCTTGCTGGCAAAGTCGAAAATCTGGGCCGTCCCGGTCTTCCCCGCGACGCTATAGCCCGGAACCTTCACCGAACCTCTCGCCGTGCCTTCCAACACTACTCCTTCCATGATATTGCGCACCGTAATCGCGGTCTCCGGCTTGATGATCCGCTTGCCCGGCGCGATCGGATCAATTGTGTCCCCGTGCTTCATCACCAGCCGCGGCTGAATCAGCAGCCCCCCGTTGGCAATCACCGAGCACGCGCGCGCCAGTTGCAGCGACGTCGCGCTGACTTCCTGCCCCATCGAAACCGACGCCAGCGAAGTGGTTCCCCATTTATTCAGCTTGCGGAACCGTCCGCCCGATTCCGCCGGAAGCGGCACACCCGTCGGCGCGCCAAAGCCGAAGCGGCGGACGTAATCGTACATCAGTTCGCGTCCCACCCGCGTCCCGATCTGGATCGCGCCGATGTTGCTCGAATGCTCGATCACTTGCCTGACGCTCAAAATCCCCAGCCCCGCATGCGAGTCGTGAATCACGCGCCCCGGCAGGTGCAGCACGCCGCCCATGCAGTTGATCGGCGTATCCGGCGTCACGGTATTGGTATCAATCGCCGCCGACACCGTCATGATTTTGAAAATGGACCCGGGCTCAAAAGGCACCTGGACACCCAGATTCATGCGCGCCAGGCGATCCTCATCAGGCTTGGGCGGTTCACCCGGATTGTAAGTGGGATAATTGGCCAGCGCATAGATGTCGCCGTTGATGGGATTCATCACGATGACGGTGCCGCTGCGGCAATGGTACTTCTCCGACACCGCTTCCCGGATGGCCCGCTCCGCCACAAACTGAATCCGCGCATCGATGGTGAGCGTGATCGATTTCCCGGGCTGCGCCTGCGTCTCGGTCTGCGAATCCAGCACCCGCTTCTGCACATCCACCACGATGTCTTCCTTGCCAGGCTTACCTTTTAAAATGGCGTCAAAGGTCTTCTCCACGCCGGCGAACCCCACTTCTTCCTGATACACGCCGCCGAGCAGATGCGCCGCCACCTCGCCGTCCGGATATTCCCGGACGCTTTCCGTTTGGAACTCGATCCATTCCTGTTTCAGATCGCGCAGGCGCCGCGATTCCTCCCACGAGATCTTGCGCTTCACCCACACGAAACCGCGATGGTCCTCCGCCGCCGACCGGAGATCGCTTTCCAGCTTCTTTTCATCCAGGCTGAGAATCGGAGCCATCAATTCCGCCGCCGCCGCAATATCCTTCAGCCGCAGCGGATTGACAAACACTGAATCGATCGGAACGCTGATCGCCAGAGGCCTCCCCGTGCGGTCGTAAATGTAACCGCGCGGAGCCTCCACCGTCATCACATGTTCCTGCTGTTTGCGCGCCAGGGTAGTGTACTTCTGGTGATGCACTACCTGCATGTTGACGAGTTTGAAAAAAATTGCGGCGGCCCAAATCAGGACCGCCGCTACAAGAAAGGTCAACCGCTTTACGGCGGCAGCCCTCTCATCAGGGTTCACCAGGGAAAACTCCTTATCTGGACTTGGCCGGGAAAGGCTCGTTCATGGCGAACGAGTGGTCACCTTTAGGTTGGAGCCGGATCACTTGATCCGCCCCGGGCCGCACGAGATGTAAATCAGGGGCCAGCGCATCGAGCCGCGGAGCGTTCAGCATTCTCTCTTCCGCGACATCCACCTTGCGCAATTCGATGCGCAATGCTTCCTGCTCGTGTTTCAGCTCCTGAATTTTGTAACTGTCCAGAATTCCCGCCACGCCGGGAGCCACCATCGCGCCCGCAACCAGCACAGCCGCGGCGCAGACACCGGCGATGGCCGACCACTCGCCCCTGGTCTGCGTGTCCGCCTGCCGGACGAGCCGCGAATTGTCTATCCTCTTACAGAAAAAATAGACATCGTCATTCGGTAAGCCGGTCAGCGCGTAAGGATCGTCTTCCTTCACTGCCGCTGCGGCCCTTGCTAGAGGTTGCTCGTTTCGCCCGCGAAAAATCGCGGCCGGTTGCTTAAAGAATGATGCGGCCGTCGCCATGGTTGCTTCAATCCCTCATCCACCTGATCAAAAACGTTACTGCCCGCCGGCCCGGCAAATTTCTGCATCAGCCGGCTCCTCCAGTCGCGGCCCGGTGCGCAGGTGAGCGCTATGCCGCGTCTACTACAACCAGCGCGCGCAGTTTGGCGCTGCGCGATGCCGGATTCACCTTCACTTCGTCTTCGCCAGGCTGCAAAGGACGCTTGGTGAGAATCACTGCCCTGCCCTCCTTCGCCAACTCGCGAAAACGCTCCTTCACCTTTCGGTCTTCGCCACTGTGGAACGAGATGATCACCATCCGCCCACCGTTTTTCACCAACCCCGGCGCGTGTTTGAGCAGCCGGTCCAACTCCCCCATCTCGTCATTCACTACGATTCTGATGGCCTGAAAAGCGCGGGTCGCGGGGTGAATAGGCCCCGTTCGGGGCACGGCCCGCTCCACCACATCGGCCAGATGTTGTGTGCTCCGAATGGGCCGTGCTCGAACGATTGCTCTGGCTATTGTCCGCGCCCTCCTTTCTTCGCCGTACTGGTAGATCCAGTCGGCAAGCGCCTTTTCGGCACTCTCGTTGATCAGGCTCTCAGCCGTTAACTCCTGACTGCGGTCCATCCTCATATCTAATGGACCCTCCGCCATGATCGAAAATCCTCGTTCACCCGTGGTGAGTTGATATCGTGAGATCCCTAAATCCGCCAGCAGGCCATCCACTTTCTCTATCCCTGCTTCCTCTACTGCCTCACCCAGCGAATCGAATGAACCATAATGAAACCGTATCCGCTCCGCCACTGCTGCCGTGTTCGCTTTCGCTATCGCGAGAGAACTGGCATCGCGATCGTTGGCGATCACCTTACCCGTGGTCAGCCGTTCCGCGATCGCGCCCGTATGGCCCCCCAAACCGCAAGTGGCGTCTAAATACCATCCGTCCGGCCGGATATCCAACTGTTCCAGCACCTCGCGCGTCATTACCGGCGTATGCTGCATCGCTTACGGTAGCCTGGCTCGCTTCAAAGTCTTCACCGCCGCAACCACGTCGATCGAAGGCTTGACATCCATCTCTTCGTAGACCGCGTGCGGTACCACTTCCACGTGGTTCCGCTGCTTGTACAAGTGCAGCTCCGTCCCTTCCAGCCCCACCACCCGCCGCAAATCCGAATTGAAGAGGATGCGCCCCTGCCCGTCCATTTCCACTTCCGAACCGAGCTGGTTGGCGACAAAAGTGACTAGTTCCGCCGCGTCCGGGTCATCACTAAAGTTTTCAAGGAACATTTCAGTTGAACGCCATGCCGAAAGAGTGTATATTGCTGCTGTACGGCGGTCCAGACTGGTTACAAATAATGTCTTTTCTGTCAAAGCCTCGTAATACCGTTGGAAGGGAGCTGCGAGCTTCAGGCGGCCTTTTTCATCAAGACGGCCGGGGTACATGCCTCGCGGCAGTTCCACCAACCGTGTTTCACCACTTTCGGCCACCTTTTACCCACCTCAGTACCACTTACTAACCACACCACAGATTGTGTCACCTCTGATCAGAGATTGCAAGAGGTTTTTCTACGGAAGTTGTGGACTTTTAAGGCTTTATTAGTAGACGCACAAGAGCCGATACCACAATATGTTGGGTTTATAGGGAATATAAGGCGAAAGTTGTATTACTGACAGAAATACCGTGACAAAACAGCCCCATCCAGAATTACTCCACTCGGCCTTTTTTCCCGCTCCACCCGCTGCCGGGACAAGGTGGTCAAAAAGTGGGCTATTCACCCTCTCCGGACGGCCAAATTCGCCCTTGGGCGATAGATTCGTCGTGTCCCCGCTGCGGTCTCCCCGGCAAAACGAAGTGATCGTCGCACCGCGGCTCATAAGTCTCATCCCCACCCACCAGGATCTGCGGACTGTTGTAGTGCGCCGGAACTCCGTCGATAATCCTCTGAGGATAAGGCGCCCGGCTGCCGCACTTGGTGCAGTAGGCCGTCATCCACATACATCGGTCCTCCGCCAGCAGCGCTAGATCCGGCGTAGACCCGAACGGCTCCCCCCGGAAATCGAATGCCAATCCCGAGGCCAGCACGTCGTACCCCTCATCGAGCAGGTCCTTCACCAGTTGGAAGAATCCCGAGTCGCGCGGGAAGAATTGCACCTCGTCGAACGCGATCACCTGAAACCGGCATCCCGTGGCCGATTCCTTGGCCCGCAGAATCGGCCACATCTCGCTCGGCGCCGTGACCGAGATCTCCTCGGCCGCGTCTTCGTCGCCCTTCCGGCTCTTGATGCAGTTCATCCCGCTTCGCACATCGGTGCGCGGCTTGAACACCGCAATCTTCTTCCCCCCGTACTTGCGCAACGTATCGATTTCCGTCAGCAAGTGGCGCGTCTTCCCCGACGCCATGTTGCCGATAAACAATCTCAAGAATCTGCCGCGGCCCAATTACAGTCTCCCCTACAGATTGTAATGGATGTGAGAGAATAGTAAATTCAACCTCATAAAATTGGAGCGATAGCTTTTCATGATCTCGGCAACACAAATGCGTCCGGGCATGGTCGTCAAGTTCAATAACGACCTTTTCTCGGTTTTCAGCGTCAATCACCGGACGCCCGGCAATCTCCGCGGTTTCGTGCAGGCCAAGATGCGCAACCTGCGCAGCGGAACCATGATCGAGCACCGATTCTCATCGGAAGACAAAGTGGAGCGCGCCATCCTCGATGAAGTCGAAATGGAATACCTGTACGACGACGGCGAGTATTTCTACTTCATGAACAGCGAGAACTTCGAGCAGTTGCATCTTACCAAGGAGATCCTTGGTGACGCGGTCAGCTACCTCATCCCGCAGCTCAAAGTCTCGGTCGAATTCTACGAAGGCAAACCCATGAGCGTGGAACTTCCCGCCACGGTCGATTTGAAGGTGATCGAAACCGAGCCCGGGCTGAAAGGCGCGACCGTTTCCAACGTCACCAAACCCGCCAAGCTGGAAACCGGCCTGGTAGTGCAGGTCCCGCCCTTCATCACCGAAGGCGAAAAGATCCGCGTCAACACGGCGGAGGGCACCTACCAGGAACGCGCGTAACCGAGACATCAGAACTCCCGTGGGGCGGGCCATCGTTTCCGTGGCCTGCAAGCTATGAGCCGCGGGCCAATGGCGCGCGGCTCACGAGCGCGGGGTGAAAATCCGGCAAGCGCTCGTACCACAGACTTCATTCAGTCTGTGCCTTTCTTGTGTGACAGGCTTCAACCTGTCCGCCGTTTTTTCGACGGTGTTGATATATTGCGGGACGCCACCTCGGCGGCTTGCGTCCGGCATTTTGCGGCTTGGCGCTATACCGAGTAGTCCTTTGGCCTGCGACTTTCTTCGGATTTTGCAACTACCTCTTCCGACCTCTGTCTTCGTGTTTAGAGAAGCTACATCCCCGCGCGCCTCGCAAGACTGCCCAGCCAACCCTTCGCGAATCCACCGAGAAACGTGCCCGTATCGCGCCAAACCGCTTCCGGAACAACTTTGAGGAGCGACTTAAACTGCTCCTTCTCTTCGTGGGTCACCAGTCCCTCGAACTGATTGCGCTGCAGCCATTGGTCGAATGTATCTTTCTTCCGCGCCGTAGCGATAGGATTATTCAGCAGCCAGTCAATCATCCCAGCCGCCGAAAATCGCCATCTCTGCCCATGCCACAGCACGAAATCGCCGGCGTCTCCATGCCAGCGCGAGTCCTGCTCCCCATCCACCAGCCCCAGATCAGCCAGCTTATTCAGTTCTGGCGAGTACCAGTCCAGATGAGCCAGATCGCCCGTATCGTAATCGCGCCCTTGAACATGCCCCTTCACTTCCGCCAGAGCCAGAATCACCAGAGCCAACTGCGCTTCCGGTGCGAGATAGCGCCAGAGATCGGAGAAAAAACCATCGGAGCGATCGCGGAACAGGCGCGTCGCGACTTCGCCTTTTTCCTCGGCGCTCGCCGCCTTCAGGTGCGCATCGAAAACCGCCGATGCGGACACCTGAACCAGGTACGGATGCCGCCCGCCGAGCCGTACCACCAGGTCCCGCATGTTGTCATCAAAGACCACGTCGCAACCGGCCAGAGACTGGTCCAGCAACTCATTGACCTCCTTGTCCTCCAGCGGCTTCAGACAGACTTCACCTTGCGTGTTGAACACCGGCGACCCATCCAGTTGCTCGCGAATCCGCTCATGCAGCTTCGCCATGCGCAAACGGCTGGCTGCAATCATCATCAAGCCGTCGGTGTTTGAGACCAGCGATCGCAGTGTGCGAAAGAACCAGATGTCCTTGAATCCCGGATGGCTCACCAGCGTTTCAAACTCGTCGACCACCAGTACCACTCCCAGCGGCAGGTAAGCGCATCGCCGGAAAAACGTGTGCAGCTCGAACGAATCGAATTGGGTTGCCCGCACACGTTGGATCTGCGGTTTGAGTTGTTCGGCCCGTGGATCGGCCTCGAGTTGCGCAAACAACCGCTCCCAAAAAGCCTTCCGGTCAAACTCGGAGGGCAGCAAATGACAATCGAAATCCTGCCAGTGAAGCTGCCGGTCGAACTCTCCCAATTTCTCATCGCGAATTCTCGCATCCGAGATATAAGCCAGCAGCGACGACTTCCCGATGTGCGGCAGCCCAGTTACCAGCGTAGTCGCCATCTGATGGATGTTCGAAATCAGAGTCCGTATCGGCTCGGAGCGGCCAACCATCTTCGCAGGAGGCACCGGCTTGCCATAACGAAATGGATTCAGCGGAATCGTGTTCATGATTAAGACCCCTTGGAAATGGAAAATATCCGCACAATACCATCGGAACCCCCAGCCGCTACCGACGATTGATTAGGACTGAAATCCACGCTCACCACCCTGCCAGGTGTCAGGCGGAATATCTGCTGTCGCTTCGTGCGATCGAAAATAATCAGAGCATTGTCTGTGCCGACGGCGAGGAGCTTGGAATCCGGACTGAAAGCGAATGCGTTCACGGATTTGGACGTCTCGATGACATTTTCCGGAGCTGTCTGGCGAATCGGCCAGATTGCAACTTTGTTCCCAGGATAATAGCCTCGTAGCGCGACCACCGGCTCCGTCGGAGCCCACGTTATAGCTGTTGCGTGGACCGACTGCAGATAATCCTGTTTCCCCAGACCGGGTACGGCGAAGAAGTCGATCGTAAGGTCTGCTACGGCAAGCAAGGCGCCTTCCGCGTTGAACGACAGAGGCAGAGTAGTCCCTGGCGAACCAATATATGCGTTTCCCTTGGCTAACGGACTGGCTGTTTCCGTGTCAAACAAAGCGACCGACGCAGTGGCCCAAGCTGCGACCGTCTTCCCATCCGGCGACAGCGCTGCAGCCTCCACCGGTCCCGCTATCGCTATGTGTTGTATCTCGGAGGCACAATGGCCGAAACACACGTTAGACTTCGCAAAAACTCGAACCGTATTATCACCGGCAAGGGTTATGAAACGGCCGCCGTCCCGGTCGACTGCCAATGAACGGATGGGGTGCTTGTGATCGCGCTGAAAGAAGACCTGATTCGACGCCCAGTTCCAAAGACGCACGATGCCGTCATCCCCTCCTGTCAGCACTGAGCCCTGGATGAACAACGCAGAAACGTTGCCGGCCTTGCCTGTATTTAATTGCACGATCGGTGATGCGGGCGACGAGATGCTCTGGTTCTCTGACATCGTGACCGGCGCGCCATCATCCCAGGCTGGCGGAGACGCGGCAACGGGCGGCGTCCTGCCGCCCACCGTGGCCCCGTACCACATTAAGATAAGCAGCCCAAGCACCGCGCCGGCGAGCGCCAAGCCCCATAAGGGCGATTGAAAACGAGGCTGCGGAACGGCCGCCGGCCTGGAAGCACTTTTGCTCTTCCCCACCGCCAGCCAAAGCTTCATCGCGGCATCTTTATAATCCGGCTGTAGATGAACCACATCCGCCAAAGCCCGCACCGCGCGGTCGTAATCCCCCGTCGCGAGTGCACCCACACCCTCCGCATATCCCCGTTCAACCGCAATTTGTTTTTCCAATTCCGGCCGTATGCTTTTCCATTCGCTCTCCGGGTCCAGCGAGACCAATTCGTCGAGCAGCGGAATTGCTGTAGCGTCCAATCCCCTCTGTCTCAGATCGAAAAGCTTGCTCTCCAGTTCACGGACCCGCTGCCGCCGCCGCGCCGCCTCCACACGATCCATCGCATCCGCGGCTCCGGCATCCCCAAATGCCGTGCGCGCTGCTTCAAAATCGCCCGATGCCAGCGACCGCTCCCCGCGCTTCATCAGGATCGCGGTGCGGCGCTCGCCGGCGTTTCGCTCCCGGGGAGACAGTTGAAGCGCCCGATCATAGCTTTGGAGCGCCAGATCCTCCTGTCCCGATGCCTCCTGTCCCGCGCCTCGCGCCAGCAGCGCGCGCACCAGTGGATAACGGGCATTGTCTTCGTCGTATTGGAACGCCTGTTCGAGTATGCCTATCGCTTCCTCGAACCGGTCCTGCTCCATGAATAGAGCGCCCAGCAGAAGCCGCGCGTTCACATGGTTCGGATTGATTCGCAGCACCTGCTGCAGCAAATCCTGCACGCCGGTATGATCGCTTTGCCGGTAAATCGATTCCGCGGCACGGTACAACTCCTCAGCCGGCTGCACAATGCGGTCCAGTTCGCTCTTGACCTTGGGAAGCGGCTTCCGGCTTTGGATCCATAACCGCATCAGCTCGATGAAGAACTGATAGCCGCCATCCACGCGCCGCAAAACCTCCCATTCGACCAGCGTCTCCGGGGCAATATTCAGTTCGCGCGTCAGAATGCGGATGCCATGCCCTTGCAGCGTGACCAACAGCTCTTCTTCGCTCACGATTTGGTGGTCTTGCGTGGCGCGCGCCGTCGCCGCGGAAACAATTCTCTCGGCCGGCGGCAACCCATCCCAAATCCATTGAAAAACGTTTTCACCCGCTTCGAGAGTTCTTTCTACAACGCCATCCACCGCTGCCACCGTGATCTCCGGAACCGCGCTCGGCGAATCGCTGTGACTGCGGTCCCACAGAATCTGGCACATCAGCTGAGTAAAAAGAGGGTGGCCCGCGGTGAGCGAGAGAATGCGCTCGACGGCAGCCGCTTGAAACTGCAACGTGCCTTCGCGTTCCGCCGTCAGAATGAGCCGGCGCGCATCGTCCCTCTCCAGCACGGAAACCCTCTTGAAAAGCGCAGTCTTGAACGCTGCCTTAAATTGAATGGACAGTTCGTCCGGCTTGCGCCCGACCACAAA
>Ga0326727_10020031_pt1 | contig 13343 bp, 11 predicted proteins | sample MB2enrmetagenome_FD_207643 | JGI IMG/M metagenome (GOLD analysis project Ga0326727, IMG submission 207643) | Lab enriched peat soil microbial communities from McLean, Ithaca, NY, United States - MB29MY | ecosystem: Environmental > Terrestrial > Soil > Wetlands > Peat | place: USA: New York...
ACCGCCTATCTGGCGCAACTGCTCGGCGCCATGGTCGGCATCATCAACGCCGGCGAATACGGCCGCGCCATCTATGATGCCTGGGTGCGGCGCCAACTCATCGACATCGGCGAGACCGTGGTGAACAACGCCTTCGGCGCCGGCACCGATCTCGACGGGCGGGCCCAGATCGAGGTCGCAGAGCAGGAACTGTTCAATCTGGCCGAGCGCGGCGGGGCCCCCAGCGGCTTCGTCTCCTTCGAGCGGGCCCTGACCGAGGCGATCAAGAGTGCAGAACGCGCCTTCCACCGCAGCGGCGGCGTCTCCGGGCTGGCCACCGGCCTGCGCGACCTCGACAAGAGGACCGGCGGCCTGCATCCGTCCGACCTGGTGATCCTGGCCGGCCGTCCTGGCATGGGCAAGACCGCGTTGGCCACCAAAATCGCCTTCGGTGCCGCCCGCGCGATCCAGGCCGAAGCACGCGCCGCCGACCCCAATGCGGCCCTCCGCGGCGGCGTTGCCATCTTCTCGCTGGAAATGAGCGCCGAGCAGCTCGCCACCCGGCTGCTGTCGGAAGAAGCCCGCATCTCCGGCGAACGCATCCGCCGCGGCGACATCGGCCAGAAGGATTTCGACCGCTTCGTGCAGGTGTCGCGGGAGATCGGGTCGCTGCCACTGCACATCGACGACACCCCGGCGATCACCCTCTCGGCCATGCGCACGCGCTGCCGGCGGCTGGCGCGGACCAAGGGCCTCTCGTTGATTGTGGTCGACTACCTGCAGTTGATGCGCCCGGCGCTCGGCACGCGGCCGGAAAATCGGGTGCTGGAAGTCAGCCAGGTCACCCAGGGGCTGAAAGCGATCGCCAAGGAGCTGTCGGTGCCGGTGCTGGCGTGCTCGCAGCTCTCCCGCCTGGTGGAAGGCCGTGAGGACAAGCGACCGCAGTTGTCGGATCTGCGCGAGTCCGGCTCGATCGAGCAGGACGCCGATGTGGTGACGTTCATCTACCGGGACGAGTATTATCTCCAGCAGCGCGCCCCGAAGCAGCTGGCGTTCGACAACGAGGACAAATTCCACAACGCGGTGGAGAAGTGGCAGCGTGACATGGAACGCGTCCACAACCGCGCCGAGCTGTTGATCGAGAAGAACCGTCACGGGGCAACCGGCAAGATCGATCTCTACTTTGAGGGTGAATTCACCCGGTTTACCGATCTTGATCTTCACCATGACATCGACTGACAAACCTCCTCCCCCTTCCCTTGAGGAAAGGGGGCGGGGGAAGGGGTCGATCCGAACCGCCGCCGGCACCAGCGAGAGGCCGGCCCCCACCGCCGTCCTCAAGGTCGACCTCGCCGCCATCGCCGCCAACTGGCTGGACCTGTGCCGCCGCCACGCGCCCGGCGCGGTGGCCGCGGTCGTCAAGGCCGACGCCTATGGCCTCGGCGCCGCCAAGGTGGCGCGGCATCTCTACGCAGTGGGGTGCCGGCATTTTTTCACCGCCCACCTGGCGGAAGCGCTGCCCCTGCGTCGGCTGCTCCCCGGCGCCTTGCTGGCCCCCCTGAACGGTCCGCTGCCCGGCGACGAGGACGCGTATCTGGCGCACGACATCCTGCCCGTGCTCGGCTCGCTCGACGACATCGGCCGCTGGCGTACGCTGGCGCGGGCGCGAGGACGTCGTCTGCCGGTCCTGCTGCATGTCGATACCGGCATGAACCGGCTCGGCCTGGACGCTGCCGAGCTTGCCGCCCTCGCGGCCGATCCTTTCGCGCTGGCGGGGCTGGAGCTTCGCTACGTGCTCACCCACCTCGTGGCCGCGGAACTGCCGGATGATCCGGCCAATGCCGCTCAGCTTGTGCGGTTCGATGCCGCCCGGCGCGCCCTACCAATGGCGCCGGGCAGCCTTGCAAATTCATCAGGTCTTTACCTCGACGGGCGGTTCACCTCCGATCTCGCCCGGCCGGGCGCGGCGCTCTACGGCATCAATCCCACGCCGGGCCGGCCCAACCCCATGCGGATACCGTTCCGCCTGTGCGCCCGCATCCTGCAGGTGCGGACCATTTCTGCCGGGGAAGGGGTCGGCTACAACGCCACCTGGCATGCCGGGCGTCCCAGCCGCATTGCCACGCTCGGGATCGGCTATGCCGACGGCTGGCGCCGCTCGTTGCCCGGGCCGCTGCCCGGGGCCTGGCCGATGGCGGATTTTGACGCCGGGCCGGTCCCGCTGGTAGGCCGTGTTTCCATGGATCTGACCACCTGCGATGTGACCGACCATCCCGGGCTTGGCCCTGGTGACTGGCTGGAACTGATGGGCCCGCGCTGCCCGCCCGACGAGGTGGCCGCGGCAGCCGGCACCAATGCGTATGAAATCCTCACCGGTCTCGGCCGGCGCGTGCAGCGGGCGTACAGCACGTGAACCATCTGCTGGATGCGGTTGCCGCGGTGGGGCGGGTGGTACTCGGCACATTCCGCATGACCGGGCGGATCGCCCTGTTCGGCCTCGACGGCCTGTCGCACCTGGCGCGGCCGCCCTGGTATGGGAGGCTGTTCCTGCGCGCCTTCCTCGACATCGGCTACTACAGCCTGCCGGTGGTAGCGCTCACGGCGGTGTTCACCGGCATGGTGCTGGCGCTGCAATCCGCTACCGGCCTGGCGCGCTTCAACGCCGAGAGCGCGATCGCCAACCTGGTCGTCCTGTCGATCACGCGCGAACTGGGGCCGGTGCTGGCCGGGCTGATGGTGGCCGGGCGTGTCGGCGCCGCCATGGCGGCGGAACTCGGCACGATGCGGGTCACCGATCAGATCGACGCACTCACGACGCTGTCGACCAACCCGATGAAATACCTGGTCGCCCCCCGCCTGCTCGGCGCGCTGCTGGCGCTGCCGCTGCTGGTGCTGGTGGCCGACATCCTCGGCGTGCTGGGCGGCTTCGTCATCGCCACCGTCAAGCTCGGTTTCAACCCGGACGTCTATCTCACGAACACCATCAATTTCGTGCAGACCGGCGACGTCGTCTCCGGGCTGGTGAAGGCCGCCGTGTTCGGCCTGCTGGTGGCGCTGATGGGTTGCTTCCACGGCTACAACAGCCGTGGCGGCGCCCAGGGCGTCGGCGCGGCAACCACCAACGCCGTGGTCTCGGCCTCGGTGCTCATCCTCGCCTTCGACTACGTGCTTACCGAGCTGTTCTTCGCGCGATGAGCAAGCCGGGTGGCATCCCCAAGATCCGCATCCGCGGCCTGCACAAGGCGTTCGGCGAGAAGGTGGTGCTCGACGGCATCGATCTCGACGTGGCGTCGGGCACCTCCACGGTGGTGATCGGCGGTTCCGGCACCGGCAAGTCAGTACTGCTGAAATGCGTGCTCGGGCTGCTGGAGCCGGACGCCGGCAGCATCGAGATCGACGGCGAGGACGTGCTCCGCATGGACCGCCGGCAGGCCGAGTCGGTGCGCGCACGGATCGGCATGCTGTTCCAGAACGGCGCGCTGTTTGACAGCCTGCCGGTCTGGGAGAATGTCGCCTTCGGGCTGCTGGCGCAGCACGCGGTGCCCAACAAGCGGGAGGCCCGCGGCCGCGCCGAGCAGGAACTGGCGCTGGTCGGCCTGGCGCCCACCGTGGGCGAGCTGTGGCCCGCGGAGCTCTCCGGCGGCATGCAGAAGCGGGTGGCGCTGGCCCGCGCCATGGCCTCGCGTCCCGACATCCTGTTCCTGGACGAACCCACCACGGGCCTCGATCCGATCATGGGCGCGGTGATCGACGGCCTGATCGTGGATTGCGTCAAGCGGCTGGGCAGCACAGCGGTGGCGATCACCCATGACATCGCGAGCGCGCGCCGCATCGGCGACCGCGCGGCGATGATCCACAAGGGCCGCATCGTCTGGGAAGGCCCGGCCACGTCGCTGACGGACAGCGGCAATGAGGTGGTCGACCAGTTCACCCACGGTCGCCGCGAGGGGCCGATCCAGATGGAACTCAGGCGCTGAGCTGGCGAGGCGCTGCCTCGCGCTCCGCCAGGGCTCCGCCCTGGACCCGCCAAGGGCCGAGAGGCCCCTGGACCCCTTAATTTGGGCGCTTCGCGCCGAACGGTGCCGCGCCGAGGATGGCGCGAAGCGCCTAAACGAACGGGTTCCAAGGGCCTCTCGGCCCTTGGCGGGGTCCAGGGGCAGCGCCCCTGGCCTTCAGCGGTGAGTCACTCTTGCAGCCGGTCGGTATGACGCCATGCCCAAGCCCTCTCCCCGCTTCGTCTGCGCCGCCTGCGGCGCCGTCGGTGCGAAATGGACTGGTCGCTGCGAAGCCTGCGGCGAGTGGAACACCATCGCCGAGGAAGCGCCGGCGGCCGCCGGCCCCGGCCTGCAGAAGGCCGCCGCCGCCCGCAAGATCGCCTTCGTCGACCTCGCCGGCACAGCCGCCCCCCCGCCGCGTACCCCCATCGGCATCGCCGAACTCGACCGCGTGCTCGGCGGCGGCCTGGTCCCCGCCTCCGCGGTGCTGCTTGCCGGCGATCCGGGCATCGGCAAGTCCACCCTGCTGCTGCAGGCCGCCGCCGCGCTCGCCGCGCGTGGCCACCGCGTGCTCTACGTCTCCGGCGAGGAGGCGATCGAGCAGGTCCGCCTGCGTGCGCTCCGGCTCGGGCTGGCCGCGGCCCCGCTAGAACTCGCCGCCGCCATCAACCTGCGCGACATCGCCGCCGCCCTGGAGGACGCCCGCGACGCCACCATGGTGGTGATCGACTCCATCCAGACCATGTGGCTCGATTCGATCGACAGCGCCCCCGGCACCGTCGGCCAGGTGCGCGCCTCGGCATTCGAGCTGATCCGGCTGGCCAAGTCGTCTCGCTTCTCGATCGTCCTGGTCGGTCACGTGACCAAGGATGGCGCCATCGCCGGACCGCGCATCCTCGAACACATGGTCGATACCGTGCTGTATTTCGAAGGCGACCGCGGCCACCAGTTCCGCATCCTGCGCGGGGTGAAGAACCGCTTCGGCGCCACCGACGAGATCGGCGTGTTCGAAATGACCGAAACCGGGCTGGCCGAAGTGGCCAACCCCTCCGCCCTGTTCCTCGCCGAGCGGCGCGGCAACGTCTCCGGCAACGCGGTGTTCGCCGGCATGGAAGGCAGCCGCCCCCTGCTGGTGGAAGTCCAGTGCCTGCTCGCCCCGAATCCGGCCGGCCCGGCGCGCCGCTCGGTGGTCGGCTGGGACGGCGGCAGGCTCGCCATGCTGCTGGCGGTGCTGGAAACCCGCTGTGGGCTCAGGCTCAACGCCTCCGACGTCTACCTCAACATCGCCGGCGGCCTGCGCATCACCGAGCCGGCGGCCGACCTTGCCGTCGCCGCCGCTCTCGTCTCTGCCGCCACCGACCGGCCGACCGATCCGGGCATGGTCTTTTTCGGTGAGGTCGGGCTCTCCGGCGAGGTGCGCCAGGTCGCACAGGCCGAGTCGCGGCTGAAGGAAGCGCAGAAGCTCGGCTTCGGCGCCGCCTGTCTGCCGCGCCGGGTCGCCCGCGGCAATCGGCCGCTGTTCGCCCCCGAGGGGGTGGCACTGCAGGAGATCGGCCATCTCGGCGATCTGGTGGTCAGATTTGCGGGAAAGGCAGACACCTCATTGCGCTGAAAGGCTTCCAACCAGCGCTGGATGGACGATATACCCCCCGCATGGCGGGCCGCGCATCGTGAACTGGGTCGACATCATCGTCCTCGCTGTCATCGCCGCCTCTGCGATGCTGGCCTGCATGCGTGGCCTGGTGCGCGAACTGATGGGGATCGGCGCCTGGATCGGCGCGGCCATCGTGGCGGTCTGGGCCGGCCCGGAGCTGGAGCCTCGGGTGCGCGCATGGACCAACAATCCGGATCTGTCCGGCCCGCTTGCCTATGGCGTGGTGTTCGTCGGCGCGTTGATCCTGCTGTCGATCGTGGCCAGCCTGATCGGCGGCCTGGTGCGTGGTTCGGTGCTGGGCGGCGTCGATCGCTCGCTCGGCGTGCTGTTCGGCGTCGCGCGCGGCGTCCTCCTTATCATCGTCGCCTACATCGGCCTCGGCCTGGTGGTCGTGCCGGAGCGCTGGCCCGAGCCGGTGCTGCACGCCCGGTCGTTGCACTACGCCTATCGGGGGGCTGCCTGGCTCGCCGAACAACTGCCACAGGGATATCGGCCCCAGGTTCCCGCGCCGCCGGACGGCGGGCAGACCCGTGCCGCCGATCTCTTGCAGCTGCCCGCCCAGGGCCGCCCCGGCCGCCCGTAGCAGGAACAGGAGACGCTCCGTTGTTCCAGCCCAGCGCTTTCGCCCATGGTGCCCCGGATGACGACAAGCTGCACGAGGAGTGCGGCGTGTTCGGCATCTGGAACCACGCCGACGCCGCCGCCGTGGTCGCGCTCGGCCTGCACGCGCTGCAGCACCGCGGCCAGGAAGCCACCGGCATCGTCAGCTTCGACGGCGAGCACTACCACTCGCACCGCGGCATGGGGCTGGTGGGCGACAATTTCGGCGATGCCAGAGTGATGGCCTCGCTGGCCGGCGCCCGTGCCGTCGGTCACACCCGCTACGCCACCACCGGCGAAACCATCCTGCGCAATGTGCAGCCGCTCTACGCCGATATCGAATTCGGCGGCTTCGCGGTGGCGCATAACGGCAACCTCACCAATGCCACCGCACTGCGCCGCGCGCTGGTCCGGCGTGGCTGCCTGTTCCAGTCCACCACCGACAGCGAGGTGTTCATCCACCTCATCGCCATCAGCCTGTATTCCACGGTGGTCGACCGGCTCATCGATGCGATCAAACAGGTCATCGGCGCCTACTCGCTGATCGCCCTGAGCAACGACGCGCTGATCGGCGTGCGCGATCCGCTCGGCGTGCGGCCGCTCATCCTCGGCCGCGTCGGCCACCCGGACGACGGCGACGCCTGGGTGCTGGCCAGCGAAACCTGTGCGCTCGACATCGTCGGCGCCGAGTTCGTGCGCGACATCGAGCCTGGCGAGATCGTGGTCATCAGCGACCAGGGCGTACGCAGCATCCGCCCGTTCAGGCGCATCGCCCCCCGCTTCTGCGTGTTCGAATACATCTACTTCGCCCGCCCCGATTCCATCGTCGAGGGCATGCCCGTCTACTCGGCGCGCAAACGGATCGGCGCGGAACTGGCGCGAGAAAGCCACGTCCCTGCCGACGTGGTCGTGCCGGTGCCCGACTCGGGCGTGCCCGCCGCCATGGGCTATGCCGAGGAGAGCGCCCTGCCGTTCGAACTCGGCATCATCCGCAATCACTACGTCGGCCGGACCTTCATCGAACCGACCGAGCGGGTGCGCAACCTCGGCGTCAAGCTGAAGCACTCCGCCAACGCGGCGGTGCTCGCCGGTAAGCGGGTGGTACTGGTGGATGATTCGATCGTCCGCGGCACCACCAGCCGGAAGATCGTCGAGATGGTGCGCAATGCCGGCGCCGCCGAGGTGCACATGCGGGTGTCCTCGCCGCCCACCACCCATTCCTGCTTCTACGGCATCGACACGCCCGAACGCGACAAGCTGCTCGCCGCCACCCATTCGGTCGACGACATGGCGGCCCTGATCGGCGTCGACAGCCTGGCCTACATCTCGATCGACGGGCTTTACCGCGCGCTCAACAAGGGCGGTCGCGACCCGGTCCGCCCGCAGTACTGCGACGCCTGCTTCACCGGCGACTACCCGATCCCGCTCCGCGACATGCAGGAAAACGACAACCGTCAGCTGTCGCTGCTGTCAGAGAGCCACTGAGTGTGGCGAGGCGCTGCCTCGCGCTCCGCCAGGGCTCTGCCCTGGACCCGCCAGGGGCCGAGAGGCCCCTGGACCCCGGTGCTGCGATGAGCCTTGCCGGCAAGGTCGCGCTGATCACCGGCGCCAGTCGGGGCATCGGCGCCGCGACCGCGATCGAGCTTGCCCGCCGCGGGGCCCACGTCGTCATCACCGCCCGCACCGAGGGCGGGCTGGAAGAGACCGACGACGCCGTCCGTTCGCTCGGCGGCTCGGCCACGCTGCTGCCGCTCGACCTGCTGGACGGCGCCAGTCTCGACCGCATCGGCCCCAGCCTGTTGGAGCGGTTCCGCCGGCTTGACATCCTGGTGTCGAATGCCGCCGCCCCGGGCCTTCTCACGCCGGTCCCGCACATCCTGCCCAAGGACTGGGAGGAGGTGGTGGGGGTCAACCTGTCCGCAACCTGGCGGCTGATCCGGACCTGCGGCCCGTTGCTGATCGCCGCCGAGGCAGGGCGGGCGGTGTTCATCACCAGCCCCATCGTTCGCAGGCCGATTGCCTACTGGGGCGCCTATGGCGCCACCAAGGCCGGGCTGCACCACCTGGTCCAGGCATGGGCCGAGGAAACCCGCATCACCCGCCTGCGCGTCAACCTCGCCGAGCCGCCCCCGGTGGCCACCCGGCTGCGCCGCAGCGCCTTCCCTGGCGAGGACCAGTCCCTCCTGCCCAAACCGGCCGACATCGCGCTGGCGATCGCCGACCTCTGCGAGCCGACCGAGACCCGCCATGGCGAGACGGTTCCGGTCGGCCCCGGCGACTCGTGAGCGCTAGGCGTTCTCCTGCTGCGCCGCTCCCGGCAGCCGTTCCAGCCGTCGGTCGTGCCCGAGCACCAGCACGATCACCATCGCCACGACGCCGAGGGCCGCGATCAGCAGCAGCCCGCCGGTGAAGCTGCCCGTCGCGTCCTTGATCCAGCCCATCGCAAATGGCCCGACGAAGCCCGCCAGGTTGCCCACCGAGTTGATCACGGCGATGCCGGCCGCTGCCGAGGTGCCCGACAGCACCGCGGTCGGCAGCGTCCAGGTCACCGGCAGGGCCATGAACACGCCGCACGAGCCGACGGTGAAAGCGACCATGGTCAGGAAGGGGTTCCCGGTCAGCGTCGCCGCGGCGACGCCCGCCGCCATGATGGCGAGCGCGATGCCGGTATGGGTTGCGCGCTGCTGGCCGCGGTCGGACCAGCGGCCGTAGAGCACCATCGCCACCGCCCCGGCGATGTAGGGGAGCGCCACCACCAAGCCGGTGCCGAAATTGCTGAGCCCGAATGCCTTGACGATCTGCGGCAGCCAGAACTGGACGCCATAAAGGCCCGCAACCGCGCCGAAGTACACGATCGACAGCGCCCAGACGCGGAGATGGAAGATCGCCTCCCACACGGAGATATTGTGCGCCGCCTCGCGCTGTGCCCGTTCCGCCTTGAGCCGCCCGTCGAGCCAGGTGCGCTCGTCGTCCGCCAGCCAGGTCGCCTCACTGGGATAGTCGGTGAGATAGAAGTAGACGACCACCGCAAGCACGAGCGACGGCACCGCCTCGATGATGAACAGCCACTGCCATCCGGCCAGGCCGGCAAATCCGTCGAGGCCCAGGACCGCTCCGGAAACCGGCGCGCCGATGATCGAGGAGATCGGCACTGCGGCCATGAACTGGCCGACGACCAGTCCGCGGTAGACCCCCGGGAACCACAGCGTCAGATAGAAGATGATGCCGGGGAAGAAGCCGGCTTCCGCCAGCCCGAGCAGGATCCTGAGGCCATAGAAGCTGTATTCGTTGCCCAGCCCCGTCAATCTGGCGATCGGCACCACGAAGGCGGTCAGTCCCGAGACGATACCCCAGGTCACCATGATCCGGGCGATCCAGCGGCGTGCGCCGAAGCGGTCCAGGAACAGGTTGGACGGCAACTCGAACAGGAAGTATGCGACGAAAAAGATGCCCGAGCCGAAACCGAACATGGTCGCGGTCAGCCCGAGTTCCTTGTTCATGGTGAGCGCGGCGAAGCCCACGTTCACCCGGTCCAGGTAGGCAATGAAGTAGCAGAGGATCAGGAAAGGAACCAGGCGCACCGTGACCTTGCGAATGGTGCGTTTCTCGAGCTCATCCATGGGTGTTCTCGCTTCCCGCGCGGCGGGTTTGGTTATTGCCGAACCTACCGTCCCACCAATTCCGCCGCATCGCAATCCGAAACAGCAATGGAAGATTGTTGCGCCCGCCCGTCATTCGGGAGCGTACGGGTTTTCCGTGCCGCGGAACTGCAGCCGGATCGGCACCCCGGGCAGTCCGAACGCCTCGCGCAGCCCGTTCACCAGGTAGCGCTGGTAGTCCTGCGGCGTCAGCTCGGAGCGCGTGCCGAACATGATGAAGGTCGGCGGCCGCGCCTTTGCCTCTGTCATGTAGCGAAGCTTGAGGCGGCGCCCCTCCACCAGCGGCGGGGGATGATGTTGCAGCGCCGCACAGAGCCAGCGATTGAGCGCGCCGGTCGGCACGCGCGTCTCCCACACCGCATGCGCCCCCCGCACGGCCGGCAGCAGTCGCGCCACGCCCTCCCCGGTGACGGCCGATAGCGCCAGGACCGGAAGGCCCTTCAATTGCGCCAGGCTGGTCTCCAGCCGATCCGCGAGAGCCCTGCGCACGGCGCCGCGGTCGGGAACCGCATCCCACTTGGTCAATGCCAGCACTGCGGCCCGCCCCTCGCGCTCGATCAACCGCGCGATCTGCAGGTCCTGCTCGTGCAGCCCGACGGTCGCATCGACCGTCAGCACCACCACCTCGGCCATTTTCAGCGCCTCGATCGCGGCGCCGACCGCGAGCTTCTCGAGCGGCTGCTCGACACGCGCCCGCCGTCGGATCCCGGCGGTGTCGACGATCTCGATCGGCCTGCCCTCGGCATCGGTCAGCCGCACCGCGACCGCGTCCCGCGTCAGCCCTGGTTCCGGTCCGGTGATCATCCGCTGCTCGCCGAGCAGGCGGTTGAGCAGAGTGGACTTGCCGGCGTTTGGCCGCCCGACGATCGCCAGCTTCAGCGGCCGTTCCGCTTCCGCAGCCTGTTCCGTCTGTTCCGGCAGCGCCTCGGCGATCCTGAGCATCAGGTCGGCGATCCCCTCGCCATGTTCCGCCGACACCGCCACCGGCTCACCGAGCCCGAGCGCGTAGGCCTCCAGCGCGGCATTGCTCCCGGTCCTGCCTTCGGCCTTGTTGACCACCACCAGCACCGGGGGACCCCGGCGCCGCAACCAGGCGGCAAAATGCTCATCCGCCGGGGTGATGCCGCTCCTCGCGTCCACCACGAACAGCAGCAGGTCGGCATTGTCCATGGCGCTGGACGAGGCGGCCAGCATGCGCCCGGCCAGGGTCGCGGGCGCCGCCTCCTCCAGTCCCGCGGTGTCCACCAGCGTCACCCTCCGGCCGCGCAGCAACGCATCGGCTTCCTTGCGATCGCGGGTCAGGCCGGAGATATCGGAGACCAGCGCGCGCCTTCGCCCGGCCAGCCGGTTGAACAGCGTGGATTTGCCGACGTTCGGGCGCCCGGCAATGACGACGACGGGCAGCACCGGGCCCTCAGCGCAGGGCAATCAGGTTCGCTTCGTCGGTGATCACATAGACCGTGCCGCCGGCCACGCATGGCTCAACCGACATCGCGCCCGGCAGCTTCTGCTGGCCGAGGATGTCGCCGGTATACGGGCTCATCGCGACCGCCATGGCGTTGCTCGATCCCAGGATCAGCCGATCGCCGGCCAGCACCGGGCCCTTCCAGTAGATCGGGTCCTCTTTCTTTTTTTCGTCCTCGAACTGCTGGAGCTGGCTCACCCAGGCCACCCGGCCCTCGGCCCGGGTGATCGCGGCCACCTGCCCGTTGGTGTCCAGCAGGAACAGCCAGTCCCCGGCGAGCCAGGGGGTAGCGGCGCTGGCGACATCGCGCTCCCACAATCGGCGCCCGGTGCGCAGGTCGAGCGACACAACCAGGCCGCCCAGGCTGCCGGCATACACCCGCCCGTCGGCCACCACCGGCAAGCCGTGGATCGACGACAAATCGGTGAGGCTGGTGCGCCCGCGCGCCGCGCCCAGGTTGTCGCTCCAGGCCACCGACCCGGTCGCGGCACGCAGCGCGACCAGATCGCCCGAGCCGAAGCCCCCGACCACCAGTCCGTCGGCATAGGCCGGCGCGGGCAGGCCGAGCACACTGGTGTCGGGCGTGGTCGCCTGGAAGCCCCACAGCCGCCGCCCGTCATCGACGGCGAAGGCCTGCAGTTGATTGTCCAGCGTGATCACGAAGACCCGCCCATCGGCGATGGTGGGCGCCGAGCGCACCGGCGTGCTCACCGGCTTGCGCCAGCGGATCTTGCCGCTGCCCGCCTCCAGGGCCAGCAGCTCGGCGCGGCCGGTTCCCGCGTAGAGCACATCCCCGTCCACCCCGATGCCGCCGCCCACGTTGGAGCTGCGATCGCCCTTGACCTGGGTGTCCAGCCGCCAGAGGCGGGCGCCGTTGGCGACGTTGTAGGCGGTCAGAGTGGCGTCGCTGTCCATGGTGAATACCTGCCCGCCGTTCACCACCGGCTGAGCGGTGATTTTCCGGCGGTAGCCGCCGCCTTCGCCGATGTCCGCGCGCCAGGCGGTCTGCAGCGTGTCGCCCACTTGCAGGTGGCCCATCGCGTGCGAGGGATTGCCGCCGGCCTGCGGCCAGTCGGCGTTGCCGACCGGCGGCGGCAGCACCACGCGGGCGCCCTTATCGTCCACCTCCAGCCCATGACTCTGGGTGGCAATCGCGATCCGCGTGCCCGGCATCGGCGTCTTGTTCTCGCCGAACCACCTATCCCACAGGCCGCAGCCGCCGAGCACGACAGGCAGCAGCAGCGCGCCCCGCCGCCCCAGGGAGGCCATCTTCCGCGTCTCTCTCATCCGCCCAACTGCGCCAAAAGGTCGTTGGCCTGACCGCGCACGCCATCCGGCGCCGTCACGTCCTGGGCCAATTGTTTCAGGATGCCGCGGGCCGCCTCGGTTTGGCCCTGCCGCACATCGATCAGCGCCTCCGCTTCCTGGGCCAGGGCGTGCCATGGGTTGTCCGGGGCGGCCAACGGCTTCAATTTGGCCCCGAGCACTGCGGGATCGCCGTGGTCGATCTGGTGCAGCACCGACTGCAGCACGGCCACGTCCCGCAGCAGCGGGTTGGCGGCCCTGTCACCCGCCACCTGCGTCCACAACGCCTCAGCGCCGGCGCCGTCCCCGGTGTCGGCCTTCAGCGCCGCCTCGCGCAACCGCGCCAGCGTGCGATAGCCGGCATTGCCGTCGTTCGCCACCGCGGCCAACTGCAGCAGGGCCGCCTTGCGCGCATCGCCGGGGGGCGATGCGGCCCCCTCGAGCGCGGTCAGAAACTCCCGGGCAATGCCTGCATTCACTTTCGCCTCGTGCCAATTCCAGGCCTGCCAGCCGCCAACCCCAGCCACCACCAGCGCCGCGGCCAGCACCAGCAGGCCGCCGTAGCGCTTCAGCAGCTTCTGCGCTTTTTCGGCGCGAAGTTCTTCGTCGACTTCTTGGAAGATATCGGACACGTGCGTTCCTCAACCGGCGGGCGCCGGACCATAGCGGCGGGACCGGCCGGGGGC
>Ga0326727_10020032_pt1 | contig 13343 bp, 13 predicted proteins | sample MB2enrmetagenome_FD_207643 | JGI IMG/M metagenome (GOLD analysis project Ga0326727, IMG submission 207643) | Lab enriched peat soil microbial communities from McLean, Ithaca, NY, United States - MB29MY | ecosystem: Environmental > Terrestrial > Soil > Wetlands > Peat | place: USA: New York...
ATAGGTTCGCGAGAAAAGTGGAGTCATTGCCACTGAGATGAAGCGCCAGCCAGGCTCCCAGTAGCAGGCCAATGGCCATGATCGAACGCCAGCCGAGAGCTTTCATGTATTGATTCTTGACGCGGCCTGCTTCGCGCGCAGTAACATCCTGCTTCAAGCCCACAAGCGCTCGCATCGCCAAATCGGGATTCGCGTGATCTCCGACGAGTCCTGCCTGAGCCAGGGAGAGCAACTGTCGATAATACTCGTCGAATTTCTTCTGTTCGGTCACGGCGATTCGCAAAACCGTTAGAGCTGCATCAATCTGGTCACGCAGCTCAAGCTGCTCCCTAGGAATCTCCGTCACTCCTGAACGGATGTTGAAGCGGATGTCCTTGGGATTCTGGACGTCCTGACAAACAACAAACGCACCGGGCATATCTACTGAGCTCGGCCACAGCAAGGACAGGTGTCCGGTCCGCCGACGATCCGAGTTTCGTTTAGGCTGTCGCGAATACTTTTCTCAAGAATCCTCTCGTTCAAAGCCTTGTCAACTTTTTCCAGTTCTGCAAGTAGCGCATCCTCGGAGCCGGTCCGCTTCTGGTGCCCCTTCTCGGTTAACCTTCTACGCAACTTCGCAAGCGTCGGTGGCAGCATCTCTTCCTCCAGGTCACAATTGTGGAACTTGACAGCAGCATACAATTGGTGCCGAGCCGCGACAAGCCTCCCGTCCAATGTGAATAAACTCTGGACAGTGATAGATCGGGATCTGCGATTTGGTGTCAGTTTTGGTGTCAGTTGAGTTTTGAAATCAGAGCAGAATGGTGCGGGCCAGTGCGCGGGAGAATCGCCAAAACCCGCATGAACACTGGCCCATTTCGTGGTGGTGCATCTTGGTGCAAAACGGAGCAGAGGCCAAATTCGGTTTATGAGTCCTCTGCTCTGACCGTTGAGCTACAGGCCCGCTTGGGCGGGGGCGACCTTATTTACAAGCCTAGCGGGAATGGCGCGCCAAAGCAATTCCGGCATGAACACGAAGACGGATGAGAGCCAGGAGAGCGTGGGCGCTCTCAGTTATCGTTCTTGGCGCGGGAGCTTATCAGCCTGAGCTGGAGGTGGATGATGCAACGGGCCAGGCGGTCCTGCTGGCGCATGTTCATCTCCAGAAATTCGAGGCCGAGGCGGGTATCGGATTGGCTGTCTTCTTCGCTGAGCCGCACCACCCGGGCGGGGGCGGAGAACTTTTCCTCTTCGAGCGCGAACTCGACGAGCAGTCTGCTATTGGACTCAAGCTGGTTGTTGTTCTGCAGCAGCAGCGATGCTCCGCTGAGCGAGACATCGCGCAGTTCGGCGCCGCACCAGACCGGGCGGCCGTTATTGAAAGCGGCCAGATCGCAGTAGCGAGCCGGGGTGCTGAGCTCGATGCGGCAGGAATCGCGGCGCTGCACGATGCGCTGGCTTCCGGTAAGCCTTCCCGTCAGGGTCAGCTTGTGGTACTCGCGGCGAATTTGGCCCTCGGCTCCGAACTCCATCAGTCCCGAGGGTGTGACCTTGCGAACAATGAACTGCGAGGCGCGCGAAAGCGCCTCGGTGCCGAGCAGGGCCGGATCGAAGACGGTGATGCTGAGCGCTTCCCGCGCCGCATTCATGATTCTGCCGTAGAGGGCGGAGTCCATGGCGGTGTTATCCGCTTGCTCCGGAAGGCAAATCTGAACGGTATCGCCGTTTACCAGATCTAAGCGCATACGATCGCACCGGATGTGATCCGGCAGTCTCCAGTTCTGGGAGTCGCGTACATTCTACTCTCACCCGCAAGCGGAACGTATCTGGAATCTTGCCGCCTGGGCTCTCGACGGTAACGCCCCGGCAACAGGAAATCTGGCTCGCTTTGTGGCGACTTGAGCCGCGCTAGACTGCGGTGACCACCAGCGCCCTGCATTCCCCCTCCGTATTCAGGCGCAAGTAGTAGTGCGGCATGGAGCTATCGAAATAGATGGAGTCGCCCGCCGCCAATTCGTAGTCGTCGCCTCCGATCTTAATCTGCAACCGGCCTTCGATCACGAAGAGCACCTCGACTCCGGCGTGCTGATGCAGCTTGAGCTTATCGGCCGGGGCCGCGACAAACTCGGCATAAAACGAGTTGAGTTTGCGCTCTGAGGCTTTATAGTCGAGGCATTCAAACCAGTAGGCGCTGCAGTCAATTTCGGGGCGCTCAGGGAAGCGTATGCGCTCGGCCTTGCGGACGACCCCGACCAGGCGACGGCTGCGGTTGTTGTCGAAGAAGAACTCCAGGCCAACGCTGAAGACCATGGCGACGCGCAACAGCGTCGGGAGGGTTGGAATGAGCTTTCCCCGCTCGATCTTCGAGAGCAGGGCAGCAGAAAGGCCGGAGTGCTTGCCAAGTTCCACCAGCCCCATGCTTTTTTTCAGTCGCAGTGCGCGGATTTTTTCGCCGATGAGGTACGGCCGCAATCCCTGCGTGATCGTTTCGTTCACCATTGAAATCCCTTGCCGTTCTAGAGATGAATGGTCCCACACTGCATTGACGACATAGTAACTAACCCGCGTGAACTTCTCAAATCACAACGAACAAACAATCGCACCGCCGCGCTGTGGCGTCAGCTGCCGAAGGCCAACGAGATCAGCGTCCGCTGCTCCATCTGGTGAGCCTTGGCCGAACCGGTGGCGGGGCTGGCTGCGGCCTGCCGCTTAATCGAGAGTACGGGCAGCCGCTCGCCGACCAGGCGGCGCAGCCGCGGCTTAACGAAGCTGTGCGCTCCCATGTTGGCCGGCTCTTCCTGCACCCATACCAGTTCATGCGCGGATTTGTACGGCTCCAGCGCCTTTAGAATCTCCTGCTCCGGGAAGGGATAAAGCTGATCCAGGAAGAGCACCGCCGTGCTGGTGTTCGCCTGCCGCTTGCGCTCGGCCAGCAGGTCATGGCCGATCTTGCCGCTGCACATCAGAATGCGGGTGACCGAGGCCGGATCGAGGGTCCGATCCGGAACCACCGGCAGGAAGCGCGGTGCGCTGAAGGCAGCCAGATCGCTGGCGGCATCGGGATGGCGCAGCATGCTCTTCGGGGTGAAGCAGATCAGAGGTTTGCGCCACTTGCGCAGCGCCTGCCGGCGCAGCAGATGGAAAAATTGCGCCGCCGAGGAGGGTTGGCAGACCTGCATGTTGTCGCGTGCGCAGAGTTGCAAATAGCGTTCGATGCGGGCGCTGGAGTGCTCCGGCCCCTGGCCTTCGTAGCCATGCGGCAGCAGCAGCACCAGGCCGGAGAGCAGTCCCCATTTCTCTTCTCCGGCGCTGATGAATTGATCGATGACGATCTGCGCGCCGTTGGCAAAATCGCCGAACTGCGCCTCCCACAGCACCAGCGCCTCGGGATAGTCTCGGCTGAAGCCGTATTCGAAGCCGAGGACGGCGGCCTCGCTGAGCTCGGAGTTGTAAATTTCGATGCGAGCCTGGTCGGGAGCCAGATGCTGCAACGGCGAATATTGGCTCTCATCCTGGGTATCGATCAGGAAGGAGTGGCGATGGTTGAAGGTGCCGCGGCGGCTGTCCTGCCCACTCATGCGCACCGGCACGCCGCTGGTGACCAGCGATGCGAAGGCCAGAGCCTCGGCCATGCCGTAATCGATGGGACGCTTGCCCTCGGCCATTTCCTGCCGTTGCTTGAGCAGCCCTGCCACCTTGGGATGGATGTGGAAGTCCGCCGGATACTCGCAGAGCTTGTGGCCAAGCCGAGTGAGCTCCTCGCCGGCAACTCCGGTGTCCACCTCGATCTCGGGCGTCCACTTCCGTCCCTTGTAGCCATTCCAGTACTCGGGAAGCTGGTAAAGCCTGGGCTTGCTCGTCATCGTCTTGGCCTCGGCCTTGGCCTGCTGATAACGCGCGCGCGCCTCTTCCACCTGCCGGCTTACATCGACTCCCAGCCGCCGGGCGTAGATCTGATAGAGCGGCGGATGGTTCTTGATCTTGGCATAGACGATCGGCTGGGTGATGGTGGGATCATCCACCTCGGAGTGACCGTGACGGCGATAGCCGATCAGGTCGATGACCACATCCGAGCCGAACTGGTAGCGATATTCCAGCGCCAGCCGTCCGATGCGGACGACGGCATCGGGATCTTCGGCGTTGACGTGGAAGATCGGAATCGGCAACCGCTTGGCCAGATCGCTGGCAAAGCGTCCGCTGGCGTAGTCAACAGGATCGGTGGTGAAGCCGAGCAGGTTGTTGACGATGATATTGATCGTTCCGCCAACATCGTAGGCTTCCAGATAGCTCATGTTCAGCGTCTCAGCCCAAATGCCCTGTCCGGCGAAGGCGGAATCGCCGTGCATCAGGATCGGCAGTGTCCGCCGGCGGCCCTCGGCTCCAAGACGTGTCTGCTTGGCGCGCACCCGTCCCAGCGCAACCGGATCGACGGCCTCAAGATGGCTGGGATTGCTCACCAGGTGGATTCGCATCCGCTGGCCGTTGATCTCGCGGAGATTGGTAGCGCCCTGGTGATACTTCACATCGCCGCCGCCGAGGATCGATCGCGGATCGACATCTTCAAAGCCGGCGTAGATATCGGTGGCCGAGCGGCCAACGACGGTTGCCACCGCAGCCAGCCTTCCGCGATGGCTCATCGCCATCACGCATTCTTCGGCGCCATGGGCGGCCGCGCCGGTGAGAATCTCCTCCAGCATGGGAACCAGCGAGGTGTTGCCTTCGAGCGAAAAGCGCTTGGTTCCGATGTAGAGCGTCTGTAGCATCTGCTCGAAGATGTCGGCCTCAAGCAGCTGCCGCAGAATGGCCTCGCGATCGACCTCCGGCTGCGCTCCTTCCAGCCGCTCGATAATCCACTGCCGGCGCTCGGGATCGGGAATGTGCATGAACTCGGCGCCGACGGTGCCGCAGTAAATCTCACGCGCACGCTCGGCCTCCGGGCCGCCGATCTGCAGCTCGGAGTATTCAAGGCGGGGAAAGTGACCGAGCGGATCGAGATCGGCCTGAAGGTATCCCCAGCGGCGGAAAAGATCGAAGATATGTTCGCGCGATTGCTCGTCTGAACTCGTTTCCACGGGTGAGATGATGTGCGCCTGTGACACTGTGCTCCTCAAACTTTCGTAGAACTCTATGATTTCTTCCCCAACGCGAGCGTATCAGATAGAGAAAAAAGACCGCTACGCATGACTCGACATGAATATTGGATTCAGCTCGCTGGCCGCAGGACTTGGGAAAATTCTATTACGCCGGCATCGCTCCCGTGTACACCGCCATACCGACCACGGCGTCGATCTTCATCTCGTCCAGCCGGTTCACCTCGTCGATGGACCGGATGCCGCCGGCGACGATCAGCTTGCGGTGGGTGGTGTGCCGCAGCCGCGCGGCGACCTCCATCGGAAAGCCGCTCATCGTGCCTTCCGTGTCGATGTGAGTGTAAAGATAGCCGGAACAGAACGGCTCGGTTTGGCGGATCATCTCCAGCGGATCGAGGCCAGTTCCCTCCTTCCAGCCCTTGATGGCCACGCGCCCGCCGCGCGAATCGATGGCGAAGATCAGCCGCGCGGCCGAGGCATAGTGCGCCAGCTCAAGCGCCATCGCCATATCGACCGCGCCATCCTTCAACAGCGCCGAGCCGATGATGACCTTCTTTGCTCCGGCCTTCAACATCCTGGAAGCCGCCTCGACCGAGCGGATTCCGCCGCCGACCTGCGCCGGGAGATGCCGGCAGATGCGATGCACCAGCACCATGTTTTCACCCCTGCCCATGGCGGCATCCAGATCGATGAGCTGCACCATGGGATAACCAAGAAAGCGATCGATCCAGTATTCGAGATCGTCAAACTCCAGAGCCTTCTTTTCTCCCTGCACCAGTTGGACAACCTTGCCGCCCATGAGATCGATGGAAGGAATCAGCATTCCGGTAGCTCCTCACTCTTGATTGTTCTCGCCAGTCCCACACCCGCCAACAGCGGGCGGATGTGGGCCACCAATGCCCGCAGGTGGCCCGTTCAAGCCATCTTTTGGCTCGAGCGGGGTAGTTAGCACGGCAGCCTCACCGGTATCCCCGCTCTCTGCAACTGCGCCTTCAGTTCGCGCAGATCGTGAATGCCGAAGTGGAAGATCGAGGCGGCGAGCGCGGCATCGGCGCGGCCTGTCCTGAAGACCTCCACAAAGTGAGCCCCCGAGCCCGCGCCTCCGCTGGCGATCACCGGAATGTTGACCGCCGTGGCGACGGCAGCGGTGAGCGCGCAGTCGAAGCCGTTGCGGGTTCCGTCGCAATCCATCGAGGTCAGCAGAATCTCTCCCGCGCCGCGCGATTCGGCCTCACGCGCCCACGCGGTGGCATCGAGCCCGGTCGGCGTGCGTCCTCCGGCAAGGTAAACCTCGGCAGGGACAACGTCGTTGAGCTTACTTTTTACATCCGCTCGCCGCTTTGCATCAATCGCCACGATCACCGCCTGCGAGCCGAAGCGACTAGCAATCTGCGTAATCAACTCCGGAGATTTGATTGCCGCCGAATTGATGCTGATTTTGTCGGCTCCGGCGTCGAAGATGGCCGCAGCGTCATTGAGCGTGCGCACGCCGCCGCCGACGGTGAAGGGCACAAACAGAGTTCGCGCGGTGCGGCGAACCACATCGATCAGCGTAGGCCGGGCGTCGCTGGTGGCGGTGATGTCGAGCAGCACGATCTCATCGGCTCCGCTCGCAGCGTGACGATGTGCAAGTTCGGCCGGATCGCCGGCATCTGTGAGATCGACAAACTGAACACCTTTGACGACGCGGCCCTCGGTTACGTCCAGGCAGGCGATGATGCGGCGCGTGATTCCCGTCTCCGTCATGCGCGGCCTCCTCCGGCGATGGCGCAAAAGTTCCTCAGAATCCGCAGTCCGGTCTCGCCTGATTTTTCCGGATGGAACTGCACGCCAAAAACGTTGTCGCGTTCGACCGCGGCGGCAAAGGTTTCATCGTAAGTCGTCACCGCTGAGACGCCTTCGACCACCGGCGCGCGGTAGGAGTGAGTGAAGTAAACGAAGCTCTCGTCGGGAACATCTTCGAGCAACCGTGGAGTTGCGCTTTCCGTCGCGCGACGAAGCCGGTTCCATCCCACGTGCGGCACCTTGAGCGTGGTGTGGAAGCGCTCGCAAGCGCCTGCAAAGAGCGCAAGGCCCGCCACGCCGTCCGCCTCCGATGAACCCGCAAAGAGCCATTGCATGCCGACGCAGATGCCGAGAAACGGCGTGCCGCGCGCGATCGATTCCAGCACGGCATCGCGCACGCCATTTGCGGCCAGCCGCTCGGTGGCGCAGAAGTGGCCGACTCCGGGCAGCACCAGCGCGCTCGCGCGGCGCACCGCCTCCGGATCGCCGGTAACCTCCGTCCCGGCTCCGAGATAGCTGAAGGCCTTGCGCACGCTGGTCATGTTGCCGGCCTGGTAGTCGATGAGCGTGATCATAGAAGCCCCTTGGTGGAAGGCAGCATCTCGGCCAGCCGCTGATCGCGGCTGCAGGCGACGCGCATCGCACGCGCGAAGGCCTTGAAGATCGCCTCGATCTTGTGATGGTTGGAGCGGCCGTACATCACCTTGAGATGAACGTTGGCACGCGCTCCACGGGCAAAGCCCTCGAAGAAATCAAAGACCAGCTCGCTCTGCAGATCGCCGACGATGCGTACGCGAACCTTGGTCTCAACCACGCACGCTGCGCGCCCACCGAGATCGACCGCCGCGATGGCGAGCGTCTCATCCATCGGCATCAGAAAGTATCCCGCGCGCAGGATTCCCTTCTTGTCGCCGAGTGCGCGATCGAAGGCCTCGCCCAGCGCGATGCCGATGTCTTCGACGGTGTGATGCTGATCGACGTCGAGATCGCCGCGGCAGGCAAGCGCAAGATCGAAACCGCCATGCCGGGTGAAGAGCTCCAGCATGTGATCGAGGAAACGAATGCCGCTTTCGATCTTGTAATGGCCGCTGCCGTCGATGTTGAGCGCCAGCACGATCTGCGTCTCGGTGGTGATGCGTTCGAGTTCAGCTCCGCGAGGGTTATTCATCGCGCCTCCTTGAGAGCGAGGAGTCATTGGTGAATCCGATGGCGGCCAGCGCCTGGGGAAGCTCGCGCAGCAGTCGAGCGGTTTGCGCGCTGTTGCCGAGAGTGATGCGCACGCAGCCCGCGCAGCCGGGGTCGCCGTGTCGGTCGCGAACCAGGATGCCGCGGCGGCGCATCTCCGCCACCAGCGCCTGCCGAAATGCGCCGAAATATGCGAGCACGAAATTTGCCTGCGAGGGCCAGTAGCGAATTCCGCGCTCGCGATAGAACTTCTCAAGCAGCGCGCGGCCCTCCAGCACCTCAGCCACGTAGCCGGAGATGTACGCATCGTCGGCCAGCGCGGCCTCCAGGCAAGTGAGCGCAACCCCGTTGACGTTGTAAGGCGAGGCCACGCGGCGCAGCATTGTCATCTGCGTCTCCGGGCCGATCAGTGCGCCGAGGCGAAATCCCGCGAGCCCGTAAGCCTTCGAGAAAGTACGTCCGATGAAGAGATTTTCGAACTCGCCGATGCGGCCGAGCAGACTCTCGCCGCCGAAGTGAATGTAGGCCTCATCAATCAGCACCGCCGCCTGCGGCGCGGCCTTCGCCATGGCGAGCAGATCGTCCATGCGCGCGATGCTGCCCGTGGGATTGTTCGGGTTGGCAATGCAGATCAGTCGCGTGCGCGGAGTGATAGCCGCAAGCATCCCTTCGGCGGGAAACAAGAGATCCTCTGCGGCGCGCACCGTGCGCACCTCCGCTCCGGTGGCCTGCGCGTAGATCTCATACATGCTGAAGGTGGGAACTGCGATGAGCGCCTCATCTCCGGGCTCAAGATAAGCTTCGGCGAGCAGGTGAATCGCTTCATCGACGCCGTTGGTCAGCAGCAATTGCGTGGGCGAGACATTGAGGTGCGCCGCTGCTGCGCGCTCACCGCGCTCGCGCTCGGGATAGCGATTCAGCGTCTCGGCGGTGATCGCGCGCAGTGTTTCAAGCACGCGCGGCGAGCAGCCATCGACGTTCTCGTTGAAGTCCAGGCGCAGGCCGTCGCGGCTGCCGAGCGGCGGATGATACTCCTTCATTTTGCGGACAGCCTCGCGGACGCGCAGCGTGCTCATCGCTTTGTCCTCACGCGCACGCTGGCGGCGTGGCCCTTCAGCCCCTCGGCCTCGGCGAGTTGCGTCACCGTGGAGGCGATGCGATCGAGCCCCTTGCGGCTGGCCTCCTGCACGGTAATGATGCGCACAAAGTCGATGACGTTCAGCCCGCCGCGATAGCGCGCCACGTTGCCGGTGGGCAGCGTATGATTCGGTCCGCTGGCGTAGTCGCCAATCGCCTGCGGCGTGTGGTCACCCAGAAAGATGGAGCCCGCGCAGGTAACCGAATAAACATCGTCGGACGGCACGGTGACGTGCTCGCCGCCGAGACGGTTGGTCCACTCCAGCGACTGCTTGCGGCTCTTGGCCACCAGCGCAACGCCGCGAGCCGCCAGCGAATGCTGCGCGATTTCGTTTTCTGCGGCCATGGCATCTGCCTGCTCGACTACGGCGCTCGCCAGCCGCGCGCTGGCTGTAACGAAAACGGCCAGCGCGTCGGGATCGTGCTCGGCCTGCGCAACCAGGTCGGCGGCAATGAACTCCGGGTTGCCCTCGGTGGCGCAGTAGACGATCTCGGTCGGTCCGGCCAGAAAGTCGATGCCGCAGTCGAAGGCCACCAACTTCTTCGCCATCGTCACATAGCGATTGCCGGGGCCGACGATCTTGTTCACCGCCGGAACCGACTCCGTTCCGTAGGCGAATGCGGCGATGGCCTGCGCTCCGCCGATGCGGTAGAACTCGGTGACGCCGAGCATCGAGGCCGCGGCTAGTGTTTCAATCGCCGGACGCGGCGAGGCGACGGCGATGCGCTTGACCCCCGCCACCTGCGCGGGAATCACCGTCATCAGCACCGTCGAAGGCAGCGGATAACGGCCTCCCGGCGCGTAGCAGGCGACAGAATCCAGCGGACGAATTGCCTGGCCCACGCGCAGCCCGGGCTGAATCGTGCGAATCCACGGACGCGGCAGTTGCCACTCGGCGAAGTTGCGGATGTTCGAGGCTGCAGCTTGCAGCGCGCGCCGGAAGTCGTCGGAAATCGCGGCCTCCGCGGCCTTCAGCTCTTCGGCGGAGACGCGCAGCGAAGCGCCCTCGGCAAGGCCATCGAACTCCCGCGCGTATCCTGCCAGCGCCGCGTCACCGCCGCTGCGAACTTCGCCGATGATCGCCGCGACGGTCTTTTCCAGCGCCGGATCGAACTGCGCGTAACGCCGCTCCAGCGCAGCCACGGCCTGCTCAGCCTCTTCTCCGCGCAGCAATCGCATCAGAGCACCACCTTGTTCAGCGGGTATTCAACGATTCCCGTGCCGCCCGCCGCTTTCAGCTTGGGAATCACGTCGCGCACCACCGTCTCTTCCAGGATGGTGTTCACAGCAACCCACTCGGAGTTGCTCAGCGCCGAGATTGTCGGCGAATTCAGCGCCGGCAGCACGGCCAGCACCGCAGGCAGATCGACCTGGCTCACATTCAGCATCAGTCCCACGCGCCCCTGCGCGGCGATGGCTCCCTGCAGCATCAGTGCGATGTTGTCGATCTTCTGCCGCTTCCAGTCGTCGGTGTAGGCGTTCTTGTTGGCGATCACCTGCGTATTCGATTCCAGCACGGTCTCGACGATGCGCAGGCGATTGGCGCGCAGTGAACTGCCCGTCTCCGTGACCTCGACGATGGCGTCGGCCAGCATCGGCGGCTTCACCTCGGTGGCTCCCCAGCTGAAGTCCACCTTGACCGGCACGTTTTTCGAGGCAAAGTACGCTTTCGTCACCTCGACCAGTTCGGTGGCGATGATCTTTCCCGCGAGATCTTCGGCTCGCTGCACCGGCGAATCCTCCGGCACGGCGAGCACCCAGCGCACTTTGCCGCGGCTCTGCTTGGCGTAGATCAGGTCGCAGATGGTTTCCACCTGCCGACCGCTCTCGATGACCCAGTCGAGGCCGGTCAGCCCGGCATCGAGCACGCCCATCTCGACATAGCGCGCCATCTCCTGCGCACGGATCAACATGCACTCCAGCTCGGGATCGTCGGTGGTGGGAAAGTAGGAGCGGCCGTTGGCGTAGATCTTGAAGCCGGCGGCGGCGAAGAGCGCGACGGTGGCATCCTGCAGCGAACCCTTGGGAACTCCGAGACGAATCTTAGGCATTGCGAACCTCCGTGCCCAAGGCGATGGGCTTGGTGAAGCAGGAGCGCGTGCCTTCGTGGCAAACCAGTCCATCGCCTTCGACACGCACCTTGCAGAGAACCGTGTCGTTGTCGCAGTCGGTGGCCGCCGAGAGCAGGCGCAGCCGGTTGCCGCTGGTCTCGCCCTTGGTCCAGAGCTGGTTGCGAGTGCGGCTGTAAAAGGTGACGAAGCCGGTGGCCAGCGTCTTCTCGAAGGCCTCTCGGTTCATGAAGCCCAGCATGAGAATCTCACCATTATCGGCATCCTGAACGATCGCCGGGGCGAGTCCTCCCATCTTCTCGAAGTCAATTTGCATGCTGCTTTCCTTGTTGGACCAGCCTGTCTGGAAGAAACTTCAGCGGAAAGAAAAAGCCCGCTGGGATTCGCCAGCGGGCCAGTGCTTGGATGATTACCTATTACAGGGATCCATGCATCTCCGCCGGCATATTCGCCAGATGATGATGGTGGCGGAAATGGAGCGGAGAGATCATGTGCAAGTATCCTAGCGTCAGTGCGGCTGGGCGGTCAACCGAAAACCGAAATTCCGGCTGCGGTTACAAATCGTAATGAATTATTCACAATGTGCGCCGTATTGTTCTGCTGTGCGTCCAATTCCCGAGCGCAACTCCGCCTTTCACCTTGCGCGCACGGCGCCAATGGAAGAGCCGAGTTCCGCACAAGGCGCATATTTATTCCGGCAGCCATGACTGGCAATATGGGATAGCGCACTTCGCCGCCTCGCTGGAGGCGTAATCCAGAGGACTGAATTAAGATGCGCAGCCACAAGAAGCGAATTCGCCTCAACCACAACGACCATCTCTTCGTCCTCACCGGCGCGGGCATCAGCGCCGAAAGCGGCCTGGCAACGTTTCGCGGCGCCGACGGCCTCTGGGAGGGCGAGCGCGTCGAGGATGTCGCCTCGCCCTGGGGATGGCAGCGCGATCCCGAGCGCGTCTGGCGCTTCTACTCGGTGCGCCGCAAGGCCGCTCTTCGGGCGCAGCCAAACCCGGCGCATCTATCCCTGGCCGAGCTGGAGCGAGCTCTGAGCGAACGCTTCTTCCTCTGCACACAGAACGTCGACGATCTGCACGAGCGCGCCGGATCGCGGCGGCTGCTGCATATGCACGGCGAGCTCTTTCAGTCCTGCTGCGAGAGCTGCGACCGCGAGCCCTTTGCCGACACGCGACTTTACGAGAATCGCGATCAGCACGCCTTCTGCGAGTGCGGCGGGCGTATCCGTCCCAATATCGTCTGGTTCGGCGAAGTTCCTTACCACATGGATCGCATCTTCGAGGAGCTGATGCGCTGCACGGTGATGCTGGTGGTGGGAACCAGCGGCGTCGTCCAGCCGGCGGCGAGCTTTGTGCACTGGGCGGTCAGCAAGCCGCAGCCGGTGCGGACGTACTACGTCGGTCCCGAGCACCCCGCCAACGGCGGCGCTTTCACCGGGGTCTTCGAAGGCCGCGCCGGCGAGTTGTTGCCGGAGCTGCTGACGTTGGATTAGGGTCTTGCCTGCCATGAGAGAATTCAGAGCTGCGAGGAGCCGATGAGCAAGACGAAACCGAAGCTCGATCCGCAACGGGTGGCAGGCGCGCGCCGCCGACTTGGTTTCGTGGCGCTGCTCTGGTGGGTCTCCGCTCTCTTCGGCAGCTTCGGTCTGGCACAAGGGCTTCACGCCGGCTGGGTGCGGTTGCTCTTTATCGGCATCGCCTGGGTGATGGCGATCCTGTTCAGCTATGCCTGGTGGGAAGTTCGAAAGAACAGCCCGCTGCAGTGATCTACGGCTTCCCGATGCGTATCCACGCGCGCGTCTGGCCGTCGCTCGTGTATCCGATGGCGAAGGTCAGCACACCGAGCGGCGAATCGAAGAGCACGCCCAGCGATCCGCTCTGCTCGCTCTGCCAGCTCTGCCGCGGCTGCGTAAGCCCGGCGGCGTCGTACCAGCCACCAATCTGCGGACTCTGGCCGAAGAGCTTCAGCTCGCGGATCGGCTTGCGATACGCCAATTCGCCTAGCGCATACGAGTTCGCATGGAACTGCTGGTAGCGGAAGGCGCGCAAATCGCCCTCGCCTCCAAGCGGAAACAGATCGAAATAA
>Ga0326727_10020033_pt1 | contig 13342 bp, 6 predicted proteins | sample MB2enrmetagenome_FD_207643 | JGI IMG/M metagenome (GOLD analysis project Ga0326727, IMG submission 207643) | Lab enriched peat soil microbial communities from McLean, Ithaca, NY, United States - MB29MY | ecosystem: Environmental > Terrestrial > Soil > Wetlands > Peat | place: USA: New York...
GGAGCGCCGCGAGACCGAGACGAACCGAGCCGCCGTGCCGGCAAACTAGCGTTTTTCCGTGTCCTCCAAGAGCCCGGAGCCGTGTTACAAAAAGGAAAATGGCCAGCAAAGCGAATTCAAGACGCGCGCCGAAACCGGGACAGCCCGTGAGTCTGCGGATTCTGGGCGAATACCTGGATCTGTCGCCGGCCACCATTTCCCTGGTGTTGAATGACGCTCCCGGAGTGCGGGCGATACCGCAGGAGACGCGGGACCGGGTGAAGGCGGCGGCTGCGAAATTCGATTACCGGCCCAGCTTCTATGCGCGATCCCTGCGCAAACGCCAGACCTTCTCCATCGGCGTGTTAGTTCCGGATTTGAGCGACAGCTATTCCGCGCAGGTGCTCACAGGCGTGGAAGAGTCTCTGATCGAGGAGGGTTATTTTTACCTGACCGCGAGCCATCGCCGCAAGCCCGACCTAATTGAAGAGTACCCGCGCATGTTGATGGAGCGCTCAGTCGAGGGATTCATCCTGATCGACACCGTGCTCGAGCACCGCTTCAAAATTCCGGCGGTCGCGGTGGCGGGCCATCGGCAGATTCCGGGAATCACCAACGTGGCGCTGGACCAGAGGCGGGCCGCTGAACTCACACTGCGGCACCTGTGCCAGCTCGGTCACCACAGAATTGCCTTTATGCGCGGCGGCAGCCACAGCTCCGATGCCGACGAGCGCTGGGATTGCCTGAAAGCCGTGGCCAGGGAATTTGGCATTGTGGTGCGGCCGGAGTTGACCGTCGAGCTCAAGCTCATGGTTTCCACGCCGGAATTGGGGTACGAGCCCGCGTCCGAATTGCTCAGTCGCAAGGCCCACTTTACAGCCATCGTCTGCTACGACGATATCGCCGCCATCGGCGCCATACGGGCCATACGGGACCATGGGCTGCGCGTTCCCGAGGACATTTCGGTGGTCGGGTTCGACGACATTCAGAGCGCGGCCTTTTACAATCCCAGCATTACGACCATCCGCCAGCCGCTGTATGAGATGGGCAGAATTGCCGCGCGGATTCTGCTGGAGCGGGTTCGTGGCCAGGCTGCGGCGCCGCGCACGTTGCCTGTTCTGCCGGAATTGGTGATTCGCGAGTCAACCTGTCCGCCCGCCGACAAGCCCAGCCGCTCCAAGCGCAGTTAAGCGCGCAACGGAAGCTGCCGCTGCTCACGGCGATCGAATCTGCCGGCGCCAGCGGCGCAATCTCGCCCAAATTACCCCAAAGAGGTCTGACCACCTGGCTTGCGGATTTCATTGCAACTGGCGCACTGAGACTGATATAGTCCTGCTTTACCGTTTGACTCCCGGCAAACCGACGCCGCCGATGAGGCCGTCTGGCCCATAAGACCAAAGCCCAGCCGGAATCAGGGGCTGCAGGGCCGGTGAATGTTCACCTTCGAGAGTCCAGCCAGGGCGTAAAGAGCAAGTGGTTCCTGGAGAGATCGAATTGGCCAAACCTCCTGCAGGTCACATTGCCAGTAAAGCGAAACGCCGGGAGTTGGCGGCGGTTGCGCACCGCAAGCCCACCATGAGCGACGTGGCCCGGCTGGCCGGTGTGGGCACTATGACCGTTTCCCGCGTTTTGAGCGGGACGGTTCGCGTTTCGGCGGAAACCACGCAGCGCGTGCAAACCGCGATCGAGCAGTTGAAGTATCGCCCCAACGTGCTGGCGCGCGCCTTTCGCGGGCAACGAAGCCACTCCATCGGCCTGATCATTCCTTACCTTTACGATCCCTTCTTTGCCAGTTGCGTGCACGCGGTAACCACCGTGGCCAAGGAACACGGCTATTCGGTGATCATTACCACCTCTGGCGAAGATCCGGAGACGGAGTACACAGAGGCGGACGAGATGCTGCAGCGGCATGTGGATGGCCTGCTGGTAATTCCTTCCCGCTTCCGTGCCACACGCATCACGCGGGCGCTCGTCGGCAAGACTCCGGTTGTGGCTTTTGACCGGCCCGTACCCGACCCCTCGATCGACACCGTCCTGGTGCAGAATGGGGTCGGTGCGCGGCGCATGGTGGAGCATCTCATCGAGCACGGCCACCGGCATATCACTTACATTGGGCTCAGCCGGAGCCTGTTTACGATCAACGCACGCTTTCTTGGCTATCGCCGCGCCATGCAGGACGCGGGGCTCGAGACCAGTGCGATCTTTGATTGTGCATCGGAGGAAGATGCCGTACAGGTGCTCAAAGCCAAACTCGGCAGCGACACTCCGCCGACGGCAATCATCACGTCGAATACGTTGGCCACGCGCTATGTCCTGGGCGCGATCGCGCGCATCGGCGTGCACATTCCGAACGATCTTGCTTTTGCGGGATTCGACGATTTCGACATGGCGGAGTTCACCTCGCCGCCACTGACCGTGGTTCGCCAGCCCGCGCAGGAGATGGGCCGCGCTGCGGCAAGCCTGCTCTTCGACCGCATCACGCGCGGTGAAACGCCGCATACGGGCAACCGCATCGTTCTCCCGGTCGAGCTTGTGCTGCGGCGCTCATGCGGCTGCAAACACCGCACTCCCGTCGTCATTCATTAAGAGCGAATCAGGAGGTTGGGCGCCTCACTCGACCGCGAGCGTCTGCGTGGCGAGATTCCAGCCACGCAGGCCAATTGCGGGTTTTGCGTCGCCGGCCGGATACGTCACGGTGATGGTGCGCTCCTCGCCGGGAAGAAGCGACACGTAGTTCTCGCTGTAGTAGGCGGGCAGGATGCGCTGGCCGGTCGCGGCATCCTCAAGCGTGAGTTTGACGAGAAGCGCCGCCGCGGAGCCGGTGTTGCTGATCTTTGCCGTGACCGCGTGCTCGCCGTTGTTCGCGGCTGCGGTGACGGCCGAGGCTGAAAGCGTGGCCTGCGGAAGCGAGTTGAGCTCACGGAGGCTCGCTTCGGCGGCCGCCCACCAGTAGAAGTTGTCGCTCACCGGGGCGCCGGCCGCATCGCTCACTTCCAGCCTGACGAAGATGGTGTGGCCCGCGGCCAGCGTCGCGAGGTCGGGTTTGGCCACCGCAGTGCGGTCATCGGCGGCGGCCAGAACCTGGTTGGTCTGATCGCTCAGCGTCTTGCCGTCGAGGCTCTCAATGAGCACGCGCACCTTGAAGGAGCGCGCCTCGCCCAGGTTGATCAGATCCACCGAGCTATCGGCGAGATTGAGCTGCGCGTGAACCGGCTCACACGCCTTCTGCGTGCCATAGAAGCTGGATTGCGTGTCATAGTCCCAGCTCAGGAAGTTCCACTCCATGCTCGGCCAGGCGGGTTGCGTCATCCAGATCATGCGGCCGGAGCTGGGCTGCCAAAGATGCGCGGCAAAGCCCTCGAAGATGGCGCGATGGCCCGCGTAATCGAGCATCTGCGCCTTGCGCTCGAAATCATCGAGGCTGGCGGGCGCGCCAAATTCGGTTTCCATATGGACTATGTACGGCTGCACCGCGCCGTTCCCGCTCTGGTGCCAGTCGTGATACGCCCAGGTATCGCTGATCGGCCAGCGGTCCGGCTCGGGGATGAACGATTTGAGGCTCTCCAGCGTGGGCACGCTGGGAATGCCCAGCTCGACACTGAAGCCGCGATTGATGCGGTAATAGGTGTCGAGCGGCTGAAATTGATACGGCCCGGAGTTGCGCAGATTCACCTGATTCGAGCTGCCGGTGTAGTAGCGGGTGTGATCGAGCGTGCGCACCAGCTCGGCCAATCCGTCATTGATCGTGGGCTGCGGCACGCCCTCATTGCGCCCGCACCAGACCAAAATCGATGGATGATGACGGTAGCGCAGGATGGTGTCGCGCGCATTCTTCAGGAACAGCGCGGGATCTTCGGCTTCGAGATTGTAATTTTGCGTGGAGTCCCAGAAATCGTTCCACACCATCAGGCCGTACTTGTCGGCCAGCGCGTAAAAGCTCTCTTCGGTGTCCTGGCCCATCCAGTTGCGGATCATGTTCACGTGCGCGTCGCGATGCAGGCGGAAATACGGCTCCAGGTGCTCGACGCTGACTCGTTTGAGCATGTCGTCCATGCCCCAGTTGCCGCCGCGCGCAGCGATGCGCACGCCGTTCACCTTGATGACGAGGTCGGTGCCGGGCCAGCCGCCTTCGACGGGACGGAGGGACGGTGAATCCGCAGCCTCCGGCTCAAGCGTCTGCACCCAGGTGACGTGCATCCAGGCCGGCAGCGTTTGCCCAGGCGGCAACTGGTTCGGCGTCCAGTCGTCGATTTGCCGGATGCCATGGCGTGTTCCGTCGATCAGCGGCAAAGCCTGGTCGTATGTACGGCTCGGCAGCACCTCCACGCGCCGCAGATTCCCTTTTGCATCGAAGAGCGACAGCTCGTAACTCACCTCCCTCATGCCGAATTCGATTTGACGCGTGTCGCTCACCTTCTCGCCCGTGGCAAACGCAACTTTGAGCGTGTGCAACGCGGGATCACCGTAGCCATTGGGCCACCACAGCCGCGGATGCTGGACCTTGAGCTGGGCGAATTCCGCAGGCTCCATCCGAACGACCGTCTCGCCCGGAGCCAGCTGCACGTGCTTTGTGACCTTCACGTCGTCGAAGGTCGCAGTCAAATCGCCATCGACCGGCGCGCCGGCGGTGTTGGTGAGTGGCGCTTCGATCTCGATGTCGGCCTCGCTGCGGTCGGGCTTGGGCAAGGTGGTAATGACGTTCAGGTCCCCGATCTCTACCGGTCCAGTCGCAGTCAACGTCACGTCCTGCCAGATGCCGGTGTTGCGATCGCGAATGCCGGGAATCCAGTCCCAGCCCTCGGCTGCGGCAAAGGTCGGGCCGTCCAGCACCTCCATGCCGCCGTTTTCGCCCGGCCCGCCTTTGAGCGACTGCTCGTTCGCGACCCCCGGATGCGGCGGCGGAGAAACGCGCACCGCCAGCGCGTTCGCGCCCGTGGCGGCGACGCCGGTGACATCGAAGACGCCGCGCAGGAATGCGCCGGTGAAATTACCGAGCTTCTTGCCGTTCATCCAAACCTCGGCGGCGTAATTCACGCCTTCAAAGGTGAGCGTGAGCCTGCGCCCGCGCGTCGCAGCCGGAGTTTTGAACTCCACGCGGTACCAATAGTCCTGGTGGGCGAGGCTCTCCGGAATGGCCAGATTGTTGAGCCCGTAATCGGGATCGGGATAGAGACCGCGGTCGATCAGTGTCGTCAGCACCGTTCCCGGCACCGTCGCCGCCAGCCAGCCCGTCTCGTCAAATCCGGCCTTGGAAATCTCCTCTCCGGTTGCCTTCACTTGCGGTGCCGCTGCGAGCCACCAGCCCCCCGCGAGCTTCCATGGATTATCGCCCGTCAACTCGCAATGCAATTCCGACGCGCGCAGCTCTTTCGCCACCGGCTTCTGGATGGGGCCTTTGCCTCGCGGCAAGGTGGATGGATCCTGTGGCGCGCTGTATCCGGCCTGCGCGCGGGTCTGCACGGGCCAGCGCTGCGAGGCTTCTTCATAGGTGGGCCGGCTGAAGTCCGGCGGCGCATCGGCCATGGCCTTCACCTGTTCGGCCGTCAGCGCCGCGCGGTAGACCCTGAGCGCGGCAATTTTGCCGCCAAAGTGGCTGGGGACAGCTTCTGGAACCGGCGGCGGCGCCATCTCGAGCAGTGGCGCAACGCTGCCCTGCGCCAGCGTGCTCGTCGCGACCTGCCGCCCATCGGCGTAGAGAAGCACATGTTCGCCATCGCTTACCGCGACCGCCAGGTGCCACTTTGCCGGATCCAGCGCACTGTCACCGGCGACAAATCCGGCTGAACTTTGCGCTTGTCCCAGCCACAGGCCAAGCCGATTGTCCTTGATGCCAACGAAGCGCGCGTCCTCCGCAGCGGGATCGCCGATGCCGGCCAACAGCGCCGTCCCTGGCAACGGCTCCGAGGGCTGGAACCAGAAGGCAAGCGTCCACGTGGCGCGCCCGGCAAGCAGCGGGTCCTGCATCGCAGGCTGGCCCGATCCCTGGCCATCTATCGCCACGGCGGCGAGGCCGTCGAGCGAAGTGGCCGGAGTCAACGGCTTGTTTAAACCGGGACCATCGGCGAGGAAAGCGGCGTTGAAGGGACCGTAAGCCTCAGCAGGCGGCACCGGCGCTTGCGCGCGCAGGGGCGCTGACAGTGCGACGGCGAGAACCGCAACGGTTGCAGTGAGGGCAGGTCGAACGGAGACAGCAGGCCGGAATCCGGATTTTGGCGAAAATCGAGAGTGCAATTTCATGGCTGAATCATCCTATCGCGGTTCCAGGGTTACTGCATCCCGAAGCCGCTTTACTCAAGTCCGGGGTCCCCAGCGACGGGTCGTCGTCGCTGGGGTGAAGGTCGATGCGACCACCAGCGAGCAGCGACCTTGGAGACACTCAAGAACAGGTGTAGCTACCCTGGAACCGCCGTAAGGGACTGGCGTCCCCATCGTCACTCGCGAATTGCCGTGACGGCTCGCGTAGCCGGCGAAGGGCCGCGGCCGTTCGCTTCCGGGAATCCCCATGCATCCGGGGAACGTTATCATTGGTCCCCACCCAGGATCCCAAAACGGAGTCCATTCGATCCCGGACGCCCGAAACCATGATAACGGTCTCTGTCCAGAGTTATCGCGAGCTTTTTGAGGTTTCGAGCAGGTTTTCCCCAAAGATTTCGGCCTTTCTTACCATTTCTTGTGGTACAAATGGTAACAATCCCACCGCAGATGGGAACGCTTTCACCGCTTGAGGCCTAAGGTGTTCAAAATGGCTGACCTTGGGGAGAGTCGTGTGCTTGCGTTTGACGTGGGCGGGAGCCACGTAGCCGCCGCAGTGTGTTGCGGAGAGGATTTCCGCCTCGGGCCCGTAGTCAGCGCGCCACATCCTGCCGCACAGACCTCCAATGCCTTTGTCGATCTCCTGCATGACCTGGGTGTGAAGGCTGGGGCTTGTGGCGACGGAACAATGGCGGCGATGCTCGCCGTGCCGGGACCCTTCGATCTGAAGGCCGGCGTGAGCCTGATGCGCCACAAGCTGCCTTATCTCTATGGATTCGATCTCCGTCAGGCTCTGGCTGCGCGTTTCGGCTGGCCGCCGTCCCAGGTGCGTTTTTTGAACGATGCCGATGCGTATCTGCTGGGCGAGATCGGCGCCGGAGCGGCGCGGGGGTTCCGTCGCGCCGTGGGACTCACGCTGGGAACTGGGATCGGCTCGGCGTTTGCGGTAGACGGGTGCCTGGTGACCGAAGGGCCCGGCGTGCCCAGCGGCGGCGAGATCTGGAATCTTCCCTACCAGGGCGGCATCGTGGAGGACTTTGTCTCGGCGCGGGCGATCGTGGGGAACTACGAGCGGCGAACCGGCAGGAAGCGCGAGGTCGTCGACCTGGCGTCTCAAGTCCCGAGCGATCGGGCTGCGGAGCTGGCCTTTCAGGAATTTGGGCAGCACCTGGGTGAAGTGATCCGCACCCTGCTCGCCGGCTTTCACGCGGAGGTGATTGTGCTGGGCGGCGGCATTTCCCGGTCGGCGCAGCTCTTCCTGCCTGCTGTCGAAGCCCAACTCGGCGACTCCCCGGCCCGGCTGCGCGTTTCGGAGCTCAAGGATCAAGCGGCGCTTGCCGGCTGCGGCGTGGCCGCGTTCCGCGCCGAGAATGGCTCGCCGGAATCGGCCGAATCCAAATCCGTGTCGAGCAACGCGAACTAGCTTTGCTTCCGTTTTGAGCGCACCTCTTGCCGCTCGTCGAAAAGCCTGGTAGCGTTGAATGGGATCGTTATCAAACTGTTTGTGATGACTCCAAAAACAGTACCTTTGCCGATCCGGATCAAGGTCGGAGTCGAATGAATGCAGATTCTGGTCTTCAGCAAAGCAAGACAGTGCCCTCCAGTGGACCGGAGCGGCAGACATGCGCCGAACACTGAGCGGAAAACTCGGAATCTTCCGTCAGTGCTCGCTGCGCCGACACCCCTCGAAACTTCGCGCGACCGTGGAGGTTCTTTATGAACACAACTCAGTGCATGCAAAGAGCTCAACTCATTCGCGGGGTGGTCTGGCTCGCTCTCCTTGCTCTCGCTGCCGTTCTTTCGTCATCGCCGCTTTTTGCAAAAACCGTCGTCTTCTGGCAGCCCGAATTCCCCACCGTGGCCAGCCAGCCAGTTGAGCGCGGCGCGCTCGCGCAAGCTCTTGACGGAATGAACCCTCAATTTTTGGATCTTAAATCGCTTACTGACCCGGCGGCGCTCAAGGATACCGATCTGCTCGTGCTCCCTTACGGTTCCGCAGTCCCGACCGATGCCTGGAAGGCGATTGAAGGATACCTTCATGCGGGTGGCAATCTGCTCGTGGTGGGTGGCCAGCCGCTGAACGTGCCGGTCAGCGAGGATGGCGGCAATTTCGTCGCTGCATCTCCGCAGGATAGCTACGCACGCGCCCTTGGCTTCGTTCATCCCTATGAGGTACCCGTTCCCGCCGATGCGCGTTTTTCCTGGAAGTTTGGCTATGATTTCCCGCAATCGCCGCAGGTTCGCGCGCACCGGTTCTTTGCCGTCGAGGGCCGTCTCGACGGCCTGGGTTATATGGTGGATGCCGATGGCGATTTGGCCGCGGCTCCCGTCATCGTCGCCGACCACGCTTTCGGCCCCATGAATGGCAGCCGCGTTGTTGCCCTCGACTTCGATCCCGAGCCGGGATACTGGCAATCCGAGGACGGCGTCGCTCTCATCCGGCAATCCGCCATCTACGCCAGCCAGGGCGCTACACAGTTGTCCGTCGAGTTGCTCTTCAGTACTCTCCGGCCCGGCGAGCCGCCGCTCATCACCGTGCACTTGCGCAGCCTGCGCCCGCAGTTGCCTGGCGTTGCATCCAGCGGCGAGGTAAAACTCACGCTCAGTTCGGCGAAGGGAATCGTCGATTCGGCAACGCTTCCCATTGCGGACACACGGATCGCGGATGTGGCTGCGCCCTTCCACAAGGCGCTCGATCCCGGTTTCTACAAAGTCTCCGCGATTTTGACTGAGGGCGGACAGCTGCGCGAGTTTTACCAGAATGGCTTCTGGGTGGCAGAGACGTCCGACTTGAATTCGGGTCCGGTGCTCGGCGTGCGCGGAGACTTTCTCACTCGCGACGGCGCGCCGTTCTTTCCCGTCGGCACCAACTACTTCACCACCGAGGGCTATGGTTTCGACTTCTCCAGCGCCCGGAACGCATGGGTCTGGGATAAGGACTTCAGCGACATGGAGCGCCACGGGGTCACCTTTGTGCGCACCGGTGTGTGGATGCCCAGCCTGCGATTTGTGGAGATGAACACCGGCGGCGCGAACGAGCGTTTCCTGCGCAACTTCGAGGCTTTCCTGCACTGTGCCCAGCAGCACAACATCGCGGTGAACTTTACCTTCTTCGCCTTCGTACCGCGCACCGGCGGCTTCGGGCGCGACGATCCCGATGCCACTCCGCCCAATCCCTATACCGACCCGGGGCAGCTGCAATTGGAGCAGGCATACATTCGTTCGGTTGTCGAGCGCTTCAAGGATGTGCCGTGGCTATCGTGGGACTTGATCAACGAACCGAGCTTTTCCAATCCCCGCCACGTCTTCAAGGGCAACTATCCCAATGGCGACCCGACCGAGACAGCCGCGTGGCATAAGTGGCTGCGCCAGAAATATGACGGGAATCTTGCGGCGCTCGCCGATGCATGGCGCGTACCGGCCGAACAGTTAGGCGCCTTCGATGCGATCCCGCTGCCCTCCCCGTCCGACCTGACGGCATCGCGCTCTGGGAACTCCAACGAGGTCCGCGCGCTGGACTATAACCTCTTCGCGCAAGATGGCTTCATCGACTGGCTGCGCGCGACGATCGGCCTGATTCGCGGCCTGGGGAGCAAACAACTGATCGACATTGGACAGGACGAGGGCGGCGTGATGGACCGCGTGCTCAACCAGTTTTATGGCGGCGCGGGCGTCTCCTTCACCACCAACCACACCTACTGGCAGGACGACGGGCTGCTTTGGGACTCCGTGGCCGCGAAGCGCGTCGGCGTGCCGAACATTACCGGGGAAACGGGCTATCAGCCGGTGTGGGCGCCCGACGGCACTTGGCGCTACGACGAATTCACCGGCGTCGATCTGATCGAGCGCAAATGGGCCCTTGGCTTCGCCGCAGGCAGCACCGGCGCCGTGCAATGGGACTGGGGACGCGGCGGCGACTTCGGTATGCTGCGCAGCGACGGTTCGGCCAGGGTGTGGGAAGATCGCATGAAGGAACTGGGGGCATTCGCCTCCAAAGCCGCACCGCTGGGGACAGGCATACTGCAGCCTGACGTGGCCCTCGTTCTGCCGCAGTCGTTTCAGCTGTCAGTGGGCAACCGGTTCGCAATTGAGGCTCAGAAGAGCGCGGTCCGGGCTCTTTATGGCTACGCTCGCAGCCAGGCCTATGCTGTGGGCGAGTATCAGATCGACCTGCTCGGGTCGCCCAAACTCATTCTTCTTCCTTCGCCCATGGGGCTCACGGAGGCAGCGTGGCAGACCATCGAAGACCGCGTCAAAGCCGGCGCCGTGCTGCTGGTTACCGGCCCCTTTGCCGCAGATGCGCACCTCCACAGCACGGACCGGCAGAATGCGATCGGGCTCCCTTATCGGACCACGGCGCTCAGCATTCGCGATCAACTCATTCACTTCCCCGGCGGCGATGAGTCACTCAGTTTCTCCGCAGACAAGACCACCTATCTGAGCCGCGCCGTGTTACCCGGCGGCGAAGATTGGTCAGAGGCGCCTCTGGGCAAGGGGAAGATCCTGTTTGCCGCGCTGCCACTGGAACTGAATGACAATCTTCAAGCGGTAGGCGATGTCTACAGCTATGCGCTGAAGGTCGCCAATGTCGCGCCCATCTACACCACCACGCTTAAGGATCCCGGCATCCTGATCTGCCCTACACGCTACCCTGAAGCAACTCTCTACGTCATTACATCGGAATCCAATCAGACTCAGGTGAATTTCGAGGATGCGCGCAGCGGAAAACGCTTTACAGGAACCTTGGCAAGCGGACGCGCCGCCATTCTGCTGGTGGGAGCGGACGGCCGGATCATTGCCTCATACAATTGGACGGGCTCCTGATTCCGGAATAGGGCATTTGCCCGCTGTTTTCGAGCCAAAAGGCGGGCCCGCCGCGCCTTCGAGCGGCCTTCGTTGGCTCCGAAGAATGCCTCAGAATCTTGCCCGAGCGCGTGGGCCGGATTTCATGATATCGTTATCTTCGGCCTTATTGATTGCGGTGGATTCGATCCCGCCGAAGTGGAGTATCCCCTATGAATCAGGTTCATGTGCCGTTTGGCTGGCTGAGTTTCGCTCGGCCCCTGTCGTGGTGCGCCCTCGCCGTCACAATATCGTTGGGCGTGTCCTTTGTTCCCTGCGCAAGATCGCAGCAGACTGGTTCGTCGAGCTTGCCCCCCCCTGCTGCAATCGATGCCCGAAACCCGAATGGCCTCACGCAGCTTATTGTTGCGGCCTCTGCAGGCCAAACCGCCACGGTCCGCTCTCTGCTGGCCAGCGGTGCAAACATTGATGCGACATCTGCGGATGGACGGACGGCCCTAATCGCTGCAGCTCAAAGCGGCCAGATCGACACCGTGAAGGCGTTGATTGCGGCGGGAGCCGACCTGAACCGGGCCGCCAAAGGAACCGGCACAGCGCTCAACGTAGCCGAAAACAAAGGCGAAGCGGAGATTGCCGCGCTGCTTCTGGCATCCGGCGCGCGCTCCACCGGAAAATCCGTCGGAGACACGGTCTGTGTCCGGCCCTGGGCCGGCGATGGATTTTGCGGTTCCGTTAAGTCTTTCAGCACTCCCTCTGTCCTGATTCAGGTAACCAGAATTGTCGGCTGCGCCAACGGCTGCCAGGCGCGGCAGGAGTGTTCCGCCGGCAAGATTGTCGGCGGCGCCAATGGCATCCAGGCAGGCGATCAGGTCGCGGTTCCGAGCTGGTGCCTGACGCAAACAGGAGTGAAGCCATGAATTCGATAAGCGCCCTGTCTTACCGCCTCGCTCGCATCGCCGCCATCGCTTCCGCCGCCGCGGCACTGGCCCTTGCCGCCACTCCGCGCCTCGCCCTTGCGCAGAGCCAGTCCGGTTTCACTTACAACGGCATGGATTATATCGACTATACACAGAGCGACTTTCTGAATAGCACCGAGGCCGCGCAAACCATCCGCGCCACCAACGCCAATTACACAGCCGTGATGGCGACATGGTACGTGCAGACTTACGATTCCAACTCCATTGCGCCCTCTTCTTCCTCGCCCAGCGATGACGCGATCGTCGCAGCCATTCAGGCCTTGCAGGCGCAGGGAATCACCGTGACTCTGAAACCGCATGTCGACTCCGAAGACGGAATCTGGCGCGGCGAATTCACGTGGCCCACCACCGACACCACCACCGCCGAACAGGAAGCATGGCTCACCGCCTGGTTCACCAGCTACCAATCGTTCATCCTGCACTTTGCCCAGATTGCGACCGAGAACAACGTCGGCATCATGGTCATCGGAACCGAGTACAAGGATTTGACCGGAAGCAATTGTCCCAATAGTTCGGGAAGCCTTTGCTCCGTATATTGGGAGCAATACGTCATCAACCCTTTGCGCCAGCAGTATCCCAACCTGACGCTGGCTTACGGCGCCAACGCGACCAGCGCAGGCGACGAATTCACGTCTGTTACCTTCTGGAACGACGTCGACATCATTGGCGTGGACGGATATTTCCCTATCGATAACTCGTCCGACTGCAATACGAGTTCGCCGCCCGATCCCACGTTGGCGCAGTTGGTCAGCGGCTGGACCGATAATCCCTGCAGCAGCGGCTTTAACGCGGTTCAAGCCCTGGAGAATCTCTCCGACGCTTATCCGGGCAAGCCGCTGGTTTTCACCGAAATTGGTTACCCCAGCGCGACCGGCTCGAACGCCGCTCCGTATAACTACTCTCCGACAGGGTCCTATGATCCCACCGAACAGGAAGATTGCTATCAAGCATTTTTTGAGGTTTTCAGTCAGGAAACTTCGTGGATGAAAGGTGTCTTTTGGTGGGATTGGTCGGTTTCGGCTCCCGGGTCAAGTGACACCGGTTACTCGCCTCAAAACAAACCGGCGGGAGATACAACCCTGCCGACGTGGTATGGTTCCACGACGCAGGGATTCACGCTGGCTGCTTCAAACCCCGCGGAGACCATGGGACAAGGACTTAGCACCACTGACATCATCTCGGTCACTCCGCTGGATGGCTTTACCGGTTCGGTTTCTCTCTCCGCCAGCGGCCTGCCCACTGGCGTAACGGCTGCATTCAGTGCGGGCACGGGTACCGGAACTCAGATTTTCACTCTGACGGCCAGCGGCACGGCAGCAACAGGAACCGCC
>Ga0326727_10020034_pt1 | contig 13342 bp, 6 predicted proteins | sample MB2enrmetagenome_FD_207643 | JGI IMG/M metagenome (GOLD analysis project Ga0326727, IMG submission 207643) | Lab enriched peat soil microbial communities from McLean, Ithaca, NY, United States - MB29MY | ecosystem: Environmental > Terrestrial > Soil > Wetlands > Peat | place: USA: New York...
TCCATTAGAATTGATTGGGTAGCCCATGTTTTCAGGTTTTTGCCATTTACCGTTGTTATCTTTGCGAGCCACAAAAATATCTTGCTTACCAAGTCCCAAATGACCGTTGGAAGAAAAGTAGAGTGTTTTATTGTCTGGATGTATAAAAGGTGAGATTTCGTCTTGTGGTGTATTAATTGGTTTTCCCAAATTTTCCGCTTGATAGAAAAACAATGTTCCATCGTCTTGTCGTTTGACGCGACATGTCCAAATGTCCATTCCTCCAATGCCTCCGTGTCGGTTTGAGCAAAAATAGAGTGTTTGTCCGTCACTTGAAAGGGAGGGGTTGCTTTCCCAAAATCGCGTATTTAAGGGTGCTTCAGGGTGTATTGGAAATGACCATCCATTTCCATGTCGAATAAGATAATAAATGTCACAACTTCCCAATCCATCATTCCGATCTGAAGCTACAAAAAACAGGTATTTACCATCGGCTGAAAAACAGGCTGAGCCTTCATTGGCAGGTGTATTAAGTAATTGAACCAAAGATGAGTCTACAACCCATTTGCCAACAGAGTTACGGTGGTAGAATTGCAAATCTTCTTGTGTTCCCTGCTCTATGTCGGTGCTTCTGTTGCTTATCGTAACAGCCAATAATTGATTGTCCGGCGAAATAGATGGCCAATAAGTATCTTCATCTTTGTTGATTTCTTGAACAACAGTGGGTTGACATGGAACAGGATGTTGTTTCAACTGCAAAGCAAAACGAATTTTTGCATGCCATTGTTCCCATAAAGGTTGTTGTTTGTCAAGCGTTGAAAGTAATGAATCAGCTTGTTCATAAGCTCCTTCATTGAAAAAGGTGGTAATCCGATCCATTGGAGTAATGTTTATGATTACCTTATTTCTTGGAAAGAGGTATAGCGTGGACAAACAAAGCCATAATCCGACAAACACTATGCTACGTTTATTGAGCAGAACAGAGATCGGTTCGAGATTTAGTGATAATGTATTGTTTCTCTCTGTCATTTAACGTGTATATAGCTTCCAATAATGAATAGGACAGATCTAACTTCCTAGTCTTCCAGATGCCTATTTATTCATATTTTGATATTAATAAGCATTTTAATGAATAAGATCTTGTTCAATAATAGCTCGAACCTGACTCATTAATTCGTGTTGATTATCCTCGAAAAGTGTTTTAGAATAAGGGATAGGATCGTGAATAATCAACGTAAGTTTACCGGGATGAATATTGCAACTCTCTTTGGGAAGTGTTTCGTAAGTGCCTTTGATGGTTATAGGAACAATGGGAAGACCTATTGACCCTGCAAGGGTAAAAGCACCTCGTTTGAATTTTCCTAGCTTCCCGTTTCTCGACCGTGTGCCTTCTGGAAAAACAGTAATAGATGCTCCATTTTGTAATTTCTTTTGAGCTTTTTCAATGCTTTTCACTGCAGACAATGCATTGCGTCTGTCAATAAAAATGTGTCCGGCTGCTTCACAAGCTGCTCCCACAAATGGAACTTTGCGCAACTCTTTCTTCATGATCCATTTGAATCGAACATTTAGCCATCCATAAAGCAGAAAAACGTCATAAGCACTTTGATGATTAGCAGCAAATATATATGATTTTGAAGGATCAATCTTATCTCCTCCGATGACTTCGATCTGCATAAACATTCCTTTGCATGCAAATTGAGCCCATTTAAGAGAAGGCCAGTATGCAATGCGGCTATCTTTAAAAATAGGGGTCAAAATGATTGTAGCCAATGCTGTCAAAATAGTGCTTACTGCGAAAAGCGGTATGAAAATGCACCACTGATAGATGAACGTAAAAAAATAGAAATGACGTTTCATAGTGGTAAATGGGAGTATCAGGCAATCATTATTTTTTTGGTGATATGTTTGAAAGATAAGTAAATATTTCTTGGTATACGTGATCACGTACCGGCTTTGTTGATAATACTAAGTCATGCATGCCATCATGTATTTCACTGATTTGAACATTCGTGGCAATGTTAGCCGCGTATTTCTTAATGTCTTTTACATTGAGGATAGCATCGGCTTTGAAAAGATCACTTGTCCATTTTTTGGGATCAATAGATTGATCGGAAAGCATTACTAAAACAGGCTTTTTAATATGCAATCCGTTTTGTACACGTTTAATGGCATTGTACATGACATTGATCCATCCATAAGTCAGCACAGGTGCTTGAAGCATTTTCCATTCTAAATTATAGTCCCATTCTCCTTTGAAATTTTTATTGAGGCTCTCTTCATATAGTGAATCATCTTCTCCCTGTCTTGTCTTTTCAGGATGTGCCTCACCTTCTTTAGCTGATATTGGCAATAATGTGGCTTTTATAAACGGGCTTACATTCCAGGCAAAAAACGGACTATTTAAAAATAATGCGTCAAATTTCTCTTTCCCTATCCGATCTTCTGCATATACCGAAACAATCAATCCTCCCATAGAATGGCCACTTAGCAATATCCAATGATTCTTTTCCTGATGCATAATTTGCAACGCTTCGTCAATTTCCCCATAATATTCTATGATGCTACGTACGTCAAATTTTGTTTGCCCGGGTAGGATGGAGCGACCATATTTTCTTAAATCAAGCGCGTAAAAATTGTACCCATGATCATTGTATTCTTTGGCCATCTCCTTTTGAAAGAAATAGTCATTGTATCCGTGAATGTAAAGTACCGCTTTGTGTGTTGTTGTGTCTAAAGCCAATTTACGTACTAAAGTGGCAACCACAGGGCCGTTGTAATCGAGCCCCATATCGAGGGTAGTCTTTTCAAATCCATCACCTAATATGTCAGGGACATACGTATGTTTCATTTGCGAAAAAGCCGTGAATGTGATGAATAATACAAACAAGAAAGCCGTAAGTTTTTTCATATCTACCTATTTAATTGTTTAATGTCAGATTTACAAATGCATATATCTGAAACTGTTTAACTTCCAAAAATTCTCCATTATTCTCTTGGTGTCAATATGATTCAATCTTTAGGGTCTTGTTCATATTTGTTCCATTTTGATAGGAGTTTTTGATTGAAAGTTCGAGTATATGCTCAGTAAGTAAGAATGTTGATGTTTAAATCAAAATGAACTTTCAAAGATAGGTAAAAAGGGCAGAAAGTTAATAATAAAAATTGTTGGTGTTTGTTGAAAAAGAACCTTCATCCAATTCATTATTTACAGAGTATACTCTGTTTGTCACCATGATTTATTGGTAGCTGAGGGGGGATGTGATAAATCGGGAAGGCATAATATTTTAGCAATAATAATCTGTCCTAAGTTTTTGTATCTTTGTTTCTCTGTTAATATTTGTTCAACACACACAAAACGGTTTGCATGCTCTATCATTTTTTATCTTCTAAAATCATCGCTAAGTTAGCCTTTGAGCCTACGGAACAACAGCTGCTATTGATTGAACAATTATCGAAGTTTTTGGTTTTGCAACAGAGAGACAAAGTATTTTTGCTCAAAGGATATGCAGGCACCGGGAAAACATCTATGGTAAGTGCTTTGGTGAAATCATTGCATGAGTTGGAACAAAAAGTAGTGCTTTTGGCTCCTACAGGGCGTGCTGCGAAGGTGCTTTCTCACTATTCCGGACAACCTGCAAAAACGATCCACAAACATATTTATCGTCAGAAATCAGCATCTGATGTTGCTTTTGTTTTAGACAACAACCTGCATCCTCATACATTATTTATTGTTGATGAAGCTTCAATGATTGCCAACTACCCCGGGGATGGTATGCTTTTTGGCTCAGGACAATTATTGGATGATATGATGCACTTTATTTTTAGTGCTGAAGGGTGTAGTTTGATTTTATTGGGTGATACTGCACAACTTCCTCCGGTTATGCAACCTATTAGCCCTGCTTTGGACACAGAAAAGTTGCAAAGTTATGGATTGTATGTTACTGAATTTACGTTGACACAAGTGGTGAGACAAGCTGTTGAAAGTGGCATTTTATTCAATGCTACATTGTTGCGCCAGATTGTTGATCATGATGTATGGCCCACAACCCCACAATTTCATCTCTCATTTGCAGATGTAAAGCGCTTGCAGGGAGATGAATTGATTGATACGATTCAGTCAACATATTCACATCATGGTATGGAAGAGACCATTGTCATTACGCGTTCTAACAAACGGGCAAATCTGTACAATAATGGCATACGTGGTCGTGTGTTGCAAAAAGAAGAAGAAATTGCCTCCGGAGATTTGTTGATGGTGGTCAAAAACAACTATTTCTGGAGTAAAGAATATGCCGAACTCGATTTTATTGCTAACGGTGATATTGTAGAAGTGGTAAGAATCTTACGCCATCATGAACTGTATGGTTTTCGTTTTGTCGATGTGTTGGTGCGGTTCCTCGATTATGAGTGTGAGATGGAAACGCGTCTTTTGTTGGATACGTTGCAGGCTGATTCGCCAGCGCGTGTGGATGAATTAAACCGTAAGTTGTTTAAAGCCGTGAGTGAAGATTACGTAGATATTGGCAATCGACGCGAGCGTGCCAAGCAGATGCAACAAAATCCCTATTTGAATGCCTTGCAAGTTAAGTTTGCCTATGCTGTTACATGTCATAAAGCACAAGGCGGACAATGGCAAACGGTTTTTATTGACCAGGGCATGATAACCGATGATCAATTGAATGCTGATTATTATCGTTGGCTTTATACTGCTTTTACTCGTGCTACGGCGATGGTTTATTTAGTGAATTTTCCCGATCATTTTTTTACTTTGCCAGATGGAAATAGCTGAAATTCAAATCTTGCAATTATTCCCAGATGATTTGTCGAGAGTCATACAACCTATGTCACACCGGTTTTATTCGGTAGGAATTCATCCGTGTCAAGTTGATCAAAACTATCAGCAACGTATTGAACAACTGAGCTCTTTTGCGGCTTTCCCGTGGGTTGTTGCCATTGGAGAAGCTGGATTCGATAAGCGATGCTCAACTAATTCTGATTTACAAAGGCTGGCTTTTACCGAAATGGCCATGTTAGCAGAACAAATTCAAAAACCGTTGATCATTCATTGCGTGAAGGCCTGGCAGGAAATCATCGCGTTGCATAAATCGCTACGTTCTTCAGTACCTTGGATGATTCATGGTTTTCGAGGAAAGCCCGCATTGGCTCAGTCCCTTCTCAATCAAGGCTTTTATCTTTCTCATGGGGATAAATTCAATCCGGATTCGGTACGCGTAACACCCTTGGATCGTCTCTGTATCGAAACCGATGAAAGTACAGTTTCCATTGAAACATTATACTACAAAATAGCTTTTCAAAAGCATGTCCCTGTTCATGTGTTGCTCGAAAATGCAAATGGCTTGTTTCGTTATTTGGATATTGAACAGACTTTTCCTTGCATCGATGCTCATGCACATCGTTCTCTTATTTGTTAATCAAACAGGGTACCATACATTACTTTCTTTTGATGGTCTGTCTTTTATTGGCTGACATTTCTAATGCAAATCCGTCATATCCTGTTTCTTTTATTCGCTGAATACAGGCAGCTCTGTCTGAATTAAGAATGAATCCGAATGCCTTTGAAATGAAGCTATTATACTTTTTACAATCTTGTAATTCTGTCTTTTTGCAATCGGCACAACTCAAATAGTTATTCTCCATACAACATGTCCTGACATTACACCATGATGCTTTGACATTGTCGCTGCACCCTGCGCATTTTCCTTTCAGGTATGACCTGCATGCTCCGCAATACAATCCGCAATAAGCGATCAACTGTTTATTTGTAGTAATTTCTCTTTGGTTCATGCTTTTCAAAGTTTATATTTGGTTAGTGAAGGCGACACTATAAATCATGTAGTTATTATTAAACCATTACTAATTCAATACCTGTTTTCTTTTCGTTTCAAAGTTCACTAATTTTCTTTTTACTTCCAAATATTTGTAGACTTTTTTGGCAACAAAATCCATTTAAAAACAAAAATATCTAAGCACTAATACCACAAAGAAAAAGTGGTTCGTGTTATTTCAACATGTGCTACAGAAACCTGTGTTTTTTTTATCTTTGATAACTTTTTTGTTTTTAACATTCTGATCGGTATCATTGCCGGTTTTTCATCCTATTTTTGTTACGAACTTTGGTGGATTTTATAAAATAGATGATATTGATAAGTAACTCGTTTATAATCAGCGTTATAATGTGGTTTTGGTGTGTTTCCCGTTGATGGCTATGTTTGCAACAAGTTGTTTATTTACTTTTTAATGAATCGTGTATGAAGAATATATATACTCTGTCTTTTATGAATTTTCGTCGTTTATTGTGGGGTCTTTTTTTCTTGTTTGCCGGAATGGTGAGTGCTATCGCGGATACGTGGGATGGCGTTACCTATACAGCACCCTCATATTCTAATGGTACATATACAATTACTAAAGCGGCAAATTTAGCGTGGGTAGCTCAACAAACCAACAATGGGACTTCAAATCACAGTAGTCGATATTTTAGTGGTCAAACGATCGTGCTAGCAGCTAATATTGACATGGGTGGGCTGAATAATATCTCCTGGCCAATGATCGGAAATAGTTCAAGCAAAACTTTTGAAGGAACTTTTAATGGGAATGGATATACGATTAGTAATATTTACCATAACTCTTCCAATGTAAACACTTATGTTGGCCTTTTCGGGTATGCATCCAATGGTGCCACTATTGAAAATGTTACTGTAAACGGAATCAATCTGACCGAAGTCTCTAATGTAGGAGGATTGATCGGTGAAGCGGACGGAAGTTTAGGTACTATTACAATAAGTGGTTGTAATGTAGGTGGTACGATTACTTCAAGCGGATATAATACGGCGGGTGGAATTGTCGCTTTTGCCTATGGAGAGGTGAATGTCTCAACCTGTGTTTCTTCAGTGACGGTAAACGCTGTTCAACAAGCGGGTGGGTTGATCGGTTACATGAAAAATGATGGGAATAGTAATACATCCACTATTAGCGGATGTTCTGCTTCCGGAGCTATCACTGGCACCTCGGGTTCGTCCAGTTATTATATAGGAGGCTTAATAGGACGAGTGGCTAACCCTGTTACGGTTAGTTCCTGTTCTGCTACGGGTAATGTTACCGGAATTTCATACGTGGCATCTTTTATAGGATCAGTTGAGGCTGCGTCGAGCATAACGGGTAGTAATGCCAGTGGTAATCTGACGAATGCTACAGGAAGTTATTTGGGTGGTTTTATCGGCTATCTTAATTCTGCATCGACCATTTCGTCGTGTTATTCCACGGGGTCTTTGAATGCTACCGGATATTATATTGGAGGTTTTGTAGGATTGATTAATGCGGCATCATCTATAACTGGTTGCTATTCAACAAGTAGTGTTGCTGGAGGAAGTACTCCCGTGGGCGGGTTTGCTGGAGCAATAGCTTCCACTGCTACTCTTTCGGGTTGTTATGCTACCGGTAATCTGAATTGCACCAATACAAATACCGGAGGTTTTGCTGGAACTATTAGCGCGAATGCAAGCATCACCAATTGTTATGCCACCGGTATAGTTTACACAACAAGTAATCCTTCGGGTGGTTTTGTTGCAACTGTTGGAAATTGTACATCGCTTATGTCAGGTTGTTATGCCACAGGGAATGTTACAAGTAATTCTGCAGGAGGTGGCTTTATAGGAGTGTTGAATTCTAATCTACCAATTGCCAATTGTTATGCCACAGGGAATGTAACGGGTATAAATGGATTAGGCGGTTTTATAGGAACCAGTACCAGTACTTCTTATATAGTAAACAGCTTTGCCATTGGGATGGTCGAAGGGTCAGGTACTTTAGGCGGTTTTATGGGCAGCTGTGGTTCTGGAAAAGTTGTCAACTGCTATGCTACCGGAGCAGTAATTACTACAAATACAAGTAATCCTTTAGGCGGTTTTATCGGTTCCGCTGCCGGTACATTTGCCAATTGTTATGCTACCGGAATTGTGTATGGAAACTCTGCTACATGGGCTTATGGTGGTTTTGCTGGGAATGGAAATAGTGCCACTTTTACTAAATGTTATTTTGATACACAAGGTACGGGGACAACTCAGGCATCCGGACAAGGGAACAGTAGTGGTATTACCGGAGTAACTACAGCTAACATGATAACGGCATCCGGTCCTGGTCTTACAAACGGTTCTCCTTATGGATCCAGTAGTAAGGTGTGGAGCTTTAGTGCCGGATATTATCCTCAATTGTATAATTTCAAAAACGGCAACAGTAGTGGTTATTCTATTACTTCTCCATCTTCTATTTCAGTTCCTGCATTTACTACTTCAGCCGCAGTACAGGCATGGTCGGCTCTTTCTGTAATTCCACTTAACTTAGCCAGTACGGATGCCAGTGACAATGTCAATAGCGATTTCAATGCACCAATGGCTACTACCATATCGGGAAGTGTTTTGCAATGGGCTGGGGCATACCAATCGACGGATGCTGGAAGGCTGACTTTTACGAATGACTCCATAGGCGACCTTTGGTTAGCACAAACAGGTACTGCCACGTTTACCGCTACGGATGCAAATGGGTATGATAAAACATTTTTCATCAATATTTTATCCATACCTGCCCCCAGCATCACTATCACACCGACATCAGCAACTTTTTTAGGATTGGTAAATAATACTTCGGCTTCTCAATCATTTTCAGTGACCGGGAAACATTTATCAGCGAGTATTATCATCACAGCACCTGCTTATTATCAATTAAGTACCGATAATGTAACATGGAGTGCTTCGGCTGGAAATGTTACCATGGGAACTTCTGTTGGAAAAATATATGTGCGTTATGTTCCTACGGCTGTTGAATCGATGGTAGCAAAAACGATTACCATTGCTTCTACAGGTGTAACGACTCAAAACATTACTGTAACCGGCACAGCCTATAATGGGGCTGTTTATGTCAGAAAAAGCGGATATGGTAATCAAGACGGTACTTCATGGGCAAATGCTGCTGCTACAGTACAACAAGGTGTGGAAACATCGAATGGCCTATCGGTACAACTTCCTGTTTATGTTGCTGCCGGGGATTATTACGAAGATCCCAATTATACTACTGGTGATTATGCAGTATATACATCTGCAACAGGTCAGTATTGGCAAGGTTGGGCTAATACTTTCGTGATGCGTAACGGGGTAACCGTGTATGGGTCCTTCCCGGAGTTTGGTACCGCCAATAACAACAATGCCGACACAACCATGCGGGTTCCTTTGAGTACATTATCCCTTTATAAAACAACTCTGCACGGGAGTACAAACTACCGGGTATTGGGACCTGTATACTCTTTAACGCCTTTAGCAGGGGGTACTGGGTTTACTACATCCACTGTTTGGGATGGTTTTGATTTGACGGGAGCCGATATGGAAACAAACGCAGGTGGAGGAGATGATTTGTGCGGGGCAGGTGTATTCACTATCACGAACAGCATATTACGTAACTGTCTTATTGAACATAATTTTACTGCGAGAACAACTTCCACCACAAACGACGGGGCAGGTGCCGAAATGTACGGAGGAACATTGAGGAATTGTATTATACATCATAACACATCCGGTACTTCTCCAACAAATAGTGCAGGAACCATTAATATTCACGCCGGAGGATCAAATGTCATTAACTGTCTCATATATGCCAATTATGCTTCATATGGAGGAGGAGGAATTTCAATCAATTCAACCACCTATAACACTTCAACCTCGTCTTATATAATTAATAACACCATTGCAAATAATACTTGTACCAATAATTCATCGGGGATTCAAATATTTAGCGGTAGCGGTTTTTATTTCTATAACAATGCTATCTGGAATAATACCGTTTCGGGAGTTACTACGGCTAACGAAAAAAACAATGCATGGCCCAATGGTTACAACTCGACGTTAGGCACCGGAAGCCTTCTGTTAAGTGCCACCAATGCAAGTGGTACTAACCCGCCTTATTTCGTAAAACCGGATACGACCATTACGGCTGACTACCGTTTGTCCAGTACATCTTCGGCCTTGTATAACAAAGGAAGCTATTCGGTAAGTACATTAGTGCCCACGACCGATATACGGGGTGTCTTTCGTAATATAATACCGGATTTAGGATGTTACGAGCTGGCCTCACGACTTTATTATGTGAACAATGCCACGGGTACAGATGCTACAGGGTACGGGCTCAATTGGTCAACCCCTTACAAGACGTTGCAATATGCCATCAATCAGTATAACCAATATGACTATCCCCAGGTGTGGGTAGCCAAAGGCAATGCAAGCTACACTCCAGCAGCGGGATCTTCTTTCTATCAGAAACAAAACATGGCGATATATGGGGGGTTTGCAGGTAATCAGGCTACGGAGTTTCCGACAACTTCGGCCATGGCCACCACGCTGCTTAATAGCCGAAATATAAAGATAAATCAAACGGTGCTGGCAGGTAATGGTGCTTCGGTGGTTGGAACAGCCTCAGGTGACACGAACTGGAGCGGAGCTATCCTTGACGGGTTCACCATAACGGGGGCGACAGGCGGATCGACACTATTTGCCGGAGTTATTCCTGCAAGCGCCACGATTCAGAACTGCAAGATCATCAATAATGCCACCAGCGGGCTGCAGTTAGCTTCAGGGGCTAATGCTTACAACGTTTTAGTGGCCAATAACACGGGTGACGGGGTGAATATGGCAGGTACAGCCAACTTAGTTAACGGTACTATTGCCAACAACACCGGCGTGGGTATCAACTCCTCCACCACCACAGCTACGGTGACCAACTCCATCTTATGGGGCAACAGTGCCAATGTCAATGCTTCGGGTTCAGTACCTGTTATCACCTATAGCGCCAGTGCTGCAGCAACAGCTTATAACAGTACCTCCAATACGGTAACGGTGAACAATAGTTGGTCGGGGAATACAGGCAATATTGAGTTGTATCAACGTTCGCCCAACTTCAAGACAAAGAGCAATTATGAGTTATTGCTCATCTCACCCTGTTTAAGTAAAGGACTGGCTACCGCCAACACCTTAGCGATCGATGCCAACGGGAAGCCACGTACTTATAGCAGCACTATTGATATGGGAGCTTTTGAGAAATGGGATGGAATAACAGTGAGTGGAAGCGCAGTGTCGAATGTGCGTCAGGGATGGAATGTCCCTCTTACTAACTTAACCGTGTCGAACGATACGATGGAAGTCATGGTAACAGCAGGTACTAAATTTACCATGGGTGGTAACACAAACTTGAGGACAAGATGGCTGGAATTACGGCAAGATACTATTTCCGCACTCCCAGCCCAATTGACCAATGGAACTATTACCTCTGACTCGGTGTTGTATGTACGGCGCTTCTCGAAAACCTTAAGCGGAACCAATGGCACCTGGGGTGTCTGGAGTTTCTTTGGAATACCTTTCAGTACGGCACCTTTGAGTGCTTTAGATGGAGCTACGGATGAGAATACAGTACGCATTGAAACTTATAGTGAGAATGCCCGTGCGCTGAACGGAGTGGGTTATGCATGGTTGGCAGGACGTTTAAGTACTACTTCCACGGTGAACCAAGGAACAGGCTATGCCCTTTCCTTTAATAGCAAGGTACCGCAAAACGATATCGGGCAAACGGTGATTTTCTCATCTCCAGCGTTATCACCTGTCACCTTTACTGAGACAAGCACACCCACAGCCAATGTGACATTAGGAGAAACATCTTCGACTACCACTGGTGTTAAACACTGGTACGACTGTGGATGGAACCTTATTGCCAATCCTTTACCGCAAACGGCGGGTATCAACACAATGTGGACATCTTCATCTTCAAATTATTACGGAGCGGCATATTTCTACAAGCCATACACCGACAGTTATGATGTCTATCCATCTTCAATGCTTGCTACTACTTCGTCAGCTATAGCACCGAATGCTGCCTTCTTCGTACAGACAGATGTGAATGGAGCTACGGCTACATTTACAGCAGGGGCGGGTACCGGAACGCCTTTAGTGAATATGGATTTTGTACGTCCTACGTTGTTGTCAAATGCTACGGGTACTACTACTGCCGCAGCCATAGCAGTACAACCTGCAACGTTCCAATTTAAAGTGACTGGTGGAGATGACTATTGCAATACCTTCGTGATTTTCGATCCGGTTACTCATGCCGATATGGAGCCGATGGAGGATAACCCCACGATGGAAGGGGTTACGTCACAACCGGCGTTGCAGCTCAGCACCACTGCAACAGGAAGCACCACATCATTGGCTATCAACCGGCTTCCGTTTGTAGGCAGCATCATGACGGTACCCATGCAGGTGTATGTGCCAGTTGCAGGAAGTTATACCATCACCATGCCGCTGTCGGATACCATTGCCGGCTTGGTGTTGCTGAAAGATGAAAACGGAGGTTTGCATGACTTGACAACAGGAGACTACACTTTTACAGCAACAACCGACAAGGTGACCAATAATTACATGGTAATCTTCAGCAGTAAAAACGTTGCCTCGCAAGTGGCAAAAGGAGTTACTATTATTCAGAATCAACGCAACGTGATTGTTTTGAGTACCTCTACCATGCAACAAGTGGCGCTTTATGGGGAAAGCGGACAAACCTTCTATGCCCAAGCTCCCTCGAGTACCCAGGTGACGCTTCAATTGCCACCCGCCCCGGGCATTTATCTGATAAAGGTGGTTACCACGGATGGAGTGATTACTAAGAAACTTGTGAATAGACAATAGAAATCTACTAATCTACAAATTCATTGTCAATTGTTGCTTGTTTCCCAATTTAAAAGGACCTTACCACATTGGCCACTTTCCATGACATCGAATCCTTTTTGAAAATCGTCGATATCAAAGCGGTGTGTAATGACGGGTGTAAGATCTATACCCGTAATAAGCATCTGTTCCATCTGGTACCATGTCTCCCACATCTCGCGGCCATAGATGCCTTTTAATGTCAGAGCTTTGAAGATGATTTTATCCCAACGTACCGTTGTAGTATTGGGCAATATGCCGAGCAGAGCTATTTTAGAGCCGTTGTACATGTTTTCGATCATGCTCTCGAAAGCAACAGGTGAACCGGACATTTCTAATCCGATATCGAAGCCATGCATGTGAAGTTGTTGTATAGCCTGTTCAATTGTTTCTCCTTTGCCTGAATTGATGGTAAGTGTTGCTCCCATTTTCTTGGCAATATTCAGACGGTAATCGCTTAAGTCGGTCACCACGATATTGCGTGCTCCGGCAAAACGGCATATTGCAGTTGCCATCGTACCGATTAATCCGGCACCTGTAATCAATACATCTTCACCAATGAGAGGGAACGACAAAGCGGTATGCGTGGCATTACCGAACGGATCCATAAT
>Ga0326727_10020035_pt1 | contig 13342 bp, 8 predicted proteins | sample MB2enrmetagenome_FD_207643 | JGI IMG/M metagenome (GOLD analysis project Ga0326727, IMG submission 207643) | Lab enriched peat soil microbial communities from McLean, Ithaca, NY, United States - MB29MY | ecosystem: Environmental > Terrestrial > Soil > Wetlands > Peat | place: USA: New York...
CCGAGGGTTCCGGCGATGAGTTCGTCGGAACTACCGCCGGAAGCCAGCGTGTAGACATGGTTGTTGACGAGCCCCTGAAAGGCATAGAGGCTTTCTGTGCCGGATGGGCCAATGAATGTAATGCCGGCCGGGGTGGCAAGGGCAGTGCCAGTGCTCGTGAAGGCAACGTCGGTGACGTGATCGGAGATGAGACCGTCGCGATGGGTTAGGGTTTGCCGCGGAATGCCCTGAGCGTCGAAGAGGACGAGGCCATTGGCTGTGGCGGCGGCAATGGTGTGGCGTTGCGGATCGAGCACCAGGCGGTTGATGCAGAAGAGATGATCGTCTTCGAGGTGGCGGGTGGCGCCTTCCGGGCTGAGGAGGTCAATACCATGGTCGAAGAAGCCGACGTAAAGAGTGCCATCAGGCGCGAAGGCCAGGGCAGAGATATTGCGGTCGGCGAGGGCCCCGGGTTCAGGTGGGAATGCCGGTATCCAACCTCCGCCGGTTCTGCGAAGAAGCGTGCCGCCGGCCAGGGCGTAGAGTGCGTCGCGAGACGAAAGAAAGGCGTCGACTCGCTGGGATGATGGGCTTTCTGGGCCTGCAGAGATCGAGGTACGGAGGAGGCGCGGACGGTTCCCCAGTGGGACTTCCTGGATTCCCTGATCGAGGGTGCCTATGGTGAGTTGGTGTTCGTCGAGTGCAAGGGCATGACTGAATACCCCCTGAGCGAGGGTGCGAACCGGACGAAACGATGGAGCATTGAGGTCGAACTCGGCGGTGCCGACAGGGGTCCCGACGTAGGCGTGAGCTGAACCCTGGCCGGGGGACACAGCGATTGACTCGACTTGGTCGTCGGGCAGACCGGAGCTTGAGTCGACGTGGTCTACAGTGCCGGCATGGACGAAAAAGACGCCGGAGTTACGCGTGCCGATGAGGAAGGATGCGGAGTCGACGGCAGCCAGGGCGGTGACCTGGAGCGATGCTGGATTAATGTTGGGGAGGGAAAAGCGAAAAGGCGTCAGGGTGGCGCCGTTATAGAGAAGAACGCCGCGATGGCGGGTCCCAAGGAGTACATCCCCAGTTGCTAGCGGAGCAAGCGCGGTGAGGTCGCGCGCTTCGGAGTCGGTGGGAATGAACTGGTGGATTGTTGGCAGTGCGTGGGTGTTCGGCTCGAGCAGCAGCAGTCCCGCACCGCTGGTGGCAAGGAGAAGTTGCGGTTCGCTGGTACCGCGGAGACGAGTGCTGGCAATACCAACGATGGCAGCGACGGGAAGCTCAAAGCCTGTGCGGAGGTTAAGGCGGGAGGCGCCATCTGAGTTGATGATGGTGAGGCCGGATTGCCCGGCGAGGTATAAGGCGTCGGCGAAGAAGGCCCCAGTAGTGTAATCGGGGCCTGAGGCGACGGATTCAGACCCGAGGCTTGAAGCCTGGCTGGATGATGGATCAAGGGTGCGAAGTGTAAAGGCGAGTTGGCCTTCGCTGGCGGCGGCTTGAGTGGCACGATTGAGAGCCCGGCGGGCGCTGAATACGACTGCTAGCGTGATCGTCAGCACAAGGACAAGAGGGATCACTAAAAGCAGAAGCCGTTTCGTCCTTCTGGGGCCGCTGGTAGAGTGCGGGAATTCCATTGCGGGTTCGAACCTTCACTTCGCCGAAATACGAGATGGCAAAGTTGACACAGCTTAGCACAATCCCCGATGCGAATATATCAACCGGGTCGAGCGTGTAGTCGACCTCGCCGTTGCCGCCCGACGGGTCCTGGACGGCCTCGCTGGTGAGCCGGTAAATGCCGTCGTAGTTCCAGGTGAGCGTGCGTCCGGTCTGCTCCGTCGCGCCGGTGCGGTTGCCCGTGGCACCGAGCTGGTAGCTGTAGCTGGAGACTGGCGTGGAGCTGGTCGTCGTCGCCGTGTTGAGCGAGGTGAGCCGGTTGAGGCTGTCGTATTGGATGGTGGACTGCAACTTGTTGGGATAGGTGACGGTGACCAGGTTGCTGGCCGTGTCGTAGGCGTAGATGGTGGTGTTACTGCCGGCGGGCAGGTTGTTGTCCACCACCGTGCTGAGCCGGTTGAGGCTGTCGTAGGTGTAGGACATCGACGCGCCGTGCAGGCTCGACGAGTAGATGGAAGCAACATTGCCCGCCAGGTCGTAGGTGTAGTTCAGCGTGCCCTCCGGGGTGTTCAATATCTCCCATGCCTCCCATGTCTGAAAATCCAGACATGGGCCTCCAGCGTCGCCTAGTCGCTCTCGCCGAATGCACGTCCTTCCATGTATAGGTAAACGAATACGACGATGTCTAGCAGGACAACGAAAATTACCGTCTGTCGCTGCAAATCACTCTTGAATATCGGCTCGTTGATCGCGCCGTAATAGATAAATGCACGTATCCATAGAACCGCCGTCCCACCCGACGTAATCATTACCAGGTTACGTGCCCACTTCTTCAGGAACCATAAGCCAAAACCAGTAGTGGATAGATATGCGGCAATTAGGGGCATTATTATGGGCAGCAATGCCGCTGGGGGAAGCGGTTGACGCGCCGCAATATAGGTCAAAACTTTGACGCCTATTGCCGATCCAAAGGCTTCGTCATGGAACACCGACGTGAAAAGAAAGATCAATAGGACGGCCGCAGCCCTGGAAAACTGAAACATCGCTATCAGCGTTACCGAAAGCGGTCGCTCTTTTCTCTGCTGCGCGTGCCTTTCTCTATATGGCGAAGATCCAACCGGGTTCATTCCCGCTCTTTGTTCTGACATCTTCTCCCCCGTCAATCACAATCCGCCGTGCCTGTGCTTCCTTGCCTGTCTCTGCGTCACGTAGGACGGCAGCGCCTCAGTTCCAAGGGAGGCGCGGAACAGGACTTATGATTCCGTTCAACAGATCCTCGACACATTTTCCTTCCGCTGCTCCCAGTGCGTTGATGATCTCTTCTGATTGTGTAGGATTTACAAGCACGCTAGCTATTCCGGCATATACTCCGGCTTGACACTGCGCGTATCGGTTCGGATTATTCGCACCGTTGTAGTGGCTCAAGAAACTGGAGACATTTCCCACATACTCAAGAAAATCATCTTTTCCGCTAGGATCAATACGGTTTATCGGATTCCCTCCCGCGTACAGGTACTTATGCAGGGTCTTCGGATCGAGGGGATCACCATCTTCTGGATCGCGGCTGAGAAATCGTCCGGTTTGGGGGTTATAGTAACGGGCGCGGAGATAGTACAGCCCTAAATCTGGATCGTACTGTTCTCCGCGGTAGAGGTAGTTGTTTGGCGTGGGGCCGGGTGAGCTGAGCAGGTTGCCGAAGGCGTCGTAGTTATAGCTGTCTGTTAGGGCACCGGACAGATTAGTCAACTGGCGTACACTTCCGAAGCCGTCGTAGCCGTAGAAGCTGGGCGTCCATGCGCCCTGGATTTGCTGGTTCTCGCTGATGCGCTGCAAGCCGTAGGTGTAGGTGCGCTGGAGCACGCCGTTGACCGACTCCTCGAAGACCTGCGGCAGGCCGGTTGGGTTCACGTCGTCCTCCACAAGATACTTCGTCGTTACTCCTCCAACCGTCTTCGAGACGCGGTTGCCGAAGCCATCGTAGATCATCGTAACCGCGCCGCCGTTCATCGATGTCAGCCGGGCGGTTCTCATTTCGCCGAAATATCATCTCTCCGATGCACAGTAGACCGGAGCTTGGCTAAGAACAAAAACGCCAACACAGCGAATATTACGCCGCTAAAAAACGTTCCGTAATCAGTCATCCCTTTCCTTATCCACGTATCGACGAAAATAAGCGCCGTAACGAGACAAAGCATTCCGGTGGCGAGCGCAGGGTGTCTGTTGATCTTACTCCACCAAATGCTCGCGACAACCACAACAGCAAGGCCAACTCCAGATACAGTCTCGAACATGATTTGAGCGCGGCTACGAAGCAAAAAGATGATCCAGACTCCGCAGATAACCGTCACAATCACAGAACGAATCAATCTCGGCTTTTTCATCGATTTCTCCTAAGCATCATGACGAATTGTAATGACTATGGCCAGATGCAAAAATACAGACCTACCCCGTCCTGACCTGCGCCCCAAGCACTCCACCCGTGATTCACGGTCATATAAAGCGCGTCGGATATAGTCATAAAGCAGGCAATGAGTCGTTTAGCAAGTGATGTGGGTCCAGTCTCCACCTCCCATTCTTGCACCTTGCTGAGATCAATCTCCTCCTCCTCCACAAGAGCTCGTCCACGCGGATCCATGGCATTGACGGGATCGCCTCCTGCATACACATACTTGTGCAACGTCTTTGGATCAATGGTGATGCCGTCTTCGGGGTCGCGGGACATGAAGCGGTCGGTTTGTGGGTTGTAGTATCTGGCGCGGAGGTAGTAGAGGTTGAGGTTCGTGTCGTATTGTTCGCCGCGATACAAATAACTATTCGGAGTTGTTCCTGTTGAATTGAGCAGGTTTCCAAATGCATCATAATTATAGGTGTCCGTTACAGTCGCAGAAGCATTGGTCAGTTGTCTTACGCTTCCGAAGCCATCATAGCCGTAGAAGCTGGGCGTCCAGGCTCCCTGGATTTGCTGGTTCTCGCTGATGCGTTGCAAGCCGTAGGTGTAGTTCAGCGTGCCCTCCGGCGTGTTCAATATCTCCCATGTCTCCCATGTCTAAAAATCCTGACATGGGGCACCCAGCTTTATAGCTTAATCAGACCTGGGCCACCCGCCACAACGTCATTGTTCATGGTGATTTAGTGTGCCTATACAACCGGTATAAGATGCGAAACATTCCAAAAGCAAATACTGATCCGAATCCAAGAGCAGGTGCTACTCTATGAGATAACACATCACCAAATGTTACGAACGCGCAGAGGTCAGTAATGAACGCGAGCCCGAAGATTTGCCGCTGCCTCAGGTACGTATTCCAGAGGAGCAAAGGAGCGGTCAAGAGAATCGCAACCAGCGTAAGCGCCACGTGATAGGTAAGCGAATGCCTTGATAATAGTGAACAGGCAATTAATACTTCACTGGATACGATACCGGCTAACACGGCAGCTTTGACTCGATTCACTTGTTGAGTTTTCATTGCGTTCTCCAGATTGTCGGATACGATTATGCGCCTCATAAAAAAAACAGCGTAATCCATCCACATGTTACAGTCAGCACCGGCGGCGGCGATGATAGGTTGCTATTAGCAAGCAGATTGACTGTTCCTACGGCTAGAGCCCACGAGAACTCTACCGCGCAAGCGCACCATGTCAGCCCACCCGCACCGTATACGTTCGCTGGAGCACGCCGTTGACCGACTCCTCGAAGACCTGCGGCAGGCCGGTCGGGTTCACGTCGTCCTCCACAAGATACGTCGTCGTCACGTTGCCCACCTTCTTTGCTACGCGGTTGCCGAAGGCGTCGTAGATCATTGTAACCGCGCCGCCGTTCATCGACACAAGGTGGTTCTCCGAGTCGTAGGCGAAGCTCTTGCCGCCGGTGGAGGTGGTGTTGCCGTTGGCGTCGTAGGTCTCTGGCGAGAGCCAGTCGTCGAGGTTGAAGCCGGCGAGGGTGACCGACGGGACGCCGGGCAGCGAGGAGTTGACCGAGGTGCGGTTGCCCACCGGGTCGAGCGTGTAGTCGACCGCGCCGTTGCCGCCCGACGGGTCCGCGCCAACGGCCTCGCTGGTGAGCCGGTAGATGCCGTCGTAGTTCCAGGTGAGCGTGCGGCCGGTCTGCTCCGTCGCTCCGGTGCGGTTGCCCGTGGCGCCGAGTGTGTAGCTATAACTGGAGACTGGCGTGGAGCTGGTCGTCGTCGCCGTGTTGAGCGAGGTGAGCCGGTTGAGGCTGTCGTACTGGATGGTGGACTGCAACTGGTTGGGATCGGTGACCGTGACCAGATTGCTGGCCGAGTCGTAGGCGTAGGTGGTGGTGTAGATACTCACGGCTTCGAGGAAGAACGGTCGACCGGGCGACCGGTCCGGTTACAAGCTCTGATGTTTCTTATGGCAGCTTGTGCGGCATCCGAAACTGTTTCCTTCGATGGCAGATGAGGAACAATTTCTTCATCGGTCAAACACGCTTGAATGGCTGGAATCGAGTTTTGATCTCCCATGGTTCCTAAAGCCTGAAGGCAATGCCAGCGCAATAAGGCAGAGGTATCTTTCAATGTGTCCAAAAGACATGTAATTGCTCGTTCGCTGTGTTTACGCAAGCACGCGATAGCGTCAGCAGCGTACCACCGTGTAGACTCTTCCTCATCGCGGTTACGGAGAATGCCCACAAGTGTCTCTTCTGCACGAACGTCTCCTAACATTCCAAGGACATCTATGGCTCTATTTCGCACATCGAGTCTTGCTGGCCCTTTAGCGAGGGATATCATGGGGCGAACCAACCTTGGGCTACCTATCATTCCCAAAGCCAGTGTTGAGTCAAGAACAAGGCCGAGGTCATCATCGTCTACTAGTTTCAGAAGAACAGATACTGCTGCCTTATATTTGAAAAATCCAAGGGCAAGACATGCAAGTCTACGTCTCGATACGTCTTCGCGCGTGTCCGCGCAAAGCCTCAATAATTCCTTCTGCCCTTCTATTCCAAGTTTTTTGGCGTATTCGAGCCCACGCTCCCAATCCTTAGAATCTTGAACAGATACGCGACTAACTTGCTTCATGATGTTACTCATTAATACCTCACCTTGAGCCCAGAGAGAACGATACATAAGTCGATTTTGGATATCCGTTCAAAACTCGGTGCAGTCATAGCCACAATGTTGCGCATGGCAACCAGGAGGCATTTGCGCCCCAGCATTATTCTTTGCAGCTATTCGTGCCTCTGTGCAATCCGAACCTGTTCCATAGCCGGTGTAGTACTGACCAGTGTTTGCATGATTAGGCGTACCGATTTCGTGTGCCGTACACGAGGCTTTACACTCGCATCCATGCCTTCGCTTAACCTTTGCCGAGCATGTTCCAAAATCAAGGCTTATGTTCTGAATGGGAGCTATTATATCGGTAGTTAGACCTTGCAGCAACGATGAGCCCGTATCGAGCAGGCATGCAGCAGCCTGTGTAACTTGTGGCACTGCTTTTGCTGCTTCCATCGAAACGAGAATAATGATCAAACCATACTCAAGTGCGCCTGGCGAATAAGGCTTTACCACTTCTTCCCCAGCTCGGCCCGTTGGATCAGCCAGATTCACCGGATCGCCGTTGGCATATAGATACTTATGCAGTGTCGCTGGGTCGGTCATGATGCCGTTCTCCGGATCCATGCTCACGAAGCGGCCTGTCATTGTGTTGTAGTAACGGGCGCGGAGGTAGTAGAGGCCGAGGTCGGAGTCGTACTGTTCACCTCGGTAGAGGTAGTTGTTTGGCGTGGGGCCGGGTGAGCTGAGCAGGTTGCCGAAGGCATCGTAATTATAGCTATCTGTTACGCCACCGGCGAGGCTCGTCAACTGGCGGACGCTTCCGAAGCCGTCGTAGCCGTAGAAGCTGGGCGTCCAGGTGCTGTTGCCGGTTACAGCCGGACTTAGATTCTCGCTGATGCGCTGCAGGCCATAGGTGTAGGTGCGCTGGAGCACGCCGTTGACCGACTCCTCGAAGACCTGCGGCAGGCCGGTCGGGTTCACGTCGTCCTCCACCAGATACGTCGTCGTCACGTTGCCGACCTTCTTTGCCACGCGGTTGCCGAAGCCGTCGTAGATCATTGTAACCGCGCCGCCGTTCATCGATGTCAGATGGTTCTCCGAGTCGTAGGTGAAGGTCTTGCCGCCGGTGGTGAGCGTGTTGCCGTTGGCGTCGTAGGTCTCTGGCGAGAGCCAGTCGTCGAGGTTGAAGCTGGCGAGGCTGACCGAGGGGACGCCGGGCAGCGAGGACGCGGTCGAGGTGCGGTTGCCCACAGGATCGAGCGTGTAGTCGACCTCGCCGTTGCCGCCCGACTGGTCGTTGCTGACGGCCTCGCTGGTGAGCCGGTAGATGCCGTCGTAGTTCCAGGTGAGCGTGCGGCCGGTCTGCTCCGTCGCGCCGGTGCGGTTGCCCGTGGCGCCGAGGGTGTAGCTATAGCCCGCCACCGCCGAGGAGTTTGGCGTCGCCGTGTTGAGCGAGGTGAGGCGGTTGAGGCTGTCGTACTGGATGGTGGACTGCAACTTGTTGGGATCGGTGACGGTGACCAGGTTGCTGGCCGTGTCGTAGGCGTAGGCGGTGGTGTTACTGTCGGCGGGCAGGTTGTTGTCCACCACCGTGCTGAGCCGGTTGAGGCTGTCGTAGGTGTAGGCCATGGACGCGCCATGCACGCTGGACGAGTAGATCGAAGCAACATTGCCCGCCACGTCGTAGGTGTAGTTCAGCGTGCCCTCCGGGTTTAGTGGTATCCCACTATTCACAATAGAAAAGCGAAGGATGAGGCACCCTCACTTCAACGGCGGGTCAAGGCTGGGGCACCCGGCCTGTTTTCCTGCGTCATTTCTGCGTATAAGCCAAAGAATGGCGATTATGATTGAAACTTCAGCTAACAACCATTTGGTCAAATTGAACGCATTGGCATATACAGAGTTTCGCATATTGTTATGGGCTGCCCCGTATAGGCTCAATCCTACATAGAACATACCAAATATCCCTAACAAGGTTGTAGCTCTCTGTTGCCAATCTCGAAGGCTCCTTCCCGGCAACAGAGAGTCTATTAAAAAGTACAAGCTTGCTAGGAAAATAACCAGGAGGATGATTTTGCTCCACTCGTCCAACCCTGTCCTATTTAGGCCAAGGGAGCGCAAAGCGTTCTCGTCTCCCTGATCGGAGGCCTTGTGGAACCACCGGTCAGCTTCGACGCGATCCCGTGGCAACCCTTGCCCGTGGTAATACATGAAGCCGAGGTCGTATTGAGCCTTCGCCAAACCTTGGTCTGCGGCTTTGCGGTACCACCGGGCAGCCTCGGCGTAGTCCAGCGGTACACCTTGGCCCTGGTAATACATGTGTCCCAATCCGTCCTGAGCCATCGCGTCGCTTTGGTCGGCACCTTTGCGGTACAAACGAACAGCCTCAGAGTAGTCCTGGATCGCCCGGTCATTATCCCCCTTGTGCTTGTATGCGTTCCCCCGGCCTACAAAGGCAACTACATCGCTAGGATTGAGCCGCAGGGCCTGATCATAGTCCTGAATCGCGCGGTCGTAATCGCCCTTGTGCGCGTACGACAATCCCCGGTTGCTGAATGCCTTAGCATCACTTGGATTGAGTCGCAAGGCCTGGTCGTAATCTTGGATCGCCCGGTCATTATCCCCCTTGTGCATGTATGCCGAACCCCGGTCGTAAAATGCCTTAGCCAGGTCAATACCCGCCTCTTGGCCGGATTGGATGAGAGCCGAACATCCCCCGATGCTCAGGTCGGGATCATCCCCCCTACAGCGCTTCCAATCCTCGTCGCGTGACTGGCTTGGCAGAGCGACAGACCAACCCAGCAAAGTTATCAGAGCTATCATCGACAGAAGACGCACATTGCCTCCTCGGATAGTCACAAATTCCTTAGTCGCATTACTCACCACCCTCACCACCCTCACCACCCTCACCACCACCTGAGCCTGAACCAGAGCCAGCGCCAGAGCCTGAACCTGAACCTGAACCAGAGCCAGCACCAGAGCCTGAACCCGCTCCGCTCGATGCTCCCGATGAAGCACCACCTCTGCCCTCGCCTTCGCCATAATTCTTGTTTCCTCCATCATCATCGTCTTGCCCGCCACCGGCAGCTGCTGCTCCTTTTCCCCCCCCGCTCGCAGACGATTTAATTTGCACAGCCACATAAGCCGCTAGAGTGGCTAATATAGCAACAACTCTGGGTTTAATAACGATCCCAAACATCGGGGGGCAATCACCTGACCCGCCACAAACGAGGAAGTCATACTCTTCATAAGAGTCCTGCCCCATCGGATCGATACGATTCACAGGGTTGCCGCTTGCGTATAGGTACTTATGCAGGCTCTTTGGATCGATGGCTCTTCCGTCTTCTGGATCTCGGGAGAGGAATCTTCCTGTCGCGGGGTTGTAGTATCTGGCGCGGAGATAATACAGCCCTAGATCGGAATCAAACTGCTCTCCACGATATAAATAGTTGTTCGGAGTTGCGCCTTGCTTGGTGAAGCTGTTGCCGAAAGCGTCGTACTCGTATTCATCCGTGACTGCGCCTGCGGAGTTAGTTAGTTGCCGTACACTGCCTGCACCGTCATAGCCGTAGAAGCTCGGAGTCCATGCCCCGTTCACAATCTGATTTTCGCTAATCCGCTGGAGTCCATACGTATACTGTCTGGTAACAGTACCATTCACCAGTTCTTCGACCACCTGTGGCAAACCGGTGGGATTGACATCGTCCTCAACTAGATACTGAGTCGTTATGCCATTCACCGTCTTCGAGACGCGATTTCCAAAGGCGTCATAGACCATTGATATGACTTTTCCATTACCGGTCGCGGAAGTCATGTGGTTCTCGGAATCGTAAGTATAGGTCATGCCGCCGGTTGAGAGAACATTTCCGTTGGCGTCGTAGGTCTCGGAAGATATTTCATCGTCGGGGTTATAGCCAAAGTTGCCAGAGTTGATTCCCGGAAGCGATGATGTTTCGGAAAGACGATTGCCGACGGGATCAAGGCCATAACTGACAGTGCCGTTCGCGCCCGATGGGTCCGCGCTGAGTGTCTCAGTCGTCAGGCGATAAATCCCGTCGTAGTTCCACGTCAGAGTACGGCCATTTCCCTCGACTGCGCCAGTGCGATTTCCAGTCGATCCAAGCGTGTAGGTATAACTCGAAATCGGTGTTGTTAGTGACGTAAGCCGATTCTGCAGGTCATAGCTGAACGTCGTCTGCAAGTTATTTGGAGTGGTCTCCGTCACCACATTGTTGGCCGGGTCATACGCATAGGTTGTGGTATTGGCTCCTGACGGAAGACGATTGTCAACGACGGTACTTAGCCGGTTGAGCGAATCATATGTCAAGCTAACCGAAATACCGTTGACATGGTTTGAGGATATAGACGCAAGATTGCCAACACCGTCGTAGCCGTAGAAGAGAGAGCCTTCCGGCGTGGCCTTGGTCGTCAGTCGGTCCAGCGGGTCGTAGGTATACGTCGTCTGTCCACTCCCGTCTGTCATGGTAGCGCGTTTATTTGTGGCTGTGTAAGTAAATGTCACAGTCGGCTCGGCGAGGGTGGGGTCGGGCGTGCGCGTGGTGAGGCGGTTGAGAGCATCGTAGGCGTAGCTGGTCGTCTTGCCGCTGAAGTGGGTGAGCTGGGTGAGATTGCCGGAGGCGTCGTAGGTGCGCGACTCCTGCAGCGTGCCGTCGGGCAGCGTCTTGCCGGTGATGTCGGAGAATACGTCGAAGACGTTCTGCGTGCTGTGGCTGTTGGCGTCGGTGAGGCTGGCCAGGTTGCCCAAGGGGTCGTATCCATAGGAGGTGGTGTTGGCCGTGTTGGGGCTGGCGGTCTGGATGACGCTCTGCAACTGGTTGGCCGCGTCGTAGGTGTAGTTGACGGTGTTGCCAACCTGGTCGGTGACGCCGATGAGGTTGCCCGGGCCATCGTAGCTGTTGGTGGCGGAGGTCTTGTCGGGATAGACCGTCTTGACCAGGCGCTTGCGGGCGTCGTACTGGAAGGTGGTGGTGTTGCCCTTGCCGTCGGCGCTGGAGATGCGGTTGCCCGCGGCATCGTAGGCGTAGGTGAAGTTGCCCTTCGGCCCGGCGATGGACGTGAGACGGCCCGCCGCGTCGTAGATGTAGGTGGTGGTGTGGTTGAGGGCGTCGGTCTCGGTCTTCTTGCGGCCATCGTCGTAGTAGGTGAACGAGGTGGTGCTGGCCACCGATTTGTCTTTAGATTCGTGGGTGACGGAGGTCTGGCGGCCGGAGAGATCGTAGATGTGGTGAGTGATGTTGCCGGCCTGGTCGGTCTCGTCGATGACATTGTTGCGGAAGTCGTAGGACTTCGTCGCCGTGGTGACGGGGGTGGTCGGATAGGTCGTGGTGGTCAGGCGGTTGAGCGCGTCGTATTGGTAGGAGGTGACGTTGCCGCGCGCGTCCGTGTCGCTGATCTTGTTGCCATTGGCGTCGTAGGTGGAGCTGGTGATTCGGCCCAGCGGCGCCGCGGTCTGCGTCAGGTGGCCGAATGCGTCGTATGAGTAGGTCGTGGTCGTCGCGGCCGCGCTACTGTTGGCGTTGGGAAGCGGCAGGGTCGCGGTGAGCTTGTTGCCCAGCGAGTCGTAGGTGTACGAGGTGACGCGGCCCAGCGCGTCGGTACGGCCGGTCATGTTGCCGTTGGCATCGTAGGTAAACTGGCTCGCCGCGGTTGGCTGCGCGGTGATGTCGTACCCGATGGCCCCGGCCTGCAGCGTTCCGTTGGCGTTGAAGATGAAGCTGGCCAGCGTGGCCGGAGCGCCGTTGATGGTGTCGGTCACGCTGAGCGGGTTGTAGCTGGCGTCGTAGTTGAAGGTACGCACATTGCCCAGCTCATCGGTTGTTGAAGTGGGTTCTGAGTATTGGTTATAGGCCGTGTAACTGGTCGTATTCACGCCCTGCGTGACAACCGGGTATGTTGAGGAAGTCTTGTTGCTGTTGGAGTCGTAGGTATAGCTGTTGGTGTGGCCCAGCGGGTCAGTGACCGAAGTCAGATTATGGTTTGCATCGTAGACATTGCTGGTTATAAGTCCAAGCGGGTCCTTCGTGCTGAGCAGCATTCCATAGCTGTCGTAAGTCATTGCCGCCGAGCTGGGGTTGCCATTGGCATCCTTTGGGTAGGAAATGGTGGTGGTGTTTGTCGCAAGGTTATAGGCGTAACTCGTCGTCTCGCCCAGCGCGTCGGTCACGCTCTGTAGGCGTCCGGTCAATGAATTCCCGTTGCCATCGGTTGTGCCGCTGGGGTAGTAAGCCGTGGTGGGCAGAAGGTGGCAGAGTGCATCCGTTCCGCCGGTATACAGGTGGTTCGAATCGTAGGTGTATGTGGTAGTGTTGGGCTGGGTCGTGTTGGGGCAGAGCGTGGTGGTCTGCGTTGTGGGCGGGTAGGTGACGGAGACGAGATTGCCGTTAGCGTCGTAAGCGTACTGGTAGATGTTGCCGGCAGGATCCGTAATCTGCGTAATGCGGTTGCTCGAGTCGCGCACAAACGGAACCGACAGCCCAGTCGAACTCGTAATGCCCGTGGGCGTCACCGTCAGCAAGTTTCCAACAATGTCAGTGATCGACTGCAGGGACCCATTTGCATTGATGCTGTACTGCGTCCCGGATGCATCGGTGTATGTGTATCCGAGCGGACTGTACAGAGCACCGGTCGAGCACAGCCACATGGAACCGTCCCTCGCCATCAGGCCGAATGCGCAATTCGCCTCATCCAGTTGTGGCGTCAGTGTACCTGCAAGGCCCGGT
>Ga0326727_10020036_pt1 | contig 13341 bp, 14 predicted proteins | sample MB2enrmetagenome_FD_207643 | JGI IMG/M metagenome (GOLD analysis project Ga0326727, IMG submission 207643) | Lab enriched peat soil microbial communities from McLean, Ithaca, NY, United States - MB29MY | ecosystem: Environmental > Terrestrial > Soil > Wetlands > Peat | place: USA: New York...
CACGGATGTGCCGCCGACGACGATCTGCGACGCGATGGCCGGCTGCGTCGGGGCTGCGCCATCCAACAGAGGCCGAAGCCGGCGGGCGAAACGCGCCTGATTCGCGGTCATCCACAGGAACAGCAGAGCGAGCGCGAGCGCGTGCGCGGGAAGCAGTTCGCCGGCGTTGGCGCTGCCGGTCATCTCGCCGACGAACGCGATGACGCCGAGTCCGAACGGCAAGCAGCCCATGGCCCAGACCAGCCACGCCGAGGCGGGCGCGGCGCGCAGAAGATCGAACGCTCCATCGAGCAGGGCTATGGAACCCGGCGGCCGGGCGCCGGAAGACTGGGCCGAGGTGCTCACTTGCGCGGCTCCTGCACCGAGTCGTCGAAACCGTGATGCTCGGGTTCGGCGGTCATGAGCAGCCGGCCGGCCATGTAGAACACAATCCAGCAGAGCAGAAGGGTGACGGCCATTCCCGCGGCCGAGAACGTCCGCTGCAGCGCGCGGCTCCCGCCAGCGGAGGGGGCGCGCAACCGGACCAGGCAGGCCGCGCAGATCAGGCGCCCGTCATGATCCACCACGCACTCGCGGCAGTAAGCGCGGCGGCACTCCACGCACAGCGACACGGCTTCCCGCGCGGGGTGTATGAAGCAGCGTTGATGGGCGAAGGGAGTCACCGGCGCACCATCATAAACGATCCGAACCGAACAGGGTGAGCGGGGCGCCCGAGCTTCCGGCCGCCGGCTCTTCGGCCATCAGGAAAGCCAGCAGGCCCCAGATGGCCAGCAGGAGCAGCACAACGGCGATACCGACATGCAACGGCGTGGCTGCTTCCAGCATGGCGTAGATTTTGCGCGTATTTGCATCCTGCGCATTGCGGCTGCTCCGGGATGTCGCCCAACTCAGCGCGTACGTGCCGATGCTTCCGGTAACGACGATGGACGTGAGCACCGCGGCCGCGCGCGATCCGCGAATGTTCTTTATGCCCTGGCGGAGCAAGGGGACGATCGTCAGCGTCAGGAAAATCAGGTAGCCGGCGGGCATGACCCAGGGAAACGAGCGGGGCAGGGAAAGCGCGGTGTACATCTTGAAGACGCCGAGCGCGAGCAGGATGGCGAAGCCGGCCACATAGAGGCGGGACGGTCGGCGGGAAGCTTCGGCTGAGACAGGCAGGGCAGGCGGCGCCGATGGAGACGCGGCGAGCTGGAGCGGCAACGGTGGGGGTGTTTCCAGCGCGCGGGCCAACTCCTCCGGCGGCAGTGGCGACTGCGCGGCGCGGGCCCGTTCGTCGATCAGCGCGATGGCCTTGCGGGCGGACCGCGCCCGGCACAACGACGGCAGTTCCGCGGTGCCCACCGCGGTCTGCACCCACGCCTGACAATCCTCGCGGCGGACGGCGAACCAGGCGTAGGCAAGAACGACGACTCCCAGCAGAGTCCCCCAGACCGGATGCTCCGTCGCAAACAATGCGATGGTGGCCGCGGCCAGAACCCCGATGGCCACCCCATCCGCGATGGTGCGATTGCGCACCGGCCGCTCCTGCAGCACCAGCGCCTGAATGTCGGAGTAGTAGAAGCGGCGATACTCCTCGCTGAAGCTCAGCGAGCGCACCAGAAGAACGTGATCGGGACCCAGATACAGCCGGTCCCGGCGAAAGAGGCGGCTTCTGCTGCCGGGCAGACGCTTGTACTCGGAGCGGGCTTGCGGCATCAGCTTTGCGCCTTCATCACCAGAAACACCAGCAGCCAGACCCACCCGCCCACTTCCACGAGGCCGAGGCCGAGGGCAAACCAGGCGCGTACCATGGTGCGCGGCGCCAGGCTGCGCGGAGCCTTGAACGCGCGGATCGCCAGATAAATGGCCACGGGCGCGGCGAACAGGCTCAGCGTGAAGATGATGAGCGATCCGACGGCGGTGACCAGCGCCATGGTGTCGTACATTGTCCGCGAGCGGACCAGCAGGTCGGTGCGCTTTTCCGCCGCGTTCACGCAGGCGGGGCACAACACGCGGCTGCCCCACTCGATGCGGCACAGGGCGCAGACGAAGCGTCCACAGGAATCGCAGGCGGCGACGGCGCGTTTGTCCTCGTGCGCGAAGCACGCCGCTTCGCCCGCGGTCTGGATCGTTTCTCCGGCCGACTCGGAGCGCAGGCGGAAGATGGCGGGATAAACCAGCGCGCGCGCCACGACGCCACAGCGGCATTCCACCGGCGCGCCGCCCGGTGCGTAAGGAATGGTAGCGAGGCACACGTGGCAATGCGTCAGCGGCGGCTGGAGCTTCACGGATTACTTCCTGACGACGCGCGTCTCGCAAATGCGGTCGTGCAGGGCGCGCTTCTCGTCGTCGAAGCCGGCCATGATGTATCCGATGTAAATGGTGAGGGAAGAGAGCATCTTGGCGAAATGACGTCCGATGGCGAGTCCCCATCCCGGTCGCGTGCCGTCGGCGCGAATGACCTCCAGCGACAGGACCATCTTGCCCGGAGTTGCGCCCCTGGCCACGACAAACCAGGATTCGTACACGAGCGCAATCGCCATGTTGATCACGATCAGGATGGCAGCGAGGCCAAAGGTGCGCGTCAGGATCGTTGTTGGGTCGGTCATGTTCGCGTTCATCCCCACGAACAGGAGTTGAAACGGAACGTTGATGATCGCGCCGACCACGCCGAGAATGATGCCGTCGATGAAAATGGCCGCGAAGCGGATCCAGAAGCCGCCGTACTGGCGACCCTGATACGCGAGACCGCCGGGCAGGGCGCCCTCCCGCAGACGCTGCATGACCACGTCCTTGCAGCCGGCGCAAACGGTCATGCTGCCAATTTGCAGGAGATCGCCGGGAGGAAACGGTCTGCCGCATTGACTGCAGAAACGCGTCTGGGGCTGAGGCTCGACCGCGGTGGCGGCGACCGCGCCTGGACCTGGCGAGGCAACCGGCGCAGTCTGCTGCAGCGTTCCAAACGGCGTCCAGTTCGCCATGCCCGCGCGCCAAACGAGCGTGCCCGCGTTGATTCGGCCCGATGCCACGAGCGTGTCGAATTCAGCCTGCGCGACCGGGCCGAATTGTTGCCGTCCGTCGGAATAGTACCAGTCCATGGGAAGTGGAAATCCCCTTGCGTTTTCAGGATGGGATCTTCGGTCCATCATACCCGATCATGAAATCCATCGCGCTGCCGATGAGCGAAGACAAGGAAGATGAGTCAGCTCCTGCCTGTGCCCGGCCTCAAAGACGATGGCCCTCCCATTGAGGAGGCGACCCATCTCCGGCGCACCATCTCATTGCTGCTCAGCGGCATAGCCACGCGCGTCGCGGATGGCGATGGAGCCGGACAGGGGCCGCTTCAGGACCCGTTTCAGGATAATGTCCGGCGCATCGCCGAGAGGGTGGAGGAGGTGCCGCTGAGCGTGCTTCTTACGGTAGCTCGCAACGCGATTCAGGCCCTCGATACGTTCGGCCAGGGTGAACCTCATATCGTGCGGGAGCACGCAGTCGAACTCCGGAATACCGTCGCCACGCTGACCCGGACGTCCGGCGACATTGGTACCTGTCTGGAACGCTGCGTGCAGCGTCTCGGCGGGATCGCGGACCGGCTGGATGAGGCCGCGGAGATCGATGTCGTTCGAGCGTTGCGCTTAAGACTCTCCGAATGCGCCCACAGCGCGCGCGCCGAGGCGATGTTGCAGAGAACCGATGCGGCGGACATCCTCGCGGCTCTGCAGCAGCAGATCGCCGCTATGCAGGAACGGGCCCTGGCTACGGCCGTGTTTCTGGACGCCGATTCGGTGACCGGCCTGCCCAGTCAGAAGGCGGCGGAAACGGCCCTGGAAGTCCTCTCCCGCAAGGCCGGCAAGCGCTATGTAGTCACCGCGGTGGTCAACCGGATCCAGCCCATCAATGCCCGCTTCGGGCAGGAGGCGGGAGATCAGGTGTTGCGGTTATTCAAGGAGTCTTTCGAAAGGCAGGTGATTGCCGGGGATCGCCTATTCCGCTGGACCGGCCCCGCTCTGGTTGCCGTGCTGGAGAGGACCGAAACGCTGGAGGCGGTTCGCGCCGAGGTTCGCCGCATGCTGGACGTTTGCACGGGCAACAAGACAATCGACATTGGCGGACGCCAGGTAATGATCGCGCTAACCGCCGGATGGTCGGTGTTCATGCTGATTCCGCCGGTGGCCACCGCCTTCAAACAGATTCAGACGTTCATTGCCAGCCAGGGGAGTCGGGATTATGCATGAAGAAGCGGAGCCACAGGCTGAAGTTTCATTTCCGTGCGGGAACTGCGAAAGCGGCGTTCGCGTCCTTAAGGAAGCGCTCGCCCGGAACACTGCCCTGTTTCGGGCGATGCTGTCGCATAGCCGCGATGCGGTTCTGCTCACCGGGCCGGAGGGAAGAATCGTCCGCGTGGTCCGCTCCATTCTCGGTTACGAGGCGGATGGTCTGACCGGAACCAATGTCGCGGACCTGGTCCATCCCGAGGATCGTCCCCTGGTACGGGATTGCTACCGGCGGCTGTTTGAGCGCGCCTGCGACAGCGTCGAGGTCGAAGTGTGCGCGCTTCGCGGCGACGGAGGGTTCACCTGGGTGGAGGCCACCGTTACCGACATGCTGGACGCTCCCGAGGTACAGGCGATCGTGTGCAACTATCGCGACATCACCGGCCGCAAGGAGCAGGAACTGGTGACGGCTGAATTCGAGGCCATCGTTCAAAGCTCCGAACTCGCCATCTTCTCCCGGGATATGGAAGGGCGCATCGTAACGTGGAATAAAGGCGCGCAACGGACGTTCGGTTACGGCGCCGCCGAGGCGATCGGCCAGGAAATCTCCATGCTGATCCCGGAAGACCGGCGCGAGGAAGAAATGGCCGCGCGCCAGCGCCTGATACAAACGAAGGCCGCGGTGGAATTAGAGACGGAGCGTCTGCATAAAGACGGCTCGCGCATGACCGTCGCATTGCAAATGGCGCCGGTGCTCGATGGGCTGGGCGGCGTCCGCGGAATCTCGCACATCTCACGTCCGATTCGCTGAACGCAGCAGCTCCTCGGCGTAAAGCGCGCCCGCCGCCGTTTCCTCGTGCTTGAAAAACACGTAGCAATCGCGCCCGCCAACCAGCAACTGCCGAATGCGCCCGGCGATCTCGGCGCGTTCCTCGGGCGAGTAATCCGCTTTGCGCAGGCGCGAGTACACGAACGGAGCGGTCAGCACCGCGGGGATTGTCAGCTTCTCCGATTCGGCAAGGCACAGCGCCGCGCCGCGGCTCTCCAGCGCGCCGTAGACTTCCGCGGTCAGCCACGATTCATGGCGGAACTCGAATGCGCAGGCGAGGCCATCCGGCAAGCCATCGAGGAATTCCTTCAGCACCACGGTGTCGGCGCGAAACTGCGGAGGCAACTGGAACAGCACCGGGCCCAGGCGGCGGGAGATGCGCAACGGTTCCAGAGCGCGAAAGAACAGCTCGGTGAACTCGGCCTTCCGCAGGCGCTGGATGTGCGTGATGCGCATGTGCGCCTTGGGACAGAAGACGAACCCCTCCGGTACGGACTTTACCCACGATTCCAGCGTCGCCGCCGCGGGCAGGCGCCGAAACGTGTAGTTGATCTCGACGGCATTGAGCCGCCCGGCGTAGTGCCCCAGGAATTGCTTCGACGGCATCTTCGCGGGATAGAAATCCGGTTTCCAGGAAGCGTAGGCGAAACCCGAGGTGCCGCAATACAAGCGGGCCATGCAGCCTATTATGCGCTAAGATCGGAGCCTGACCTATGAAATCTCTCCGATATCTGGCGCTCGTTCCGCTTCTCGCCGGCGTGCTTGCGGACGGCGCGGTGTACAAGATCGAACAAGGCTACGTGGATGCCAACGGTGTGATGATTTACTACGAAGCGTTTGGCCAGGGCACGCCGCTGGTGATCGTGCACGGCGGGCCGGGCGCGTCGCACGACTATTTCCTGCCGTACCTCACGCCGCTCGCGCGCCATCACCGCCTCGTGTTCATTGACGAGCGCGGCTCGGGCCGCTCCTCGAAGCTGGACAATCCGTCCGGCTACACCGTGGAGGCGATGGCCGACGATCTGGAAGCCGTGCGCCGGGAACTCGCGCTGGGCCGCATCGCGCTGCTGGGACATTCCTACGGTGGCGTGCTCGCCCAGGCATACGCGCTGAAATACCAGCAGAACCTCAGCAGCCTGATCCTCTGCAGTACGTTCTTCAGCACGACGAAGATGAACCAGGTGTTTCAGAAGGAACTGGCAGCCATGCCCGCCGATGTTCGCGAGCGAATCCAGAAGCTGGAAGCCGCCGGACTGTTCGGCCACGGCAGGGATTACGAGAAGAACCGGTATCCGGAGGCCTACATGATCGCCGCGTGGGGCGAGGGCTACTTCCCATATCTCTATCAGCGCCACCCGGATGCGAACTACGATCCCGTGGACGACGGCAAGATGTCCTGGGATCTCTATCGCGAGATGTGGGGTTCCGATGGCGAGTTCGTCATCGACGGCAATCTGAAATCGGTGGAATATGCGGAGAAGCTCCCATCGCTTCGCGTCCGGACTCTGGTCACCGCCGGCGATCACGACGAGTGCGATCCGGGTCAGGCGAAGGAGCTGAGCGGCCTGATTCACGGTGCGAAGCTGGTGATCTTCCCGCGGAGCGGCCACATGACCTTCGTCGATCAGCCGGACCTGTTCCTCGGCGTGATCGACGATTTCCTGACTGGGAAGTAAAGGACGTGGGGCCGGATTCTATTCTGGGTGCGCTCTGGGCCGGGGTTTTTCAAGCCGCCATTGGGCCGATTACAAATCGGCCGCAGGTTACAAACCTGCCCCACTGAAGCGAATCGCCAATGAACAGAGTTTTCCTATATCTGAAGATCGAGCTCGAACATGGGGAGGACGAGAAGACGCAGCGGCTCGCCGAGGAGATCTGCCGGCGGATTCAGAGAATCTACGGGGTGCGCTCGGCGGAGGTTTCCAGCATGGTTTCGCCCAGCGAAGAGTAAGGCGGCCCGATCAGCTCGCGATAGGTGCGCAGGAAGAACACGTCGGTCATTCCGGCGATGTAGTCGCAGACGGCGCGCCAGGCGGGTTCGCCGGCCGGGGTGTAGCCTTCGGGCAGGCGGTCGGGATGGCGCAGAAAGAATCCGAACAGCTCGGCGATCATGGCCGCGGAGTGCCGCCGCTCTTCCACCAGCGGCGCCGAATAGTAAACGCGCCTGCGCAGGAACGCTTTCAGATCGCCAGCCAGAGCCGCGGCCTCTGCGGTGAACGACGCCAGACGCGCAGGCTGCACGCGAACCTCTTCCGGCTCGTGCACTCCGGCTTTCTCGGCCCGCGCTGCCGTGCCCTCCACCAGGCCGCAAACCAGGGCGTCGATGAGCGCGCGGAGAATCTCCTGAAACTGAACCCGCTCGCTCGATCCCGGAAACTGGCCCTGCATCTGCTCGTACCGTCCGGCGAACTGCGGGGTAGCGGCGGCGGCGTCCTCCATGCTGAACAACCCGGCCGAAAAGGCGTCGTCGAGATCGGCCGTATCGTAAGCGATTTCGTCGGCCAGGTCGATGAGTTGCGCTTCGAGCGTTGGCTTCTCATCCGGCAGGTATTCATCCAGCTCCGGCCTTTCGCCGGGAACCAGATCGCGCGAGTGTTTCACGATGCCTTCGCGGACCTCGAATGTCAGGTTCAGGCCAGGGAAGCGCGCGTAGCGCTGCTCCAGTGTTTCCACGATGCGCAGCGCGTGCAGGTTGTGATTGAAGCCCGCCCCGAACGGCTTCAGCAGCCGGTTCAGTTCCTCTTCGCCGGCGTGCGCGAACGGAGGGTGTCCGATGTCGTGCACCAGCGCCAGCGCCTCGGTGAGTTCCTCGTTCAGACCGAGACCCACCGCGGCGCTCCGGGCGATCTGCGCGACTTCGATGGTGTGGGTCAGGCGATTGCGGAAATGATCGGAAAGCCCGGGCGTGAAAACCTGCGTCTTGGCCTCCAGCCGGCGGAAGGCGCGCGTATGAATCACGCGGTCGCGATCGCGCTGGAATTCATTGCGCCAGGGATGGGAAATCTCGGGATAGCGGCGTCCGCGGCTGCGCTCCGCCGGGAGACGCAGGCGAGCGAGGGGCCGGTTCACTTCTGCGGCAACTCGCGCAGTTGGTTCATGGCCGCCTGGCTGATCACCGGGCGGTCGCTGGTGCGCAGGGACATCAGAATTTTGCGCGCCTGATCGGGCTCGGTGGGGCCGATGATCTTAGCCAGCGCCAGCTCGGCTTGTTCCTTCGAAACGAACATGGTGGGCTTGTCGATCAGCGGCTGCAGCAGGTTTTTCGCGTCGGCAATCTTTTCCTGCGATCCGTAAATGCGCGCGAGCTGCACTCGGGCCATGGAAGTGTACGGGCCCTTCCCGTTATCGACGACGTCGCGCAGGCGTCGTTCCGCTTCCGCGGCGTTGCCCTTGTCGGCGGCGTGCGCGGCCAGCATGTACTCGCCGGCGGTTCCTTCCTCGGTCCCGTGGAACTGAAGCGAAAGGTCGCTCAGAGCCTTCACCAGCGCCGCGTCTTTGGCATCCGGGGTCGCGTAGCTGAGTTCGAACGCGTTCTGTGCGGGGCCGACATTGGCGTTGCTGATGCGGAAAACCTCGGCCATCTTCTCCTGGCGCACAGTGTGTTCGTGCTGCGAGTAGAAATACCATCCGCCGATGAGGACGACTACGACGAGCGCGATGCTCCCATAGCGCACCGCCTGGGACTTGTGCTCGGTGACGTACTCGAGGGTGTGCTGGACTTCTGTCCTGAACGGATCGGTCTTCAGTTGCTTACGGCTGATTCTGTCCACTGGGATTCCTCTTGCTATGACGCCGGTGCAACGGATCGGTCCGCCGACGTTCGTTCAGCCGCACTACGAGCGCACCGCCGCGTGATGGCCGGCTGGAATATTCGATTTTACCACGCGCCATGCTTCGCGCGCCGATATCGCGGGCAGCGGGGCCGGTGGAGCAGACCTCTTGCATATCCGAGTCTCCCTATGTAGAATGCTACTTATGCGCAGATATGGAGTCCAGCTCGTTCTGGCGAGTTCGCTCGCTTTGGGCCAAAACCCGGTCCCGCAGGACCCCGTCCAGGGGATCGTGAAGCTCTTCGACACTTATCGGATTGTCATGCTGGGCGAGGTCCATGAATGCCGGCAGGAATACGATCTGCTGGGCAGGCTTGTGGCCACGCCCGGCTTTGCGGAACGCGTGAACGACATCGTGGTGGAGTTCGGAAACGCAAAGTACCAGGATGTCGTTGACCGCTACGTGGCGGGCGAGGACGTGCCGCTCGATGAGGTCCAGGGCGCCTGGCGCGACACGGTGGGAGCTCTCGGGCCCGTTTCGCCGGTTTATGGCGAGTTCTACCGCGCCGTCCGCGACGCGAATCGGAAGCTGCCCGCGGAGCATCGCCTTCGTCTGTTGATGGGCGATCCCCCCATCGACTGGAGCCGTGTGCGCACTCGCGAGGATATCGCGCTCTACCTGCCCTTCCGGGACGAGTTCTATGCCAGTGTTGTGCGCTATCAGGTGCTCGCCCGAAATCACCGCGCGCTGCTGATCATGGGCGGCGGTCATTTTCGGCGGTCGGAAGGACACCCGGGAATGATCGAAAACGAACTGCTCATGGCCATGGTGAAACCGTACGTGATTCTGGCGGGGAGCAACGTGATTGGCGATTACGACAACCTCGAATCGCGCTTCGATGCTCTTACCCCGCCCGCGCTGATGGAGATGAAGGGAAGCTGGATCGGTGGTCTGCCCGCTCCGGCTCGTCACGGAACCGCGGGGACATGGGACCAGACCGCCGATGCGTACCTGTATCTTGGGCCGCGGGACCGCCTGACAGTGGTAAAGAATCGCCGGTCCGACCTGGATGGGACAGCCTACGGCAGGGAACTGGAGCGCCGGCTGACCATCATTTTCGACAAGGCGCCGGATTTCCTGCCCGCGCCGGACAGCGCCGCCGAAGAGCCCGCGTTCTCGCGTACGCCGTTGCCTCCACCGCCGTTGCCCAGGCTTCCAACACCGCGGCCGTAGCAGACGACTTAGCAGCCTGCTGAAAAGGCCCAGGCACCGCTTGCTCACGCGCGCGGCTCAGAAACGCCGCCACGTGTCGGCAGGTGTTTACTGAGCCGCGACGGTGACGGAGCGGAGGCTGGCAGGCCTTTTGCAGCAACCTGTTAGACGTCGATCTTCTTTCGCGCTGCCAGCGATCGTTTGTAGCTGTCGAACGATTTCCCGAAGGCGGTCTGGAACCGCGGCTCGGTTTCATCGCGGCCCATTTTGTCGATCTCGCTGAAGTTGACGCGGCGCTCCTCGCGCATGCACAGGTTGGAGAGGATCACAGCGATCGAGTCGTTCAGGCCGACATTGAGATCGGCTTTCGGGCGCGCGCCCGTGCGGCAGGCGTCGAAGAATGACGACAGCTCGACCTCCACCGGGTTGGTGTCCTCGTTGTCCACGACGACGCCTTTGTCGTAGAGCCAGCGGCGGGAATACTTCAGCTCGCGCGTGAGAAACGAATCGTCCTTCGCGATGTCGAGCTGGCCCGTCGCCACCGCCAGCGGCATGCCCCGCTGAGCGCCGCCGATCAGATATGTCGCGCCTGCGGGCACGGGCGGTTCTTTCTCGCCGGGCAGAGGCGGAGGCGACGAGACCACCCGCGTCGTCTCCCTGTAGTAGAGCGCCGTGGCCAGGTGTTGTTCGCCATCGCCCACGGTGATCTCCAGAGATCCGCCGGTGCCCATGATGATCTCGCCGAATTCGGGTCGCGTGGCGCACAGATAGGGCATGTGCGAGTTGGTGGTGATGGAGCTGTAAACCAGCTTCTGGTTATTCGGGTACTTGTAGATGAGCTGGATGTTGTCGTAGACGTCGCGGCCGTCCTTCCACGTGTCGAGGCCGCCCACGCCGATGACGTACTCGGGCGAGGCGCCGAACATCCAGTCGGCGATGTCGATCTGGTGCGAGGCCAGCTCGGCCGCCAGTCCACCGGAGTATTCGCGGTAGAGCCGCCAGTTGAAGCCGCGCATCACCCAGCCGGGATTGCGGTGCCACTGCGCGTGGACGTGAGTGACGTTGCCGAGCAGTCCTTTTTCGATCATCGAGCGAGCGATCTGATAGAACCTGCTGTAGCGCCGCTGCAGGCCCACCTGCAGGACCTGCTTCGAATGCTGCTCGGCGAGGGCGCGCAATGCGTGCACTTCGTAGGGCTGAAAGACGAGGCTCTTCTCGCAGAGCACGTGTTTGCCGGCGAGCAGGGCATCGCGGGTGACGGCGTAGTGTTCGAACAGGGGCACTGCGATGATGACGGCCTGGACGTCTTTGTTGTCGAGCACGGCGCGGTAATCCTGGGTTTTCGCCGGATTGGTTGCGATGAGGCGCGCGCCGGCGTCGGTCTTGTCGGCATCTATATCGCAGACGGCGACGCAGCGTCCGTTGGCGATGCTGCGCAGATGCTTCAGCAGGTAGGAGCCGCGGCCACCCACGCCGATGATCCCGTAGGGGACGGCGTCGTTGGCGGCGGAAAGAGCCGCAGCCGCGCCGGCAACCGCGACGGTGCGGATGATGTCCCGGCGAGTGAGGTCCTGGGCGTCAGGCATGGGGCGCCTCGATTGAGTCTACCCGTTCGGCTCGCTCCCGCGCTTTGCGAGCCGACCACTCCGCGCCGGCAAGAACCAGCATGGAGCCCATGAAGCTCCAGAGGATCAGAGTGACGGAGTATTGGAACGGACCGTATTCGCTTCTCATCTTCTGCTGTGTCCATTGCCATGTCAGCAGATTGATCCACATCAGTATCTCGATGAGGAAGCCGACGAAAATGGAAGCGGCCACGACATCCTTCGGATTTACCTTGCAGTTTGGCAGCAGCCAGTAGACCAGGAACAGGATGAATATCGACACTGGCAGTGCCGCGAACTTGAACGCCAGGTTGTTCAACAAATCGGTCATGAAAGGAAGCGCCGCGGTCGACTCGACATTCAGGCCTGTGAACAGCGCCGACACCATCGCCAGGATGCCGCACGTGAAGATCAGTCCCAGACTGATGAATTGATTCCGCACGAAGCTGCGGTTTGCTTTGCACCCCCAAACCTTGTTCAATCCGACCTCGAGCGGTTCGAAGATGCCGTTCGCTGTGAACAGGAGCAACAGAATGGACAGCGCCTGGAAGCTCTTCTGACGCGACACAATACCAAGCAGCCCGTTGTGGGCATGCGCCTCGCCGCGCCACAGCCAGTCCTCGATTCTGTAGGGGAAGTAAGTGGAGAGCGCGATCTGAATGGCGTGAGTGGCTGCGGGCCAGCGCAGAAGGTACTCCGTGATGGAAGCCATCACGATGAGGAACGGAAAGAACGAGAGCAGGACGTTGGCAGACACGGAAAAGGCGAAGACGTGCACTTCGGTCTGCATCCAGTAGTGCAGCGTGGGCTGAATCCAGCGCCACGCGCGCAGCGCCATGTTCGGTTGGTGAGCGGGGGTCAAATCCCAGCTTACAGAAGACGCTGGGCTTCGGCCTGGGCGAGTTTTCGTTCCAGCCTCGCGCGGCGGCGACTCAGGGCATCCGTTGGGGTGATCGCCAGCGCGCGGAGAGTCGCATCGAGCGCCGCCGGGAAGTTCTTCTCGCGCCGTTCGTGGTGTTTCGCGAGTTCCTCCAGCGCGGGCGCACGCCACGGATTCGGCGACCCAGCCAGATCGGTGAGTGCCTGAACGGCGGCCTCGTCGCGGCGGGATTTCTTCTCCAGCCCGGCAATGTCCCACAGCGTGCGGAAGTACAGATCGTCGGACAGGCCGCGCTCGATGGCGCCGCGAAACAGCGCCAGCGCGTTTGCCGGATTCTCCGCCTGCCGCCACCAGCGCGCCAGCCCCACCATCTCCGCGCCGTGCGCGAACTGCGCGTTCTCCGGCGCGTGAAACGCCCACGGCACGATGGCGGTGAGGCAGGCCAGCGTCAGAATGTCGATGGCATTGTGATGGAACACCGGAACGAGGTGGAAGATCTCGCGCGTGCGCAGGTAGTCGAAATAGACGTACGGGATCATCTCGCCTGGCAGGTCGCCTTCGCGCTCCACGCCGAGAATGCGGCCCTCCAGCTCCACCAGGCGGCAGGACTCGAAGCGCAGTTTCCACAGCCGGCGCGCACCGAAGAGCAGATCGAGATGCCGCAGGTCGTCGAACGGCGGCCGCCGGCGCGACATGCGATAACGCGTTTCGAGCAGCGGCTGATCGTAGGTGCGGCCGTTGTAGGTGATGAGCACCCGGAATTGCCGCAGGTGCTCCGCCAGCGCGTGCAGCAGGCTGGCCTCCTCGCCGTGATCGCGCATGAAGAACTGGCGCACGCGGAAGCCGTCGGGC
>Ga0326727_10020038_pt1 | contig 13340 bp, 13 predicted proteins | sample MB2enrmetagenome_FD_207643 | JGI IMG/M metagenome (GOLD analysis project Ga0326727, IMG submission 207643) | Lab enriched peat soil microbial communities from McLean, Ithaca, NY, United States - MB29MY | ecosystem: Environmental > Terrestrial > Soil > Wetlands > Peat | place: USA: New York...
CCGGGCCGATATGCCGCCCGCGTATATGATACAGCAACTCTGCCATGCAATCTCCTCTTGTGGAGAACCATAGCAGAAAATCGATTACGACGCCAGCGAAAAATGTGTGCCCTGTGATTGACTACAAATTATCGTTCGTTATGCAGATGGGTATGGAAAGGATAATTTACTGAAGGCACTCGATGATAATTTGCTGAAAGGAATTCAAAAGAATCGGGATGAAAAATGAAAGGAGAGAGAAAATGAAAACAGTTGATTAGTGTATTTGGTATCTTGTTACTGAAAAAGATGAGTGATTAAAAAACCCGTTTACACCTAATTTCGAGTCAGCACATTCCATTCTAATTTCATTCCTAGCCAGCCATAAAAGTACCACTATAAGTACAACTTTAGACAAGCCTAAACAAAACAAGCACCTACAATAATCATAATAAGTGCTTGAATTATTTGGCGGATATGAACGGGATCGAGCCATCTAACCATGCGATTCCATAAAATGGTTCAAGATCCGTTTTGAATCTTCGGTTATGGCGATCAACTCGACACCGAACCCGGATGGAAGTCTCTGTTTTTTCTTATTTTTTTTGCTGTTCACCCAGGCGACCCGTCCCTTGGTCTCGATAAGCGCGCCATCTACTCCCCATAGAGCAAAGACCAGATCCAGCATAGTTTCAGCTTCAACCTCGTAATCAGTCGCCACATAGATGCCATGCGCACTTATATCCATTATCTCTCCGGATAGCGTAAGACCAAAAACTCTGAATTTCACCTTCATCTTGCATGAAACCCTGGGAATTCGCCGATCAATGGTCGGTATGTATTTGCGCGCCATTTCCAGATAAAGGACACGGTCAATAGGTTTAGTCAGGAAGTCGTCACAACCCGCTTTGTAACATAGGGCCTTGTCGCTCTCTTTCCCTTCAGATGTAATCATCACGACCGGCACCGACATGAATTGCGGGTCTTCCTTTATCAGCGCGCAGCACTCGGCGCCGTTCATGCAAGGCATGTGCAAATCCATGAAAATTAGATCAGGACGCTCTTTCTTCATTATCTGCAGTGCTTCGGTTCCATCCTTCGCAGTAAATATACGCACTGATGAATGCTTTAAGAACATCTTCTGCAAGTCAAGAAACATTACGACATCATCGACAAGCAGTAATTTAGGCGTCATGGGATATCAAAGTCCTTTCTCCCGTGGAAATAAATTACGACGTCGTCAGCATCTTGGCGATTATATCATGGTTAAGCCAATAAACCGGAGCGGAAGGTTCCCACATTGTGTCAAGCATCAGTTTCCCTACCGCCGTGAATACCGCCCGGGAGAGTATGGCGCAAACGATTTCCTTGGGATTTTCATTCATTCCCAGTAGACGAGAGGAACAGTTAAGCATTAATTCCGCCTGTTCGGGGGTGTTGTGAAAAGGCCAGGTATCATAGTTCCTGAAACCTGCCAGAATCGGTGAGGCCAAGTATTTGTCTGTTTCCGCGAGAAGCACTTCGAGTGATGCGTCATCCCGTAAAAGTCGCCGGCACTCATCCCTTATAGCAAAGGCCATACCGCCCCCCCCTTCCCTTTCGAGTGCGTTCAGCAAGGGATAAAGGGAAATTTCCACTCCCATGAAAAGGGCACTGGAATTGGTCTGGATTTCCGGGGAGTTGAAGACGGTTACTGCTGTTTTTCGATTCCAGGCTGCCTGAGCGGCCTCTTCAAGGCGGATTTTGGCCCATCCCGTCAGGTACGGAGTGTAGGTCTGCCAGGAATACTCTCCTTTGATGAGCACTTCACAGCCATGGTAGCCGTAAGCCGCATAGGCGACCTTCCCCCCCTGAGCGTTTATCTTGGCGCGCAAGGAGGCAGTGGCGTCGATAAGGTAGCCGTAGGTATCGGCCGTCACCTCGTCAAAGCTGATCTTGCACAGGCGCCCCAGATCGGAATGCCAAAATCTCTCCGAAGAGAGAAAACGTTCCCCCTGCCCCTTGAAAATCCTGTTGAAAAGCGGCATGAAGACCCGAGCCCTGGGGACACCACCGGCCATGCAATGGACAAACAATAAATTCGCCCCGGAAGGGACCATCTTCTCAAGTTCCAGCGCGACCGCAGCCAGATTAGCGGTAAAATGCATGATTCCCTTCTGCCGGGATTGCTCGATGTCGTCCCAGTCAAATCTTACCCCTTCCCAATCGTCGGGTTTAACCCCCTTTAGACAATCAACCGGTGAGACGCCTTTTGAGTCAGGCTCCATGTCGAAACCTGCTTCCAAGGGTATATTGATGATCTTCCCCCCCAGTTGCGTCTCGGCTTCCGCCAACTCCCCAGCAAAAAGTGGCCGGAGCGAACCGTCCGCCTCCCTCCGTCCAACGGTGGTGCCGATAACAACCATACCCCGTTTTTTCGCCTCATCCACGATACCATTGGCATAACCGCGACCGAAGAGCTCGCCAAAGAGCACCAGCAGGTCCCCCTGTTTATAGCCGGCCGCAAGCGGAAGATTCCGCATAGGATTGTAGTCAGTCATATATTCACTTCCGTATAAATTGGTATGATCATGAAAAGCTTATCATAAAATACGAAATCCGAAACCTGAGAGTTTCGGATTTCGTCACTAGTAAATAAGGTTCAAAGCAAGAATTTGCGTCACAAATCAAACGAATTCGTCAACCGCGGTTCCTTCACCGAAACAGACCCCACGCTTGGAACCCCGGATGAAATCTACAAGCTCCTGAACGTCTTCTGTCATTTCCACCTCCGCCTCGACCTGCTCCAGGGCGTTCTGCATATTGAGCCCACCCCGGAATAGTATGAGAAAGGCATTCTTGAGCGCCCGTATCCTTTTGGCGTCGAAGCCGATCCTGCGCAACCCTATCAGGTTGAGGCTTTTCACTGTGTGGGTTTCGTCCATGATGCAGAACGGCGGAACGTCGCGTGAAGTGCGCGACAGCCCGCGCATCATAGCAAGCCGGCCAATACGGCAGAACTGGTGAACCACACAGTTGCCGGAAATAATAGCCCGGTCCGCCACGCTCACATGCCCGGCCAGAAGCGCCCCGCCAGCCAGAACAATGTTGCTGCCGAGCTCACAATTGTGGGCTACATGTGACTGGACCATGATAAAGTTGTTGTCGCCGATGAGCGTCGTGGTCCCCGGGCGATTCCCCCGGTGGATGGTGGCATACTCCCGGATGATGTTGCCGTTGCCAAGTACAGCATAGCTCTCTTCGCTTTTGAAACCGATATCCTGCGGATCATGTCCGACAATGGCCCCGTAATGGATTGTATTGCCGCTGCCGATGGTCGTCCAAGGACCTATCACGGCATTGGCCATGACCCTGGTGCCACTGCCGATGATCGAGTGATCGCCGACAATAACGTTCGGACCTATCTCCGCATCGTCCGCAATTCTTGCGTTGGGGCTTATGTGTGCTGTCGGGTCTATCATGTGTGCTCCTTTTATCGGTTCAAGGTTCGAGGTTGTATCATTGAGCTTTGAGCCGCTTTTAGTAGTCGTTCCGCTGTGCCTGGTTCTCAAACCTGGTATATTCACCCATGAATGTCAGGTTTATCGTACCGGTCGGGCCGTTACGCTGCTTGCCAATGTTGATCTCGGCGTTACGCTCGTGGTTTTCGTCACAGTTGAGGTCCCGGTTCTTGCACTTTTCGCAATAGACCGTGTCGCGGTAAACAAACATTATCAAGTCCGCATCTTGCTCGATAGCGCCAGATTCGCGCAGGTCGCTCATCATGGGGCGTTTGTCGGTGCGGTTCTCCAGTCCACGGTTCAATTGGGAAAGGGCCACCACCGGCAAGTCCAGTTCCTTGGCCAGGGCCTTGAGAGATCGGGATATTTCGGATATCTCCTGCTGGCGCGATTCGGGATTAGCGCCGCCACGCATCAGTTGGAGATAGTCAACAATGATAAGGCCGATATGGTGCTCCACTTTAAGTCGCCTGCATTTGGCACGCATCTCCAGAACCGAGATGGCCGGGGAATCGTCGATAAAAATTTTCGCCTCATGAAGCTTGCCCGCCCCCCGGGCAAGCTTTTCCCAGTCGTTGTCGATCAGGTGGCCCGTGCGCAGCCTGCTAGCATCTATACGTGCTTCGGAACAGAGAAGCCTGGTTACGAGCTGTTCTTTGTTCATCTCCAGTGAGAAGATGGCAACCGGCGTTTTCTGATCGCTGTGCAAGGCAGCATATTGGGCGATGTTGAGGGCAAAGGCGGTCTTTCCCATAGAAGGGCGGCCAGCAATGATGACCAGGTCGCCGCGCTGGAAACCGGCGGTTTTTTCGTCGAGATCGACAAAGCCGGTCGGTACACCGGTAATATGCTCCTTTCTCTCATAGAGAAGCTCGATATTCTTGATGGTATCTTTCAAGACAGCGCTGACAGGGAAAAAAGCCGGGCGCAGCTTGTTTTCGGAAATCTCGAAGATTACTTTCTGAGCATTGTCGAGGAGTTCCGCCACCTCCATCTGGTCGTCGTAGCCACGGGTGACAATGTCGGTGGCTGCGCTAATCAACAGCCTGGTAAGCCCCTTTTCCTTGACGATCCTGCAGTAATAGGCAATGTTCGCGGCGGTCGGCACATAATCTACCAAAGTGGCAAGATATGCGGCTCCTCCCACCTCTTCCAGTTCACCTTTCTTTTTCAGGATCGAGGTCAGGGTGACGAGATCGCACGGCTCATTACGCTCGTTAAGCTCAATCATCGCCCGGAAAATCTTGCGGTGGTTCTCCCGGTACATATCTTCGGGGACAAGCATCTCCAGCGTTCGGTTAATCGCCTCGTTCTCCAGCAGAATGCCGCCGAGGATCGACATCTCCGCCTCAATGCTTTGGGGAGGCAGTTTTCTCGTATCTATAACTGACATATGGAAAAAATCTCCAAAAACCCGAATCTTGATTTCCAAACAATATCGAAAATCAAATTAGAAAAAAGATTGATTATATCTTGCCATTTTTCACCGGTCAATATATTTCGGACAGAAATCCGCACGGCCTATTCCTCCATCTCCCGCAGAAAAGAGAGAGCGTTCAGCGGACGCTGGATATGGGCCAGGATGGCTGAGTCAAGAAAACTCCCCGCCTCGCCTAGTTCGGCCTGGGAGAATCTGATCGCGCCAAACCTACCGGTAGCAAGGGCTTGCCTGAGAAGGCCAACGGTCGTAGCGGAGACCTGGCTTCCTCCTCTGCCACATTCTCCGCACAATAAACCTGATGCGGCTGCGCCCTGGCGGAACCATGCAGTGCCGAACAGATCCGCAGCGCACTCCGTGCACTGCTCCAGGGCAGGCCGATAGCCAAGCACATTCAAAAGGTTCAACTCGAAGAAACGTCGGTCTGAAGGAGCAACGGGAAACCGGTCCAAATGTTCCAGGTAGGCCGTAAGGAGCCGGAACAAGCGGGGATTGGCGAATCGTTCGGGGAGCAATGCATCGGTCAGGTCGCAGGCGTAACCAGCATGGCCAATCTTGACGAGATCCTCACGGATCCTGGGGAAAACGGTCACGATATCCGCCGTCAGGAGCTGGGCAAGTCCTTCCTTAAGGCTCACTTCAAGCTTAAGGCGTGCAAATAGTTCTAGTGCGCCGCCAAAACGCCTGACGCTCCTTTTTGCCCCACGGCCTATTCCTCTGATTTTGCCCTGTTCCAGGGTAAAAAGTGTCACGATCTTGTCGGCTTCGCTATAATCCATCATCCCGAGAACTATGGCTTCACAACGGCAGGTCATCATGATGGAAGGGTAGCACTGCCGGTGAATACAGTCAATGCCGCTTTTCTTCATTCCTGCATAAGCCTTGAGTAAACCGGCTTTTTTCACAGAGAAAAGACGCCCCGTTCACACCGGACGCCTTTTCTCACCTTAAACCCAGCCATGCAAGCAAGAGACCGAGATATTTGTTTAGGGGATGGCTCCTTGGCAGATTCTTGAAAATCGGGGGTTTTCTAATTCCGAGCTTCTCCAGTTCCTGGACGATCGAACTTTGCTCGCCAAACTGTAATCCTTGGCGAAGCATCTGGATCCCCTGCTCGTTGTCACCCGCAAGTAGAAGGATCCGACCGAGATTCTTGTACAGTACAGGGTTGTCAGGTTCCTGGTCCAGAGCTTTGCGGGCAAGGAGAGTAGCCTCACGGTACCTTCCCCTTACCTTTGCCATACAATATGCAAGGCAGGAACAGGCTAGGGGAGTCCATTCCAGGCGGATGGCCTGTTCGAAGCAGGTCAATGCCAGATAGTCATGATCGTTGGCAAGAGCTTCCTGACCCTTGGCAACAAGTTTCTCTGCCTCTTCATTGAGCATCTCATTCATCCTTTCAGCCACTAAGAAAAAATACTTTTCTTAATCCCTGACGAGCACTCCGCCTGTTTGCCGCATTTTACATCAAACCGTCCAGCTGTGCAACGGAGATTAATCATCATTTTCATGTTCCGAGATTGAAAAACCCGCTTTAATACATTATTCCTTGTTGCGCAGATAGAGAATGAATGTGCAGTGCGCCTCGAATCCTGCATCCAGACGCTCAGCCTCGACGAATCCCGCCGGGATAGGCGGGAAAAACACATCACCGGCACAGAATCGATGGAAAACAGTCAGGTATATCCTGTTCGCAAGGGGGAGCGCCATCCGGTAAAGTTCTTCTCCGCCACAGATGAAGACCTCGTCAGCGTCGGCTGAGGTCAACAGCGCATCCGCAAAAGAGTGAACCACGCAACATCCCTCTGCCCGGTACCCCGGGCGGCGGGAGAGAATGATGTTCCTGCGCCCCGGCAACGGCCGGCCAATTGACTCGAAAGTCTTCCTACCCATGATGATCGGATGCCCCATGGTCAGTTCCCGGAATCTTCGCCGGTCATCGGAAATATCCCACGGAATCATTCCATTTAGGCCGATTACCCGATTTTCCGCCATGGCGGCAATAATGGAAATGATCATTGTACCCCAATTTTAACCAGAAACTGGTTTGTTAGGAAAAGCGCAGTAAGAAACCGATCACCCCGGCCCCGAATAGAACTAACTTCGGGCTTACCCTGGTGAACTGGAGAATGAGAAAGCCTGCGGCGAGAAGCAAAATATCTCGGACGCCGACCAGTGAGGTCGTCGCCAGATTCCAGGCGGCGGCGACCAGACCGACTACCGCGGGGAGGATGCCGTGGAACGTATTCTTTAGTAGCTCCATATTGCGGTATTTTTCATAGTGTCTGGAAATGGTCAGCATCAATACGGTCCAGGGGAGAAAAATACTGGCCGTACCGATCATCCCTCCCCAAAGCCGCCGATCCGGAAACCGGTTTAAGTCGCCAGCATGGCGAACGGGCCAGGAGTGAGCTGCGACAGTGCTACTCCATCCAGGAATTCGCGCAGGGAGAGCCACCGGTAATAATCGACCATTAATCCTTTGTAAGAGGGGGATAAGGACATATAAGCCACCAAAAAAGTTCATCCCGATCTTTAGAAAGACCCATGCAAGTTTCACCAGTCCGGCCATCACTAGTGCTCTCGCAGGTAATAGCATCTGGCCAATGACCAGAAAGCCCCAAGCAACAGGCTCATCAGGGCGCTGGCCTGGAAAAGGACGCTCAGGCAAATGCGAAAAAAGCCATGCTTAGCCGTTTACCCCCTTTACCGTGGTTTTCGCTATGTCGAGCATCGCCACAAAGATGAGACTTATGACTCCGGGATTGGTCCCTTTCAGGGCCGTTCTCAGTTGTGGCAATTTATGAAATTTTGAATAAAGCCAGGTTATGATGGAAATCATGCAAAACGACGGGGCAATAAAACCAACCGCGGCCGTGATGCCGCCGCTGACACCGCGCCGGTAATAGCCGATAAAGGTGGAAGTGTTAAGGGAAAAGGGGCCAAGAATTTGACCTAAGGCAAGGCCATGCATGAATTCATCAAAGGAGAGCCATTTCTTTTCCCGCACGCAGTAACGATCAATAAGGTGGACGATCGCCATACCACCAACGAAGCCGGTTGTGCCGATGAGTATAAAAGTTGTGAAGATCTCCCCGAGAGAGACCTGCGGTTTCCGGTCCATGGCGAATTTATAACAGGAACCTGCCTTTCGGGCAAGAAAAAAGACTATCTCATACCTCTATGAATTATCATAGAAAATCTGTATAATATCACAATAAGCTGTGGATAAAATGTGCAGAAGAGCCTTTTTGTCATTAGCCGCGTTCATACTTACCTACATATTTATGTGTCATAGTTTTACAGGAATTCTGACTTGGATAAAGTATATTCACTTCCCAAAAGTTGCCTTAAAGCCCCTGCCTTTAGCCATGGAGATTTAAGGTAGTTTTTACTTTATTTGTTCTGCTACGCACTTATATTAGATTTATCTGATTTATTCGCATATCCAGGTTACTGACACTCTGTGTCAACTACTATTTAATGTTTCCACGGTTGGCAGTACATCGAGAACCCAAAAACAATGACTGATACTTTCACTCATGAAAATCAGCTCAAGACTACGCCTCATGTCGAAGCGATACTCGACGTGCGCATGGAGGCGTCCAGGAATCTCTGCAATGCATGCCTTCAGGAGTTGCTTTGGCGGTTTGATCTCATGCAAGAGTTGAAGGCATATCGAGCCGCCAGGATCTTGCCGAAGGGTGAGCCCCGTAACGAGGCTTTCAATGCATGCCAGCACGATCATGGTTTCCTGGAATACGCACTCCATTTCTTTGCAGCCAAGACCTGTAAAGCTTGCTGGATAGCTGATCACATCGACTCATTAACGATCCGGAAGACCGCCACCCGGGCCTTTGACGCCGTTATACAATACATGTTCGGAAAGCGTGGCAGAACGCGGTATAAACGCAAGGGGTGGTTTACCTCTGTTGAAGGCAAGAGCAATAGTGCCGGCGTCCGGTGGCGAGACAGAAAGGTTCTATGGAGCGGCTTAACGCTCATGCCGATCTTCGATTCCAAGGATAAGCATGGAGTCGAAGCCCATGCGCTGTCTTGCCTAGTGAAATGCCGGCGGCTCGTAAAACGGACCATCAACGGTAAAGTCCGGTGGTCAGAACAGCTAGTTTTGAGAGGCATGCCGCACCAGAAAACAAAGAATGTCACCTCTGGCAATACTTGCGGTCTCGATATAGGCCCGTCCATCATCGCAGCAGTAAGCAATGAGGGCGCGTTTCTTGCCCAGTTCTGCGAAGAAGTGGTCCATCCATGGAAAGAGATCAGTCGTGAGCAGCGGGCGCAAGATCGAAGTCGTCGAGCGACAAAACCCGACAACTACAAAGAAGACGGCACCATAAAAAAAGGAACCCGCAAATGGCACAGGTCGAACCGCTATAAGAAGAGGCAGAAGCGGATTGCACAATGTCAGAGAGCACTCGCCGCCGCCAGGAAGAAACAGCACGGCGAAATGTGTAACAACGTCCTAAGCTTCGGCAAGGTAATCAAAACCGAGAAGCTTTCATATAAATCGTTTCATAAGAACTTTGGTCATAGTGTGACAGTCCGCGCTCCTGGGATGTTCATCAAAGAACTCACCCGCAAAACTGAAAATGCTGGCAGGAGTGTAGAAGAAATCAGCACCAGGAAGACAAAGCTTCCGCAAAGCTGCATCTGCGGCTCCGTCGTAAAGAAACCGTTGAAACAGCGCCACCATGCCTGCTCTTGTTGTGTAGAGGCACAGCGCGATCTCTTTTTGGCGCACCTGGCAAGACATAGTAGCAACAACGCCCTTGACATCAGCCAGGCGAAGGTTGCCTGGCCGGCTGCGGAGCCACTGCAGCGACGGGCGATGTCAAGAATCACAGAAACAGCAAGTCGTGGGCCTCAGCCTGCGAGCTTCAGTATCTCCCGAAGACAGAGCTGTTCGCCCGTTGAAAACGGATCGATCACCATCAAGACCTTGGAGCTTTTGCCCAAAATGGCGAGAGCCAAGGAGAGATGGCCGGTTTTGCCGTTAGAACCCCCTGGCGTTAGCCCATGGGGAGGTTCAGCAGGCAGAAGTTCATGAAGAAAAAGATGGTATCCCCCGAACTCTCGGTCATCGTCCCGGTCCTTAACGAGGCGTCTACACTTCCTGAACTGTTTCGCACCCTTGCCGACCAGGTGGGGGCATCCATTGAACTGGTCGTAAGCGACGGCGGGTCAACGGACGGCACTGCCGATCTGGCCCGACAATTGGGAAATGAAGCCCTCTTTCCGGTGGCCGTTATTGCCGGGGAATGCGGAAGGGGACGGCAACTGAACAGCGGGGCAGCTGCAAGCCGTTGCGCAACCCTTCTCTTCCTCCACGCCGATTCACACTTTGCCGACCCGCTGGCCCTGCGCACGGCGCTCGACCTCCTTGCCAAAGAAATTACACTCAAAAAGCATGACCGGATTGCTGGCCACTTCCCCCTCCGTTTTGTCCGTCGTGACTCCTCTCCGTCCATCGCCTTTTACTTTTACGAGTGCAAGGCCCGCCTGCCCCGACGTGAGTGCACCCACGGCGACCAGGGATTCATGATGCGGCGAACGTTTTTCACCAAAATGGGGCCAATTGACGAATCGCTACCAATGCTGGCGGAAACGCGCTTCGCCGAGTCTGTCAGGGAGTCGGGCGAGTGGCTCCTTTTCCCTGTCGAAATCCTCACTTCCGCACGCCGCTTCGAGTCCGAAGGTCTCTATTCGCGGCAGGTACTGAACGCCATCATCATGAACTTCGCCGCCCTCGGGTGGGAAACCTTTTTTCGCGAACTCCCCTCCATCTATGCCTGCCAAGACCAAAACGGTCGGATTGCGCTTTCCCCCATACTGCAGGCGATCAGCAGGCTGATCGCCGCTCTCCCCCTGAGAGAACGGCTCTTTCTTTGGTATGCCTCCGGCAATTATGTCCGTTCCCACGCCTGGCAGATTCCCTTCTTTCTCGACACCCTCCGTAATTTCCAGCGCGGAAACCCCGTTGGGGAAGGGAACTCTCCATTCCTTGCGTTCCACGATCATTACCTATACCGGCTAATTGACCATCTCCCCGGCCGTCTGGCCGCCGCCTCTCTCACCTGGCTCTGGTTCCAGCTAACCTCTTTACATGCATCCATAAAAGAGAAAACTCTGATGAAAGAGCAACCGTTTGAATCAAGTTAGTTACAAGAATTCCCGGTAATTGCAACTAGTTTATAAATCTGGTATATTTAAAATTTATAATTACTCATGCGGTTCGTAACATCGGAAATTAACAGTGCATAGCGCAGAAAAATACTTTCTTGGGAAGGGCATCGGCTATGTCTGAAATAACCGGCAATATCGAAAATGCCTTCCAGGAAAGCGAGGAGTTGTTCCGGGCCACCTTTAACCTGGCTGCCGTCGGCATTGCCCATATCGACCGGGACGGCGCATGGCTGCGCATCAACCAAAAGATGTGCGATATCCTCGGTTACGCGGAGGAAGAATTACGGAAGCTCACATTCAAAGACATCACCCATCCCGATGATATCGCGGTTAGTACTGAGAACATCCGGAATTCATTGGACGGCAAGGTTGATAGTTATTCACTGGAAAAGCGCTATATCCACAAAAACGGCGATATCATCTGGGCAAATGTTTCTGTATCGCTGGTCCGCAGGACCCCCTTCAATACCTGCTATTTCATAGTCATTGTTGAAGACATAACCCCGCGCAAGAAGGCGGAAGAAGAACTTAAGCGCCTCACTAAGCAATTGCATGAGCAGGCGGGGGTTCTGGATGCTATTCTCTCCGCTTCTCCGAATCAAATTTTCCACATAGATCGCCAGGGAATATATCGCTACGCCAGCAGCGCTGCACTGAAGGCCTTGGGTATGGTGCCTGCAGAGGTAATCGGTAAAAGGTGGCAGGATTTGGGTTTCCCGCCGGAAATAATGGAGCGTATCGATAGAGAGAGGGAAAAAGTCCTGGCCTCAGGTGAAGGGTCAAGGGGTGAAACCGCCTACCCTACGCCGCACGGGATAAGACATTTCGATTACGCCATAAACCCCATCCACGGCGAAAATGAAGAAAATGCAGGGGTAGTGATCACTGCATGGGACATCACCGACCATAAACGGGCAGAGGAAGAGATCGAAATTGTTTACAATAATCTGCTTGTTCGAGCCTTCGATCTGGAAGCCGCCAACAAGGAGCTGGAGGCATTTAACTATACCGTCTCCCATGACCTGCGCAAACCCCTGACGATTATAAACGCTTACTGCCAGGCAATTCTGGAACTTTTCGTCGACAATCTAAACCCGCAATGCAAGGAATACCTCCAGGAGATCTACGACTGCACCTTGCGAATGAACGGGCTCATAGACGCTCTGCTCAAGTTTTCCCGTCTATCGCACAGTGAGTTGCACCGGGAAACGGTCGATCTCAGCGTGATAGCGCGATCGGTGGCCGAGGAATTACAACTTGCTGAGCCCGCGCGCCGGGTCAAATTTCTGATTGACGAAGGTAAACCGGTCAAAGGCGACCCCAATCTTTTGCGGGTGGTCCTGGAAAACCTGTTTAGCAATGCCTGGAAGTACACCGGCAAAAAAGAAGGGGCGATTATCGAATTCGGCCGGGTCGATATAGACAGCAGGCCGGTCTGGTTCGTCAGGGACAACGGTCAGGGTTTCGACATGGCGTTTGCGGATAAACTTTTTATCCCTTTCCAGCGCCTCCCCGGCGCGGACGAATTCAATGGACACGGCATCGGCCTGGCCACGGTGGAACGGATCATCCGACGCCATGGCGGGCAGGTCTGGGCCGAAGGTGAACCCGGCAAGGGAGCTACATTCTATTTCACTTTGACGGCGGACGGAACTCGACCATGATGACTGGTTCCCATGCGCCAGCGGGGTGACCCAGCGACCACCAATTCCTCGGAAAAGAACACTTCCTGCCGCAAATGAACCTTACCTGCCCCAATGAAGGTATCGGCGCATCCCCTGCGGGCTGGAGGCGCTGTATCTGTCCCTGGGGAACGTGCCGGGCAAAAGTGGTATGGCCTATGTCGCCATCCAGCACCTCAACCCGAAACACAAGGGGATCACGCCGGAACTGCTCCAGCGCGTCACCGGGATGGAGGTTTTCCAGGTCAGGGACCGGATGCGGTATAAACCGGTCTGCGTCTAAGTGATTCCTCCCAACAAGGATATGTCAATCCTCCATGTGGTTTTGCACATGTTCGACCCGGCCACCGGCATCGCCAAGAATATTATGGACAAATTGCCCGATCCGCACTTTATCACCAAGGGACCGTACTAAGCTGGTGCGCATAAATAATTTGGAATAATGTATTCATAGATAAATCATAAATATGAGGCCTATAAGGGCCAATAAAGCAAAATATTTGTAAAATTAGCTTTGTATGCTATAGACCTCTGTGA
>Ga0326727_10020040_pt1 | contig 13339 bp, 8 predicted proteins | sample MB2enrmetagenome_FD_207643 | JGI IMG/M metagenome (GOLD analysis project Ga0326727, IMG submission 207643) | Lab enriched peat soil microbial communities from McLean, Ithaca, NY, United States - MB29MY | ecosystem: Environmental > Terrestrial > Soil > Wetlands > Peat | place: USA: New York...
GACGACGCGCTCGGGATAGCGCCCTTCGAGGATCGACTTGGCGGTGCGTTCTTTGATGCCGCCGATGAAGCCGGTGTAGTGGTGGTAGACCTTGTGGTCGCGCTTGCGGCCGGTGAACACCACCTTCTCGGCGTTGACGACGATCACGTTGTCGCCGTCGTCGATATGGGGCGTGAAAGACGGCTTATGCTTGCCGCGCAGGCGCATGGCGACGATCGTCGCCAGGCGGCCGACGACCAGGCCCTTGGCGTCGATGAGCAGCCATTTCTTTTCGACGTCGGCCGTCTTGGTCGAATGGGTCTTGCCGAACATGAATTGCGGTCCGTTTCTCGCGTGAGAACCCCCGCCGCGAGCGGCGGGCCGGTCAGGGCCGCGCTTATACGGGCGCGCGCGCACGTTCGTCAACCGGTAAGACGCGGACTCAACGAGAAAACGGCCGATTCTTTGATGCGGTATCTCGATACCGCAATGGCGTCCGTCTCCTGAAGTGGGGCGACGGCGCTCACGGGGCGAGATCAATGTCGTCAGGCGGCAGTCCGAGGCGGTGGCGCTCGCAGATCGCCTCGAACGCCCGTTCGAGATCGCGAGTAAATCGCTCGGTGTCGAACAACGGCGTCGTCAGCCGATTGTTCGCGAGTTTTGCTTTCACTGCCGTCAGCTTCTCGGGATTGGCGGCGAACTCGACGGCCATGGCCTCGTATTCAGCCTGCGAGCGAGCGATCATTTCCGGCAAGCCGACCGCCGTGAGCGCGCTCGCGGCGACCCGTCCGGCGAAGGTTTCGCCGATCCGCGTCAGCACCGGCAAGCCCGCCCACAGCGCGTCGCTTGCGGTCGTATGGGCGTTGTACGGCAGCGTGTCGAGGAACAAGTCGGCCCGTCGGTGGCGCGCAAGATGCTGCGCGGTCGGCATGCGTCCGGCGAACGTCAGTCGGTCGGGATCGATCTCCCTCGCCTGAGCCTCGCGCCGAAGATTCTGCTCAACGGCCTCGCTGTCGCGAAGAAGCCACAGCACGCTGCCCGGCGTCCGCCGCAGAATGCGCATCCAACTGTCGAACACATCCGGCATGATCTTGTAGCTGTTGTTGAAGCAGCAGAACACAAAGCCCGATTCCGGCAGCGAGAGGCTCGCCCGGCTGGGAGTTTCATCCGAGATCCCGCGCGTCCGGTCACAGGGATGGTAGGTGTTCGGCAGCCGCACGATCCGCTCGGAAAAATGGATGCGGTCGCTGTTCGGGACCACGATGCGGTCGGCGATCAAGTAGTCGATGAACGGCGCTGCCGTCGTTCCTGGAAAGCCGAGATAACCGACTTGAATCGGCGCGGCGCGGCCGGCGAATATTCCGAATCGGTGAAGGTCGGTGAATCCGTTCAGGTCGATCGCGATGTCGATCCCCAGGCTTCGCGCCAGCTCGGCGATCTGCTGGTCGGACCGGTCGCGAACGTCGAAGAAGCGATCGAACGCCCCCGTCAGCCGCTTCGTCATTTCGTCGCCGGCGGCGCCGGGCGCGAAGGAAAACGCGCTCACTTCGAATCGCGTTTTGTCGTGGCGCTCGAACACGCCGGCCATCAAGCGCGCGGTCGCATGATCGCGGAGGTCGGACGAGAAGTAGCCGAGGCGGATCTTGTCCCCGCGCGCGGCGCGAGCGAAGGCCGCCGGACGCGCAATCTCTCGGAATTCCGCGGCGACGTAGATCTCGGCCGCTTTGCGATTGAGGGCGTTGGAGCGGGTGATCGCCAGCGCGTCGAATGGCGACGCCGCGCGTTCGCCGGCGGCGATCGCCTCACGAATCCGATCGCTCGCTGTCGCGAACTCCGACCAATCGCATAAGTGTTGCCGGACTTGCCAGATGTCCCCTTCCAAATAGTCGAGATCGGGCTTCGCCGCTCTTGCCCGCTCGAGGCTCGCGAGGGCCTCCGCGTAGCGACCCATCGCCCGCAGTATGGTGGCGAGATTGAAATGGGCGAGCGGACGCGAGGGATCGACGGCGATCGCGCGCCTCAACGCCGCCGCCGCGTCGTCGAGTCTTCCCTTTTGGCCGAGGACGCTGCCGAGGAGATAGAGAGCCCCGTACTGCTTGTCGTCGAGCCGCAGAATGGCTTCGCAAACGCCGATCGCGCCGTCGAGGTCGCCGGCTTCATAGAGGTCGAAGGCGCGATCCAGGCGAGGATCGCGCGCGGTCGGAACGTTCAAGCCCATTGGCGCCACCGTGAAACTGCGACAGGCTTAGCGCGGCGGGTTCGGACCGTCCAGGAAGTGCGGCCGACCGACCCGCGCCAGCGCAGGGATTCACTTTTGCCGCGAGCGAGGAGCGAATATGCCCCGTTCCCTTGGCCACAGGCGACCTGTCTGCGCCGACCGCCCCGCGCCCAAGCTAGCGCGAAGAGTTCGCTTGCAGAGGAGTGCGATGACGTCGACCGCCCCGCCCTCTCCCTCCTCGCCTCTGCGCCGCGAGATCGACGGCGGCGGCGCGACGCTAACGCTGCAAGCGCCGGATTCGCGCAACGCATTGAGCTTGGCGATGATCGAAGCCTTGATCGACGCCTTCGCGACGATTGCCGCCAATCCCTCGACGCGGGCCACAGGGCCGCGCCAAGCCGGGCCGCCACGTTCACGGCGCGAGATCAATGTCCTCAGGCGGCAGACCGAGGCGATGGCGCTCGCACATCGCCTCGAACGCGCGTTCGAGATCGCGGGTGAACAGCTCGGTGTCGAACAGTGGCGTCGTCAGCCGATTGTTTGCGAGCTTCGCTTTGATCGCGGCCAATTTGTCGGGGTTCGTCGCCAAGTCGACGGCCATGGCTTCGTATTCAGCCTGCGAGCGAGCGATCAACTCCGGTAAGCCGACCGCCGTGAGCGCGCTCGCGGCGAGGCGCCCGGCGAACGCTTCGCCGATCCGGGTCAACACCGGCAAACCGGCCCACAGCGCGTCGCACGCGGTGGCGCCGGCATTGTATAGAAACGTATCGAGGAACAGGTCGGCCTGGCGATAGTTCGCGAGATACTCCGCCATCGGCAAACGTCCGACGAACGCCAGCCGGTCGGGATCGACCGCCCTCGCCTCCGCCTCGCGTCGCAAATTCTTCGCCACGGTTTCGCCGTCGCGAAGCAGCCACAGCACGCTGCCTGGCGTGCGCCGCAGAATGCGCATCCAACTGCTGAAGCCGTCCGGTGTGATCTTGTAAGTCTGGTTAAAGCAGCAGAAGACCGCGCCTCGCTCCGGCAGCAAACGGCTCGCTCGGCTGGGCGTGTCGTCCGCGATCTCGCATGTTCGGTCATAAGGAAACCAAGTGTTCGGCAGCCTGAGGATTCGTTCGGAAAAGTGCGTCCGCTGCGCCTCCGGTATGACGACGCGATCGGCGATCAAATAGTCGACGAGCGCTGCGCCGGTCGTCCCCGGGTAGCCGAGAAAACTCACCTGGACTGGAGCGACGCGTTCGGCGAGCGTTCCAATTTGGTGAGCGCACGTGAAACCGTTCAAGTCGATCGCGATGTCGATTGCCAAGTCTCGCGCGAGCTCGGCGATCTGACGATCGGAGCGGTCGGACACGTCGAGGAAGCGATCGAATGCCCTCTCCAGCCGTTTCGTCATCGCATCGCCGCGGGGCGACACGAAAGAGAAACCGCTCACCTCGAACCGCGTTCTGTCGTGACGCTCGAAAACCCCCGCCATCAGGTGCGGCACGGCGTGCATATGGAAGTCGGACGAGAAATAACCGACGCGGATCTTGTCGCCGCGCGCGGCGCGAGGGAAAGGCCGCGGAGGGGCGGTCTTCTTGACTTTCGACGCTGTACAGATTTCGGCCGCCTTGCGGTTGAGAGCGTTGCAGTCTGAAATCGCCAGCATCGCGAACGGCTCCACGACGCGCTCGCCGGAGGCGACCGCCCCGCAAATCTGCTCGGTCGCAGCGGCGAATTCCGACCAGTCGCACAGGTGTCGGCGGGCGTAATGGATCGTCCCTGACAGGAAGTCGAGGTTCGGTTTCAACCTCCGCGCGCGCTCGTAGCTCGCGAGCGCCTCCTCGATCCGGCCCGCAGTCTGAAGATGCTCGCCGAGGCCATAATGAGCCTCGGCGTCGTCCGGGTTCAGCGCCACCGCCTTTCGCCAGTCGTCAAGAGCACGATCGTTCGATCCGAGCTGTTGGCGCACAATGGCGCGGTTGTGGAACGCTTCCGCGTAACGGGGGTTCAGCGCTATGGCCTTGTCGTAGCAGGCGCTCGCGTCGGCGAAACGCCCCAGCTTTCCCAAGGCGACGCCGCAGATGTTGTGCGCTTCGGCGCTTGCGGGCGCTGCGGCGACGGCGCGTTCGGCGCTGCTCAGCGCGTCGTCGAGCCGTCCCAATTCGACGCAGCAGTCAGCGCGGAGCGCGAGCGCCTCGGCGTTCCCGGGCTTCAGCGCCAAATGGGCGTCGATGGCGGCGAGGGCTTCCTCGTGACAATCCATCCACTGCAGCACGTTGGCGAGATTGAAGTGAGCGAGCGGGCGCGAGGGGTCGACGGCGATCGCGCGCCCCAACGCCGCCGCCGCTTCGGTCAACCTGCGCTTCTCACCGAGGATGCTGCCGAGCAAATAGAGCGCGCCGTAGTGCTTGCCGTCGAACTGCAGGATGCCTTGGCAAGCGTCGATCGCGCCGTCGAGGTCCCCGGCTTCGTACAGGTCGAAGGCGTCGTCCAGGCGAGGATCCGGCGCGGCGGGAACGTTTGCATCCATGCTTTCCCCCATGGAACCGCGACCGCTTTAGCGCGACGAGTCGGCATCGTCCAGCGAGCGCGGCAGACCGGCGCCCCCTCGAACGACACTTTCCCTTTTGCCGCGAGCGCCGAGTGACTGAGGTCGAACGCCATTGTGGAGCGTCTCGATGACCGCGACAGCCCAACCCTCTCCCACTTCGCCCCTGCGCTGCGACGAAAGTCGCTTCGGCCGCGCCAGCGCCGGCGGAGCGATCAGTTCGGCGCCGACGACGGCTCTGCGATCGGCGCCAGATCGATGTCCTCCGGCGGCAGTCCGAGACGATGGCGCTCGCACATCGCCTCGAACGCCCGTTCAAGATCGCGGGTAAATCGCTCGGTGTCGAACAACGGCGTCGTCAGCCGATTGTTCGCGAGTTTCGCTTTGATCGCGGCCAATTTGTCGGGGTTTGTCGCGAGTTCGATGGCCATGGCCTCGTATTCCGCCTGCGAGCGAGCGATCAACTCCGGCAAGCCGACCGCCGTGAGCACGCTCGCGGCGACGCGCCCGGCGAACGCTTCGCCGATCCGCGTCAACACCGGCAAACCGGCCCACAGCGCGTCGTTGGCGGTCGTATGGGCGTTGTACGGCAGAGTGTCGAGAAACAAGTCGGCCCGTCGATGGCGCGCAAGATGCCGAGCGATCGGCACGCGCCCGGCGAACACGAGACGGTTGGGATCAATCGCCCGCGCCTGCGCCTCGCGCCGTAAATTCTCCGCAGCGGAATCGTTGTCGCGAAGCAGCCACAGCGCGCTGCCCGGCGTTTGCCGCAGAATGCGCATCCATCCGTCGAACACATCCGGCAGGATCTTGTAGTTGTTGTTGAAACAGCAGAACACAACGCCCGATGCCGGCAGCGAGAGACCCTCCCTGCTTGGAGTTTCGTCCGACATCTCGCGCGTCCGGTCATAGGGATGATAGGTGTTCGGCAGCCGGACGACACGCTCAGGAAACTGGATGCGCTCGGCCTCGGGGATGACTACGCGGTCGGCAATCAGGTAGTCGATGAACGGCGCCGCTGTCGTCCCTGGGTAGCCGAGAAAACTGACTTGAATCGGCGCGGCCCGACCGACGAATATTCCGATTCGGTGAAGCTTCGTGTATCCATTGAGGTCGATTGCGATGTCGATTCCCAGGCTTCGCGCCAGCTCATCGATCTGCCGATCGGACCGGTCGCGAACGTCGAGGAAACGATCGAATGCCGGCGTCAGTCGCTTCGTCATCTCGTCGGCTGAGCCAGGGCCGAAAGAAAATGCGGTCACCTCGAATCGCCTTCTGTCGTGGCGCTCGAATACGCCTGCCATCACGTGGGCAGTTGGGTGATTGCGAAGGTCGGAGGAGAAATAGCCAAGGCGGATCTTGTCCCTCCGCAAGGCGCGAGCGAACGGAGAAGGAGGCGCCAATTCTTTCAATTCCGAACTGGTATAGATCTCGGCTGCCTTGCGATTGACGGCGTTCGAGTCGAAAATCGCCAGGGAGACGAAAGGCGTCACCGCGCGTTCGCCATCGGCAATCGCCTCGCGAAGCCGTTCGGTCGCCTCCGCGAACTCCGACCAATAGCAAAGGCGCTGCCGGATTTGGCAGATCGCTCCTATGAGATACTCGAGATCGGGTTTCAACGCCCTCGCGTGCTCGAAGCTTGCGAGCGCCTCTTCGAGCCGCCCCTGGGCCTCGAGAAGATTGCCAAGGCTGCAGTACGCTTCCGTGTAGTCCGGCTTCAGCGCGACCGCGCTTCTCCAGTCTTCAAACGCCCCATCGTCGGATCCCATTTCCTGGCGCACAATCGCGCGGTTGTGAAACGCTTCCGCGTAGCGAGGATTTAGCCCAATCGCCTGATCGTAGCTGGCGATCGCCTCGACAAAGCGCCGCAGTTTGGCCAGCGCGTTGCCGCGGGCGTTGTGCGCCTCAGCGTAGCCCGGCGCCGCAGCAATGGCGCGGTCAGCGCTCGACAGGGCGTCGTCCAGCCGCCCGAGTTTGATGCAGGAGTCGCCGCGCAGCACAAGCGCCTCGGCGTTCCCGGGTTTCAGCGCCAAATGGGCATCGATGGCGGCGAGCGCTTGCTCGTATCGCCCCATCCACCGCAAGACGTTGGCGAGATTGAAATGGGCGAGCGGGCGCGAGGGATCGACGGCGATCGCGCGCCTCAACGCCGCCGCCGCGTCGTCGAACTTCTTCTTCTCGCCGAGGACGCTGCCCAAGAGATAGAGAGCGCCGTAATGCTTGTCGTTGAGCCGCAGAATGGCCCGACAAAGATCGATCGCGCCGTCGAGGTCGCCGGCTTCATAGAGGTCGAAGGCGCGATCCAGGCGAGGATCAGGCGCAGTCGGAACGTTCATGTTCGGGGGAGCTCCGGAAACCCCGACAGACTTAGCGCGGCGCGTTCGGATCGTCCAGGAATCGCGGCCAGACGCGCCAGCGTGGAGCCGCTCTTTTGCCGCGAGCGAGGAGCGAATATGCTCTCGTCGCTTCACCGGGGGCGACCTGTATGCCGGGACCGCCGGCCGCGCCACGCCGGGGCAAAGCACTCGCCTGCAGAGGATTGCGATGGCGTCGACCGCACAACCGCCCCCCACCCCGCCTCTGCGCCGCGAGGACGATTCCGGCGTCGCGACACTGACGCTGCAATCGCCGGCTTCGCGCAATGCCCTCGGCCTGACGATGATCGAAGCCTTGATCGACGCCTTCGCGGCGATCGAGGCCGATCCGGCGGCGCGCGTCGTCGTGCTCGCCGGCGAAGGTCCGGCGCTGTCGGCCGGTCACGATCTCAAGGAGCTGCAGGCGCATCGCAACGACGCCGACCGCGGCCGCGCGTTCTTCGAGAGAACGATGGCGCGTTGCGCCGCGTTGATGCGCGGGATCGTCGAGCTGCCGAAGCCGGTGATCGCCGCGGTCGAAGGCGTCGCCACCGCCGCCGGCTGCCAGCTCGTCGCGGCTTGCGACCTCGCCGTCGCCGGCGCCGACGCGCGCTTCGCCCTGCCCGGCGTGTCGATCGGTCTCTTCTGCTCGACGCCGCTCGTCGCGGTCGGCCGCGCCGTGTCGCGCAAGCACGCGATGGAAATGGCGCTGACCGGAGACCTTTACGACGCTCGGACGGTCGAGCGTTTCGGCCTCGTCAATCGCGTCGTCCCGGCCGGCGCGGCGCTCGCCGAAGCGCAGACGCTCGCCCAGCGCATCGCCACCCGTTCGGCGGCGACGCTGGCGATCGGCAAGCGCGCGTTCTATCGCCAGATCGACATGCCGCTCGACGAAGCCTATGCGCTCGCCGCGCAGGCGATGGTCGAAAACCTCCTCCACCCCGATTCCGCCGAAGGCGCCACCGCCTTTCTCGACAAGCGGCCGCCACGCTGGGAGGGCGCGTGAACCACGATTCCTATTCCGACGACTACATCCGCGACATACTCGCCACGGTGAAGACGATCGCCATGGTCGGCGCGTCGGCCAATGCGGCGCGGCCGTCCTATTTCGTGCTCAAATATCTCTCCGAACGCGGCTTCACGATGCTGCCGATCAACCCCGGTCTCGCCGGCCAATCGATCCTCGGCCTGCCGGTCTACGCCAGCCTCGCCGACGCTCCGCAGCCGATCGACATGGTCGACGTCTTCCGCCGATCCGACGCCGCGGGCGCAGTCGTCGACGAAGCGCTGGCGCTGCCGAAGCCGCCGAAAGCGATCTGGATGCAGCTCGGCGTGCGCGACGACGCGGCCGCTGCGCGCGCCGAATCGCGGGGCGTCAAGGTGGCGATGAACCGCTGCCCGAAGATCGAGTACGGCCGCCTGTCGGGCGAGATCGGCTGGAGCGGCGTCAACTCGCGCGTCGTGTCGGCGAAGAAGCCGATCGCCGGCCCAGGCTTCCAGCGCCTGACGATCGACCGGCGCTGATCGCGCGCGCTTTCACGCGGGCGCGGCCGCCAGCAGCGCCTCGAGCTCGGCGCGGCCCGCCGCTGCGTCGAAGGACCGCGGCCCGCCGGCGACGCGCGCGAGCGCCGCCTCGGCGCGGCGCAATGCTGCGCCTTTGAGCTCGGGCGTTTCAGAGACGACCGCGCGCGCCTCGGCGAGATCGCCATTGCAGTGGAGCACGATGTCGAGCCCGGCGGCGAAAATTGCGCGGGTCTTTTCGACGAAGGTTCCGCCCAGCGCCTTCATCGACGTGTCGTCGCTGATGATGAGCCCGTCGAAGCCGATCGCGCCGCGCATGATCTCGCTGACGACGCGCGGCGAGGTCGTCGCCGGCGCGCCGGGGTCGATGGCGGTGAAGACGACGTGCGCGCTCATCGCCATCGGCAGATCGCGGAGCGCCGCGAACGGCGCGAAGTCGCGCGCGGCGAGCGCCTCGCGGCTCGCGCTCACCACCGGCAGCTCGAGATGGCTGTCTGCCTTCGCCCGCCCGTGGCCGGGCATGTGCTTGACGACCGGCGCGACGCCGCCGGCGAGCAGGCCGTCGCAATAGGCGCGGCCGAGCGCGACGACTTCGTCTGGCGAAGCGGAAAAGGCGCGCGCGCCGATGACGGCGTGCATTTCCGGGTCGGCGACGTCGAGCACCGGCGCGCAGTCGACGTTGATCCCGACCTCGACGAGATCGGCGGCGATGAGCCGCGCCGTCAGCCAGGCGGCGCGTTCGGGCGCGCTTGTCGCGGCCAAGCGCGCCGCGGCGGGATAGGGCGGCCAGTGGGGCGGCCCCATGCGCTGCACCCGCCCGCCTTCCTGGTCGATGAGCACGGGCGCGTCGGCGCGGCCGACAACGGCGCGGAAGTCGTCGACAAGCGCGCGCAATTGCGCCCGATCGACGACGTTGCGCTTGAACAGGATCAGCCCCCACGGACGCGCGTCGCGAAGGAACGCGCGCTCCTCGGCGCCGAGGCCCGGCCCGGCGCAACCGCAGACGACGGCGCGGATCACGCTCGTATCGACGCCGGCTTAAGAGCGATCGAAATCAATCCTTGGCGATGAAGCAATCGCCGCCCCCCGCCTTCAGCTTCGAGCACAAGGCGCTCGCGTCGCTCTTCGAAAGGCCGCTGACGCGAACGCGATAGATCGTCTGGCCCTTCACGTCGGCCTGGTGGACCGACAGCGCGGAATCGCCGAGCGCGTCGGCGTACTTGCTCTTGAGCCTGGCGATCACGCTTTGCGCGTCGGCTTCCGAGCGCGGCGCGGCGAGCTGCACCGCCCATTCGCCGCCGCCTTCCGCGGCGGGCGCAGCCGCCGGCGCGACGGCGGCAGGCGCTACGGCGGCAGGCGCAGCGTCGGCGGGCGGCGAATCGGCGTCCGCGGCCTCGGCTATGGTCTTCGGCGCCGGCTTGGCCGGCTTGCTGGGTTTCGGCGGCCCGACGAGCTGCAGCGGCGCGCTCGGCGTCGCGCTCGCATCGGCGTTCGGCGCGGTCGTGTCGGTCTTGGCGACCACCCGTTGCTGCGACTTGGGCGACAACTTGGTCGGCAGGTCGAGCTTCGGCGTCGCCGCTTCGGGCGTCGCGACGATCGCATCGACGGCGCGCGCGGCAGTCTTCGCCGGGGGCGTCGGGACGACGTCGGGCGCGGGCGCTGCGGAGGGCGGCGGCGCGTCGGTGGAGGCGATCAGCGTCCCATCCGGGCGCACCGACACCGTCTTCACCGGCTTGGCGGTCGGGAACAGCGGCGCGACCGAAGCCGAGGCGGCGGCGGGCGGCACGACCGGCGTGTCGGACGCGGCTGCGACCGGCGAGACAGGCGTGGCCGGCGCCGGCGAGAGCGGCGTCGCGGCGGGCGCCGCGCCGGCGGCGTTGGGCGGACCGGCCGGAGCGGACGGCGCCGGCGTCGGCGGCTGCGTTTGGGTGCGCAGATCGACCGGTTGTTCCTCGGTGTTGACGACCTTGACCGGAGTCGCGGTCGCCGAATCCTTCATCAGCAACGCCGCCATGTCGCCGTTCGACTGGACGTTCGCCTCGTTCGGCGGCTGAACCTTGGTCGGCGCGTCGTCGGCGGCGATGAACGGCGGAGCGTTGGGCAGTCCCGGCACGCCGTGCTTCAGCGCCGCCGCGACGGCAAGCAGCGCGACGCCGACGACGATCATCCCTGTCACCTTGAAACCCCAGCCGCGCGAGCGTCGCGCCGGCGCCCGTTCGGCGAAGGCGGGCTCTTGCGGAGCCGGCGCCTCCCCAGCGGCGTAATCGGCGTCGGGCTCGGGCTCGGGCTCGGCGAAGGCGGGACGCAAGCCCGCGGCGAAGACCGGCGGCGGCGCCATCTCCGGCTCGGTTTGCGCCTGCGGGAGCGCGACGGGCGGCTCGACCTGCTGCGCCCGCGCGGCGCGCCGGGCGTCAGCGTGGACCGCGTTGACCAGCCGCGTCAGCTCGGCGAGCGGGTCCTCCGCTCCGCCCGAAGGCGCGCCGGCCGCGCGCAAGCGTTTCTCGAATTCGTCGAGGTTGATTTCGGGCACGATTTTGGCTGTCGAACCGCTCATGACTGGCCTCGCTTGAGGGTCAGCGCGCGCTCAGGACGTTGAAACTGCTAACGTCCTTCGCGTCGCCCCCTCGCGTCCGGCGCGACGAGCAGCCGCAATAGGCCGCTCTAGCGCATTTCCTCGGGCGCGCTCACGCCTAGGATAGTCAACGCCGAAGCCAAAACAAAGGCCGTCGCCGCCACCAGCCCTATGCGCGCATTGGTTAAACTTGCATTACCCTCATTAACGAAGCGTAAATGTGGCGAATCCTTGCCGCGATTCCAGTGCGCATGGAACAGGGTCGCCAAATCATGTGCATAAAAGGCGATCCGGTGCGGTTCGTGGGCTTCCGCCGCCTGGACGACGACGCGTGGGTATTGGGCGAGCGCGCGCATGACGCCCCGCTCTCCCTCGTCCACGAGCTGGTCGAAATCGGCCTCGGCCAAGGCGTTAGGCGCGAGGTCGAGGGCGGGAAAGACCATATGCGCCTGGCGTAGGACGCTGCGCGCGCGGGCATGCGCGTATTGCACGTAGAAGACCGGATTATCTTGGCTCTGCTCGATCACCTTGGCGAGATCGAAGTCGAGCGGCGCGTCGTTCTTGCGCATCAGCATGATGAACCGCGTCGGATCGGCGCCGACTTCATCGACGACTTCGCGCAGCGTGACGAATTCTCCGGAGCGTTTCGACATTTTCACGGGCTCGCCTGCGCGCATCAGCCGCACCAGCTGACACAGCCGCACGTCGAGCGTCGCCTTGCCGCCCGACAGCGCCGCGACCGCCGCCTGCATGCGCTTGACGTAGCCGCCGTGATCGGCGCCCCAGACGTCGATCAGGCTGAGGAAGCCGCGGTCGATCTTCGACTTGTGATAGGCGATGTCGCTGGCGAAATAGGTGTAGCCGCCGTCCGACTTGATCAGCGGCCGGTCGACGTCGTCGCCGAACTCGGTCGAGCGGAACAGCGTCTGCTCGCGATCTTCCCAATCCTCCGACGGCTGGCCCTTGGGCGGCGGCAGCCGGCCGACGTAGACGATGCCGCGGTCCCTGAGGTCGTCGATCGCGGCGCGCACCTTGTCCTCGCCGCCGTCGGCGCCGGTCAGCGCGCGTTCGGACGAAAAGACTTCGTGGACGATGTTGAGCGCGGCGAGATCGTCCTTGATCATCGCCATCATCGCGTCGATCGCGCGCGCCCGCACCAGCGGCAGCCACTCGCCCTCCGGTTGATCGCGCAGCGACGCGGCGAATTCGGCGGCGAGCGCAACGCCGACCGACTTGAGATAGTCGCCGGGATAGAAGCCTTCGGGGATCGTCACCGTTTCGCCGAGCGCCTCGCGATAGCGCAGGAAAGCGGAGCGCGCGAGCACGTCGACCTGCGCGCCGGCGTCGTTGACGTAGTACTCGCGCGTCACCTCGTGGCCGGCGAAAACGAGCAGATTGGCGAGCGCGTCGCCGAACACCGCGCCGCGCGCGTGGCCGACGTGCATCGGCCCGGTCGGATTGGCGCTGACGTATTCGACGTTGACCTTGTCTGCGACCGGCTTCGCCGCGCGGCCGAAATCGACGCCGCGCTCGAGGATGGCGACCAGCACCCGCGCGTAGATCGGCGGCGCCAGGCGGATGTTGATGAAGCCGGGGCCCGCGACCTCGACCGCCTGCACGTCGGGCGTCTCTCCGAGGATTCTGGCCAGCGCTTCGGCCAGCGCGCGCGGATTGCCGCCGGCGGCCTTCGCTTCGCGCGCGTAGACCATCGCCGCATTGGTCGACAGGTCGCCGTGCGCCGCCTCGCGCGGCGGCTCGACGACGAAGCGGGAGAGATCGAGGTTGGCAGGCAATCGCCCAGCCGCCGTCAGCTCTTTCAGCGCGACGCCCACCCGGGCCTGGAAATCCTCGAAAATATTCATGAAATGCGCCCGGGGTGGAAGCCGGCGCGGCTTTATCGCAAGTTCGCCGCGGGGTCAAAAAGCCGACGATATTCGGCCAGTGCGAAGCGGTCGGTCATGCCGGCGATGTAGTCGGCCGAAGCGCGCGCCCGCTCGCCTTCGCTCGCGCCCGCCTTGGCCGCCCAGTCGGGCGGCATCGCCGCGGGGTCGGCGACATAGGCGGAAAACAGGCCCCGCACCACGGCGTCGGCCCGTTCGCGCACCCGCTTCACTTGCGGGTGGCGGTACATGTTGGCGAACAGGAACGCCTTGATGTCGCGGTCG
>Ga0326727_10020041_pt1 | contig 13339 bp, 10 predicted proteins | sample MB2enrmetagenome_FD_207643 | JGI IMG/M metagenome (GOLD analysis project Ga0326727, IMG submission 207643) | Lab enriched peat soil microbial communities from McLean, Ithaca, NY, United States - MB29MY | ecosystem: Environmental > Terrestrial > Soil > Wetlands > Peat | place: USA: New York...
TTCTCGAGGCCGTTTTCCTTCGTCTGCTTGGGAAGCAGGAATTTCTTCGATATTTCCCTCTTTTCCGGCTCGGTATAGCCCGGGATTTCGATGACTTCCATACGGTCGCGGAGCGGCTCCGGAATGTTGTAAAGGTTGTTCGCCGTCGTGATGAAAAACGCGTAGGAAAGATCGAGGTCCAGCGAGAGGTAGTGGTCGTTGAAGCTGAAATTCTGCTCCGGATCCAGCACTTCCAGAAGCGCGGAGGAAGGGTCTCCCCGGAAGTCCATACTCATCTTGTCCACTTCGTCGAGGAGGAAGACGGGATTCATCGAACCGGCTTTCTTGATCATCTGGACGATCTTGCCCGGGAGGGCGCCGACATAGGTACGCCGGTGTCCGCGTATTTCTGCTTCGTCGCGGACGCCGCCCAGGGACATGCGCACGAAGTTGCGGTTGAGCGCATGGGCGATGGAGGCGGAAAGCGAGGTCTTGCCCGTCCCCGGCGGCCCCACGAAACAGAGGATCGGTCCGCGTGACTGGGGTTTGAGCTGTCGGATGGCGATGAAATCGAGGATGCGTTCCTTGACTTCCTTGAGGCCGTAGTGCTCCTCTTCCAGGACTTCCTCGGCCTTGAGCAGGTCGCGGTTGTCGGCGGTATAGACTCCCCACGGGATATCGGCGAGCCACTCCACGTAATTGTAGAGCACGGTGTACTCCGGCGACATGTTGGAGACCTTGGAAAGCCGGTCGAGTTCCTTGTCGAACTTCTCCCGAACGTGGGGCGGCATTTCGCGCTGGCGGCCTCGCTCCCGCAGTTCCGAAACGGACTCGTCGCCGGTCTCGCCCTCGTCGAGCTCCTTGCGGATCTCCTTGAGCTGCTCGTTGAGGAAGTATTTTTTCTGCATCTTCTCCATCCGCTCCTGCACGCGGCGGTTGATGTTGTCCTCGATCTTGAGGACGTCCATCTCCTTGTGCACGAGGGCGAGGGTGCGGGTAAGGCGTTCATTGACGTCGTTCTCCTCGAGGATCGACTGCTTGTCGATCACCTGCGAGGGGATGTTGGCCATGACGGCGTCCACGAGCTTTTCGGCGTCGTCGATGGCCATGACGGAATTGACCGATTCCCGGGGAATCTTGGAGTTGAGGTTGATGTAATCGGAGAACTTTTCCTTGAGGTTGCGGACGAGCGCATCGGTTTCATGGTCGGCGTTGTTGACGCTCAGAAGGTCCTCTGTCTCGACGATAAAAAAGTCGTCGTTTTTGGTGAAACGGGAAGCGCGGGCGCGCCGAAGCCCTTCCACAAGGATGCGCACCATGCCGTTGGGCATATTGATGACCTCGAGAATGGTGGAGACGCAGCCGACCTCGTAGATATCCTGGTCGGACGGGTTTTCCATATCCTTGGACTTCTGGCTGGCGAGAAAGAGGGGAAAATTGTTCTCGTAGGCATGCATCACAGCCTTGACGGAATTGGCCCGGCCGATGATGAGGGGCACGACCATATAAGGGAAAACCACGATGCCTTTCAGCGGGATCAGGGGAAGTTTCTGCTTCTTTTTCGTTTCCATTCCGCTTCAGGCTCCTTAACATTGAGGTGGTTTGCATCCCTCCCTCATACAGGCGACAATGTGCATTGTCGCCTGTATGAGGGAGGGAAATTCGTGGTACGAAATTGAACTTCGCTTAAAAGCGAAACGTCCGATTTCGCCTTTAAGCGATCTTCGGTTCGCTTCCTTCCATCACTGTTTCCCTGGTGATGGTGCAGTGCTTGACGTCCGTCATGCTGGGAAGATCGTACATCACGTCGCGCATGATCTCCTCGATGACCGAGCGGAGGCCGCGCGCGCCCGTCTTGCGTTCCCGGGTCTTGCGGACAATACCGTTGATGGCCTCGTCGGTAAACTCGAGTTCCACGCTCTCCATTTCCAGCAGCTTCTGGTACTGCCGGATGATGGCGTTCTTGGGCTCGGTCAGGATGCGTTTGAGCTCCTCGTCGGAAAGTTCCGTGAGGATTGCGTTTACGGGAAGCCGTCCCACGAGTTCCGGAATGAGGCCGTATTTGACGAAGTCGTGCGTGATGGCCTGCTTGAGGATCTCGTGCGACTCTTCTTTCATCTTTTCGACGACCTTGGCGCGGAAACCTACTTCCTTCTTGCCGACGCGCTGCCGGATGATATCTTCGAGGCCGACGAAGGCGCCGCCGAGGATGAAGAGAATGTTGGTGGTGTCGATGAGGAGGTTCTTCTGCTGCGGGTGCTTGCGGCCGCCGTATGCGGGAACGGTCGCCTCGGTGCCTTCGATGATTTTGAGGAGCGCCTGCTGTACGCCTTCGCCGGAAACATCCCGGGTGATGGAAGTGTTTTCGCTCTTGCGGGAGATCTTGTCGATCTCGTCGATGTAGACGATGCCCACCTCCGCTTTCGAGATGATCTTGCCGAGGTCCTTGGATTCAGGGTCGAAATCGCCCCCGGCCGCGTTCTGAATGAGGCGCAGAAGCACGTTCTCCACGTCGTCTCCGACGTAGCCGGCCTCGGTGAGGGTAGTGGCGTCCGCGATGGCGAAAGGCACGTCGAGAAGCTTGGCGAGGGTCTTCGCGAGAAGCGTCTTGCCGCTTCCCGTGGGGCCGAGGAGAAGGATGTTGGACTTCTCGATCTCCACCTCGTCGCTGTCCGCCATGCCGGCGGAAAAGATGCGTTTGTAGTGGTTGTAAACCGCGACGGCCAGCACCTTTTTTGCCTCGTCCTGACCGATGACGTAGTTGTCCAGAAAGGTCTTCATTTCGCGCGGCTTCGGCAATTGTTTCACGGACTTTACCGTGTTCTGCCGGGACTCCGCCTGCAGGATCTGGTAGGATTGGGAGAGACACGTATCGCAGATGTAGGCCTCGTCCTTGCCCTTGAACATCTTGAAAGCCTCGGTGGACAGTTTTCCGCAGAAGCTGCATTTCACCACTTGCCTATACTTCGGGGTGAATTCGGAGTACATTCCGTCGCGTTTCGAAGGCATCTTATTTCCTCTTCTCGAAAATCTCGTCGATCAGGCCGTATTCCTTGGCTTCCTGGGCGGACATGAAGTAGTCGCGGTCGGTATCCGCATCGATGCGTTCCTGTTTCTGGCCGGTGTGCTTGACGAGGATGCCGTCGAGGGTGGATTTCACGCGCAGCATTTCTGCCGCCTGGATCTTGATATCGCTCGCCTGACCCTGGGCGCCGCCCGAGGGCTGGTGGATCATAATGCGGGAGTAGGGAAGGGAGAAGCGCTTGCCGGCCTTGCCCGCCGCGAGAAGCACCGCGCCCATCGACGCGGCCTGTCCGATGCAGATGGTGGAGACGTCGCAGCGAATGTACTGCATGGTGTCGTAGATCGCGAGTCCCGCGGTCACCACGCCGCCGGGGGAGTTGATGTAAAGGTGGATGTCGCGTTCGGGGTCTTCGGCTTCGAGGAAGAGAAGCTGAGCAATGACCAGGTTGGCGACGTCGTCGTCGATCGCGGATCCGAGGAACACGATCCGGTCTTTGAGTAGCCGGGAATAGATGTCATAGGCGCGTTCGCCGCGATTGCTCTGTTCGATAACCATCGGTATCAGCATATGGAGTAACCTCTCGGTGAAAATTCGTCTCTTGGATGTGCCGAAGTTATTTTTCGGCTGTACGAGGGCAAATATAAACAGCCCGCCGGAAAAAAACAAGGGGAACGTCTCCCGGTCGATGATTTCCCCATAGGGAATCCTGGTCTCCTTGTCCGATTTCAGAAGATGTTCCGGATCGCGTTCTCCTTGAAACCCTTCATTTCACATAGTTCACGAGAGGATCGAGCCCTTCGATTTCCACGACGATTTCGTCGCCCCTCTGCAGACGACCGATTCCCGGAGGCGTCCCGGTGGCGATGATGTCGCCGGGGTAGAGCGTCATGATACGGCTGACCCAGGCCACCAGGAAGCGGACGGAAAAGATCATGTCGCTCGTGCGGGAATCCTGGACGAGCGTGCCGTTCCGGAGAGCGCGGATGCGTGCATTCTGCGGATCAGGCATTTCCGTTTCGATGGTGGGCCCGAAAGGGGCGAAGGTGTCGAAACCCTTGGCGCGGCACCATTGTCCGTCCCGGTTCTGGATGTCGCGCGCGGTCACATCGTTGAAGGCGGTATAGCCGAGGACGAAACCGTCCGCGTCCTTTTCGGCGACGTTCCGGCATTCGCTTCCGATCACTACGCCGAGCTCCGCCTCGTAATCCACGCGGGAACTTTCCGGCGGGATGGCGATGTAGCCGCGCGGGGCAAGCACCGAGGAAGGCGGTTTAAGGAAGAGGACCGGATCGGCGGGAGCCGCAGGGAGGTTCATTTTCATTTCTTCGGCGTGGACGCGGTAATTGAGGCCGATGCCGACGATCTTGGTCGGGACGGTCGGAGGAAGAACCTCGAGGCTATCGAGGGCGTATTCCACATACTCGTGCGGATTCCGGTAACTTTCGATCATACGCACGCGGTCGCCCTTTACGCGGCCAAAGAAGACTGCTCCGTCGCCGGGGCTGCGGAAACGTCCCAGTTTCATAAGCGCTTTCCCTTCAGACGGCCGCATCCGGAAACATTTCGCCGCGGGACGGATATGGTATCCGATGCGAAACACACGGAAAGCGTTGAAGGGAAAAGTACTTCCTGGATGAAAAAAGCGCTGGAAAACGGAGCGAACGGCATCTAGAAATTTTCCTTCGCCGGTTTTCCGAGCGTGAGAAGCTGATTGCTCATGTACCGGTTGATGGATTCTACGGCGTCGTTGGAGATTTCCTCGTACTTGATGCCGAGGATGCTTCCGTTAACGTTTTTCACGATTCCCCAGAAGTCGATTTCCTCGTTGTTGCCGGATGGCAACCTGAACTTGATGCGGATGAGGTCGTCGAGTACGAATAGCTGCTTGACCTCCATACCGATGCCGCCTACGGACATATCGATAATGTGCCCTTCTCCCTGGATTCCCCGCAGATAATAGGTTGCCGGGATGTTTGCGGTGACGCGCGTTTGTCTGATGTTGGAATTCATGGTTTCCTCCCGCTGCCTTTTACTGCTGAGGTTCATCGGAATGAAAAAGACTGATATCCGGTTCCCGGTCTTCACCGGTCGAAAGTTTCGCGATGTTTTTGACCTCGTAAATCTTGCGCTCGATGTCGGTCAAACGCTCCTCGAGGCGGCGGGACAACTGTATGCCTTCCTGGTAGAGCGTCACGGCTTCCTCGATGGGGAGGCCGCTTTCCAGACGCGCGACGATCTCCTCCAGACGATTCTGGTCCTGTTCGAACGTGTTGCCGCTTTTTTCGCCTTTCCGGGGCATAGATTCTCCCGTAAATATTCCTTTTATATTATACACCGGTTCGGGGAAAAATGAAAGAGGAGGAAGGGGGAAAATCCGCCAGATCAAACCGAACGATGTAGAACAAGGGTATGGATTCGTTCAGGATCGTTCCTCATACCAAGTTCCTGCTCTTCCCAATCGTAACCATCCTGCGATCTCATCCGGAACCGGGGACAAATCCCGGGATATTTTGCGGATTTCGGTGCAACTGGCGCAGTAATCCGTCGCCGCCCTCGAATGATTTCCCGACCGGCTGTCTTCGGAATAGGTGTTTCCTTTGCCAGCCAGGCGGTAATTTTACTCTCCGGATTAGTAATGTCAAGCGTTAGTATCTGACGATCGCTTTCCAAAAACGGTCGGAAACGATCAGCGCGGCGTATCAAGCCAGCGGCCTACCTTGCCCCGGATTACGTTGGTGTCGTCTTCCGCGCGGAAGAACATGCTGCCCGCACCTTCATGACGCGTACCGTCCGGGTCATACCAACTGGCGACCTCGCAATATCGGGAATCGGGACCCGAGAGCAATTTCCATTCGGAAAACGTGTTGCGCTTAACGGAGACGGTATTGGTGTAGAAGCGCGAGGTTTCGCTTTTTCCGGCGAGATAGAGCGGAAGCGCAAGGTCGGGCTGCCACCGTCCGAGCACCTTCGCGCCTCCGGTGGCATAGATGACGTCCGGCGAATCCAGTGGAGCCTCCGCTTGAACGGTCAGCAGAACCTCTCCGGAGTCTCCGTCAGCCACTTCCAGGGAAGCCGGAGCCTCCAGTCCCGCGTAGGAAACCCGCAAATCGATGCGGCTTCCCGACGCGCCGGGAAGAAGGGAAAGCCGGTTATCCCGAATGCGGAATCCGTTGGAGTCGGAGGAGACGATGCGGCAGAGTTCCGGCAGGACCGTGCCGGTGACTCCGTTATCGTAAGCGGCCTGGACGTATAGTGCGGCGTAGGGAAGGTTGCCTTTGCGATCCAGAAGGCGCGTGGAGAAAACAGGGGCAAGGTTGGTCATACGGGCGGTCTTTCCGATGCCGAACAGGAAGGTGAGGGTTTCCGGAAGCCGATCTCTCCAGGAAGCGACGCGGTGCGCCGCTTTCGGGTCGACGCGGAACATCAGATCGGTCCCGTTGATCCAGCCGAGGGCGAGCATCGCGGAAACCACGTCCATCGAGTCTTCCACGAAGGAGGAGATTCCGGAGCCGTCCCGATCCTCGAACTCGATCCCGCCGCTGTCGATCCAGAAACGCACGGGCTTCTTTTCGCCGTTTTCCACCATCTTGAGAAATGCGTGTTCGTTCCACCAGAACGAGGTTGACAGGCAGCCGGCGAGACCGAAATCGTCCGGATGGTTCCATGCGATGTGAAACGCGTTGGCCCCGCCCGCCGAGGAACCGATGATCGCGGTGTTGGATGGTCCCCGGGCGATCCGGTAATGGGAGGTCAGGAAAGGCAATATTTCCCCGATGAGCAGATCCCGGTAATCTTTCGATCGGTCGAGACCGTATTCTTCACCCCGGTTGGCCGTGCTCACGCCTACGAGAATGCACTCCCGAATCCGGCCTTCCCGCACGAGGCGGTCGGCGGTAATGTCGGCGTCCCAGCTTTCATTCGGGCTTTGGAAGTGGAACACGCCCGTGCCGTCATTGAAAAAGGCTATCGGATAAACCGCGGAAGTGTTCGAATCGTAAGAAGGGGGCAGATAGACGAAAAGGGTGCGCGTGTTCCGGAAGACGTCGGACGGAAAGTTCTTGATAATGCGGAAGCGTCCGTTGGTTACTATTTTCACGCCATCCGGCAGAGGTGTCGCGTCCTCGGCGAATAAAACGCCTACGCCGGCGAGGGCGATCAGGATGCAGAATTTCATGGATAAGTATTTCACATCATCCTCCGTTGGCTTTTTCAGGGTAATAGCGGTTCCGGATGCTTCGTCCGATGGATTTCACGGGCAGTTTCGGCCCCGGGAAATCATTTTTTCCCGTTTTTTCCGTTTATTCCGGAAGTATTATGCCATGCATTTTCCGGAAACTCAATCGGGAAAATTCCCCATAAAGAGGGAATCAGGGTTATTACTGAAGGGCTCCATTCTGATGCCGGGAATAGAAAACAGAGCATAATAGACAGGTGCAATGCAAAATGATCAATTTTGCACTTCGGACTTGAAAAAAAATCAGTAAGCGCTTACAGAACATTTTTCTATAACTGTTTGTTCTGATTTGAAGTTATCCGGAAGCGGGATTTTAATGTCTGCAAAATCGGAAACGTTGGCACGACTATTGCTAAGTTTGATGAACATAACATAGAAGAATCCAAAAAAAAACGGGGAGAAGGGTATGAAACTGTTATTTTCATTGATCCTCATGTTTACTGTCAGCGGCGCGGGGTTCGCGGCTTTGCCTGCGGGAGATTTTCGCGCGGAAACGATCTATTTCGTCCTGACCGCCCGCTTCTTCAACGGCGACACGAACAACGACTACTACAATCGTGACCGCATGACCAACGGTGACCCTCAATGGCGCGGCGACTTCAAGGGCCTGATCCAGCAGATTCCCTACATCAAGAGCCTCGGTTTTACCGCTATCTGGATCACGCCTCCGGTGGTGAACCGCAGCGGTCTGGATTATCATGGCTATCATGCTTATGACTGGACTCAGGTTGACCCGCGCCTCGTTTCTCCCGGCGCCGGTTATCAGGACCTGATCAACGCCTGCCATTCCAATGGGTTAAAGGTGATTCAGGACGTGGTCATCAACCATTCGTCCATGTACGGCATCCGCAACCAGGTTTGGATAAACCGTCTGCCCATCAAGTACTACCGGCCCTCCGGCACGGCCATTTCCAATACGACCTGGGTAACCGCCCCTTATCAGTACAATTTGGGAGATTATTCCAGCCCCTACCGGGAAGACAACGACAATCCCGTCGCACCGAGCTGGTTTACCTGGGCGCAAACGAATGATCCTCAAGGCTGGTCCACTTTCACGGATCAGCTCACCGGATCTGTGGTGACTTCGGGTTACAATCCCAATCGCTTCTTCAGCAGCGATTATTCCACTCTGAATCTCGATCCCAACTTCACCAACTGGTACCACACGGCGGGCTTTATTGCCGGCGGAGACTGGGAAAGTCCCTGGCCCCTCCAGCAGAAGAGCATAGCGGGCGACTGCATGGACCTGTTTACCGAAAGCACTACTGTCCAGAACTACCTGAATACTGCGATCTTCCATTATCTCGACATGGGAGTGGATGCGATCCGTCTGGATACGCTCAAGGACGTCGAGAGGACGAATGCGCTCCAGTACGTCAACGCCTGGAAGGCCCACAAGACTAACCTCTTCGTATTCGGCGAAAATATGGTGAAAGGGACTGGCTGGGGACAGGAAAATGACGGTAGCGACAACGGGCCCTCCTGCATCCGCCCGTGGTGGTATACCCGGCTGACAACGGTTCCGACCAACCCGAACGCCGGCGGCGATTCCGGCCTTTCCGTTCTCGACTATTCGCTTTTCTCCACTTTCCGCGATAACGTGACCACGGGCAGCTTCAGCGGCATCGGCGACGTGCTCAACCACGACTGGTACTACGGCGACGCCACCAAGCTCGTCACCTTCTTCCAGAACCATGATTGCGGTCCCGACAACGACTTCGAGTTTCGCTTCGGCGGAGCCCAGTGGGAAGCGGCGATCGCTTACAACCTGATATGGACCGTCCGCGGTATTCCCTGCCTTCTCGAGGGCGAGGAAATCCAGTTCCAGGGCGGCTACCCGGAAGACGTCCAGAATCCGGGAGATGTTTTGGGCGTAACCGGCCGCGCTTATTACGGCGACTACCTCGTTCCTTCGATGCTGAGTTATACCACCAACCATCCCTTGTTCAAACATATCCAGAGGTTGAACCAGATTCGCCATGCCATACCCGCGATCCAGGCGGGCGTCACGGGCAACGTGAACGAATGGGGAAGCGGCATCAGCTTTACCCGCAACTATAACAACGGCGCAAGCTACGCGGTGGTCGGCCTTTCCGCCGGAACCGGGCAGAATATCACCGTCAGCGGAGTTCTGAACGGCACCTACGTGGACGCCGTCAGCGGCAATTCCGCCACGGTAACCGGCGGGTCCATCACCTTCTGGGTTCCCGCGATGTCCGCCGGTATCTGGGTTTTGAACGGGCCCGGAAAGATCGGTACCGACGGTCCCTATCTCGTCAGCTACACCAGCGGATCCTCCTCTTCCTCCGGATCGTCCTCGAGCGCAGCCGCCCCTTCGGTGACGAACATCGTGACGGCGCACTACTATAACATCAGCAACTGGTCGAGCGTGTATATGCACTTCTCGAACGGCATCACCTGGACCACGGCTCCGGGCGTACAGATGAGTGCGGTCTCGGGCTATACGGGTTGGTATGTCCTGACGGTGACGAACTACGCTTCGAGCCTGCTAATGTGCTTCAATAACGGGAACGGCTCCTGGGACAACAACAACGCCGCAAACTACAGCACGACGATGACGAGCTTCTGGCTGTCGAACACGACCTTCTACTCGAGCATTGCGGCTGCGTCCTCCAGCGTTGCCGCGTCTTCCAGTTCCTCCTCCTCATCCGCGGCTTCGTCGGCATCCTCCGCTTCCAGCGCCGCGGCTTCGTCGGCGCCTTCGTTGACGAACATTGTGATGGCCAGGTATTACAACAAGAACGGCTGGTCGAGCGTGTACATGCACTATTCCAACGGCATTACCTGGACGGTTTCTCCCGGAGTGCAGATGAGCGCTGTTTCCGGTTACACCGGCTGGTACGGTCTGACGGTGACGAACTACGCTTCGAGTCTGCTGATGTGCTTCAACAACGGCAGCGGCACCTGGGACAACAACAACAGCGCGAACTACAGCACCACGCTGAACCCCTTCTGGCTGTCGAACACCACCTTCTATTCGAGCATTGCTGCGACAATTTCTTCGAGTGTAGCTTCCTCATCGGTTGCATCTTCTTCCTCGGTCGCCTCGTCTTCAAGTGCGGCTTCCAGCGCTTCGTCAGCCGCATCCTCTTCTTCCAAGGCTTCGTCTTCGAGCGTTTCCTCCGCATCGGCTCCTTCGGCGACGAATATCGTGACGACGCACTACTATAACAAGAACGGCTGGTCGAGCGTGTACATCTACTACACGAACGGCATCACCTGGAGCACTTCTCCCGGTATCCTGATGAATTCCATGACGGGCTTCTCCAACTGGTACACCCTCGTCGTGACCAATTACGCGGCCAACACCAACCTGATGATGTGCTTCAATAACGGCAGCGGGACATGGGACAACAACAGCAGCGCGAACTACAGCACGACCATGGGGAACTTCTGGCTGTCCAATACCACGTTCTACGCGAATGTCAGCTATACGGTCACCAACGTGGTGACGGCGCGCTATTACGACATCAGCAACTGGACGAGCGTGTATATGCACTACTCGAACGGCGTCGCATGGACGACATCCCCCGGCAAACAGATGAGCGCCATCAGCGGTTATACCAACTGGTATCAGTTGGTGGTGACCAACTATGCCGTCAATACCAACCTCCAGATGTGCTTCGACAACGGCGGTACATACTGGGACAACAACGGCACGGCGAACTACAACACGACCATGACGAGCTTCTGGCTGTCCAACAAGACGTTCTCGAACTTGTACTGAGCGGGGCCGCTTATCGGAATGACAAGCGGATAATTCAAACCCACAGATGGCAGGGGCCGTCCCGAAAGGGATGGCCCCTTTTTTTTTGACCTTCCGCCTGAAAACTGTTATCATGAACAACGTTTATCAACAGGGAGAAATCCATGAGCCGGTTCCGCTTTGTCCTTCTATTTGTTTCTGTCCTGATCCTCGCCGCTTGCGGCGGCAACGAAAGATCCTCCCGACTCATGATCGACGACCTGGAACTCGTCCCTCTCAAGACGTCCCAGATTTCCAATTTTCTCATCATTCTTCCGTCGGTCCTGGATTTCTCGAAGAAGTACCGCGATAATCTGCCGCTGACCGAGCAGGCGCAGGACGCCGCGGAATACAACCAGAAGTTCTTCGCGACTCTCTCCCAGAGCAGCCGCTTCCAGGAGGCTTCGCGCTCCGCCGGTTTCACCAACCTGAACGAGTGCATCCTCGTCTACCGCAACGTTCTTCTCGCTTATGTCGAAATCAAGAATGAGTTCACCAATGACGTCACCAACCAGATAGCCGATCTCCGAGAGAAAATCGCACAGGTCGGCAAATCTGTGGATGAGGAACTTTCGCAGAAGAACCTTCCGCGGGACAAAAAGCAATATCTCGAGGATCAGAAGACCGAGCTCCGGACCCATACGCTCCTGCTTTCCAACATCATGGTCGTCTCGGAATTCACCGCTACCCTCGACGCGGAGCAGGGTCTGCGGACCAACTGATGCCCGGAAGAAAAGCCGTTATTGCCGCACTGATTACCCTCGCGCTCGGAATCGTCTGCGGCGTCCTGATGGACCGGAAGCTCGCGCTCACCGCCATGGACGCGCTTCGTAAGCACTTGTCGGGCATCCAGTTCAGCTTTCCGGGAATCTTTCTCAACAACCTGGAAAGCGCTCTCGCCATCGCCGCGGGAGGTTTTTTTTTCGCCGTGCCATCGGTCGCGCTCGCTTTCGTCAACTTTCTCGCGATCGGCGTTTCCTGGCAGGTGATCACGGCCGACCATTCGCCGCTCTATTTCTTCGCGCTGATCGCTCCGCACGGTATCCTAGAGATCCCGGCCATCGTGATCGCGCTTGCCGCGGCTTTCACACTGGCGGGTGGCGCATTCCGCCAGGTCTTCCGGAAACAGGCCGGAAAGTTCCATCCGGCCTTCGTCCGCTTTCTCCGGACTTACGCCTTTGTCGTCGTCCCGCTTCTTGTCGCGGCGGCCTTCGTGGAGACCAACGTCACGCCGGCCATTTTCCGAAGGGTGACGGGCGGGTAAAACGTGCAGCGAAAGCCGAACCCGAACTGGAATCCTGAAATCGAGGAGTAACGTCGCTATGGATAACGGAAAGGAAAAGTCGGTGATGCCGGGTTGGCTTCGCCAGATGGTCAAATACGGCATTGTGGGCGGACTCAACACGCTCATTACGCTCGTTCTTTATTATCTGCTGACCAAGGCGCTCCACGTCCAGGCCGACGCTGCGAACGCAGCGGGCTACGTGGCCGGTTTCATCAACAGCTTCTTTCTCAACAAATTCTGGACGTTCAAAAGCCGCGGCGACTGGAAGAAGGAATCCCTCGTTTTCCTGCTGGTTTTCCTCGTATGCTACGCGATCCAGCTCGGGAGCTTTCAGCTCTTCAAGCTGTTTTTCCGCTGGGACTTGGTAGCGTTCGTCTATCATCTTCCCCTGATCGATCGCTTCCTCAAGACCCCCGAAGACTGGGCGATCTGGCCCGCGATGGTGATCTACACCCTCGCCGGGTTCGTCGGAAACAAGCTGGTGACGTTCCGGGAGAAGTGAGGGAGCTGGCCTTCGATCGAGCGGATGCTTCATCGGACGAACTGCGCGCAGCATATCCCTCCGATGCGTCGCAAATCCGCCCTCCTGGCGGTTGCGCCGCCGCCGGCTCCTGCCGGCTATCTCCGGGAAATGCTGCGCTCCGTTCCGTTCGATGGAGTAGTTGAACCGGTTGAATACGAAGGCCCTGAAAAGGGAAAAAAGGTGTGAACAGTCGTTCCAGTAGGATGCGCTCCGCTATATTTGTGGCGAAAAAGCGGGGAGATCGTTGGAACCCCGCGGGGCTTGGAGAAACTACGGATGCTTCATCGGACGAACTGCGCGCAGCATATCCCTCCGATGCGTCGCAAATCCGCCCTCCTGGCGGTTGCGCCGCCGCCGGCTCCTGCCGGCTATCTCCGGGAAATGCTGCGCTCCGTTCCGCTCGATGGAGTAGTTGAACCGGTTGAATACGAAGGCCCTGAAAAGGGAAAAAAGGTGTGAACAGTCGTTCCAGTAGGATGCGCTCCGCTATATTTGTGGCGAAAAAGCGGGGAGATCGTTGGAACCCC
>Ga0326727_10020042_pt1 | contig 13336 bp, 8 predicted proteins | sample MB2enrmetagenome_FD_207643 | JGI IMG/M metagenome (GOLD analysis project Ga0326727, IMG submission 207643) | Lab enriched peat soil microbial communities from McLean, Ithaca, NY, United States - MB29MY | ecosystem: Environmental > Terrestrial > Soil > Wetlands > Peat | place: USA: New York...
CGCTCAAGTTGCCGGTGTCGGTCCAGAGCCGACAGCGCCCGTTCTGGCAAGCGCGGTACTACGATTTCAATGTGCACAATGACGAAAAGCGGGTGGAGAAGCTTCGCTATATGCACCGCAATCCTGTGGCGCGCAACGTTATGTGGCGGTTCGCGCGCCAGTGGAAGCCGGTCCGCCTTGCAGGCTGCCGTTTTTGTGGTTGCGCACCATTTCGAGGAACAGTTGCTGCACGCGCGCGTCGGAGGTCATCTCCGGGTGGAAGGTGGCCACCAGCAGATCTCCCTGGCGCACCAGGACAGGGAAGCTGTCGCGTTGGGCGAGAACCCGAACGCCGGGCCCTACGCGCGTGATGCGCGGGGCGCGGATGAAAACCATCTCCAGCGGGCCGCCCGGCAACTCCGTGGGCAGCGTGAGAATCGTGGAGTCGATCTGCCGGCCGTAGGCGTTGCGCTCCACCGTGGCGTCGAGCACGCCCAGGCTGCGCTGATGGGGATGCAGCACCTCGCGCGCCACCAGAATGCAGCCCGCGCATGTGGCAAAGCAGGGCGTGGCCGCGATAAACTCGCCGAGGGTCTCGAAAAATCCTTTCTTCTCAAGAAACTTTAGCATAGTCGTCGATTCGCCGCCCGGCAGCACCAAGCCGTCCAGGCCCTTAAGCTCCTCGGGCTTGCGCACCAGCACCGTGTGCGCTCCGGCATGCGCAAAGGCGCGCGCGTGCGCCTCGTAGTCGCCCTGCAGGGCGAGCACGCCAATGGTGACGGGATTGGTTTCTCCAGCGCTCTTTTGCGGTGCCGCGCTTATAGTCTTGGCCATGGTTTCCTTTTTCATGATACCGGCCCTCGAAAGCTTGTGCGCGCTATGAGACGCTCCGGCGTGGGAGAGCCGGCGGGGAAGCCGAAGCCGCCGCTCAAGGTTCGGCAAGGAAACAGTGGCTCAGTTTCCCACCCATTTCCGCAAAGAACGCGGAAATGGATGGGGCACGGCGGCAGTATCTTGTAGCCGGAGCGAAAGAGAAGGCCGGTTTTTTGTGCGTAAGGGCGGCATTGCGGGAACAAAAACTCCTGCCGAGGTGTCTAACTGAGGGAGTCCCTGAGAGATGATTTCCGTCTCCAACACCGAACCGATTCCATCTGGAGGTCACCGGCATTGATCTGTTCACGCAGGCGCGTAAGCGGGAGCCTGGCGCGCGCGGCGATCTTGATTGCCGCGGCGCTCTCGGTGCCGGGCTTGACCGCGCCGCTGCGTGCGCAAAGCTCCGCGCCGGATTGGGAGAAGGCAGCGGGCGGCAAACAGGAGTTCGATGTTGCGTCGGTGCGGCAGGACACCTTGGAAGGCCGGCCGTACAGCAACTTCTCGCTCGACAACGGGAATGCGTGGTTCGCGGTGAGCAAGCAGGATACGCTGGCTCCCAACGGGACTTTGTTTTCCGCGAAAAACCAGACGCTGCTGCACTACATCGTCTTTGCGTACAAGCTGAGCGGGACGCAGGAGCTTGCGCTGCGCTTCGATTTTTATGCCGGATTCGGTTTGCACGTGCCGGAGTGGGTGAGGAACGACCGCTACGACATTGACGCGCGCACGCCCGCGCCTGCAAGCAAAGATCAGATGCGGCTGATGATGCAAAGCCTGTTGGCCGAGCGCTTCAAGCTGGGCGTGCACTGGGAGACGCGCGAGGTTCCGGTCTTCGCTCTTGTGCTGGCAACGCTGGGGAAGCTGGGACCACAACTCAATCCGCATGCGGCGAGCGACGACTGCGCCAACACGGCGCTACCTGAGAGTTCGGACAAGGCAGCGGCGGCAACGCCGGCAACGGCGCCGACTTCGGTGCTGCCGATTCCCTGCGGCATGATCGCGCATTTGCCGGCGGGCGCAGCGAGGGGCGTGCGCTTTGGCGGACGCAATGTAACGCTGGCCATGCTGGCGCAGTCAATGCCGACGCAGACCGGGTTAGCTACGCTGCCGCGGCCGCTGATCGATGAGACCGGGCTCACGGGCGGATTCGACTTCTCGATCGCATGGACGCCCGAAGACACCGGTCAACCGGGCGATCTGGACGCGTTCGGCGCCGCCTTTCGCGTGGCGCTGAAGAACCAGCTCGGATTGAAATTGGAACCTCAGAAAGGCCCGGTCGAGGTGCTGGTGATCGACCACGCGGAGCCGCCTTCGGCGAATTAACCCCGCTCGAGACCGAAGGGAAACGAAGATCGCGGGAACAAAATGCCGATCCAGGGTGTCTAAAGAGGATAGGCTCCCGTGGTCTTCTCCCCTGGTGTTGAGCGGAGCCGAAATGCGAGGTCAACTATGTTCATGAATAGCGTGAAATACGGCAGAAGGATCATGCTGGGCGCGGCCGTGCTGGTGACCGCGGTGGGACTGCTGGGCTTTGGCCTGTTGCACGCCATGCAGGCGAATCTCCCGCTTCTCCACGCGGGAGCGGGACAGCAGCGATCGTTTGAAGTGGCCACAATCAAGCCGGACATCGAGACGCATCCGAGCTTTAATCTCTCGATGAATCCCGCACATTTTGTTGCCCGGCATGTGTCCGTCAACGATCTCATCAGCTGGGCGTATTACACAAAATCGGACGATCAAATCGTCGGCGGGCCGAGCTGGATGAAAACGGAGTTCTTTGACATTGAGGCGAAGGCTGCGGACGCGGACATTGAAGCGATCAACAAAATGAGCCAACCGGAGCGCATCGAGCAGTCGAGACTGCTGGTGCAGTCGCTGCTGGCCGATCGTTTCCATCTGCAGGTGAGCTTCAAGACGCAGGAGGTGGGAGTCTACGCGCTGGTGATTGCCAAGGGTGGTCCCAAGATGAAAGAAGTCGAGGCAACTCCCATTCCGCCAGGAACCATGCCAGGAACCCAACCGCCTCCGGGCGTGCACTGGTCGCGGATTGCGAGGTCGGGGCCGAATCAATACACCGCGAGCGCCTGGCCGATGAATCTCACCGCGGATTGGCTTTCGCGATTTGACGAAGTGGGACATCGCCCGGTGGTGGACGAGACCGGCCTGAAGGGCAACTACGATTTTGTCCTGGATGGAGTTTCGCAGACCACGACGGATGAATCGGTCACTTCGATTTTCACCGCGCTTCAGGAGCAACTCGGGCTGAGGTTAGAACCGCAGAAGGCTCCGGTTGAAGTGCTGGTGATCGATCGCGTGGAGCGTCCGTCGGCAAATTAGCAGGCTTCAGGCGGAACAGCGCCCGAAACCGGCAACAAAAAGTGGGGAACGGTTGAACCATTGGGAACGTACAAACGTCTTATCGGTGTATTCTTCTCAGGACCACAGAACAAGCAGTTGGCGTCCTTCGTAATGAATGATGCGAAGGCAGAGTCTCCGCAGTGAACACGGAAAGAACGAGGTGCAGTGTGCGATTGAATGGAAGAATCTTGTCCTGGCTTGCAGTCGGGGCCGTGGTATTGACGGCGGCGGTTCAAGGAAAAGCGGCGTGGGCCCAGAATGCCGCGCCCGCCGCGCAGAATCCGGCCCCAGCCGCGACAACCCCGGCAGCTCCGGCCTCGCCCACAGGCATTGCGGGCATCTGGCAGGGGACGCTTCATATTGAGCAGATGAACAAGGACCTGCGCGTCGAGATCAAGATCGCGAAGGACGATAAGGGCGGCAACAAGACGACCTTCTACAGCATCGATCAGGGTGGCCAATCGTTTGTGGCGACAAAGACCGCGTTTGAGAACGGCACGCTCACCTTCTCGCTTGACGTGATCGGCGGCAAGTACGAAGGCAAGATGAGCGCCGATGGCAAGAGCATCGCGGGAACGTGGACGCAGGGACCGGCTTCGATGGCGTTGAACCTGGAGCGCGTGACGCCGGATGCGGCGTGGCCGATTCCCGAGCCGATCAAGCCGATGGCGGCCGACGCCAATCCAGGATTCGACGCAGTGACGATCAAGCCCAGCCAGCCGGGCAGGCCGGGAAAGCTGTTCACACTGCGCGGGACTCATTTTGTCACCATCAACACGAACCTGAACGATCTGATTGCGCTGGCCTATGGACTCCACGCCAAGCAGATTGTTGGTGCGCCGGATTGGGCGGGGACAGAACTATTCGACATCGACGGCGTGCCGGACGTGCCGGGCCAGCCCAACATGAAGCAGATGGGCATTTTGGTGCAGAAGTTGCTGGCCGATCGATTCCAACTGAAATTCCATCGCGAGACGAGGGAGCTATCGGTCTACGCCATCGCGCTGGCCAGCGGCGGACCGAAGATGACAAAAACCACGGCAGGTCCGAATGGCCTTCCAGGCTTTGGTTTCAGGGGACTCGGCGATCTGGTTGTGATAAACCTCAGCATGAAGGAATTTGCCACCTGGATGCAATCGTCGGTCATGGACAAGCCGGTAGTAGATCAGACAGGACTGACCGATAAATACGATTTCACGTTGAAATGGACGCCGGACGATTCGCAGTTTGCCCAGTTCCGCGGAGCCGTGCCTCCGCAGCCTCCGGCTGGCGACAATCCCAATGCGCCGCCGAGCCTCTACACCGCGATGCAGGAGCAGCTTGGGTTGAAGTTTTCGGCGACCAAAGCCATGGACGATGTGATTGTGATCGACCACGTGGAAAAACCCTCGGCGAACTGAACGTTAATTGGGGCGATGCTGAAAGCCCGCAAAAAACGGGTGAGAGCGGGAAACAAAGGAGGCGGTCATCCGTTTTACAGGCGACACCTGTTTACGATTGTGATCCGCTGGCCGGGCATCTTTCGTCATCATCCGTGCCAACGAGGAGAGGAAATTGTCACAGTGAAGATACCCAAGTCTGATTGCCCAAAGCAGGTTGCCCGGAAAACGTTGTCCTGTGTGATGGGAAGCGCGTTCCTGGCCGTTGCATTGGCGATGTCGGCCCACGCGAGTCAATCGGCGGCGCAGAGCTTCGCGCCCGCCGCGCAAAGCGCTCCGCCGGCAGCAACTGCTCCGGCCCCCCCCCCGTCGCCCATGGACATTGCAGGCATCTGGCAAGCGACGCTGACACCGCCAAACGGGCAAAAGGGCACGCGCATTGTGATGAAGGTGACGAAGGATGCCGGCGGATCGTATGCAGCTTCTCTCTATAACGCCGACCAAGGCAGCCCCCCGCTCAAGTTCGCGACAGTGACCATGCAAGGCGCAGACGTCAAGTTCGCGACGCCGATGATTACCATTCAGGGCCAATTGAGCACGGATGGAAAAACCCTCGACGGTAATTGGAACGCCGGGCCCAACTCGATTCCGATCTCCTTCGCACGCACCGCACCGGATGCTGCGTGGCCGATTCCCGAACCGGCGAAGGCTATGGCGGCCGACGCCGATCCGGGTTTCGATGCAGTGACGGTTAAGCCGAGCCCGCCGGGCAGGCCAGGCAAGAATTTCGGCATGAATGGAACACATTTTCGCACGGTCAATTCCAACCTGAACGATCTGATTGCCTTTGCGTACGGCTTGCACGCCAAGCAGATTGTGGGTGGTCCCGCATGGTTCGATACCGATCTTTACGACATCGACGGCGTGCCCGACGTGCCGGGCCAACCCAGTGTGAAGCAGATGGGCATTATGGTGCGGAAGCTGCTGGCTGATCGCTTCCAACTGAGATTCCACCACGAGACGAGAGAGCTATCGGTCTACGCCATCACGCTGGCCAGCGGCGGACCGAAGATGACAAAAACCACGGCAAGTCCAAATGACCCTCCAGGCTTCGGTTTCAGGGGACTCGGCGATTTGAGTGTCCGTAACCTGACCATGGCCAACTTCGCCATGTGGATGCAGGCATCGGTCACTGACCGGCCGATGGTGGATCAGACCGGGCTCAAGGACCGTTACGATTTTCAGTTGAAGTGGACGCCGGACGAGTCGCAGTTCGCGCAATTCCGGGGGGCGGGCATGACGATTCCGCCGCCTAGCGACGATGCCAATGCGCCGCCGAGTCTCTACACCGCAGTGCAGGAGCAGCTTGGGCTGAAGATTGAGACCACCAAGGCGCCCGATGACGTGATCGTTATCGACCACGTGGAGAAAGCCTCGGCGAACTGAGAGAAGCAGGGAACAAGGGACCAAGGGACTAGGGAACAGCGAACAGGGACTCATGCATCGACGCCAATATTTCGTTTGTGCCGCTGCGTGGGTCATGTTTTCCGCGCTCGCCGCGGCGTCCCCCTTTCGCGGCGTGGTGACTTTTGGCGGATTGCCGCTGCCGGGAGCGACCGTCACGGCCACGCAAGGGACGAAGACGGAGACTGCCGTCTCCGATGCCAACGGCGCGTTCCAGTTCGACGATCTGGCCGACGGCAAATGGACCATCGACATTGCGATGCAGTGCTTCGCGCCGAGCCATGCTGAGGTAATGATCGCGCCCAATCTCCCCGCCGCGGCGTATGAGCTGAAACTTCTCGACGCTGCCCAGATCCAGGCCAGTACACAGCCGGCCAAGCCCACGGCGGAGACGCCGCCCGCGCCCGCCGCTTCCGAAACCAGCCCGCCGCAGCCGGCAAAGAAAACAACGCAGAACAACGCGCAGGCCAATCCGCAGGAGATTCCCAAGGCGCCCGAGGAGAATGAGCAGAGCGCCGACGGATTTCTGGTGCAGGGAAGCGAAAACAACGCGGCGACCTCGCAGTACGCAACCAATCCCGCCTTCGGCAACACGCGTTCGGGCACCAAGGCTCTCTACACCGGCGGCTTTGCGGCATTCGAGAGCAACTCCGCGACCAACGCGCAGCCCTACGCGCTGAGCGGGGTTCCGACTTCGAAACCGGCGTACAACGATTTCACGGGCGCGGCATCGCTGCAGGGTCCGATCGTCCTTCCGTTCAACCGCCGTCGCGGGCCGAACTTTTTTGTCTCCTACCAGTGGACGCGCAACAGCAGTTCCGTCGTCAACACTGGCCTTGTGCCCACGCAGGCCGAGCAGGGCGGCAACCTGGCCGGGCTGACGAACCCGCTGGGTCAACAGATGACGATCTACAATCCTTTTACCGGCCAGCCTTACCAGAACAATCAGATTCCCGTTCCAAGCAGTACCGCGGCGTATGTCCCTGGGGACGTGACTCCGCAGGCGATGGCGCTGCTCAAGCTGTATCCGCAGCCCAACATCGCCAACGTCTCCGAGTACAACTACGAAGCGCCGGTGCTCAACGAAGCGCATCAGGATTCAATGCAGTCGCGGCTCGACAAGAACCTGGGCCTCAAAGACAACCTGAACGGCGCGTTCGCGTTTCAAAGCACGCGCTACGACAGCGTAAGCCTCTTCGGTTTTGTCGACCATACCGGCACGCTGGGCATGAACGGGAACATCCAGTGGGCGCACCGGCTCAGGCCGCGCATCTTCGTGTATACCAACTACTCGTTCAGCCGTCTGCGCAGCGAATTGACGCCCAACTTTGCCAATCGCGAGAACGTGTCGGGCGCGGCCGGCATCTTGGGCAACGATCAGGACGCGGTCAACTGGGGTCCGCCGGCATTGAGCTTCAGCGATGGCACGTATGGGCTGAGCGACGCCAACAGCTCCTTCAATCGCAACCGCACTGACGATGTTTCGGTCTCGACGCTCATCTACCGCAGCAAACACAACATCACGGCGGGCGGCGAATTCCGCAAACAGGAGTACAACGACGATTTCCAGCAGAATCCGCGCGGCACATTCACATTCACCGGCGCGGCCACACAGGGCGGGTGCAGCAGCGCGGCAACCTGCGGTTCGGCGCTGGCGGATTTTCTCATCGGCGTTCCCGACACCAGCACCATCGCCTACGGCAACGCCAACAAGTATTTTCGCGAGCCGGTCTACAACGCGTATGTGAACGACGACTGGCGCGTACTGCCGATTCTGACTATCAATGCCGGTTTGCGCTGGGATTACGGCGCGCCGATTACGGAGTTGTTCGGCAACCTGGTGAATCTTGATGTCTCGAGCGGCTTCGCGGCCGTGGAGCCGGTTGTGGCCAACAATCCCGTGGGGCCGGTGACGGGCGAGCATTATCCGGCGTCGCTGATCCGGCCGGAGCGGCGCATTTTCGAGCCGCGCATCGGCATCACCTGGCGGCCGATTCCGGCTTCGACCGTGGTGATCAAGGCAGGATACGGTTTGTATCCCGACACCTCGGTCTATCAGAACGTCATTCTGAACATGGCGCAGCAGGCATCCTTGCCAAACACGACGAGCTTCAGCATTCAGAACAGCGCTACCTCTTGCCCGCTCCAGTTGAGCAGTTTTTCCGTTCCGGCCTCCACATGCGTAACCGGAACCCTCGACACCTTCGGCATCGATCCCAACTTTCGCATCGGCTACGCGCAAAACTGGCAGTTGTCGGCGCAGCGCGATCTGCCCTTCGCGCTGCAAATGACGGCCACTTACAGTGGCATCAAGGGCACGCATGGCCCGCAGGAGATTTTGCCCAACAGCTATCCGCTGGGCACAGCGAATCCCTGCCCGAACTGCCCGGTGGGATTCAGGTACGAAACATCGGGCGGCAACTCCATCCGCGAAGCAGGGCAGTTCCAGTTGCGGCGCAGGTTGCGCAGCGGATTTGCGGCGACGCTCGCGTACACTTTCTCGAAATCGATCGACGACGACGCGTACCTCGGCGGCGCGGGCCACACGACGGCGTCGAGCGGCGGTTCGGCGCAGTCGGCGTCATTGTCTTATCCCAGTGCGGCCATCGCGCAAGACTGGCTCGATCCGCGGGCAGAGCGCTCGCTCTCCGGTTTCGACCAGCGCCAGCTCGTGAACCTGCAGGCTCAATACACCAGCGGGCAGGGGCTTGGCGGCGGCACGTTGCTGGGCGGCTGGCGCGGACGGGCGCTCAAGGAGTGGACCGTCACGGGCAACCTGACCTACGGCACGGGATCGCCCGAGACGCCACTGTATCCCGCGGCGGTTCCGGGCACGGGATTCTCCAAGGTTCTGCGGCCGGAGCTGACCGGCGCGCCGATCTATATTTCGGGAACGGCGGCGCACTTGAACGCTGCGGCTTACGCGGAGCCGCTCGGGGGATGGGGAACGGCGGGCAGGGATTCGATCGACGGGCCCAATCAATTCACCTTCAACACTCAGATGGCGCGCACCTTCCGTCCGAAGGCCAAGTGGTATCTCGATGTGGCCGTGAATGCGACCAACACCTTCAACCACGCGGCCTTCACAAGTTGGAATAACTTGGTCACCAGCGATCAGTTCGGCCTGCCGGCCTCGACCGGCGCCATGCGCAGCCTGCAAACTACGTTCCACCTGAGGTGGCAATGATGCGGAACGCTGCAATCCTCGCGCTGCTTCTCGTGGCTGTCGCGGGCTCGCGTCCGCAGCAGGTGGGGCAGAACCAGAATCCGGCCGAGATGCAAGGCTTCACGCTCAAGGTGCAGTCGAATCTGGTGGTCGAAGCCGTGGAGGTGAAGGACAAGCAGGGCCACTTCATCCACGGGCTCACCGCGAAGGATTTCGTGCTGACCGAGGACGGCGCGCCGCAGACCATCCGCTACTGCGAGCACCAGGACCTCTCTGAAACCGCGAAGCCCTTGGTTGCCATGACCTCGGCAACGGAAGACGTGACCATCTACGATCGCCTGGCGCGCGCGCAGATTGCGCCGGAGACGATGGACAACCAGCGCTATAAGAACCGGCGGCTGCTGGCGTTTTATTTCGACATGTCCGCCTTGCCGCCCGCCGACGAGATGCGCGCCCTCGAAGCCGGGGAAAAATTCGTGCGCACCCAGATGACCACCGCGGACCTGGTCGCAATCCTGCGCTATCAGGGCGGATCGGTGGACATACTTCAGGATTTCACCGCCGACCGCAACCGGCTGCTGAGCATTCTGGAAACCATGGTCGTCGGCGAGGGCCAGGGATTGGCAGGCACCACGGACGATGCGAGCAGCGCCGACACCGGCGCGGCCTTCGGCCAGGACGACAGCGAGTTCAACGTCTTCAACACCGACCGGCAGCTCTCGGCTCTGCAAACCGCGACCAGAATGTTGGGCCAGGTGAACGAAAAGAAATCGCTCCTCTACTTTGCCAGCGGCCTGCGGCTTAACGGCATCGACAACCTGGCGCAGATGCACGCCACGGCCGACGAGGCGATCAAAGCCGGCGTGACGATTTTCACAGTCGACGCGCGCGGCCTGGTGGCCAGCGCGCCGATGGGCGATGCTTCGCAGGGCTCGCCCGGCGGCCAGGCCATGTACACCGGCGCGTCGGCGCAAGCGGTCGTGACGAACTTCCAGCAGTCGCAGGACACGCTCTATGCGCTGGCCGGCGACACTGGCGGCAAAGCCTTCCTCGACAACAACGACCTCTCGCGCGGCATTGTCGAGGCGCAGGAATCGATTTCGGACTATTACATTCTTGGCTACTACACCACCAACACCGAACCCAACGGCAAATTCCGGCGCATTCGCATCTCGCTTGCCAACAATCAGGAGGCCAAGCTCGATTACCGCCAGGGCTACTACGCCGCCAAGGAGTTCAACAAGTTCAACGACGTGGATCGCGAGCGGCAGCTTGAAGACGCGCTGATGCTTGAAGATCCCATCACCGATCTAACCATCGCCATGGAGATCGACTACTTCCAGCTCAATCGCGCCGAGTATTTCGTGCCCATCATCGTGAAGATTCCCGGCCGGGAGCTGGCGCTCGCCAAGCGCGGCGGCGCAGAGGTCACGCGCATCGATTTTGTGGGCGAGATCAAGGACCTGGTCGGCGGCACAACCGTGTCGAACGTGCGCGACAACGTGAACATCAAGCTCTCGGACGCGACGGCCGCCGAGCTGGCGCACCGGCCCATCGAATACGACGCCGGATTTACGCTCCTGCCCGGCAAATACTCGATCAAATTCCTGGCGCGCGACGATGAGACGGGCCGCATCGGAACCTTTCAGACCACGTTTGTCATTCCCAACCTGAACAAGGAAGTGAAGCGCATTCCCATCAGCGCCGTCGTGCTTTCGAGCCAGCGTGTGGATCTGCGCGATGCGGTCTACGACGCCGCAAAAGCCAAGGAGCGCGCCAAGGAGGAGGCCGCGAATCCGCTGGTCGAGGACGGAAAGAAGCTGATCCCGAGCGTGACGCGCGTCTTCTCGACCGGCCACCGGATTTACGTCTACTTCCAGGCGTATAAGCCGGCGTTGCCGAATGGGCAGAGTTCTGCGAATGCACAGGCGCCTCCGGCGAATGCGCAGGCGCAGCCCAACGCACAACCGCTCTTCGCGTTTGTCAGCCTCTATCAGAGCGGCAAGAAACTCTTCGAGACGCCGCCCCAGTCCGTCGTTCCCAGTGCCACCAGCCGGCTCGGCGCGATGGGCGTGAGCTTCGATCTCGGCGTCGACGATCTGCCGCGCGGCTCCTACGACTGCCAGGTGACGGTCGTCGATCCCGCGACCGAAAAAGCGGCCTTCTGGCGCGCATCGATCTCGCTGGTGCCGTAGAGCGGAGTCCCGCTGGCGGCGTGGACGCCGCCAGTACAGCCGGTCTCCCACCCCAACAAGCACAAATCACTCGTTGGGGACCCCGGTCTGGAGACCGGTGCTGCTTCAAAAGCTAGTGGTTCGACCGCATGAATTTGCGCCTATGGAATTCGTGCTTTCCCACCCATTCGCCAGAAAAAAGCGAATGGATGGGGCACGGGAAGGTTCTTCTTCTAGCGGTCAGAGACCTGGTTTACGGGCAAACTCTCAGGCGCGCCCTTTAGCGTTTCGCCGCTCGATAAGGTTTTTCCCGCGACCTGTTTAGCCCATGCCCCCTGCGGGGGAGCGAGACAAATTACATGAGCCGCCGGCGCACCATGTCGAGAGCCTGCTGCGCGGCCCACTCGCGGATGCGCTGGCGGTCGCCGCGGAAGGTGCGCTCCAAAGCATCGGTGCCTTGCGGGTCGCAGACGGCGATGTGCACCAGGCCCACGGGCTTGGATTCCGAGGCGCCGGTGGGGCCCGCGATGCCGGTGATGCCCAAGCCAACCGTAGCGCCGGTGCGCGCGCGAATGCCTTCGGCGAGCGCCGTGGCTACTTCGGCCGAGACCGCGCCGTGCTCGGCGATCGTCTCCGCGGAGACGCCGGCCAGCGAAGTCTTGAGCGCGTCGGAGTAGACGACCGCGCCGCCGAGAAACGAGCGCGAGGCGCCGGGAACCGAGGTGATGCGCTGGGCAACCAGGCCGCCGGTGCAGCTTTCGGCCACCGCGAGCGTGGCCTGGCGCAGGCCGAGATAGTAAAGAACGATCTGCTCCAGCGAATCGCCCTCCGAAGAGTAGAGCCAATCTTCGAGGATCTCTTCGAGGCCTTCGGCGAGCTCGTCCACGCGTTGCCGCGCGGCCTCGGCGTCGGGCTTGGCGCAGATGAGCGTGATTTGCAAATCGCCGGTGTGGGCCAGCAGCGTGGTTTCAATGTCGCTGTACGCAGAGTAGACGGGAGCCAGCAGCTTGTCGGCCTGCGACTCGGGAATCATGGCCGCCTTGAGCGTGCGCACGGCGATCGCCCGTGGCGGCGCGACGGCGCGAATGCGCGGCAGGCACTCCGCGTCGAAGAGCGGACGGCACTCGTGCGGCGGGCCGGGCACGAGCGCGATGAGCTTGCGATAGCCGCCGAAGGTGGTGTCGAGCCACTGGCCGGGAGCGCTGCCGTTGGGATTGGGCAGGGGCGTTGCGCCTTCGAGCACGTCGGCTTGCTTGAGATTGTTTTGCGGCATGGCGATGCGCCACGTGGCGGCGCGCGCGTGCAGCGCGGCTACCTGCGTGGCGTCGCGGCGCAGCGTGAGCGAGAGAGATTCGGCCACGGCTTCGCGCGTCAGGTCGTCTTCCGTGGGACCGAGTCCGCCCATCAGAACCAGAATGTCCACGCGGCCAAGCGCGGTGCGGATGGCGTTGACGAGATCCTTCTGCCGGTCGCCGACGATGGTTTTGAACGCCACCGCGACGCCGATCGAGTTGAGCTTCTCCGTCACGTAGAGCGAGTTCGTGTCCTGGCGGAACGGAGTGAGCATCTCGGAGCCGACGGCAATGATTTCGGATTTCATAAAAGCAGCTATCAGCTCTCAGCTTTCAGCTATCAGCTTCGACGTGCGGCTGCAGACAGCATTGGTTCAGCCTACAACGGCAAAAGATAAATTAGATCAGCTCAAGATTGGCAGTCCCCGGCTGAAAGCTGATGGCTGAAAGCTGAAAGCTGAAAGCTCAGAACAGACTCAGCCCTTCCACTCCCAAGTTCACATCATAAATGGCTTCGTTGGTGGCCAGGACGGCGATGCCGAGCGGCGAAAACGCAACGCCCACCAGGTTGTCGCCGGCCACCACCAGCGAGGCCTCGCCCCGCGGCGTGACGCGCACCAGCCCGTGGCGGCCATGGAGGCAGGCGGCGAG
>Ga0326727_10020043_pt1 | contig 13334 bp, 13 predicted proteins | sample MB2enrmetagenome_FD_207643 | JGI IMG/M metagenome (GOLD analysis project Ga0326727, IMG submission 207643) | Lab enriched peat soil microbial communities from McLean, Ithaca, NY, United States - MB29MY | ecosystem: Environmental > Terrestrial > Soil > Wetlands > Peat | place: USA: New York...
TCGGTGTCGGAGCGCACAGGTCGGAGACGTGGGTGCGAAGCTGGTCGTCATCTCGAAAGTCACCATGCGCGATGAACACGGAGAATGCCACCGGTTTCAATCCGGCCAGAAGGCATGGATCGACGTGGAGCTGCGGGCACGCCAGCGCTGCAGCAAGCTGTCTGTCTCGCTTTATTTTATGGATCATGAGCATCAGAGCCTCTTCGATACATCCACGGAACGCCTCGGTCTCGGTAATTTCACCCTGAACGAGGGCGATGTCTACGCATGCACGTTTGAATTGAGTTTGAACATGCCAAATGGCATTTTTCACCCTGCGATATTGGTCTACAGGTACGACACCCAGACGGAATACGACAGCCTGGACCCTGCTACTACCATCTATGTCGGTTGTGAGGAAGATGTCCGGGGCACGGTGCATTGTTTTCCGAAGGTCATTCGGCAAGAGATTCGGAAAGCATCGGATGCAAACCTCGCTGCGATGGCAGGAGACACCGACAGCAGCGGAAAGAGTAACACCACCTAGCAAAAGATTTTGTCGCGGAACAACAAGCTCGGCTCCCGGGCGTAGCTTGGCGACCTGCTATCAGTGCCTGTGCCTTTCAGCGGGCGGCACCTCCCGTGCCATGAAATTCTGCGCAAACGTTTAAGGGCCTGTATCGATGGTGGGAACGGTTCATCTATAGGCCCAGGAGCGCTTTGCGGTTGCTGGGCTGTGGCCGCGGGAGGGAGCCACTGCCTGATTCGAGGTTGCGCAGCCAGAAATCGTTCTTGAGGATGATGAAGGCATGCCGACTCGAACCTGCCGAAGCGGTGGATTACGACGGCAATATTTGTATGCTGCAGGTCGGTTCAGAGTACCTGGCCCGGGCTTGTATAGCCAACCTCCAAGTGGGGGTTCATTTGGGCAAGCGCATTATTCGGCTAGTGCAGGCTGGCTTTGTTTTGAAGGCTTGTAAGAATGGGCAGCCCTAGTCTAGCTTTCCAACGTGTAGGTATGCCCCTGTCACAGAATTTGAAGAAGGCTCAGTCGATTAAGAGCGTTTCGACATTTGGTGGGTATAAAGTGTTGGCCGTCGCGCTTGTTCTCTGCCTGATCGGCTTGGCACTCACTCACTCGGGTCTGGTCCGGAAGGTGCGGAAGGCTCGAGCCATAACTCACGGGAAGTTGAGCAGCGCGCCAGCGGTGAGACTTTCACCCGCTTCCACGGACTTCGGCATTCAAGCGATAGGGACGAGCGGCCCCGAGCGTACGATCACGCTGACGAACAGCGGTACAACTCCCTTGCATATCAGCAATTTCACGATCAAGGGTGGGAATAATGCCGAATTCGGTTTGAAGCAGAACTGTCCAAGTACTCTGGCGCCCAACGAGAATTGCGCGCTCCACCCAATCTTTGTACCCACCACACCCGGACCGCACAAGTCCGCAATCGTGATCACCGACAATGCAATGGGAAGTCCACAGAGCATGGTTCTCGAGGGGGTCGGCACTGTCCTGAGTCTTTCGGAAGCCAGACTTAGCTTTGACGATCAAAGCGTGGGCGCCAGTAGCTCAGCCGAAGCGGTCAAAGTCACGAATAAGGGAAGTAGTGCGCTGCACCTAGCGCGGATCGCGATTTTGGGCAATGACGCCGGGGATTTTTCTCTCACTTCCGCCTGTGGCAGAACCTTAGTGGCCGGGGCTCAATGTGCGGTCAGAGTGACCTTTAAGCCCACAGCCAAAGGCAGGCGTGCTGCTTCACTGCGATTTAACGATGACGGTGGCGGTAGCCTCCAGGAAATTGGTTTAACCGGGACAGGGACGGGACCGGGCCAGTTCATGGCGCTCGCCCCGGACAAAACTCACCTTATAAACACCTTTACGAACAAGCCAGTATTCATCACGGGGGAGGCGGCGTGGTCCTTGCTCGCTCAACTCTCGGATGCGGATGTTGAAGCCTATCTTTCCGATCGAGCTGCGCGAGGATTCAACGCCATCATCGTGAATTTGATCGAGCACCAGTACGCCGATCACGCTCCGGCGGACTTCTATGGGGACGCGCCGTTTGGCGGAGCCCCTTTTTCCACTCCCAACGAAGCTTATTTCGCGCATGCCGATCATGTGATAAGCCGCGCCGCTGCGCATGGAATCAGCGTGTTCCTGTTTCCTGCGTACCTTGGTTACGGCTCTGGCCAATGCAATGTTCACGACGAGGGTTGGGGAACCGACATGGAAAGGGCCTCCGAGGCCGTCATGAGGTCATGGGGCGTGTATGTTGGCAATCGATACAAATCTTTCCCGAACATCATCTATGTCATTGGCTGTGACGCGGATCCACGTACTTGCTCTCCTTCTCTTGTGGGGAAGCTCAACGCTGTGGCGGCCGGGATCAAGTCTGTCGATTCCGTCCATCTGATGACAGCCGACAACGGCGGCCAGCAATCCTCTTTGGATGTATGGTCGGGGTATTCATGGTTGGACATCAGCGATATGTATGGTGCTTCGAATGTTGCGAAACTAAACTCGGAATATACACGCTCAGACTTCCTGCCATTCTTCCAGGGCGAGGATACATACGAGGGTGAAAGCTCGGCGACGCCGCGCAGCCTGCGTACGCGGCAATATGAGAGTGTCCTGAGCGGTGCCTATCTGGGAAGCTTTTTTGGCAACAATCCGACCTGGTGCTTCAATGAAACCAATCCGGCCGCCGCTGTACCGTGCCCAAGAAGCCCGACGTGGCAAAGCCAGTTGGGTTCGCCAGGAGCGGTAGGACAGTCTTGGTTTGGCAAGCTCTTCCGCTCGCGCGAGCACTGGCTGCTAGCGCCAGACATCAACCACAGCGTAGTTATGGCCGGATTTGGTTCCGGCGCGACGCTGACGACAACCGCCCGAATCGGGGACGGCCAGACGATCATCGCGTATGTCCCAAACGGCAGCGCAGCAACGCTTAAGGTGAACTTGAACAAGATTGGCAGCGCCAGCAGTACGGCAAAATGCTGGTGGTTTAACCCGAGTAACGGCTCAGCTAAGCTGATCGGGAGCTTTCCGAATTCTGGAACCCACGACTTCACGCCGCCCGATTCAAACGATTGGGTATTGGTCATCGATGATGCGGGCGCGAACTTGGCGGCCCCAGGCAGTGCTGATTTGTGACTTTGAAAATCGATGGGTGATTCATTCCATACCACGGTCTCATTCATGAGAAGTGATTTAGAGGGTGTGTGCGGTTACTCCCGTGCGGCAACTTACAACGCGTGGAAGCTCCTGTGAGCTTAGCGGAAGATCAGCGGACACTTTGCACCGAAGTGCAGCAGTAGAAGCAAGGGGTGCTCGGGGACTCCGGTGGTGGGACTTCGGTTTGTTCGGTTCTATTGCTGACAAATGATGATTGCAGAAGACCAGTCTACAGAGTTCAAAGAGGACACTGTTGAGGCGCATCGGTTATCCTCTGGTGCTTCTTGCCAGTCTGATCAGAAATCGCGGCGCGGTCCTCGAGTTGCACTGCTGACCCCATACACAGGGGGTAACCTCGGTGATGCGGCCATTCAGGATGCGATGATCGCCAACATACGCCTTCGGCTGCCCGACGCTCAATTCTCCGGTATCTCCCTCAACTGCGACAACTTCGTGAAGCGGCATGGTGTGGGTGCCTTTCCTTTGTGCGCAACCGATCGATCGTTCTACGGGATGTCTCGCCAAAGGGTGGAGGATGAACCGGGGGAGGGAGAGCGCTCGACAAGTAGAGCGACTCAGAAAGGCCTGAATATCGCCGCAATAAAGAGGGCACTCAAAAGTGTGCCCGGCCTGGGACGGTGTTTGAAGAAGGCTCGCGCATGGGTGACTATTATCCCAAGGGAAATTCGTCATTCCGTCGAAGGCTATCGATTCCTCCGCACGCAGGATGTCCTGGTTGTGTCAGGCGGTGGCCAGCTCGACGACGAGTGGGGCGGGCCGTGGGGTCATCCATTTACGCTCTTCAAATGGGCTGTTCTTGCGCGGATCGCTCGGGTTCCCTACGCTTTGGCCAGCGTGGGCGCCTCCAAGACGACTTCGAAAACTTCCCGGCTGTTTCTGTCCGCGACGCTTCGCATGGCACGATACAAATCCTATCGTGACAAGAACAGCAGGGAGATCGCCGCCGGTCTGCTGCAGCGCACTACAGAGGATTCCATCGTGCCGGATCTGGGTTTTAGTCTGCCGTCTTCGGAGCTGCCATCGACCGCAGGCATTCGGTCGATCTCGCGGGGCCGGCCGGTCGTCGCCATCAGCCCTATTGCCTTTGCCAAGCCCGGTAGCTGGCCGTACCCGGACCCTGCTCTCTACGATCGCTACGTGCTGCAGATGGCGCAAGTAGTGTCGCAGCTTCTCAAACGTGGCTATTTCCTGATCCTTGTTTGGTCATCGGAGGACGACAAAAGCGTTATCCCTGAACTGCTTGGACGTCTGGACGATGAAGCGAAGAACAGGCTGGCACAACAGATGCATATCCCGGCGATCTCGACCTGGAAAGACCTTGTCGCTTCGCTCGAGGATGTCGATTGCCTCATTGCCAGCCGCTTGCACAGCGCGATTCTCGGCCACGTAACCCATAAACCTATAATCGCCATCTCATTCGATCCAAAGGTGGACTGGTTGATGGAAGACCTCAGCCAGCCTGAATATCTATTGCAGATCCGTGACTTTACGGCGAAAGACGTGATCGAAGCTCTCGAACGTATCGAGCTTCGCAGGAACGTCGTTCTGGAGCAGATCACCTCGTACCAGCATCGCATTAGTTCCGTTTTCGCTCTGCAGTATGATGCTTTGGCGGAACTTATCATGGCCGCTCGTCGACGCTCTAATTGAGAGAACAAGATGGAATCTGCTCCCTTTGTTAGTGTCGTAACGCCCTTCTACAACACTCGGGAGTTCCTTGCGGAGTGTATTGAAAGCGTTCTGCGCCAGACCTATCGGAATTGGGAATACGTCCTCGTGGATAATTGCAGCACGGACGGGTCGAGCGAAATCGCTGCACACTACGCATCCCGCTTCCCGGGGGAGATTCGCCTCATCAGGACGGAATCATTCCTACCCCAAGTACAGAATTACAATTTCGCGTTTTCTTGTATCTCGCCGAGCAGCAAGTACTGCAAGATGGTCCAGGCGGACGACTGGCTGTTTCCGGATTGCATCCGGAGCCTGGTGGAAGTGGCTGAGGCGCATCCTTCGGTTGGTATCGTAAGCGCCTACGAACTCGAAGGTGACGAGGTCCGCCTGGATGGTCTGCCCTATCCTAGCCCTGAGCTTACCGGGAGACAGGTCTGTCGGCTTTATTTCCTCAGAAGCAAATACCTGTTCGGGACACCCACTTCTCTGCTCCTGCTGTCTGATTTGATACGCTCGCGGAACCCCTTTTATGATGAGCGGTACGCGCCTTTCGAGGATGGTCATGCTTGCTTCGAGCTGTTGAGAACTTGGAACTTCGGGTTTGTGCACCAGGTTCTGACATATACACGCCGCGATAATGATTCGGTCATTTCCCGGATACGCTTCTTCGGGTTGGAGCTTTTCTTGCATCTGTCGATGCTAGTTGCGCATGGGCGAGATTATCTTGACGAGGAGGAATATGCTCGCTGCCTGAAAGTCGCGGAACGGCAGTATTTTCTTTATCTCGGCAAGTGCGCTTGCGCGCTGCACCGCTTGAGCGCTGAGTTCTGGGAGTTTCATCGAAAGGGGCTTGCGTCTGTCAATTACACCCTGGACGGGCGACTCTTGTGGAAGTGGATTCCTCGTGCTCTACTCGAAAAGGCTTGGGACACTTTTTGGGCAAGGTGGGACGGGATTTTTGACGGCCGCGGTTGACTCCGGCAGGAACGAATAATGCAGCTACCAAACAACAATTCTTATCTGTTACAGCCGCGTCCTTATCCCGCTCGACTTTCGCTTGTAATTCCGATCTACAACGAGGAGTCGGTTGTTCCATTCCTGCGTGACGCGCTGGAACAATTCATGGCTGAGCTGCGGGCCGAAGCGGAAGTCGTTCTGGTCAATGACGGAAGCACGGATTCCACCCTGCAGCAACTCGTTGCGTGGGCGCACCAGGACGCTCGCGTGAAAGTAGTGAATTTTTCGCGCAACTTTGGCCATCAAATCGCTTTAACCGCGGGCCTAGACTATGCAACCGGCGATGCGATCGTCACGCTGGATGCTGATTTGCAGCATCCCCTGAAAGTGATTCACCGCATGATTGAGCGCTACTGCGAAGGTTACGATGTCATATATGGTCAGCGCCAAATGCGCCCCGGCGAGACGTGGCTGAAGAAATCTACAGGCTGGTTGTTTTACCGATTGATGCGTACGTTTATCCACAAGGATCTGCCCGTGGATTCGGGTGATTTCCGACTGCTCTCCCGGTCCTGCCTGAACGGTTTGCAACAGATGCGAGAGACACACCGTTTTCTGCGAGGCATGGTCGCGTGGGTCGGTTTCCCGCAGATCGGGGTTCAGTACGAACAGCTACCCAGAATCGCGGGATCAACGAAATACACTTTACGTAAAATGGTTACTTTTGCCTGGACCGCAGCAACCTCGTTTTCGATACTCCCACTGAAGGCAAGCACCTGGCTAGGAGTGATCGTCACGCTGGTGGGAGTAGGAGTAGGGCTCCAGGCTCTTCTGGCGAAGATCTTCGAGTGGTACGTTGTGCCAGGATGGACGACATTGACCGTGCTCATGAGCCTGATTGGTGGTACGACATTGGTGAGCATTGGAATGTTGGGGGAGTATGTCGGAAAGTTGTATGAACAAACTAAGAATCGGCCGCTTTACTTGGTCTCACAAACGATCAACGTTGATTCCGCGAAGCGGGCTGGCAGGGAACAGCATCTTGAGGCAGCCGAGAAACTGTGATGCAGCATCTAGTAGGTCACGCTTACTACATGCTTATGTCTCATTTCCTACTCGTATGGCTATTGTTTCTCGTTCTTACTGTTGCCGGTGGCCTATTACTAAGCAGGTGGGCCGATCCAGCTTCTCCAGCCCTTTCCGACCACGGCGATTCCGGGGGCGGAATCAAGTTTCTCCGACAGATCAGCCGTACCGATGGCATATCCGAGTTCGTGCTACTGCTGTTTGTGGCGTTTTATATCATTCTGATTTTTTACAAAGAGGACTTCGCCTACTATGACGACGACATCCTCACCAATTTTTCTGTGCGAGGTTATGCTTTTCCTCCCCCTGTCTGGCTTGGCCAAGGAAGGTTCTTCCCGCTGGCGGATCAGGAATTCAATCTGCTCAGGTTTATCACAAGATCGCCTGTTGGCTATCACTCTCTTGTAGTGGTGGAGCTTGTCATTTTGCTGGCCGTGCTATTTGCTGTTCTAGGGGCGTATCAGGTCCGTTATCGCGTTTTAGTATTAATCGCAGCAATGACCGCTCCGAGTTTTGTGATCCCCTTCACAGGATTCGTTTATCCAGAGCGAAATGTTCTGTTTTGGTTGGTCGTGATGCTGTTGTGTTTGCAGGGTTATTCCCAAACCAAGGCACGCATATATTTTATTGGTTGTCTTATTGCCACACACTTTGCTCTCTACTACAAGGAGACAGTGGTTCTCTTTGTTGTGGCCTATGCCATGGCTCGATTCCTTGTGCAGCTTCGTGTTCACCAGCGCGAAGGTCAGCATTCCTGGCTAGAAGTTGCTAAAGAGAATGCTCTCTCTCTTGGGATGCTGGGTCTTTCAGCTATCTATGTGGTGTTCTTTCTGGCAGCGGTGCTTCCACACAAGAATTTCTCCTACATCACCGAGATGCGCGAACCCCTAGGCTCAATCCTTCTGGCTTACTTGCAGACTGACTGGCTGGCTGTGATTTTACTTGCGGTTGTCATCATTCGATTCGCACGGTTGTTGCTATCTAGCGGCCAACTTGATCCGATGTGGGACTCTCTCGCGGCGGGAGCTCTTGCCTATTTCTTTGGCGTGGTATCTCTAAGGATATATAGCAGCTACTATATGGCGCCGGTAGACTTTATTGCACTCCTGTATCTGGCGAGGCGATCCCTGATTTGGCTATCAAGACCAACGAGGGTCCGTGTATCTGCTGTGGCATTCGTCTTTATATGCGTTCTATTTCACGATGCTGCCTATTCCTCGCTTCGAATCGTCGAAAGAAAGGCCGTGATAACAACCAAGAGCGAATTTTCTGACTTCCTAAAAGGTTATCTGCCAACAGTGAACAGTAGCACGGTTGAGCTGTTCTTCCCGTACGCGAATGGCTTTCGCCTTATGGAACTCTCTGCCTACCTAAGATACAAGGGATTTCCGCTGGTCGGGCAGGGCATCACGGTCCCTGAAGCGGGGCCTCGTCTGATCTTGGAAGGCCGCGAAAGGTTTACCAACAACCTGTGTGTTGAATACAGAGACTATGCTTGTATCCATGAGGAGAGCGCGGGGGCTGGTGCGTTGATTGTCGTACTACCCGACGATAATGCTTCGATGAGCGACGTGGAGAGTATTGCCAAGGATTCGACGCTTCTGTTATCTCTGAAGGCGCCGGGAATCAGCACCCGGAAGTGGTTTAGATTGCTGCATACCGTTTCAGCAATGTTTTCGCGGGGTCAGTTGCCCGAGCATTGGTTGCAACTTCATGTTTTCAAGAGAGCTGCATGAATCAGCCCTGTTTTGAAGGAGTCGAATGCGATCGGGAGTGCCAAGGGCTAGGGGAAGTTTCCGGGTCGCATGAGAGACCGAAGCCCCGGCTCAATCGAAGTTGATTGCGGTTGTGGGACCTTACCTCTGGTGCCGAAGAGTAACTTCAACGAAGCTACCGTAGGCGGAAACTTTCTTTTCGGCGGTTTTTCCCCCAACGGAAAGACATGTGTAAGAAAGTACAACACCGCGTCACCTTTGAACTCCTTGCGCCATGCTTTGCCAGGCATTAGTCAAGAGGCGTGCGACCTATCGGCTTCGCATCGCAAACATCTCGCTACTGTGGCTAACGAGTTATTTCGAGGCCCTTTTCTGGGGAAATCCTTAGGGGTGGGACGTTCGCCTACGCTGGGATAACGCAGATGAACATTACCGTAATCTTGTGTACGTATAACCGTTGCCACAGATTGGCGAAGGCGTTGGATAGCGTCGCAGCCTCAGCGCTACCTGAGTCAGTCGCATGGGAAGTCCTGGTCGTTGATAACAATTCGAGCGATCAGACGCGCGAGGTGGTAGAGGACTTCGGTCGCCGGTACCCCGGCCGCTTCCGATACCTCTTCGAACCAGTACAGGGCAAATCGCATGCCCTCAATGCGGGAATTCGTGCGGCTCGAGGTGAGATCCTGGCCTTTATCGATGACGACGTTACCGTTGAGCCGACATGGTTGCAGAATCTGACTGCGCCTTTGGGAGATAATGAATGGGCAGGTACCGGAGGACGCATTCTTCCGGAACATGCCTTTTCGCCTCCCAACTGGCTGGCGCTGGATGGTCCGTACAGCATGGTGAGCATTCTTTACGCCCATTTCGACTTGGGTGACAAACCATGTGAACTCGAATGCGCTCCCTACGGAACGAACATGGCTTTTCAGAAGAGGATGTTTGAAAAACACGGGGGTTTTCGCACCGATTTGGGGCCCAGCCTCAATGGCGAAGTCCCCCGCCCCGGGGAGGACACCGAGTTTGGTCGGCGGCTGATGGCGGCTAGAGAGCACCTGCGGTATGAACCGTCGGCTGTGGTCTACCATGAAGTGCCGGAGAATAGGATAAAAAAGGAGTATTTCCTAAGGTGGTGGTTCGACTACGGCCGAGCCAGAGCGCGGGAAGCCGGAAGGGGACGCGATGTTTGGGGCATTCCGCGACACATCCTTAGTATCCCGAAATTGGTTGGAATCACCGTGGCGATAAGAACGCTGCAAGGGCTGTGGACTCTGAATCCGCAACGGAGATTTTTCCGGAAGTGCATGGTTTGGATGGCAGCTGGGTGGATCGTGGAAATGCCCCGCGTCGCGCGCAACGTAAAGAGACAAAAAGACAATGCAAGAGACAAAGACTCATCGCAAGGCCCGAAAATAATGCAAGGTAGCGTGATGTTTTGATCTTCAGTGCCAAGAAATGGGTCGAGGTCCGCATTGGCACCCGATCTTGACAGAAAGTGAATGTGCCGTTCCATGAGCATCATAGTCATTTTGTGTACGTATAACCGTTTCCGGAGCTTGGCGAAGGCACTCGCGCGACCAAACGCGCGGGTTGGTTAAGGACTTTTGCCGTCGCTACCCCGGGCGTTTCCGTTACGTGTTTGAACTACAGTCGGGCAAATCGCATCCCCTTAATACAGGGATCCGCTTTAAGTCCCGGGAGTGAAGCATCTATAAGGAACTCTTGATACATTTGGTTCGCTTGAGGGAAGAAAAAGGCGTTTGGATCACAATCCCAGTTGAATTAAATCGCTGGTGGAGGCAACGGGCGGAAATGAGGTTGGTGGAAGACGGCGAAAAGTGGCGGATCGAGGGCCCGGGCAAGGAACGCGCCCGCGTAGCCTACGCGAGTGAAGAAGATGGCCGGCTCATTCTCACGTTCGAAGCGGAGGGCGAACACGAGATTCACTCAAGCTCGCAATCGCATTGAAATGAATGGGATGGGAGAACGGTCGTGAAGTCTTCGAGTGCAATGCAGCTTCGGGAACTAGCCAAAACCGGGGTCAATCTGCCCGTGATTGGTCTCGGGACGTGGCAGTACCAAGGCGGTGTTGATCCCCTTCGAATGGGCGTCACGCTCGGAGCCCGCTTTATCGACACGGCCGAATCCTACGGCACCGAGGAGATTGTCGGGCAGGCAATCCAGGGCGTTCGGAAGGATATCTTTCTTGCATCAAAAGTCTCGCCCAGGCACTTCCGATATTCCGACGTAATCCAGTCAGCGGACGCGAGCCTCAAACGCCTCAAGACCGACTATATCGATCTCTACCAGCTTCACTGGCCCAATTACACGATTCCCATCGCGGAAACAATGGGGGCCATGGAACAACTGGTCGACAACGGAAAGATTCGATTTATTGGCGTGAGTAACTTCATGCTGTCCGATCTTAGAGATGCGCAGAAGGCAATGGTCAAACATAAGATCGTTTCGAACCAGGTTCGCTATAACTTGATCGACCGGACAATCGAAAATGGGCTGTTGGCGTACTGCCAGGACCACGACATCACCGTAATAGCGCACAGCCCTCTCGCCACTGGCCTTGCCAGCATACAGGCCAGGGACCCGGAGAACGTTCTGGGCAAACTGGCCGGGGCGAAATCGAAGACAGTGGCGCAACTCGCTCTCAATTGGTGCTTGGCGAAACAAGATGTAGTCGTTATCCCGAAGTCCAACTCATCGGAGCACGTGACGGAAAACTGTGCCGCCTCTGACTTCCATTTGTCGCCTGAGGACCTGTGGCTTCTGGATACCAAGGTGAGATTTCAACGCCGCAGCCCTCTTGAAATCCGGCTGCGCCGCTTCGCTCGCCACGCTCTGCAAATGACAGGCAGGAACCAGTGAATCTAGCGAAGTCGATCTCATCGATGATGCGCAAGTCGTGACACTCTGCCACCGGAATCTTTCGGGGTGCGTGGTACCGCTGATGCGCTTCGCGCCGGAAGCAAATTCCTCTTCGAACGAGCGCCTCCGCCCAAAGACTGCGCGAGATGCTATAAGGGGATCGGATGAATAGCACTTGCACACAACCGGCCTCTTCGGCCGTCCCTCATCCTGGGGCGGCAACATAGAAGCCGTCGTCGCAGGGGGAAACTACCACGGTCTTGCTATTGTGCGCAGCCTCGGCCGCCATGGGGTGCCGACTTGTGTGGTGGACGACGAGCACTAGATTTTCCCGGTACTGCACGCAGCTTGTGAAGCGATCCGATCTGCGAGACGAACTCAGTATCGTCGACAACCTATTGACGCTTGGGACTCAACTGAATCTGCCACAGCTACTCCGCATGTCTTCTAGAATATTCTGTAGCTTTCGACACGACGATTCTCCGATGTACGCTACTGGCAACTGGCGAATCGAGCCGCTCAAGCCAATGATTGAGATGATCTTGGGTGACATTGAGCCCGGCTCGGCCTTATCTGAAAGGTAAGATAGACGTGAGTATCGCAACCACGCAATCTGGCAATTTGACCCGAAGACACGCCGCTTTTGGGGTGTTCTGGATCGTTTCGCTCGTTATCTTCTGGCGCACGATCAGCGCTCTCCTAGAGTACTCACTCCATCACGAATCCTGTTCTCATATCGTTCTCATTCCGCTCATCTCTGCCTATTTACTCTTCATGGAGCGGAAGCGCATTTTCTTTGCATCAAGTTCGACGGGGACTCCTGGAATTGGCCTCGTTGTGATCGGGGCAATTCTGTACTGGCTGATCATCCGAGGCTCGATCCCGGAGCAGGGGAACGTGCCACTCTCTGCGGCCGCCTTGGCGCTCGTGTTGGTTTGGATCGGCGGATTTTTGTGGTCGTACGGCATCGCCTCCGCGCGCGCCGCGGTGTTTCCGCTGCTCTTCCTGCTACTTATGGTTCCCTTGCCCGATCCTATCCTCTCGTGGGTGATATATCTGCTTCAGCGGGGATCGACCGAGGTGGCATACCTTCTTTTTCAAATGGTGGGTGTGCCGGTCTTGAGACAGGGTTTTGTACTTTCCTTGCCAACGGTCGCGATTGAGGTTGCGTCGGAGTGCAGTGGGATTCGGTCGACCATCGCACTCTTTATTACGTGCTTGCTCGCTGCTCACTTCTCCCTTCGCACTCCGTGGAAGATTCTGGTGTTCTTGCTTTTGGTTGTTCCGCTCGTAGTAATCAAGAACGGAGTGCGGATCGCGACATTGACTCTGCTCAGCATCTATGTCGATCCAGGCTTCTTGCACGGCAACTTGCATCATGACGGAGGTTTCGTCTTCTTCGCTCTGGCGCTACTATTGCTCCTGCCTGTTTTCCTTGTGCTGGAAAGATCGGAGCGCCGGCACGTTCTGCCGAAACCTCAACAAACTGAAATTGGGGTTGCAGGAGATTGAAGAGAGCTGGCTTCGTTCTCTTGCCGCTCCAGGAGTAGCGAGAACTATTTATGATTGTGAATCTGTTTCGAAGGTTTCTTCACGTTATTGCTTTCGTGTGCCCGGGAGGATGGAGAGTGCGGCCGTGGCTTCATCGAATGCGCGGGGCCAAAATAGGCAAGCATGTTTGGATCTCCCACTATGTCTATATCGATGACCTTCATCCGGATGGAATCTCGATTGGCGACAACTGCACGATCGGTCTTCGAACCACCATTTTCACTCATCTCTATTGGGGTCCTCTTAGGCACGATAACAAGGGAAAAGTTATTATTGAGAACAATGTGTTCATCGGC
>Ga0326727_10020044_pt1 | contig 13334 bp, 18 predicted proteins | sample MB2enrmetagenome_FD_207643 | JGI IMG/M metagenome (GOLD analysis project Ga0326727, IMG submission 207643) | Lab enriched peat soil microbial communities from McLean, Ithaca, NY, United States - MB29MY | ecosystem: Environmental > Terrestrial > Soil > Wetlands > Peat | place: USA: New York...
GTACAGAATAATATACCTATAGGAACAGAGGACGGCGAGATCAACGTTACGGTTTATTGGGGAATCGACGGATGAATATCCATACTTTTGAGTGTGTAGCCTGGGAACAGGACGGTCCTGATTTTGTAAAACCAATTCCTGGTACATGGACGTTACTCCCTTATGAATCTGCAAGAAAATCACGTTGTAAGGGAGTTCTTGCATGCCCACGATGCAATACTCCATGGCTTATCCACGATCGATTGGGCACTATCAAAACCCCACCGATTAGTGGTAATGCCATGCTTGTGATGGACCCATTTCGTTGTTCTTGCAAGTTGATTTGCACAGCACACATTAAAGACTGGAATCTTCGAAAGCTTTATTGTGTTGCGTATGAGATTCTTAGAAGTAAAGAACCTATTGGTGAAACCGAATATCTTCATGCAGAAACACGAGAAAGAGCTTTATTCCTTTTCAATCAAGGTCACATAACGGATCCGATTGTTCGAATAGTTGATTGTGGCGAAGTGATTGGATACTTTGCAACAGATAAAAAAGAAAAGAGGTTGGTAGTATGATTCCTATGGATCCGATGACACTCGGAATTGGACTTCTCATTTGGCAATCCTTTCGACGTCAATCGAACAGTGAATACGGTGTGATGACTCCTGGACGTGAAGAAGTCTATCGCAATGCCATGGAGAAGCTCACCAATCCACAAAAACTCATCAAAATAGCGGGCATCTTCGAACGTTATGGATTAGCTCCACAAGCCAATGTGTTGAAAATCCGTGCTAAGTGGCACGCACGTCCTCAAAACGTTCGAGATCAACATCGCGAAATCTTCGATAAAGCCATGGCTTCTACGAATCCAATTGCAATCTTGAAAGTTGCGAATGTATTTGAAAGAATGACCGCTACGGTTCTTGCAGCAAAACTCCGGGCAAGAGTAGACGAACTTGGAAGACTTGCTCTCGAAAAGGAAAAAGAAGAACAGGAAACTATAACCGGTGATAATCCTGATCCTGCTCCAAAAGTAGCAAGTATCCGTGGACGGCGACGGAACTCACAAGTTTCGGAATCAGAGGAATAACCCTCATGGACTTTGCAGCGATTCAAAAACGCCTGAATCTATTGGGAGCTACTCCACAACTTAAGATTGATGGCCAAAATGGACCTAGCACACAAGCTGCTGTTCGCGTTTTTCAGCAGAAAAATCATCTTGCAGTAGATGGTGTTGTAGGTCCACAAACGTTAAAAGCTCTTGGTATTTCCGATCCATCGGTATTTACAGGAGTACCTACAGAACTTCCGGATAAAGCCACTCCAATGGCAGGACCCGACGTTGCTAAAGCTATTTCCGCCGGATACCAAAAAGTCACCGACGGAGAAGTTCCCGATCCTGGTGTGTTGGGACTTCTTATTGCTCATGCTGCATTTGAAACAGGAGACTTCGGCAAAGGCGTTCACAACTACAATTTCGGAAATAAGAAGTTCTCTACTGGCGATCAGTATTACCAGTTTTTTGCATGCAATGAGAAGATCCATGGGGTAGATCAAATGTTCTATCCGCCCGATCCGCATACGAAGTTTGCTGCCTATACCAACAGTACCGTTGCAGGCGCAGCATTCGTCAACCTTATTCGCAACAACAAGGGATGGTGGGATGGTTTGATGTCTGGTGATGCGACAACCTACGTGAATGCACTAAAAACAGGTGGATATTTTACAGATTCCAATGTAGGTGGATACATCGCTGGAGTTGAACGTTTTGTCAATCAATATGCAAGTATTGCGGCAGAATACGCTGTTCCGATTGCGATTGCAGGTGGATCTGTTGTGGGTATTTTAGCTGCAATTGCTACTGGTATTTACCTATGGTCGAAACATGCCTGATTATTTTGATTGGGGAGAACATTTTCGTAGGATGAACCATCCTCAATTTGGCACCATTGCAGGTCGTTGGACCATTGCCGAATTGAGAGAACTGATTGCAAACAAGCAATACGTGATGGATACCCTAGAAAAGACGTTCAAAAACTACATGTCGAGCTATCCTGGTGATTTTGGAGACTGGGAAAGCGATTGGCAAGCATTGAAAGATCGTTGGAACAGTGCACTCACCTATGCCAACATTCGACTTGCAGCAGCCAAGATTGTTCCGTTACCAGACAATGACATTCCTGCTCAAGATGCCTACGAATCTCTTCTCAAAGCCATTCAACAGAAGTATCCTGAACATACCACGACCAAAGGCGATCTCGACGATTTGAACAATCGTCTGATGGCTATGGGAGCTAAGGTGGATCTTTCGAAAGCTCCACAACCGAAAGCTGCAGACGCTGATATTAGAATGATGCAAGCTACACTTCCAATTGAGAAAATTGTCGATACACCACTAAGGATATTCGAATCTCCTTATACGAAGTATATTATTATTGGTGCTGCAGTCATAGCAGCTAAACTATTTCTCAAATTATAACAGGTAATAAAGAAGGTAATCATGCTTCGTAAACGAATTACTTTAGCCGAGTGGATCCAAAAAACTCTTCAGAATGCAGACAATACCAAACCTTGTACCGCATTGGCGCTTACTCATGTCGATGGGAATCGTAAAGAGGAAGTGATTGCCAAAGAGCTTGTACCAAATGTTCCACAAGACTTTGAAGCCCTTGCCAACTTTTTTGAAGAGTACGCTTGCAACTTTACACAAGATATTCCCGGCATTCATGTTTTCCATCTCATATCCTTTTACGGTTCCAAAACTCCTGGACCGTATCTGCCATTTACGACCGAACGTGGACAGTTGACGGGTGGCAGTGATTCGACGTTTTTGAATGCCCATGATGCAAGTGAAAAGGGTTTGCTTCAACAATTGATGAAGCATAACGATTCCATGGCGCAAACCCTTTTGATGCTCACGCAATCGGTGACTGCTACTGCCGTTCAACGCGAGCAAATGTATCATGAGGATCAAGCGGCGTTTGTAGCTATTCTGCGTGATGTCTTCCTCACTCAAAAGAAGGAAGCTCACGATATGCGCATGGACGAACTACGATTGCAGATGGAAAATGAAAAATCTCGAATGTTCATGAAGGCACTGCCTTCCATGGTCAACGCTGCCGCTGGCGCTCCCATCATTCCTACCGATTTTTCCGATACCCAATTGGTGGATATGATTGCTTCCAAGATTGGACCTGAAGAATTGCAGCTGATGGTTCAACTTGGAAAGATCAACGAACAGCAAGCTGCCATGCTGACCGCTCGTTTCCAAAAGACGAAGGAAGAAGAAGAAAAAACTCGACGATTGATCAAACAAGCTCCGCCCGAGGATTCGGACGCGAACAATATTGTGGAAAGGAATTGAGAATGACTCCCATCGCAATGGGCGGAATTGGACTTGCCGCATACGGAATTTACGAACTGTTTTTCAAGAAACCGAGTTTTCAAACACATACTACATCAGGGCCGAATGGTCAGATCCTGCATGTGAGAACACCTGTTACGTCCAATATCACACCAGCACAAGCCACTGGAATACCTAATAAGCAGGTTCTTCCAGGTACTCCACCTGCTGTTGCTGTGAATGTTCCTGGGCAAGGGATTGTACATGCACCACCGAATTCAGTAACAGTAACAACGATAGGAGTACAGCCACCACCTGTCATTATTACTCCAACGGGTGCTAGCACAGCAACAATTGCAACAACAAAGGATGTACAGCGAGCTCTCAACGCACTTGGATATACACCAAGATTGACAGAGGACGGAATCATCGGTCCAAACACCATTGCCAACATCAAGCAATTTCAGAGCTCTAGTGGTATTGCTGTGACAGGAAGTGCGGATGCTGCAACCAAAAGCGCTCTTGCCGCGGCTCTTTCTGGACTTTCAAGTTCACAGAATGCAGCTACCATTGCACAAGCTACGTTCACTGGACCGCCGGACATCTCTCATATCGTGGTTAAAGACGTGCAACACATGCTCAATGTACTTGGGACATCGCCTCCATTGGTAGAAGACGGAAAAATTGGTCCAAAGACGGTTGCAGCTATCAAGAGTTTCCAAACGACTCATGGGTTGCCTGTGGATGGAATTGCAGGTGATCCATTGAAAACAGCATTGGCGATTGCATTCCAGACAACAACTGGATCTCCCTCTCCGTCTTCAGGTGCTGTTGCATCCCAGGCCCCTGCATGGGGAAGTGGAATTCCCACGTAACCTTTTTGTATTCTAGGAAAGAGGATTAGAACTATGGCGAAGCGAACTAAGGGAAAAGGAAAGCGAAAGTTTGCAGGGGCCGCGTTGGCCGCTCATTTGAGGAAGCATAGCGGACCGAAAATCGGGAGCATTTCCGCATTGGAGCGAGATACGCATAAGAAGGTGACTGCGATGTACAACGCATTCATCAAGCCGTCTAAGATTGCAAAGAAGCAAGCAAAAATCAAGTCGACACGAGATATCGAAGAAGCATTCGAGGAGCGTGGTTCTCGATCGTTTGAGGATTAACATGGCAAAGCGAGCAAAAAAGAAGAGCAAGAAAACTGCCACATCGCGCGCGCTTCACGGTCCCGCGCTTTCCAAAAAACTCGGACACAAGCCAGTCCATGTTTTAGTGGATTTTCGAAACACTATGAAAGAGAATATTATTAAACTCGACAATTTGATTGAGAGACGAGAAGCTGCAGGTGAATGATTATCACCAGTAATACTGAAATTAATTTCTGACGTTGAACACAATTTACTAAATGGAGATTGACATGGCAAGAAAAGCTGCTTCACACAAAGGTTCCAAAAAGACTCATAAACGAGGCCGTAAGAAGGGGTCGAAGAACAAGTTCAAAAGCCTCACAACAAAACACTGCCCCTCTCAAACTCAAGTTGGATAGTGCAATCAAGATTCTTCAATCTGCAAAGAAATCTGTGTAACGTCTCACCACGAGAGAGGTTGGATTAAATGTTTTCCTATAGTTTTGGAGGATTCAACCTCTTTCGTGATGCTGGTCGCTTCATTTCCAATGTTGCCAAAACGGCCGGTAGGGATATCGATAAAGCCTCCAAGATTGTTCAAGATACCGTCGGTTCTGTCACAGACGAGATTGGGAAGATTCCCATCATTGGAGCGCCTATTCATTCAATCTTCGATGCAGGTTGGCATCTTGTAAGTGCACCTGTGGTCGCTGTGGTCGATATTGCCAAAGGTGAACGTATTGACCGAGTAGGAATGGATTTTATAAACACGGAAGTTAAGGACGTTAAAAATAATGCACAGTACGTTAAGATGGCAGTATCTGTCATTCCTGGGATTGGCACTTGTGTGGCCAGCACTTTGGGTGTTGGACTTGCTTTGGCTAATGGTCAGCCTATCGACAAAGCCCTTATTGCTGGAGCTGTTTCTGCAATTCCTGGAGGGCCTATAGCACAAGCCGCTGCGAATATGACCATGTCTACCATTGACACGGTCGCACGCGGTGAGAAAGTCACGGTAGACACCCTTGCCAACGGTGCAGCGGGAATTGCTGCTGACGCATTAGGACTTGCAGATTCAGCCAAGAAAGCTTTGCTTGCTGGAACTGCCATGATGGGACAACTTGCATCAGGAAAGCCGATTGATCCGTCTCTTGCACTTGCAGCGATCAATTCGGTTCCTTTGCCGGATTCTGTCAAAAACGGACTAGATCAATTGTCTCAAATGGCCACAAAAATTGGTCAAGGGACGAATGTGAGTCCAGAAATGCTTGAACAGATTCAACAGATTGAACCGATGATTCCCATTGATAACGGTCTAAAGGGACTTGTGGGCAACGCGGTTGAATCCAACAAAATGCCAAGTTCAAATGCGTTGAGCGGCGCTCTCAACTCTTCCGTCATTGACAATGTGATGGCACCTGTCAATAAGTCTCTTCCAAAAGAACAGCAAGATGCTCAGAGAATAGGCGCTGCACTTCAAACTGCAATGATCCAACAAGCCAATCGTGCTGCACAACTTGCATCCACAGCTGTTCTTAATAAATTGATGCAATCGGGGATTCAGATATCCAAGACAGTTCCAACTGTGGCCGAAGCTCGAAAATTGGTTAAAACCGGAGTTCGAGGATTCGATATTGCTATTGGTCTTTTGAATCAGAAATCTGAAGTATTTGACATTGCTACAGTTCGGTCGCAACTGAATGCTGACGAACAGAAAGCCTACGACGCAGCTTGTGCATTGAAAGTGGGATTGACGACCAATCCACCAAAGAGCATGACTGCTGCCGCAAGAGCTGGACATGCCATGACGATGGGAATGCAAGGTGCACATCCTGATGTCAAAGCAGGAATGATGGCATCCATCGTCAAGAATCCTAGTGCAACTGTAGGAGCTAAAGTTGCAGTGGATGAAATTGCAACAAGACGAAGCAGTTGGATTGATAGGATTCTAGATTGGCTCGGATTATTATAACAGGTGATAACATGCACGACACCGTACAAAGTCAAACAAGTTTTGATAATAAGACCATTATTACCATCACAGCTCAACATCCTTCGGATCTAGACGCTGAAAATTGGGATATCTTGTGTTCTCTCGTTGAATGGCTCAACGATGAAATGAATCGAATTTTTGCGAGCAAATCATGACTCCAAACAACCTACTCGGTTATCTTGCGGCTCAAGCTGGAGCAATTGCAGGAATGGGGGTTGCTGGTTGGATTACCGATCCAACGTCGACTGATTACCAAATGGTCGTATCCATATCTGCTGCATTTGCAGAAGCTTTTGATACTGCATGGAATTCATCGGCTCCACTCAACATCTTGCAACAACAAGCGATTACAGCGGTTGTTCAACAACAATTTGCATCCCGTGCCCCTGGACCCCTTGGCAATCTAGTATTTCAACTGCCAAGTACGTGGTCGGTTGCAGCATTGGCTTGTGCCGCATTGGTAGAGCAGACCAATACGTTTACAGGCAATCTAGGAATTACACCGCCATTTGCGGCGCAAAGTCCTAACTATGTATTTTCTGTCAATTCTGCGGATTTGACCGCTGCAGATCCATTAGTCTTTTCAGCGTCTGCCATCACCAGGAAAGGGAGTGGCATCTTCTATGTTGCAGGTACCTCATGTCCAATTCCGACTGGGGAACCTGTTGAAATGACCTACACTTTATTGATGGATGGAGCAGCATTGCCAGTCACCACTCCACCACTACAGAAATCCTCTCCTGTAGGTCCTGGTGACGATGCACCTTGTCATCAAGATGCAGTGGTCGTGATTGCAGACTTTAATTCTCATGTATTTGCAACCTCTGCAACACCAGCATCAGGAACTTTAATCGACAAAGCCGGACACTGCACAGTCATTGCGAAGGAATGGTAAATTATGCCTATTAATACATCCGCGTTTATATGCGCACAAGCCGGTGCCCTTGCAGGAATGGCCGTGACTGGTTGGGTCACAGATCCGACAGAAGGCGATTACCAAAATGTTGTTCTCATTGCAACAGCCTTTGCAACTGCATTTGACAGTGTATGGGATAGTACAGAACCATTGGATCTATTGGAACAACAACTGATTACTGCAGTATGTCAACAACAGTTGTCGTTACGAGGGCCTGGACCCCTAGCAAATCCAGTCTATCAAAATCCGTCCAATTGGCTGGCCGCTGCACAAGGATGTGTAGCACTCATACAAGCCAAAGACGCCTACGACAACGGTCTTGGATTGTCAGTTCCAATTCCAGGAAATATACTATTGCAAGGACAAATTGTTCTTGCAAACGGTGCGGCAGGAGTTTACTTCCCTCAAATGACTGCCAATGACATTCCAACATTGACATGCATTGATCCATCGTCGGAAACACAAGGAATTCTTAGTGCTGGATTGATGGCGCCTGGATTCATCTCTGCGTCTAATGAACTCTTCCCAGTGGGTGGATTGACTCTTACAGTCAATGGTACAGCCAGTGTGACATTTGCAAGAGGCGAAGCGCCATCAAGTGTTGTTGGACTTCTCAATACAGCATTTGTAGATACTGGCACCACAGCTATTGCTTCGGTTCAAGGATCCCAGGCAGTGTACATTGCTCCTACTGGATACAACAGTCCATCTGCTCCTGTGATTACAGGAACTGCTGCTCCTATATTCGACTTTGTGGCTGCATTGGGATTTGTGATTCAATCTTCACAAAATGGAGATACTTCAACCGTTGCTTACATCGTATTTCCGTAATTTATAACGGGTGATATTGGAATGCTGAAAGGAAAATAATATGAGTACCTATACTGTCATCGTAGCTATTCTAGGAATTTTGATTGGATTCATCACACAAGCCATCCAAACAGGAAGTTTCCTGAGTATTATCACGATTCCCACTACCTGGTTGCCATACTTCAGCATTGCTCTCACATTCGTTGGAGCATTCTCGCATAGTCTTATCAATGCAGGTAGTCTCACAACGACCACACTCTTCAATGCTCTTGTGGCTGCATTAACGGCTCTAGCAGGTCTTACGGTGGGCGTTACGGTTCATCAGCATCTAAAGACAGGTGCACCTGCAAACGATAATGGGAATAATCAATCGAAAGCTGCGTAGGAGGTTAACATGAAAAAGACACTTGTTGCATGTTCGATTCTCGTGTTTCTTGCTGGCTGTCCGCAAGCCGTTCCTGTTGTTCAAGCTACTGAGCAGTGTGTTGAAGACGTTATTATCGACGCACTCAACGGTTTGACCATAGACCAAATCGTTCAAAAAGACGGTTCAGAGTGTGCTACAGCAGGAGTGACGGATATTGAAACGATCGTGACTATTCTGCTCAATAGCAATAGCGAGAAAGTTCGAACGACTCAAGCCTACAAGGATGCATACATCTATCGTGCTGGACACCAGGTTGCCGCAAGGAAATAACCAATCATGCTAAGAGAACTTTATCTGCCGCATTTAGGAAAAACCGTCAAGCTTGGCGGTTGTATCCTGAAACCCAATTATTCCCCACGACTGAAACTCAAGGATTATCTCAATCACGAAAAGTTGCCTGCTCCGCCACAAGCTGTCAACTATACCGCCGCTGCCATTTCAGTCATTCAAAACGTAGAAGGAAATGACCAGTATGGCGACTGCGTTCTTGCAGAAGATGCTCACTATATTGCAGTCGTTACCGGAAACGCTGGAGCGTTGTATTCGTATACACAAGCGCAGACTCTTGCGGACTATACAGCCCTGACTGGATTCAATCCCAACAATCCATCCACGGATCAAGGTGCCGATCCTATTCAGGATCTGAACTGGCGTATAACAACCGGATATGCCGATGGATCGAAAGACATCGGTTGGGCACAATGCGACGGATCGAATCAAGCGGAAATTGAATTTGCTGTTGCTGAATGTGGCAATCTGAAGTTTTGGGGAGGATTGCCAGACGCATGGATTAATCCATTCCCTTCTAGCAACGGATTCGTTTGGGATGTAGCTCCCATTGACCAGAACAACGGTCATTGCATGGGATGCGGTGGATACAACGTAGTAGCCACATCCCAGCAAGGAGTTCTAATTTACACATGGGGCCTTTGGGGTTGGATGACATGGGCTGCATTTGCAGCCTTTACTTCGTCAACCAATGGTGGTGGATGCGCCGTTCGACTCACACAAGATTGGTGCAATAAGCAAAGTGGATTGACCGTTCCAGGATTGGCACTTAGCGATCTGGTGACGGATGTCAATACACTGTTCGGTTCAGGCATCCCAGTTCCTGTGAATCCAACACCACCTGCTCCACCATCACCCAATCCAACACCAACTCCTGGTCCTACTTTACAGAACGTAAATGCGTGGATTGCAGCAGGAATCAATACCGAAAAACTGCCATTCTTAGGCAAAAATACGGCTATCCAGCTTGCACAACAATCTGTGCAAAAAAATTGGGCAGCTCAGCAAAAAGCGCAGAGTCGTTTCTATGCAGGATTCAAAAAGTAATTTTATCACTGGGAATATCAGAAAAGGATCATTGAAATGTCCTCACCGCCCACCAATGTGCAAGCGTATAGTTCTGCGTATTCTGGAGCACTTTCAGGAATGGCAGTTTCAGGATGGATCAGTGATCCTGTTTCTGCCGACTATTCAAGTGTAGCTTCCGTAGCAGGTGATTTTGCCAATGCATTTGATACTGCATGGGGTAATGCTTCTGCTCTCAATACACTTCAAATAGCAGCTATTACTGCAATATGCCAACAACAGTTTGCATCTCGCGGACCAGGTGGAATTTCGAGTAGTCCACCATTCTGGACAGGTGCCGCCGAATCATGCGTTGCATTGCTGCAAGCTGCAGACACGTATATTTCAGGTCAATCTATATCGCCTCCAATTCCTGCAGCTACCATCATTTTTGGAATCAAAGAAACTTTTCTAACGTCCGGATCGTTTGTGGTTCCAGCAGGAATTACAGGCGGTCTATTCGAAGGATGCGGTGGCGGTGGGGGTGGTGGTGGTGGAGCAGGTTGGACGAATGCGGATAGCCCTGGTGGTGCAGGTGGTGGAGGCGCTCCGCGTGCTGAGAAAGTATTGACACTAACACCTGGAGACATCATTACCATTACCGTGGGTGCTGGTGGAACAGGGGGGGCAGGTGGTGCTGCTGCAAATCCTGGAAACAACGGCACCATTGGTGGAGACACCATCATTACAAGCACTTTACACGGAGAACTTGGTCGATTCCGTGGCGCCTCGGGCGGTATGGCTGCAACTACTGCAACCGGTACATCGTACGGTGGTTCGTCCACTACCAATAGCAATGGAAATGGTCATACCAACTACCAAGTGTTTGAATATGTAGGGACAGCCACCAACAACGGAAGTATTGGCAACGATGCAACCGGAGGAACCTACGGGTCATTCGGCAGTCCAGGTGCGGGCGGTGCGTCAGGCAGTGGATATGCCGGATTCCCAGGTTGTGATGCCACCACAGGAACAGGTGGCGCGGGTGGTGCTGCCAATTCCTCTAGTGGTGGCGGTGGCGGTGGCGGTGGCGGATTTGGTGCTGGCGGTGCTGGCGGTGCTTCTGGCATTAGCGGATCGCCAGGCACGGCCCCTGTAGCTGGTAGTGCTGCTGCTGCGAATACAGGTGCTGGCGGTGGTGGTGGTGGAGCTGGATATCTCAGTGTGGCCACTGGAGAAGCGGGCGCAGCAGGCGGGAACGGTGGAAGTGGAATGTGCACGGTAAGTTGGTAATTTCATGATGGCGTGGTGGCTGATTCCAATTATATTAAATCAGCCACCTGTCATCCCACCGCTACGACTTATCAATCAGCCTTGCCTGCATTTGGGCGTTCGACCAGCATCGAGTGGATCGAATGGGGGAATGGATGGAATCGCAGTAACCATTCAACTCACAACTTGTTGGTAGTTTTCATGACAGATCAATCATGCAAATTCATTGAAGAATGCAACACACGATTTTTAAGTGTTGAGCAAGATATGCTCAGACTAAGAACTCAATGGGGAGAGCATCTTGAGAATATCGAACTTTCATGGGAACGTCATAAGAAAATTGCTCAAAGTTTTCTTGACGGCCAGGCACAAATGCAATCTGTATTGGACGACCTGAGAGCAGAACACAATCAGCTCAGTTCCAAAGTCAATAAAATGGCTGCACAGCAACGTGAGAAATCTGGCAGCAATCGACCTGCATCCATACACGACATCAATGCAATCACTGAAAAGTTGGAAGATGAAATCGTGACTGCAAGAACCGAATTGTCGTACAAGAATCAGATTGAAGCGTTTCGAGTGGCTCTTCAAAGAGTGCAGGATGATAATCAAGCTCTTAGAGAAGAAAGAGAAGCTAGAGCAAGAGCCGATCAGCAGGAAATCGAAGATTCTAGAAAAGAAAAACGTCGTCTTAAGTGGTGGATTCTTGGAATCATTAGTGGTATAATCACCATTGTTGGATCAGGCGTTCTTGTACAACTGATTCATGTGGCGCGTTGAAATATAACAGGTGATAAAATGATAACATCTATTATAGTTCTAACTATAATAAATTGTGCAATAACCACCATAAATATTTTGATTACACTATTAGGTATAATCATAGGTGATAACATGGACATCTTCGAAGGCGTTTCGTTAGGCGATATTCTTGGTCTGTTTACATTAGCCAAAACCAGTGGATTCGCAGTTCAGGTACAATTCAATCAAAGTGATTGGCGAAAAATCGATAAAACCGTCTTCACTAATTTGGGCAATCATATCCGACAAGGCAAAATCAAGAGTGGCGATGACATCAAATTCAGGGTGTATCTACCCTAGGAGAATCCCATGGCATTTCTAGGACATCTCGTAAGTGGTCTTGTGTTTGGTGTTTGGCTCAAGAAAGCTGGAGGGAATCTGTCGGATATTCTCATATCAACCGCCGGAAGTTATATCGGATACAAGCTCATCAAAGGTGTTAAAGAAGTTGTAGTTAAACAGGTTGTTGCAAAGTGACTAAAAGAAGTAGGAACATCGTACTAAAATCTGAAAAATGATCCTAGGATTCTGTAGTTTAGGAATCATACTAAGACTCCTATACGAAATGCTCACAGGTGAATGATGCTCGATGTCCAAACCGTTGTATTTATCCTATCCTTGATTGCACCTGGTGCTGAGCGTCTTAATGATGCACCTAAGGTTGCAGAATCTATCGCTAGATATGCTGAAACAGAAGATGAAGCGATCAAACTAGCAGTGATGGGGTATTACGAAAGTAGGTTCAAGGGAACTATAACCGGTGATAACGGTCATGCGTTCGGTTATCTACAACTCCACAACGTTGAAGAACAAGTAGGTTTTGACATTGACAAGTCGACTCTTATTGCAAGAGATCGACTTCGTAAATCGGGTGAACGGTGTCCAGATTTTCCAATTGCTCTCTATGCCTCCGGCAGTTGTCAAAGAGGAAGACATGTGAGCAATTTCAGAATTTGGAAAATAAGAGAAGTTCAGAAGAAGTTTGACAGTACAAAGGAACTATAATCATGTCTTGTTTGATTTGTGATACCTGGGAGAAGCTGGGTCATGGTTCTAGGCATACAACTCCAATTGAAGTTTCAGTTGCAGAATCATTTTTAGCTACTGGATACCATTTGGCATACATAGTTGCGGATGGAATGAATCCTGATCTTTGTCCAAAACATGATGATCAAGTCAATCAACTCATTGAAGCTCGACGAAAGACCATCGAAGCCAACATATTCCCAATTGACAATCATCCACCACCTGCTATAATCACTCATAGAGAACCAATCATTCCACCAGCTATGCCACTTAAACCAAAATTTCCCTGTCCAACATGTAGAAAACTCATTTCCAGCGGAGAGGTCCATTCGTGCAGTAGTGGG